>WBZM01002845.1_pt1 | contig 14167 bp, 12 predicted proteins | sample 5204271 | NCBI WGS metagenome assembly WBZM01 (sample SAMN12344346, study PRJNA552823) | activated sludge metagenome | biome: Activated sludge suspended growth; feature: Nitrification reactor; material: Wastewater; isolation source: activated sludge from nitrification reactor of wastewater...
ATCGTCTCGAATATTACGACGGTTAGAAGAGAAGTGTCCGCTTTTTTGTACTATCCAATTCCTACCTGTCACATCCCCGCTTGACAACTTCAGTTAGTGGCCGATTAAACTTCGGTCATGAACGCGACTTCCGCCAAACGCAGCTATACCCACATCGCATCTCGGCTCTTCAACGTGCCGCTGATGGTGCATCCGGCGAAGCTGGACGCGATCATCCACGGCATCGGACCGCGTCTCGGAGTCGATGTCGATCCGGAGGCGTATGTCGTCGGGTTTCCTCGCGCCGATCATGCGCCGTACCGTCTCGAAAACGGCATCGGCATCATATCGGTTCATGGCGCTCTGACCCATCGCTCGTCGATCTCTGCTCCGTCGACGTACTTTCGCGGATACGAGGAAATTTCGTCCGAGCTGCGCGCCGCTCTCGAAGACCCGGACGTCAAGGACATCGTGATGGAGTTCGACTCTCCTGGAGGAGAGGTGTCTGGAGCCTTCCAGTTGGCCGACGAGATCTATCGCGGCCGTTCCGTCAAGCCGATTCACGCGATGGTGACGGACATGGCGGCGAGCGCCGGATACCTGCTCGCCAGCGCGGCGACTTCGATCACGGCCACGAACACGTCAATCACTGGTTCCATCGGCGTCGTGATGCGCCACGCCGACTACTCGAAAGCGCTCGCGAACGAAGGGGTCAAGGTCACGCACATCCACGCCGGAGCGCGCAAGGTCGACGGCAACCCGTATGAGCCGCTGACCGCAGAGGTAAAGCGCGACATGCAGGCGAGCGTCGACTACTACTACGGCCTGTTCGTCGATGCGGTGGCGCTTTATCGCGGCGGTGTCGGCCTTGATCGTAACGCCATCCGAGCGACGGAAGCCGCCGTGTTCGTCGCAGATCAGGCGCTCGAAATCGGTCTGATAGATCGAGTGGAGTCGCCCGATGCGCTGTTCGAACGCATTTTGGCTCTCAGAGAGTCCAATCGTTTCGTTTCACAATCAGAGGTTTCAAATATGTCCGAAGATCGCGAGAAGTTGATCGCGCTGGAGGCGTCGAACTTCGATCTCAAGTCGAAGCTGATCGCGTCCGAGTCGATGGTCGCCGATCTCGCCGCTCAACTGGAGGCCGTCCGCCAGCAGTTGTCCGTCGAGTCCGACCGCGCCAAGCAAGCCGAGGCGCATATTCAGGCGCAGCGCGAAGCCGCTCGCAAGATCGCGGTCGAGTCGCTGTTCGCAGATCTGCACCAGGAGCTGAGCGCCGAGCGCGCAGCGCCATATCTGGCGATGAGCGACGAGTCGTTCGCGGCCATCAGCGCCGACCTCAGAGCGCTGTCCGCTCCGGTCGTCGATCCGAAACTGTTCGTCGAGACGGCGGTGTCCGGCGCGTCTCGCGAAGCGAACGTGATCGATCTCGGCGCTCAACTGTTCAAGCAAGTAGCGGGAGTGAAGTGATATGGCGACTTACGCGGAGCCGATTCGCGGTTACGAGGCCGTCCTGAGCGACAGCGGCAACATCAGCTACGAGAATGTGACCGTCGGCTCGGGTGCCGATCTCGTCTCGGGTGCAGTGCTCGGAATGAAGAAGTTCGTGCAGGCCGCAGCGCCGATCCCGACCATCGTCGGCACCGGCACCGGCCTGATGTCCGCCCTGACATTCGGGCCAGACGTCCAGGTCGGCAGCTACGTCATCACCCTGACCGCCACGTCGGCGACGGCCGCGTTCAGCGTGGTCGCTCCAGACGGCACGGCTCTTCCTGCCGGCGCGGTCGGCACGGCCTACAAGTCGACGCACCTGAGCTTCCTGATCTCGAACGGCGGGACCATGACGCTCGGCGACGCCTACACCGTGGTCGTTAGCGCGGCTGGAACCCCGGTTCTGGTCGGCACCGGCACCGGCACCGTGTCAGGCGTGTCGCTCGGCAAGTACGCCAAGCTCGGCACCTATCGCGTCAAGCTGACCGCCACGTCGGCCACCGCGCTGTTCGAGGTGCAGGGTCCGAACGGTCTGGTCGGCACCGGAAACGTCGCCACTGCCTTCGCGTCCGATCACGTCAACTTCACGCTGGCGAACGGCGGGACCATGACGCTCGGCGACTACTTCAATATCGTCGTCGCCAACCAGGCGAACGTGACCGGCCGGTACTACGCCTACGACCCGACCGCCGTCGACGGCACCCAGGAACCGGTGGCCGTGCTGGTCCAGCCCGCCGCAGCCGCTTCCGTCGCCGTGTCGGCGAACGCCGTCGCTCGCTTGGCCGAGGTGAAACTCGACAAGCTGACCTGGAAAGCGAACGTCTCCGCAGCGCAGAAGATCGCCGCCGCGAAACAGTTGGCCGCCAATTCCACCATCGTGGTGCGGAGTTAAGTCATGTTTGACATCTATCGCGATTACTTCACCCGCGAGCAGCTCATGGCGAGCATCGCCAAGGCTCCCTACATCCCAGGTCGCCTGTCCGAGTACTTCGAGTCGATGCCGCTGACCAGCACCACGCTGTCCCTGGAAGACCAGCCGACCAACGGCGCGTCGATCCTGGCCGGCGTCCCGCGCGGCACCTCGTCGAAGGTCGAGACCCTTGAGCGCCGCAACGTCTTCACCTTCAACACCTCGCACTATCGCGCCGACGGCAACGTCTACGCCGACGAGGTCTTGAACGCCCGCGCCTACGGGGCCAACGGCGGTGCCGAGATCATCCAGCAGCGCCGCGACATGCTGATGTCGCGGATGCGCCGCGACATCGATCTGACCCACGAGTCGCTCCGCATGGCTCAGATGGTCACTCCGACCAACGCCTTCGGCACCATGCCAGCGTCGCAGCAGATCGCGTTCAACACAGACGCGACCAAGACCCGAGCCGAGATCTTCACCAAGATCGTCAAGCCCATCGAGTCGGCGCTGGACGGCATCCCGCACTCCGGCATCTGGGCGCTGTGCGAGGACGCCATCTGGGCGAAGCTGATCGAGAACGCCGCGATCAAGGCCACCTGGCTGAACTGGCAGAACGCCAACAGCTTGCGCGGCGACCCTCGCGAGATGGTGAACTTCGGCGGCGTGACCTTCGAGCGTTATCGCGGAACCGGCACCGTCAACCTGACGTCCGGTCACATTCGCGCGTTCCCGGTCGGCGTGCCGCAGATGTGGATTCAGGCGTTCGCTCCGGCCGACACGCTGGACACCGTCGGGGCCGGCGCCTTGGGCACCCCATACTGGCCGCAAGCCATCCCGAGTTCCGACAACCGCCGCTGGTATCTGGAGATCCAGACCAACTGCGTGATGGTCTGCACTCGCCCGACCGCAGTGATCTCGATCACGACAGACTGATGAGCTACGCGACCTACGACGACCTGCTCGCCAACTTCGGCGAGCGGGAAATCGAGTCGGTGACGGACAGAGACCGCGACGGCGTGTCTGACGACGGCGTCGTCGAAGACGGTCTCTCGTTCGCGGACGACATGATCGACGGCTACCTTCGCGGTCGGTACTCGCTTCCTCTGGCCGTCGCGAACCGCAACCTCGTCGGGATCGCCTGCGACATCGCGCGGTATCGCTACTACCAGGACCAGCCGACCGATCTGGTCGTCGCCCGGTACGAGCAGGCCATCGATTGGCTTCGAGATGTCGCGAGAGGGCTGATCGACGTGCTGCCACCGGCCGACGAGATAGAGAGCCCGACGCATCTCGCGCACTCGACTCCGGACGCCGTGTTCACGAGGCTCGTCTGGTGAGCGACACGATCTACCCGCATCTCGACAAGCTGTTGCTGGCGCTCGAAACGCTCGGCCTGGAAACTCCTGTCGAAGCGTTCGCGAGCCTCAAGTCGATCAGCATCCAGGGCAGCCCGCAGGTGAGCTTGGTGGCAGGCGAAACGACGGTCAAGCAGACCATCGGCAGCGGTCGTGTGATCCAGAGCTGGAACATGGTTCAGGAGTGGACGGTCGCCATCATCTTGCGCGACTCCAGCGACCAGCGCGTGACATCTCCGCTTCTCGCGGAACTCGGGACGTGGCAAGCGCGCGTGCTGAACGCGCTGATGCGAGACGTGATCGGCGTCGGTGGACCCATCCATCTCATCGAAATACCGGAACCCGAGGCCATCGCGGGCGGCGCTCTCGCCGGACGCATCAAGCTCGGGATTCAATTCGTTTTCACTTCGGAGTAAGTTTCATGGCCGGTTTGCGCGGTGCAGGCAAGGTTTATCTCTCGACTCTCAGCGGTGGCTCGTATGGCGGCTACCTGGACATGGCGAACATCGCCTCGTTCACCATCGGCAGCTCTGGCGCCGACACGACCACTCTCAAGTCGACGGCTCCGGCGAACTACGGCGCGGTGATCGGGTCGGCAACGACTCCCGGCGACGACACGATCTCCATCGCCCTGAACGTTCCGAACCGGAAGAACCTGACGGCGATGCTGCTCGGCACCGACACCGGCGTGAGCGTCACCGGCAGCACGGTCACCGACGAGGCGATCACTCCTCTGGCGCTCGGCACCTTCCTGCCGCTGACCAAGCGGCACGTCTCGGCGGTCAATGTCTCGTCGAAGGACGCTGACGACGCCGGCACCTGGGTCTTGAACACGGCAAAAGCGCTCGGCGCGTACATCAAGCCGACGGTCGCGAACACGTACTACTACAAATGCACCACGGCGGGCACCACCGGCGGCACTCAGCCGACTTGGGGCACCACCATCGGCGGCACCACCACCGACGGCACCGTGACGTGGACCAACGTTGGCCTGATCGTGAAGTCGTCCACCGTCGACTACGACGTTGACGCCGACAACGGTCTGATCGAGATCCGCAGCGGAGCGACTTCGGTCGAGGTCGGACGCCCGCTGAACGTCGACTACACCTACGCCTCGTACTCGGGCTACACCATCAGCGCGCGCGCCCAGTCCTCGCTGAACTGCAAGATGCTGTTCGTCGGCGAGAACCTCGACAGCGGCGAGCTGATCCGCCTGACGGCCGACTCGGTCGAGCTGTCTCCGGAAGGCGACTTCAGCCTGATCTCGGCCGACGGCGAGTTCCTGGAGTTCACACTGTCCGGCACACTGAAGGTTCCCGACGGCGAGACGTATCCGTTCTATCTCGAAGTCGTTTCCTGATAGCATACGTGCGCTCGGAATCGCCCGAGCGCTCTTTTACACGAGGTCAGCATGTACCAAGTCACGAGAGAGCTGTCGTTCGGAGAACTGAAGATCACCGTCCGAGAGCTGACAGTAGCAGAGGTCCGTCGATGGATGAACGAGACCAAGGCCGACAAGGACGACTTCGATCTGTTCGTCGATCTGCTGTCGTTCGACGGGATCGGCATCGACGAAATCCATCTCTTCACCGACCTCAAGAAAGAGCAGGTCGACGAGTTGCCGCCCAGCGTGCTGGCGAAGACCGCAGCCATTATCAAGGAAGTCAACGGCGTTTTTTTCAACCAGTATCTCCCGAGAGTCAACCACCTCCGCGAGCAAGTCGAGAAAGACAAGCTCTCGAAATGAGCGTGTCTCGGCTGGTCCGCCAGGGCCACCCGAACGCTTGGGAGTATCCGTGGGCGGTCTTCGTGTCCGCCGTCGACGAGTTCAATTCCGCGCAGAAAGAGTGAGCGATGGCAAGCAACGACCTGATGATGCGAATTCGGTTGCTCGTGGATTCGGGTCGCGCCACGGCAGAACTCAAAAGGCTCGACGCGCAGATCAGATCGCTCTCGTCGTCGATCAAGTCTCTCGAATCGAACAGGATATTGCCGCTCGCTTCGGAAATCGACGCCGTCAAGCGCTCCGTCGCCGGCCTTAAATCCGTCAACATCGGCAACTTCGCGACCGAGCTCGACAAAGTCAGAGCTGCGTTCGCCGGAATAGGTCTTCAGACCGGCGCAATCGACGGCCTGAAAGCCAAGTACGCCGCCCTCAACTCCGAGATCGAATCCGGCAATCTCAAGCGTTTCCAGCAAGATCTCGCGAGCGCGAAAACCGCTCTCCAGCAAACGGGCAGCGAGGTCGTCAAAGCCCAGAACGCGATCAGAAATCTCAGAGCCGAAAAGTCGTTCGACAAGCTCAACACGGATTCTCTGAACGCCAGCTTGAAAGTGTCGAGAGCGCGTCTCGCGCTGATGAAGGACGACCTCAGGCAGCTCAGAAAGGATTCTAGCGGTCTTTCGGCGGGAGATATCGAGGCCAAAGCGAAGTCGATTGAAGCGCTCAACCGATCCATATTACGCAGGTCGTTAGAGGTCGCAAAACAGCAAAAGGACTTGTTCGACACCTACGAGAAGCAGACTCGCGAGAAAGGAAAAGAGCTGGCGCAACAGCAGGGAATCGCGAACCTGAAGCGAAGCGAGATCGCTCAGATCAAGGAGAAGATAGCCGCGCAAAAGGAGATCGAGCGCTCTCTCGCGAACGAGATCAAGCAGCTCACAAAAGTTGCAGGCGCTCAGGCGGCATCGAGAAAAGCGCTCCTGGAAAGCCAGCTTTCGAGCGCGAAAGGAGACCGGTCGCAGCTTCGCTCTCAGCTCAGAGACCTGGAAAATGAAGCGCGAGCCGAGATCGTGCGATCTCGCGCCATCGATCAGTCCAGTCGAGCGCTTGGCCGACAGAAGCAGGAACTCACAACGCTCGGCAGGCTGTTCCGTGGAACTTCCGGCGTCGCGCGCGAGTTCGGAGCGGCCCTGAAGTTCGCTCTCGGTCCGCAGATGGCGGGATTCGCGGCGGCTGGCAGCATCATCTCGCTCATCTCTGGATTCTTCGCGGCCAACAAGGAGATCGAGAACCTCAATCGCGGGCTGAACTCGATCACGGGTGCCGGAACGCTGTACTTCGATGAGCTGCGTAGGATCGCCGACTCGACCGGACAGTCGCTCATCGTCGTCACAGACTCGTTTCTGCAACTGGTTGCGGCGTCGAAAGGCACGCGGCTCGAAGGCGAGGCGACGAGGAGAATCTTCGAGGCCGTCAGCCGTGCGCTGGTCGTCACAGGAGCCGACGCGGTGCGGTCGAGACGGGCGTTCCTCGCGCTCGCCCAAATGATGTCGAAGGGCCAGATTTACGCGGAAGAGCTGAGACAGCAGCTCTCGGAAGCGTTGCCTGGTGCAGTGCAGATCTTCTCGCGCGCATTGGAGATCAGCCCTCAGAAATTGCTGGACCTGATGAAGCGCGGCAAGGTGTCGTCCGACGCGCTGATCCTGTTCATGCAGCAGCTCGAAAAGGAAGTGCCGAAGGTCGGCGAGGAGCTGTTCACGTTCTCGCAGAAGTCCGCCTTGCTGCAAAACGAGTTGCAGCGCCTCTTCGTCGAGATCGGCAAGACCGGAATCTGGCGCGCGCTCGGAGACGCGATCCTATCCGCCAGGGACTTCATCGGCGACTTGGCCAACGGGACCGGAGCGTTCGGCGATTTGGCGAAGAGAGAGATCGGAGAGATCGTCGCGCGGTTCAAGACGATTGAGTTTTCCGGTCAAGACGTGTTTGGCGACCTGATTGACGGCCTTAACCGATTCCAATCTGAGTTCCGTTCTGGCGTCATCGACGCGATCAAGCAGATTCCGTCTCTGATCAACGAAATCTCGTTCTCTCTGAAGCAGATCGTGATTCGCGTCTCGCCGGAGATCGATCAGCAGAAGCTCGACACGACAAAGAAAAAACTTCAGGCGTTCGGCAACGACGTGCTGCTCGCCGGAGACCTCGACCGCAAGCTCGGGCTGACGTTCGAGGACTTGGAACGATATTGGGAAAACTTCAAGAAAAATGTCAGCAAGCCTCTTCCATTGCCAAGTTTCGAGCAGTGGAGACGCGATGGCGGAGCGGCGATAGAATCTCAGATCAGAGACCTCAAAGAGCTGGAAGGTATCCTGCAAAGCAAGCTCGTGCGGAGAGTCAACTGGTTCGGCGCGGACGAGGAGGAAGCGAAAAAGCTCGCCCAGAGAATATCCGAGGTCAGAGCCGAGATATCTGGTCTCGAACGCCAGTCCGTCAAGTCGTTCGAAGCGAACAGGAGGTCCATCGAAAATAACAACAGTGCGATGGAAGAGAATTTGCGCCTATCGAACGATCAGAAAAAAGCGAACGACGAAATATCGCAGAACACCGAGTTCCTGAAAGGGTTCGACCCTCGCGCGAGAGCGTCGATCAACGATGCGTACAAGGCGCTGTCGAACTACCAGCGCGCTTCTGAAACCGTGCTCAGGCTGGAGAAGGAATCCGATCAGGCGATACTCGAAAAGGTCAAGTCGTCAAAGAAGGTTCTCGACGTACAGAACGATATCACCGACGCCACGATCCGCGCGACAGAAGCGCAGCGCGCGCTCGACAAGAGCAGGGCGAAGGACGCGACCGACCTGCTGAACGCGACGCTGTCTCAGGCCGATGCGGTGCGACAGGCCGAAGAGAACGCCAGAAAGTTGCGGCAGGGCCGGCAAGAGGCCGGCGTCTACTTCACTCCAGAGCAGAAGAAAGCGTCGGAAGACGAGCTTCGCGGCATGAGTCTTCGCTCGAAGGCGCAGGACGAGCTGGCGAAAGCGGCGAAAGAGGCCAACCAGGAAATCAAGGACGGCTATCTCGAAAACGCGAGGCTGCTGCTAGAGCAATCCAACGAGCTTCTCGTCAACGCCGGCAACACCTATCTGCTCAAGCAAAACAACGAAGCTCTGCTTGGAGTCCAGAAACAGCTCAGCGCCGAATCGAAAGCCCAGCGCGAAAACGAAGAGAAGAAAAAGCGCGGACTCGAACTGCTGGCCCAGGCGCAAAAGCTGTTGGCCGAATCGAGCGGAGCCGACGTTCCAGCTTCCGTCAGAGACGAGTATCTCGATCAGGTCGAGGACTTGGCGAAAAAGGCTCAAGCGATCTTCGCCGACATCGGGCTGTTCGACAAGCTGAAAGAGAGTTCCAGTCTCAGGACTGCCGTCGCCAAATCGCTCGACGAAAGCGCTGGAGAATTGCAGACACGCATCGGAGAGCAGGTCAAAAAGTTCAACGAATCGACGAAGCAGGACGCCGAGACCGCAATCGCGGCCCTGTCGAAATCGGCGAGCGCGCTTCTGGCGATCCAGTCCGAGCTGGAAGGCAAGATCGTGGGTCTCGCGACCGAAGAGGCGAGGTCGCAACTGAAGGCCAGGAGAGACGATGCGCTGCTCGAAATCAAAGCGCTCGAACGCGAGTACCAGCAGATCTTCAAACGACTGCAAGACGCAGGAAAGAACCCGACAGAGATCGGGTTCATCAAGGAACAGGCGAAATTGCCGGTCGACGCCGACACGACGAAGGCCGAAGAGAGCGTCAACGGCACGATCAAGAAGATCAACGAGAGCGAGGCCACGCTCCGCGTCAACGTGCGCTACAACGATCCCGGTCTATCGAGCGGTATCGCCGTAGATTCAGCGACGGACACTGCGCAACGCACTGGCGGTCCGATACACGGATACGGCGGCGGCGACCGGATCAGGGCGCTGCTCGAACCCGGAGAGTTCGTGCTGAGAAAGGAGGCGGTTCGCGCTATCGGAATGGATCGGCTGTTCGAGATGAACCGACAGAAGCGGTTTCCGAGATCGCCTCGCGTCCTAGACCGCATCGGCATCCCGCGCATGGCGACGGGCGGCGCGGTGCCCGGCTCTCCGATCACCATCAACGTCCCAGGCAGGGCGCCTATACGTCTATCAGGCAGCCGCGATCAGGCCGAAGCGTTGGCGAACCTGCTGACAGGCGTCGGGAGAGCATTGTGAGAAGTCTCGGTTCGGTTCAGTTCACGTCGCGCGACGAGTCTCAGATCGAGTGGGTGGACCGGCTCGACTGGCAGCCCGTCGGACAGTCCATCCGCTACGCGCTGGCCGGCAACCCGGTCGTCATGGAGAACGAGCGCGGCGGACGACCGATCACGCTGGAGGCCGAGCTGCCTTGGTGCTGGCTCTCGTCGGCGACGGTGGACGCTCTGGTCGCTCTGGCCGAGACCCGGCAAGACCTGGCTCTGGTCTACGATTCCTTCACGGCGACGGTGCGCTTCAGGCGCGACGCTGGACCGCTCCGGCTCTCTCCCGTCGACCCGCGCCGGACCCACTACACCGGCTCCATTTTTCTCATTCAGGTGGCATAATATGGCGATTGTCGGCAGCGAACTGGTCTATTACGCATCGGCTGTGGTGAACGACACCGGCAGCAACGGAGGGCGCATCTCGGCGAACGAGGTGGTGTCAGGCTCCAGCAACTCGTTCTGGCCCAACGTGCCGGAATCGGCGCTGACGGCCGGCGTGACCCAGTGGCGCAAGGGCTTCGTCCGGGTGGACAACGCGGCCAACGAGACCGCTTCTGCGCTCCGTGTCGGCCTGTGGCGTCCGACGACCGGAGACGACGAGGTGTATCTCGCGCTCGGAACTCAGACCAACATCCAGTCGGCGTTCGGCAGCCCGAACCTGTACGGGTGCGGCAAGCTCAACGCGAGCGAGGTGGCCGGGTCGAACCAGTTCGACGTGCTGGTCGAGGACGGGTCCGTCATCATCTTCAGAAACGGCGACACCATCCGCATCAGCAACGAGACGTCGCTCGGAACGGGCGGCACGGCAGAGATCCACACCATCTCCGGCACGCCGTCTGTGGCCGGCGACGTGGTGACGATCACCATCTCCGGCACTCTGGCGAACGACTACAGCAGCGCGAACACATACGTCTCGTCGCTGATCGTGACCACCGATCTGAAAGGAACCACGACCGGTAAGACCGTCACCAGCGTGGCCGGCACCTTCGCCGAAGCCAACATGACCGTCGGCAACATCGGCTCGATCTACCAGGTGCTGACCTTCACCTTCACGAGCGCGACGGCGTTCACCGTGTCCTCCGACGCCGGCATCACGCTGGCTGGCGGCACCACGGACGCGACCTACGCGCCGACGAACGTTGGCAAGGGCGCGAGCTACTTCTCTGTCCCGCCGACCTGCTGGGGCGGGACGTGGGCCACCGGAAACACGCTGGTTATCACCACCGTGCCGCCGTCGCTGCCGATCCTTGAGAAGCGCGTGTTGCCGGCGGGAGCGACCGCGTTCGGCTCTCAGGCGCGCTCGCTGATGTTCTTGGTGGAATCGTGACGTGGTCGATACCGCTCTCGCGTCGCTGTCCGTCAGCTTCGGTGAGGAGCGGTCGGACGGCGGTCGCATCGTTCTGGAGCAGATGACGAAGCGCTTCAACTTTCGCGGCGAGCTGGTCGCGCGATGCTTCTTCACTGTTCCTGAGAACTACCTCAACTTCCCGATGGAGTACATCTCGTCGGTCGGCACCGCCAGGTACGGCGAGTACCTGCCGCAGATCGTCTACGGCGAGGGCGTCACATTTTCTGGCAGCGCGAGCGCGCAACTGAAGTACCCGAACGCGACGAACGTGATCATCGACGCCGAAAGATCGCTGTTCATGCGCGAGACGACAATGAACGGCAGGCGAGAGTTCGAGCGCGTGAGTGTCGGACTCTCCTACGACTCCAGTACCGGATCGGTTGTGACGGACGACGGGATGCCGGTCTACGGAGCGGCGTCGGTGAGCTACGAGGCGATCTACCAGCTCGTCTACTACAAGCCAGAAGTGCTGGACCGGCGGAACTTCAACGCCGGAGCTGGCCTCTCGTTCTCGCTCGGCACGCTGTTCGCCTACAACGAGACCGGGTTCGCGACGCTCGACATGGAGCTGGACACCGCGTCGACGCCCGACTGGATCGAGTACGCGAGAGTGTCCAGCAAGATCGTTCTCGACCCGAAAGGCGTGTGGGAGTTCCCGCCGAACTGGGAGTCCACCTATCAGGGCAACAAGAAAAAGATCGGCGACCAGCGCGACGACTACCCGGCCGACGGCGAGTTTCCAAGCGTGTCAGACACGGTTGACGGCGGCAACAGCTTCGTCGACGAGCGAGTCCACCTGATCGTCGAGGTGAACAGCTCGTCGGCGCTGCGCTACCGCGACTTCAACAACGGCGGCTCCGGGCACTTCGACTGGGAGCAGCCATATTTCGGCAGCAGGACGTACCAGCCGACCTACGAGATCAACTTCTCCGACCCTCCTGGCGGACAGAGAGCAACCAGCGCCGAAGATTTCTCCAGGAGCCAGTACCACCGGACGTGGCGCAACGTGTTCGTCGAGGTGGACAAGGCGGCGCTGATCGAAAAGATCCGTCGCGAGTATCCTGGAGCGACCGAGCGTTGAGCGGGCACGGCTTTCGAGACATCAGCGGCATCAGGTGGTCGCTCGGAGAGACCGGATACCAGTTCATCGGGACAGGCCCGTACCGCCACCAGTCTTTCGTTGACGACTCGATCTCGTACTTGCGCTACCTGCCGCTGGTTTACGCGGTCAATGCGACATTCGACAAGAAGTTCAAGGCGGTGCCGCTCGTGTCGAGCGCCGAGATGCCTCAGTCTGACGAGTGGATGCACGACCCGGACCCGAGAAACACGAACGACTACCTGAATGTCGCTCCGGCCCATCAGCCGGACGGTCACGGCGTCCACCCGTTCCACATCCGATCTGTCGGAAAGAAACTGAAGCCGACGCCGTGGATGATCTCTCAGTGGGCGCAATCGTGGCCGTGCCACGCGCTGACCCGTTTCAGCGGAAGCTCGACGCCGGCTCCGAGATGGGCGTCCGTCGATGTCGGGTTCGACTATCCTCCCGTCGTGTTCGACAAAAAGAAAGGGAAGTTCAAGCGGTTCGCGTCCGACTGGTGGCAGCGCGGCTGTCTGCGAAAAGTCGAGAATCGCACGTTCGTTATCGTCGCCGACGTCGACAGCACGTTTTACTGCTTCCCGATAGGCTCCGAGACCGGAGACGGCGAGAGCGAGAACAACATACCGCCAGAAGTCATCAGGAGCGACGAGTGTCCGTGGCCGTCGTGGGTAAACCTCGAACCGCTCGGCGTCGACGAAGATCTGTCAGATCAGATTTCCAGAATAAGGCCACGTTGGGAGTTCTGCGGAGACGGCACAAGAGCGGCGTGCATCGTCGCGAGACGAGATAGCGCGTGGAGCGACGCGACCTACACGTCGTCCGCCTACAGCTCGTCTGGAGCGCTGCTGCACGAGATCAGAGAGGACTACCCAGGAATGGTCGAGGTGTCTTTCTCGATAGAGATCACCGGGCCAGATCCGGAAGACTTCGACTTCTCGGTCGGAATCGCCCAGTCGATCTACTGCGTCGATTCTGGCCGGTATCCGATAGCGGTCGGATACGCCATGAAGAATATGACAGGCATATCGACGAACGATCTGCTGCTGCTGGAATACGAGTTCTACACCAGCAACATCGCATGTTCCGTCGAACACGATGTCTCAGTTATCGCGCTGTCGCCTACAGTCGACCCTGAAGGTGGCTGGAAGATACCGCAGCGACCGGCGTTTTCGGCCATCGCCAAAATATCCAGGCAGTCCGTCGTCGGCGGATCGTTCTCTGAGGTGCGCCGGTGGCTCGCGTATTACGCGGTGTTCCCGACAGAGAGGACCGTCGGATACTATCAGGAGCCGAGGCCGTTCTACCCGCTGCTCGAAGACATCCCGGACGTGCCGTTCGACGAGACATGGTACGACAACAACTTCTCGTTCATCGCGCACGTCAACTCCGTCGATCTTTCTGCGTGCGCAGTGTCGCTGAGCGCCACCATCTCGACGCTCGGAGCCACCCCTAGGTCTGGCGGCAACACCTACGGATGCGAGGTCAACCTCAACCGCGTGATCGTGTGGAACGAGATCAAGACCGAGAGAGCCATCGGCTACCCGTTTCTGAAACCGATTGTCGCGAGCTATCTCGACCTGACATCAGATTACCCTGACATCGAAAACTCGGACAGGATCTATCCTGGCGCGACGCTCGACTATCTGTACTACGGCACCGCTTCTGTAGGAGGAAAGACGTGCGACGCCGCGACGCTCACCGTCAGAGATGGACATCCGACGGATGAGCGGACGGTCTCTTCGACGCTGGGGCGAGCGTACTTCAACGGCAGCATCCAGAGCGGAGTGGCCGAGTTTCCGCTAACAGTGTCGTACTCCAACATCACGAACTGCCCTCTGTTCTCCGGTCACGCGAGAGTGTACTATCCGGCCATCTACTCGTTCTTCGACGGGTACGCGAACGTCAGGCCAGGGATGAGGTGGACGAAGACATCGTTCGGAGAGTGGGAGCCGGGAAACCCGTCGTTCTCTGGATACCCGTATGGCATCGTGATGGCGA
>WBZM01002846.1_pt1 | contig 14165 bp, 11 predicted proteins | sample 5204271 | NCBI WGS metagenome assembly WBZM01 (sample SAMN12344346, study PRJNA552823) | activated sludge metagenome | biome: Activated sludge suspended growth; feature: Nitrification reactor; material: Wastewater; isolation source: activated sludge from nitrification reactor of wastewater...
GGGCTCAGAGCCTGTGAAGCATTCGACCGCCGCTGACCGGTGATCGAGTGCTGTCGATGACAAGCGGTACGGTGAGCTGGTGCAGTGACAAGTGGCCTGATGCCGACCCTGAGGCAGCGTAGAGGCCCCAAGTCAGGGTTTTGTCTCGTATTTCGCTCTTCATACAGTACCTGCGGTTCGTGCAGACGGAGTTGGGCCCAGGCCCAGCAGTTGCGGCGCCAGGGCCAGCGTGCGCATCAGGTTGTGTGCCAGCGCAAACAGCAGCATCACGCACCGCATCTTGCCCAGACCCCGCACCGGCATGCGCTGCAGGCCCCGGTTCCTGGCCTGCGCGTTGACGCACTCGGCCGTGGCCGCCCGCAGCTTGTACAGCGCCTTGGCTTCTGGCGTGACCATGCGCTGGCGCCACTGAGCCACCGCCGGGCTGTCCTCGGGTTTGGGCGCGTGCTTGTCCTGCTCGATCTCGTTACCCTGCGCGTCCTTCTTCGCCCGCGCCTCGGGCACCGGCGCATAGACCTCGGTCTTGTCGACCACCGCGTCGATCTGCTCGTGTGCGGGGAAGCCCCCATCGACCAACCATTGCTCGGGCGTCTTGCCACAGCGCTGGCCCACCTGATCGACCATCGGCGCGAGCTGCGCCATGTCGCTGCCCGCGGTGCTGACCTCCACACCGACGATCACCTGGCTGTCGCAATCGCTGGCCAGTTGCGTGTTGACCGCCGGACGGTAGCCACCGTCGGCCATCTTCATCACGCTGGCGTCAGCGTCGGTGGAACTCGCCCGGGCGTCTTCGGCCTTGCCCCCGTTGCGCCGCTTGATCTGCTCCAGTTCGGGCAACCGATCCAGCGCCTGCTGCAGCCGCTGCTGCATCTCGCGCCGCGCACGCTGCTGGGCGGCGGCCTTGCGCCGGCTGCCTTGCGCAGGGTCGGCGTCGAGCTGCTCCTTGAGTTCGCGCACCCGTGCACGGGCCTGCTCCAGGTTGTCTTGCAGGCTGCCCTTGCGACGGAAGGACGCCGCCCCGGCACTGGCCCGCACCTTCACGCCGTCCTGCGCCACGCGCTGCAGCTTGACCGCACCGGCCGTCATCAGCGCCGCCACGCTGACGCTGAGCATCTCGTCCAGCGCCGCACCGTGCGCCACGCGGAAGTCCGACAGGCTGTGGTGGTTGACCTGCACGCCGCCGCTGATCCAGCGGTACGCGTCATGTTCGAGCACCAGGCGCGAGAGCTGCCGTGCGCTGCCCACGCCGTCCAGGATCGCGTACAGCCACAGCGCCAGCAGAATCTGCGGCGCAATGGCACTGCGCCCCACGCCGCCTTCGCGCACCTTGATCGTCTCGTACAGCGCGCTCACATCCTGCCGCTCGACCCACGCCCACACCAGCCGGGCACGGTGGCTTTCGGGCAGCAGCGACTCCAGGTCCATCGGACGCAACTCGATCTGGCTGCGGTTGGGCATGATCACCCGCGCATTGCCCACTGCTGAAGCACGTCGCGCAGTCACGGGCGCTGCCGGCACCGGCAGATCGTCGAACAACGCGGCGCTTTCGTTAGCCTCACTCGGCATGGATGGAGCACTCATGCCCTGACAACGCGCGTCGCCGTCGTCCGTCGTCGGGGTTTGCCCAAATGTTCACAGGCTCTCAGCCGAGCTTCTTCTTCAGCAGCTCGTTGACCTGGGCCGGGTTGGCCTTGCCCTTGGTCGCCTTCATGGCCTGGCCGACTAGCGCGTTGAAGGCCTTCTCCTTGCCGGCGCGGAACTCCTCCACCGACTTGGCATTGGCGGCCAGCACTTCGTCGACGATGCGCTCCAGCTCGCCGCTGTCGGACATCTGCTTGAGGCCCTTGGACTCGATCACCGCATCGACCTCCGAGCCCTCGCCGGTCCACAGCGCGTCGAACACCTGACGCGCGCCGTTGTTGGAGATGGTGCCGTCGGCGATGCGGCCGATCATCGCGGCGAGCTGCGCGGCGCCCACCGGGCTGGCCTCAAGGCTGCGGTCCTCGGCGTTCAGGCGGCGCGACACCTCGCCCATCAGCCAGTTGGCCACCAGCTTGGGCTGGCCGCAGGCCTTCGCGGCCGCCTCGAAGAACGCGCCCCAGGCCTTGCCCTGGGTCATCATCGCGGCGTCGTAGGCGGGCAGGCCGTACTCGCGCTGGAAGCGCTCGCCCATCGCGCGCGGCAGCTCGGGCATCTGCGCCTTCACGCGCTCCACCCACTGCGGCGCGATCACCAGCGGCGGCAGGTCGGGGTCGGGGAAGTAGCGGTAGTCGTGCGCGTCTTCCTTGGTGCGCATCGCACGCGTCTCGCCGCTGTCGGGGTCGAACAGCACGGTGGCCTGCTCGACGCGGCCGCCGTCCTCGATCAGGTCGATCTGCCACTGCACCTCGAAGTCGATCGCCTGCTGCAGGAACTTGAAGCTGTTCAGGTTCTTGATCTCGCGGCGCGTGCCGAAGGGCGCGCCGGGCTTGCGCACCGACACGTTGGCGTCGCAGCGGAACGAGCCCTCCTGCATGTTGCCGTCGCAGATGTCGAGCCAGGTCACCAGCGCGTGCAGCGCCTTCGCGTAGGCGGCGGCCTCGGCGCTGCTGCGCATGTCGGGCTCGGTGACGATCTCCAGCAGCGGCGTGCCGGCGCGGTTCAGGTCGATGCCGCTCTGGCCGTGGTAGTCCTCGTGCAGCGACTTGCCGGCGTCTTCCTCGAGGTGGGCGCGCGTCAGGTGCACCACGTGGCGCTTCTCGCCGATGAAGAACTCGACCTCGCCGCCCTGCACCACCGGGATCTCGTACTGGCTGATCTGGTAGCCCTTGGGCAGGTCGGGGTAGAAGTAGTTCTTGCGCGCGAAGATCGACAGCGGCGCCACGGTGGCTCCGACCGCGAGCCCGAAACGGATCGCGCGCTCGACCGCGCCGCGGTTCATCACCGGCAGCGTGCCCGGCAGCGCCAGGTCCACTGCGCAGGCCTGGGTGTTCGGCGCGGCGCCGAACTGCGTGCTCGCGCCGCTGAAGATCTTCGACTGCGTCGACAGCTGGGCGTGGGTTTCCAGGCCGATCACGACCTCGTAGCCGCGGATGAGGGAAGGGCTGCTCATGGATCAGAACCCGCTGGGCACGCGCGCGTGCCAGTCGGTCGCTTGCTGGAAGGCGTGCGCTGTGTGCAGCAGCGTGCCCTCCTGGAAGTAGTTGCCGATCAGCTGCAGGCCGACGGGCATCTGCGCGTCGCCGAAGCCGGCCGGCACGCTCATGCCCGGCAGGCCGGCGAGGCTGGCCGGAAGCGTGAAGATGTCGGCGAGGTAGGCGGCCACCGGGTCGTCGCCCTGCGCGCCGATCTTCCATGCCACGCTGGGCGCCACCGGGCCGGCGATCACGTCGCACTGCGCGAAGCAGCGCTGGAAGTCGTCGGCGATCATGCGGCGCAGCTTCTGCGCCTGCAGGTAGTAGGCGTCGTAGTAGCCGTGCGAGAGCACGTAGGTGCCGATCATGATGCGGCGCTTGACCTCGGGCCCGAAGCCTTCGCTGCGGCTCTTCTTGTACATGTCGAGCAGGTCGGTGTACTTCGCCGCGCGGTGGCCGTAGCGCACGCCGTCGAAGCGCGACAGGTTCGAGCTCGCCTCGGCCGGCGCGATGATGTAGTAGACCGGGATCGACAGCTCGGTGCGCGGCAGGCTGACGTCGACCAGCGTGGCGCCGAGCCTCTCCAGTTCGGCCAGCGCGGCGCGCACGGCGCCGTTCACGTCGGCCGCCAGAGCCGCGGGGAAGAACTCCTTCGGCAGCCCGATGCGCAGGCCGGCCAGCGGCCTGGCGGCCGAGGCGCCGGCGCGCGGCGCGAGCATCTGCGCGTGGAAGTCCTGCGGCGGCCGCTCGGCGCTGGTCGAGTCGCGTTCGTCGAAGCCGCTCATCGCCGACAGCAGCAGCGCGCAGTCCTCCGCCGAGCGGGCCATCGGGCCGGCCTGGTCGAGGCTGGAGGCGAACGCCACCATGCCGTAGCGCGAGCAGGTGCCGTAGGTGGGCTTGATGCCGGTGATGCCGGAGAAGCTGGCCGGCTGGCGGATCGATCCGCCGGTGTCGGTGCCGGTGGCGGCCGGCACGAGGCGCGCCGCCACGGCGGCGGCCGAGCCGCCGGAGGAGCCGCCGGGCACGCGCGTCGTGTCCCAGGGGTTGCGCGCCGGGCCGTAGGCCGAGTTCTCGTTGGCCGAGCCCATCGCGAACTCGTCGCAGTTCAGCTTGGCCAGCGCCACGGTGCCCGCCTGCGTGAGCCGGGCGACCACCGTCGCGTCGAAGGGGCTGCGGTAGCCCTCGAGCATCTTCGAGCCGGCGGTGGTGGGCAGGCCGGCGGTGACGAAGATGTCCTTGTGGGCGATGGGCACGCCGAGCAGCGCGCCCGCCTCGCCGGCGGCACGGCGCGCATCGGCGGCGGCGGCCTGGGCCAGCGCCTGCTCGCGCCCGCTGGACAGCACGGCGCCCAGCGCGGCATGCGCCGCGAAGCGGTCGAGCAGCGCGGTGGCGGCCTCGACGCTCGAGAGCTGGCGTGCCTCCAGCGCGCGGCCCAGTTCGGCCACGCCCATCTCGTGGACTTGTTTCATTCGATGACCTTGGGCACGAGGAAGAGGCCGTCTTCCACCGCCGGCGCGCTGCGCTGGTTGAGCGTGCGCTGGTCGGTCTCGCTGACGGCGTCGTCGCGCAGGCGCAGGCTGACTTCCTGCACCGCCGACAGCGGCGTGTACAGCGGCTCGACGCCGCTGGTGTCGACCGCGCTCATCTGCTCGACGATGCCGAAGAAGCCGTTGAGCTGAGGCAGCAGCGCGGCCTGCTCGGCGGCGGAGAGCTCGAGCCGCGCGAGATGGGCGATGCGGCTCACGTCCTGGGGGGTGAGGGCCATGGAAGGGCAGGCGGAAACAGGGTGAAAACAGGCGACCTGCACCCCGGTGGAGGCAGGCCGTTGGGGTATTATCCCCGGTTATCCACAAGCCCTTGCGCAGCGTGTCCCGCCTCGTTTTGCGGGGCCCGAGGAACCACACAGCCAACCCAAACGACCGCCGCGCCAGGCCCGACCCGATGGTCCGCCGGCGAAAGCGCTCCGAGAGCTTTCCACACCCATGTTCGAATCCTTTCGTCGCTACTTCTCGACGGACCTCGCCATCGACCTGGGCACGGCCAACACGCTGATCTACGTGCGTGGCAAGGGCATCGTGCTCGACGAGCCGTCGGTGGTGGCCATCCGCCACGAGGGCGGGCCCAACGGCAAGAAGACCATCCAGGCCGTCGGTGCCGAGGCCAAGGCGATGCTCGGCAAGGTGCCCGGCAACATCGAGGCGATCCGCCCGATGAAGGACGGCGTGATCGCCGACTTCACCGTCACCGAGCAGATGCTCAAGCAGTTCATCAAGATGGTCCATCCGCGCTCGGTGCTCAAGCCGAGCCCGCGGATCATCATCTGCGTGCCCTGCGGCTCGACGCAGGTCGAGCGCCGCGCGATCCGCGAATCGGCGCTCGGCGCCGGTGCCAGCGAGGTCTACCTGATCGAGGAACCGATGGCCGCGGCGATCGGCGCCGGCCTGCCGGTGTCGGAAGCCTCCGGCTCGATGGTGGTCGACATCGGCGGCGGCACCACCGAGGTCGGCGTGATCTCGCTGGGCGGCATGGTCTACAAGGGCTCGGTGCGCGTCGGCGGCGACAAGTTCGATGAAGCCATCATCAATTACATCCGCCGCAACTACGGCATGCTGATCGGCGAGCCCACCGCCGAGGCCATCAAGAAGCAGATCGGCTCCGCCTTCCCCGGCAGCGAGGTGAAGGAGATGGAGGTCAAGGGCCGCAACCTCTCCGAGGGCGTGCCGCGCAGCTTCACCATCTCGTCCAACGAGATCCTGGAGGCGCTGACGGACCCGCTCAACCAGATCGTTTCCAGCGTCAAGAACGCGCTCGAGCAGACGCCGCCGGAACTCGGCGCCGACATCGCCGAGCGCGGCATGATGCTCACCGGCGGCGGCGCGCTGCTGCGCGACCTCGATCGCCTGCTGGCCGAGGAAACCGGCCTGCCGGTGCTGGTGGCCGAAGACCCGCTGACCTGCGTGGTGCGCGGCTGCGGCATGGCGCTGGAGCGCATGGAGCGCCTGGGCTCGATCTTCACCTCGGAGTGACGCGCGTCGCCGCGCTGCGGTAAGCGGCCATGCCCCTCGGCACCCTCGACCGGACTCCGCCCCCCTTCTTCCGCCAGGGCCCGTCGGCGCTCACGCGCCTGACGATCTTCTCGGCGCTGGCGCTGTTCCTCATGGTGGCGGACACCCGCTTCGAGATCACCCGCCCGGTGCGCGCGGCCATCGCCACCGTGCTGCACCCGATCGAGCGCATGCTGCTCGTGCCGGTGGCGGCCTGGGAAGGCGGCAGCGACTACCTGCTCGGGCTGCAGCGCGCGCTGGCCCGCGAGGAGGAGGCGCGCCGGCAGCTGGCGCGCCAGGCCGAGCGGGCCTCGCGCGTCGATCAGCTGCAGGCCGAGAACGACCGGCTGCGCGCACTACTGGGGCTCCGCCCGGCGCTGAACGTGCGCACCATGGCCGCCGAGGTGCTCTACGACGCACCCGATCCGTATTCGCGCAAGGTCGTCATCGACCGCGGCGCCACCCATGGCGTGGCGCTCGCCTCGCCGGTGATCAACGATGTCGGCGTGCTCGGCCAGGTGACGCGGGTCTACCCGCTGTCCTCCGAGGTCACGCTGCTGGCCGACAAGGATGCGGCGATCCCGGTGCTCAACAGCCGCAACCAGCTGCGCAGCGCCGCCTACGGCGCGCGCAACGGGATGGAACTGCGCTTCATGGCCGGCAACGCCGACGTGCAGGTCGGCGACCTGCTCACCACCTCGGGCGTCGACGGCGTGTACCCGCCCGGCCTGCCGGTGGCCAAGGTCACGGTGGTCGATCGCAAGATCGACACCAGCTTCGCCCGCATCGTCCTCGAGCCGGTGGCCTCGCCCGACGCGGTGCGCCATGTGCTGGTGCTCGAGCCGGTCGGCGCGCAGATGCCGGCCCGGCCGGAGCCGCAGCCGGAGGAGCCGGCCAAGCCTGCCAAGCGGGGGACGCGCCGGTGATCAAGCCCCAGCCTCAGGAGCACGCGCCATGATCATGCCGCGTGGGGACACGCTGCTGCTGCCGGCCAACCCGCTGTTCGTCTGGCTGACGCTGGTGCTGGCCTTCCTGCTCAACCTCGTGCCGCTCGGCCGCATGCCGGCCATGCCCGACTTCCTGGCCGTGGTGCTGGTGTTCTGGAACGTGCACCAGTCGCGCCGCGTCGGCATCGGCGCGGCCTTCCTGTTCGGCCTCGCGATGGACGTGCACGACGGCGCCGTGCTCGGCCAGCATGCGCTGGCCTACACGCTGCTCGCCTTCTTCGCGACCACCATCCAGCGCCGGCTGCTGTGGTTCACCGTGCCGTCGCAGGCGGTGCAGATCCTGCCGCTGTTCTTCGCCGCGCACCTGGTGTCGCTGGTGGTGCGCATGATCGCTGGCGGCATGTTCCCCGGCTGGGAGCTGCTGCTCGCGCCGGTGTTCGAGGCGCTGCTGTGGCCTTTGGTCACATGGGTGCTGCTCGCGCCGCAGCGCAGGCCGCCCGATCCGGACGAGAATCGACCTCTCTAGCAGGACCGGGGCGTCGTGACCGAAATCCGCAACGTCGAGCAGGAGCTGTCGCGCTTCAACACGCGGCTGCTGGCCGCCGGCGCGTTCGTGCTGTTCGGCTTCGCCCTGCTCGGCGCGCGGCTGGTGCACCTGCAGGTGGTCAAGCACCAGGAGCTGTCGACGCAGGCGGAGAACAACCGCATCGCGGTGGTGCCCATCGTGCCGAACCGCGGCCTGATCGTCGATCGCAACGGCGTCGTGCTGGCCAACAACTACTCGGCCTACACGCTGGAGATCACGCCGTCCAAGGCCGGCGAGCTCGAACCGCTGATCGAGCGGCTCGCCGAGGTGATCGACATCCAGCCGCGCGACCGCAAGCGACTGAAGCGGCTGCTGGAGGAGAGCAAGAGCTTCGAGTCGCTGCCGATCCGCACCAAGCTCACCGACGAGGAGGTGGCGCGTTTCACCGCGCAGCGCTTCCGCTTCCCCGGCGTGGACATCAAGGCGCGGCTCTTCCGCAACTACCCGCTCGGCGAGACCGGCAGCCACCTGCTCGGCTACATCGGCCGCATCAACCAGGCCGAGAAGGAAGCGATCGACGAGACCGAGGACGCCGCCAACTACCGCGGCACCGAGTACATCGGCAAGCTCGGCGTCGAGCAGAGCTACGAGGCCGAGCTTCACGGCACCACCGGCTTCGAGGAGGTCGAGACCAGCGCCGGCGGCCGGCCGGTGCGGCGCCTGAAGAGCAACCCCGCCACTCCCGGCAACAAGGTGGTGCTGTCGATCGACATCAAGCTGCAGGCGCTGGTCGAGACGCTGTTCGGCGACCGCCGCGGCGCGCTGGTGGCGCTCGACCCGCGCAACGGCGAGGTGCTCGCCTTCGTCAGCAAGCCCACCTTCGACCCCAACCTGTTCGTCGACGGCATCGACCAGGAGAGCTGGCGGGAGCTCAACGAGTCGATCGACAAGCCGCTGCTGAACCGCGCGCTGCGCGGCACCTATCCGCCGGGCTCGACCTTCAAGCCTTTCATGGCGATGGCCGCGCTGAACACCAACAAGCGCAGCCCCTCGCAGATCATCTACGACGGCGGCACCTTCCAGTTCGGCAACCACACCTTCCGCAGCCACGGCGACACCGGCCTCGGCCCGGTGGACATGGTGCGCAGCATCGTCAAGTCGAGCAACGTCTACTACTACTCGCTGGCCAACGAGCTGGGCGTCGACCTGATGCACGATCAGCTCGAGCCCTTCGGCTTCGGCCGCAAGACCGGCATCGACGTCGACGGCGAGGTCACCGGCCTGCTGCCGTCCACCGAGTGGAAGCGCAAGGCCTACAAGAAGCCCGAGCTGCAAAAGTGGTACGCCGGCGAGACCATCTCGCTGGGCATCGGACAGGGCTACAACAACTTCACGATGCTGCAGCTGGCCAGCGCCACGGCCACGCTGGTCTCGGGCGGGCAGCGCTACAAGCCGCGCCTGGTGCGCGAGATCGAGGACGTGGCCACCGGCGAGCGCCGCCCGATGGCGCACGTGACGCTGCCGCCGCTGCCGCTCAGGCCCGAGCACGTCGAGCTGATCACGCGCGCGCTGTACGGCGTGACGCAGGAAGGCACCTCGGTGCGCTCCTACCTCGGCGCGCCCTACAAGACTGGCGGCAAGACCGGCACCGCGCAGGCGGTGGGCATCAAGGCCAACGAGAAGTACAACGCCGCCAAGCTCGAGGAGCACAAGCGCGACCACTCGCTGTACATGGCGTTCGCGCCGCTCGAGGCGCCCACCATCGCGCTGGCGATCGTGGTCGAGAACGCCGGCTTCGGCTCCGAGGCCGCGGCGCCGATCTCGCGGCGCGTGTTCGACTACGCGATCGCCGGCCTGTGGCCGAGCGACGAGGACATCGCACTCACACGCGAGGGCAAGTCGGGCCCGCCGGTGGGCAAGCCGCGCCCGGCCGCCGAGATCACGCTGCCGGGCGCGACCACCATCCTGCCGTCCGTGGCCACCGCGGCGCCGGCGCAGCGCGTGGCGCAGGGCGAGGGTGCGGGAGGCGCGCCGCGATGAGTTTCGGCACCCGTCCCGCGCCGATGAACGTCGCCTTCGAGCGGCCGTCGATCCTGCAGCGCATCGTGCCGATCTTCACCGGCTTCGACGGGCCGCTGATGCTGGCCATCCTGCTGCTGGCCGCCGCCGGGCTGGTGACGATGTACTCGGCCGGCTTCGACAGCGGCACGCGCTTCGTCGACCACGGCCGCAACATGCTGATCGCCGTCGGCATCCTGTTCCTCGTGGCGCAGATCCCGCCGCAGCGGCTGATGTCGCTGGCCGTTCCGCTGTACACCGTCGGCGTGGCGCTGCTCGTGGCCACGGCGCTGTTCGGCATCACGAAGAAGGGCGCGACGCGCTGGCTCAACGTCGGCGTGGTCGTGCAGCCCAGCGAGATGCTGAAGATCGCGATGCCGCTGATGCTGGCATGGTGGTTCCAGCGCCGCGAAGGCCAGCTGCGCGTGCCCGATTTCCTGGCCGCCGGCGTGCTGCTGGCGATTCCGGTCGGCCTGATCATCAAGCAGCCCGACCTCGGCACCGCGATCCTGGTGCTCTCGGCCGGCCTGTTCGTGATCTTCTTCGCCGGGCTGTCGTGGAAGCTGATCGTGCCGGTGCTGCTGCTCGGCGCGGTGGCGGTCACGGCGCTGGTGATGTCCGGCGACGCGATCTGCGAGCCGGGCGTCAACTGGCCGGGCCTGCGCGACTACCAGAAGCACCGCGTCTGCACGCTGCTCGACCCCACCAAGGATCCGCTCGGCAAGGGCTTCCACACCATCCAGGGCATGATCGCCATCGGTTCGGGCGGCGTCGACGGCAAGGGCTTCATGAAGGGCACGCAGACGCACCTGGAGTTCATCCCCGAGCGCACGACCGACTTCGTCTTCGCCGCCTTCTCCGAGGAGTTCGGGCTGATCGGCTGCGTCGGCCTGCTGCTCGGCTTCATCTTCCTGATCTTCCGCGGCCTGATGATCGCGGCCGAGGCGCCGACGGTGTTCAGCCGCCTGCTGGCGGGTGCCGTGACGATGAGCTTCTTCACCTATGCCTTCGTCAACATGGGCATGGTCAGCGGCATCCTGCCGGTGGTGGGCGTGCCGCTGCCCTTCATCAGCTACGGCGGGACCGCGATGGTCACGCTCGGCCTCGGGCTGGGCATCCTGATGTCGATCTCCAAGAGCCGCCGGCTGGTGCAGACATGAGCGGCCGCGTCGCCGTCGTCGGCATCGGCAACATGGGGCTGGGCATGGCGCTGCGGCTGCGCGACCGCGGCTTCTCGGTGGCGGTGCGCGACGTCGACCCGGCGCGCGAGGCGCTCGCCCGCGCCGAGGGGCTCGCCGTGTGCGACTCGCCCGCGGCGGCGGCGGCGGGTGCACGCGCCGCGATCGTGGCCGTGGTCGACGCGGCGCAGACCGAGGCGGTGCTGTTCGGCGACGGTGGCCTCGCGGCCGCGCTGCCGCCCGGCGCCGCCCTGCTGCTGTGCCCGACCATCGCGCCGCACGACACCGAGCGCTTCGCCGAGCGTCTCGCGTCGCGCGGCCTCGAGCCCATCGACGCGCCGATGTCCGGCGGACCGCTGCGCGCCCGCGACGGCACGATGAGCCTGATGGTGGCGTGTGCCCAGGCGACCTTCGAGCGCCAGCGCGGGCTGGTCGAGGCGCTCTCGTCGGCCGTGTTCCGCCTCGGCGAGCGGCCCGGCGACGGCGCGCGCATGAAGCTCGTCAACAACCTGCTGGCCGGCATCAACCTGGCCGGCGCGGCCGAGGTGCTGGCGCTGGCCGAGCGTGCCGGGCTCGACCCGTCGCTCGCGCTCGACGTGATCGAGCGCTCCAGCGGCCAGAGCTGGATCGGTTCCGACCGCATGCGCCGCGCGCTGGCCGGCGACCTCGCCCCGCGCGCCCACACCACGCTGCTGAACAAGGACACCCACCTCGCGCTGGCGATGGCGCAGCGCCTCGGGATGGACGTGCCGGTGGGCGAGCACGCGGCCGCGCTGTTCGCGCGCGCCTGCGGCAGCGGCTTCGCGGCGCTCGACGACGCCAGCCTGTTCGAGCTGCTACGCCGGCGCTGAGTCGGCTGCCGGCGCGGCCTCGCCGGCCGGGTCGGCGTGCGCCGCGGGGAAGCGCAGCGTGAAGCGCGCGCCCGGGCCGAACGCCGCGCCGCCCTGGTCGCTCAGGCCGGGCCGGTGGCGCAGGTTCGCGTCTTCCAGCTGGATCTGGGCGCCATGCTGTACGGCGATCTCGCGCACGATCGCGAGGCCCAGGCCGCTGCCGTCGACTTCGGTGCCGAGCGTGCGATAGAAGGGCTGGAACACGCGCTCGCGCTCGGCCGGCGGGATGCCGGGGCCGGAATCCTCGACCTGCAGCACCACCACCTGGCCGAACGGATCGTCCACCAGCCGCACCGTCACCGTGCCGCCCACCGGCGTGTACTGCAGCGCGTTGTCGACAAGGTTGCGGATCAGCTCGCGCAGCAGCAGCGCGTGCCCTTGCACCAGCGCCGTCTTCGGCGCGTCGGCGCCGCGGCCGGTCTCCGGGCCTTCGTAGCCGAGATCGATGCGCTTCTCGAGCGCGCGCGGCACGAAGTCGCGCACCGTCTCGGTGGCCAGACGCGCGAGGTTGACGGTCTGGTGCTGCGCGAGCTGCGCCTGGTTCTCGGCGCGCGCCATCGACAGCAGCTGGTTGACCATGTGCGCCGCGCTCTGGCTCGAGTGCGCGATCTGCTGCAGCGACTTCTTCAGTTCCTTCGGGTCGCGCTGGCCGGCGTCGATCTCGCGCTGCGCCAGCTCGGCCTGGGTACGCAGGCCGGCCAGCGGCGTCTTGAGCTGGTGCGCGGCGTCGGCGAGGAAGTGCTTCTGGTTGGCGATCGACTGGTCGAGCCGCGCCAGCAGGTCGTTGATCGCGCGCACCAGCGGCGACACCTCCTCGGGCGCCTCGCGCTCGTCGATCGGCGAGAGGTCGCTGCTGTCGCGGCGGCGGATGCGCTGCTGCAGCTCGTTGAGCGGCGCGATGCCGCGCACCAGCGCCAGCCACACCAGCAGCACCGCCAGCGGCAGGATCACGAACTGCGGCAGGATCACGCCCTTGATGATCTCGGTGGCCAGGCGCGAGCGCTTGCCCAGTGTCTCGGCCACCTGAACCAGCGCCGAGTTGGCTTCGCCATTGCGGCCGGGCAGCGCCACCCAGGTGTAGGCGATGCGCAGCTCGTTGCCGTTGATCTCGCCGTCGCGGTAGCGGAGTTCACCGGCCCCGCGCGGCTCTTCCTCCGGCGGCAGCGGCACGCTGATCTCGCCGCTGAGCAGCTCGCCGCGCAGGCCGAGCACCTGGTAGTAGATGTCGTCTTCCTGGTCGGTGTGCAGGATCTCGGCGGCCCCGGTGGGCAGCGTGAAGGTGGCGGCCGGTGTGCCGTCGACGCTCTCCAGCAGCGCCACCTGCTTGGCGAGCACGCGCGTCATCTCGCCAAGCTCGCGGTCGAAGGGCTTGTTGGCGATGTTCTGCGCGACCAGCCAGGTCAGCGCCACGCTCATCGGCCACAGCAAGAGCAGCGGCGCGAGCATCCAATCGAGGATCTCGCCGAAGAGGGAGCGCTGTTCCTTGGTTTGCGGCATCGGCGCTCAGGATAGCGTCGGCGCCGCCGCGCGGGCCCGACGGGTCAGGCGGCGATCTTCTCCAGGCAGTAGCCGAGGCCGCGCACGGTGGCGATTCGAACCGGCCCCTGCTCGATCTTCTTGCGCAGGCGGTGGATGTACACCTCGATGGCGTTGTTGCTGACTTCCTCGCCCCACTCGCACAAGCGCTCGACCAGCTGGTCCTTGCTGACCAGGCGCCCGGCGCGCTGCAGCAGCACCTCGAGCAGCGAGAGCTCGCGCGCCGACAGCTCGATCATCTGGTCGTTGATGTAGGCCACGCGGCCGGTGGCGTCGAACGTGAGCGGGCCGTGCTTGATCACCGACGAGGCGGTGCCCAGGCCGCGGCGGGTGAGTGCTCGCACGCGCGCCTCCAGCTCCTGCAGCGAGAAGGGCTTGGCCATGTAGTCGTCGGCGCCGAGGTCCAGTCCCTTGACGCGCTGCTCGACGCTGTCGGCCGCCGTCAGGATCAGTACCGGCACCGAGGAACCGCGCGCGCGCAGCTTGCGCAGCACCTCCAGGCCGTGCAGCTTGGGCAGCCCCAGGTCGAGGATCAGCAGGTCGAATTCGTGCGAAGCCAGTGCGGCGTCGGCCTCGGTGCCGCTGCTCACGCGATCGACGGCGTAGCCGGCATTGCGCAAGGAGCGCAACAGCCCGTCGGCCAGGACCTGATCGTCTTCGGCGACAAGGATGCGCATGGTTGTCTCCTCACCGGCTCTCGCAGGGCCGTCACCCGCATTGTAGGGATGCACGAAAGGTGACGTCGCAGCTACTGTACAAACATCCAGCTTTTGCGCTACAGTGCCCCCACTTCCCAGGAGAACGCCGCATGGATGCACCCGTCAAAGCCCTCAACACCGAAAAAGCCAAGGCCCTGCAGGCCGCGCTGGCGCA
>WBZM01002849.1_pt1 | contig 14154 bp, 12 predicted proteins | sample 5204271 | NCBI WGS metagenome assembly WBZM01 (sample SAMN12344346, study PRJNA552823) | activated sludge metagenome | biome: Activated sludge suspended growth; feature: Nitrification reactor; material: Wastewater; isolation source: activated sludge from nitrification reactor of wastewater...
AAATCAGCGGTGGGATGCAGCAACGGATCCTGATCGCTATTGCGTTGAGCGCTGACCCGAAGTTAATCATACTGGATGAACCGACTACCAGCCTGGATGTGACCACGCAAGCCGCAGTGCTTGATCTATTGCGTGCTCTGATTCGGGACAGGCAAATGGCCGTGCTCTATATCACCCATAATCTGGGTGTTGTCGCCCGTATGTGTGACCGGGTGGCAGTACTCTACGCCGGTGAACTGGTAGAGGACGCGCCCACCAGAACATTATTTTCCCGACCATTGCATCCGTATTCTCAAGGGCTTATGGACAGCATACCCAAACTTGGCCAAAGCAAGGTAAATGAGAAGCTGACTGCTATTCCCGGCCAAATACCGTCCTTAGCCGATAGAACCACGGGCTGCGTGTTCGCCACACGTTGCGCGCTGGCCGTTGAGATGTGCTTTGTGGAGCGACCCTCGCTGGATGCGGTCTCGAGCGAGACACAGGTGCGTTGCCATCGATGGCCTGAAATCGTCGCGGGGACGGTTTCAGGCAATCTGAAGACTTTAACCGGTGCGGGCCAGCAGCCGCACCCCAATGACGACGAGGTGGTTCTGGAGATCAAGGATGTCAAGGTAGAATTCCCCATCACCCGGTCATTGGCTGACTCTGTAGCGGCTCGGCCACGCCAGAGTATTAAGGCAGTTGATGGCATCAGTTTATCTATTCAACGCGGTCATACACTGGGAGTAGTTGGCGAGAGCGGTAGTGGAAAGTCTACTCTAGCCCGCGCCGTTGTCGGGCTGGTTGAACCTACAAATGGAACGATAGAGTTGTTCGGTCTGGAGCTACCGTCCCGATTAACCAGGCGAGAACGCGATACTTTACGCCGGTTGCAATATGTTTTCCAAAATCCAGAGGAAGCCCTAAATCCCTATTTAACCATTGGCGAGACACTCACACGCCCATTCATCACTTTATTAGGGCAGACATCCTCCGAAGCACGAACCAATGCCCAAAAATTGTTGTCCGCGGTCGGGTTACCGGCAGACTATAGTCACAGATTACCGGGCCAATTGAGTGGTGGCGAAAAGCAAAGAGTGGCCATCGCTCGTGCCTTCGCCGCTTCGCCGGGGTTAATCATAGCCGACGAGCCTGTGTCTTCGCTCGATGTGTCTGTGCAGGCAGCAATCCTAAAACTGATGGGAGATCTGCAGCACAAAAATAACAATACCATGATGTTTATCTCCCATGATCTGGCGGTTGTCGGCTACCTCGCTGATCGCATCGCAGTTCTCTATGGGGGTCAGATAATGGAATTGGCCGAGGCCAGTGAGTTGTTCAAGCCGCCTTACCATCCGTATACAGAGGCCTTGCTATCCGCAGTACCATCGATCGATCCCTCGGCCGTTCAACGCCCGATGAAGCTTGAGGGAGATATTCCCAGCCAGATTGACGTCCCCGGGGGGTGCCGGTTTCATCTTCGCTGCCCCCATTATTTGGGTGATATCTGTCGCGAACAGGCTCCGCCCTGGCAACTGACAGACCGTGGAAGCGGCATTTTATGCCACATACCCTTGCCGGAGTTGCAAGCTCAGCAGGAGCAGATGTCTGTTAATAAGGTTGGGGGGAGAGGTGAGTAGATATATAGCGCGCCGTATCGTTTTCCTTGGGTTGACGATCCTCGTAACGTCGCTGATCATATTCATTGTTACCCAATTGCTACCTGGCGATGTGGCGCGCGTGGTGCTGGGGCGCGAGGCGGGTGAGGCGGCGCTAGCGGCTTTTCGCGAAGAAAATGGTTTGAACGATCCGCTGCCCATTCAATATACCCGTTGGCTCGGCAATTTTGTGGTCGGGGATTGGGGGACGTCCTTAAGCACTCGTTCGGAAGTGTTCCCTGTAGTTACCGAACGGTTAGGAAACTCGTTGCTATTGACGTTTCTGACAATGCTAATCGCCGTACCGCTGGCGTTGGCGCTCGGTATCATCGCCGGCCTCAATGAGGACGGCGTGACGGACAACGCAATCAGCATTGGCTCGTTGGCGTTAGTAGGGTTACCCGAGTTTGTCACCGGGTTGGTCCTGATCCAAATATTCTCTCGTTGGTTGGGCTGGTTGCCGGCCAACTCCTCTATTGAGTCAGGCTTGACGTTCATGGAAAAGCTTCCCATGCTTGTCTTACCGGCGTTCACAGCGACGCTCGTCCTGTTAGCTTACATTGTCCGCTTGACGAGAGCCGGGGTTGTAGAGGAATTGAAGCGCCCCTATGTACGCACTGCCATGCTCAAAGGCCTGCCTTATCGCGTTGTCATCATTAAGCACGTCCTGCGCAATGCGTTGCTGCCAACGATCACTGTGATCGCAATTAGCTTCGGGTGGCTGATCAGTGGTCTCATCGTCATCGAGAATGTTTTCAATTATCCTGGCCTGGGCCGTTTACTCGTCTTTGCCATCGATCGGCAGGACTTGCCCTTGGTACAAGCCGTAGCAATGGTAACTGTGATTGGCTTTGCTGTGGCCAATCTGGCGGCCGATCTTATTTATGCCTGGCTCAACCCGCGTATCCGCCTCGACTGATATTCATAAATTTCCTTCGGACGCCAACAGATAAACCCATGGAGATTACGCACCTTCTGATTTCTAACCCCGGTTCAATCCTTACTTTCCGTTCCGCTGTTATGACCGTTGGCGTGGTAATCGGTGATGGCCGGGTCTTCTGGGGCGATTGCCTGATTAATCCGACTCGCGGCGACCAGAGACCTACCATCCAGCGACTGGTCGATCTGTGCGAGCAACGCCTCAAGGGCGAACATGCGGCCGATTTCAGAGAACTCTGCCAGCTCATTCATCCTATATTCCCGCCCCCTGGAAAACTCGTTCTCGCCGATAGAGTAAAGGGGGCGATCCAGCAAGCCATACTTGGGGCTGTTTCTGCGTTTCAAGCAAAGTCGGCGGTGGAGACTCTGGCTATGGCGTACAATTTGCCGGAATTGAAGGATATTCGGGATACGCCACTCATTTTCCTGGAAGCAGACGATTATTCAGCAACGGCCGAAATATACGATCGATTCTTGGCCAGCAATCCGGCAGGAGTCGGCTACCGGATCAACGGCGAAAGGGTATCCGAATCGATCGGCGAAAATGCGGAATATCTTCAGGAGTTTGTGCGCGAGTTGAGTCAGCGGTCCGAGCAATTTGCTGTGAGTGCCGAGAGTAAGCCGGTCATTTATCTGGCGCTGAATGGGGCGTTCGGCCGTCTGGCGCGCGATCCGATCGTTCACTTAGGTAAGATTCTCGAATTTTGCCGCGTAATGCACGAGGCTGCGGGCACACATCAGGTCTTTCTTGAGGAGCCTTTCCTGATGGAGGATTCGTTGGCGCAGCCGGCTAACATGCGCCGATTAAAAGATCACCTCTATCGCACAATTAACTCTGGGGTTAGGGAGAATACTATCAAGTTATTGCAGCGAGCTGGTCCAATTTCGGCCGAAGAATTGCCGATATTCGTGGATACAGAGGCCGTGCATGGCATGACATTCGAGCCATTGCTGACGACAGACATCGATGACGAAATGACCCGAATGGCAACCATCAATGGAGGCACGATCGACGTGTACGTTTCCATTCGTACAAATGAAGATGTACCGCCGACGCCACGCTGGATAGAAACGGCGGTTGAACTCGCCTTTGCCCAGCGCGCCAAAGGTCTGATTCTAAATATCCATCCTGATCATGAATACGTCACCGCTCAAGTAGCCATGTACGTTGCGCAACTATCTGCCTTTATTGCCAGTCGGTAGATAGAATGATGTAAATCACTCCAACTATTTCGTGTAGCAACAATACAAAACATAAAAACACACCTACTTCCCAGAGGGGTGGGGGGTCATACATCCAACATCTTGAACAACTCATCATCGCCAATGTCGGCAGGGTGAGAGTCCAGCAGGGCATCCTTCGGTGCAATATCCAGATTGTCGAGCCATTCGGTCACTACCTGAACCCCCAGAACAGGGGCGTAAATGTTGCGCGTTGTGGTCACGTCGGCATGACCTAGAAACTCCTGGACTACTTCAAGCGGCATCCCGGCGCGAAGGAGTTGCGTTGCACGGTAGTGGCGAAAATCATGAGCCGAGAGACCGGCATGCAATTTTTGCGCATTCACGGCGCGTTTGACCACCTTGTGCACGGTAGTAATGCTGAGGCGCGCACTCGTCGAATTTCGACTATGGGAGACGAATAGGGCCGGGTTGGTATCACGCCGCTCGGCCAGATAGGCAACGACTGCGTCGCGGGCATAGCCACGAATGTGGAGTGTACGCCCTTTATTGCCCTTGCCGATAATGGTGGCGTAAGACGCGCGGCCGTTCCCGACATTTGCCCGATTCAACGACGTAATTTCCGATATTCGGGCAGCAGTCGAATAAAGCATCTTCACGATCGCCCGATTGCGCAGTAAGGTTAGACGGCGATTGTATTGGTCGTTTTCGGAGGGCAGGGGGAGGGTGTCATAATATTCAATAATCTTGGGCACATCCTGTCGTGCCATATCGAGATCGATCACGTTTTCGGCCTGATTTCGCTCGATCTGCCGGCGAGCCATCTGCCTTTGCAGCTTGCCCAGCTGGACGGATTCCGGTAATCGGTCATGACCATCCAGGTAATTGAGATAACCGACGACGGCGGCCATGTACGTCGTGAGGGTTGACTTGGACCGATTCGCCAGCAGCCAGTTCCGGTAATCCAGGATAACGTCTGTTGTGAGGTGTGTGGGCTGAAGCGGCCACTGATCGGTCTTGGAGAACCCGGCCTTGCGAAAATGCTGGAGCCAGTCCGCAAACAGACGTAGACCACTCCGATAGGTAGACTCGGTCTTCAAACTTTGCGCGCCGGCCTCTCTTAGAAATGAATCTTCATCGGCCCAGGCCTGTCCTTCAGGAACCTGCCTGTCTGATATGGGCAACTTGACGTCTTTCTTCATTGATTATTCTCCAGGGTAGTGGGCTAATGATAACACCTTATTACATAGTTAAATTAACATACATTAGTTATACTTATAATTTAATAAAGAGTCCACTCTCGGTACACCTTTTCGTGCAGTTCGACCGATTCAAGGTAAAATGATAGCGAGGGAGCATTATCTGAACACATTTGGATTGTACGGCTGAGTCGGCCGGATGTGCTGAAAGCCGTTATAGACGCTGATCAAATGGAATGAGGGCACTATGAATATTCCGGCGCTCGACCAGAGTGCGATAGACGCAATTATTGGAGGTTACCTCGGTGCGCCCTTCGATGTTCTCGGTCCGCATGTGGTGGACGATACATTGGTGATCAGGACCTTCGAGCCTGATGCCAGCTCCATTGATGTGGTTTTGGCGGGCAATCAGCGCCACCCGATGGTTAAAGTCCATGAAGCCGGCTTGTTCGAGGTTGCTGTCCCTAAGCAAAACAAGGTCGCCCCCTACCAGTTCGAGATAGCCTATCATTCAGGGCAATCACTGCTACGCGAAGATTCATACGCTTTTCCGCCCGTGTTTACGGACTTTGACGCGCACCTGATGGCAGAAGGAACACATCTTCACATCTATGAACGACTTGGAGCGCATCTGGCCGAGGTGAACGGCATTCGCGGCGTACAATTCGCAGTATGGGCGCCGAACGCTCAACGCGTGAGTGTAGTCGGCAATTTCAATAATTGGGACGGCCGTCGCCATCCAATGCGCTTCCAGCCAGCCATTGGTGTCTGGGAATTGTTCATCCCCCAGCTTGGCGAGGGCGAAATTTACAAATACGAGATTAAAACCCATTTCCACGACTACATGGTTTCCAAGGCGGACCCGGTGGGGTTTGCGGCGGAGATGCGACCCAAAAACGCGTCTGTCGTGTGGGATATCGGCAAATATCAATGGAATGACGATGCCTGGCTGGCCGAGCGCGCCGAGCGTCATGCCATCGATAAGCCGATTAGCATTTATGAATTGCACATGGGTTCGTGGCGGCTCAGGGATGGTTGGGAATGGCTGAGTTATCGAGACTTGATTACCGATCTCATCCCATACGTGAAGGATATGGGATTTACCCATATCGAGCTTCTCCCGGTTTCGGAGCACCCCTTCGACGGGTCCTGGGGCTATCAGGTCACTGGCTTTTTCGCTCCAAGCAGCCGCTATGGTACGCCGGATGATTTCATGGCCTTCATCGATGCCTGTCATCAAGCCGGATTGGGTGTCTTGATTGACTGGGTGCCGGCCCACTTCCCTACCGACGAGCATGGGCTAGGCTTTTTTGATGGTACACATCTATACGAACATTCCGACCCTAGACAGGGTACCCAGCCAGATTGGGGGACCTACGTGTTTAATTACGGCCGGAATGAAGTGGCCCAGTTCTTAATCAGTAACGCGATATTCTGGTTAGACAAATATCATATCGATGGTCTGCGCGTCGACGCCGTCGCCTCGATGCTGTATCTGGATTTCTCACGCAAGCCCGGGGAGTGGGTAGCAAACCGGTATGGCGGCCGCGAAAACTTGGACGCCATCGCTTTCATTCGCCGATTCAACGAGGAGCTTCACCGCCTCTACCCCACAACAATTACTGTAGCGGAGGAATCGACCTCATTTCCCGGCGTAACCCGTGCCGTGGCCGAAGGCGGCCTGGGCTTCGACTACAAATGGAATATGGGCTGGATGCACGACACCCTCCAGTACTTCAAAAACGATCCCATCTATCGTTCGTTCCATCATGGCACACTGACATTTTCTCTGCTCTACGCCTTTAGTGAGAAATTCCTGCTACCGTTCTCCCACGACGAAGTGGTGCATCTCAAGAAAAGCATGCTCGACAAAATGCCGGGCGATGTATGGCAGCGTTTCGCCAATTTGCGGCTGCTCTATGCCTATCAGTGGAGTCACCCCGGCAAAAAACTGCTGTTCATGGGTGGTGAGTTCGGCCAGTGGCGCGAGTGGAGCGAAGCGCGCAGCCTCGATTGGCATCTTCTGAAAGAGGATCCAAAACATAGCCAGTTGCAATCGTGCCTCAGACGGTTAAACGAATTATACCGAGTTGAGACTGCCTTCCATCAGGAGGAATATTCTTGGGAAGGGTTCCAATGGATAGATCTCCACGATTACGAACGAAGCATACTTAGTTATGCCCGGCATTCTCCCAGTAACAACGAATCCATTCTGGTGATATTAAACTTCACACCTATCGTTCGGCACGGTTATCGCCTTGGCGTGCCGCAAATGGGTGTTTATCAGGAGATATTCAGCACGGACGCGGCCGAGTTTGGAGGCAGCAACTTGGTCAACGATCCCCGCCCCAGCATGAATACTCCCTGGCACGGACAGATGAACTCTATTGAATTAACCATTCCCCCCTTGGGAGCGGTATTTCTCAAACGAATTCCTGATGACCAGTAATTCGAGCACGCTTTATCCGCTCTTATTCGAACCTGTCCTGAAAAATTACATTTGGGGCGGTAGAAACCTGGAACAGCTTCTGGGGCGGACTCTACCACCGGGAAAGGTAGCCGAGAGCTGGGAGATTGCCGCCCATGAGGATGGAGCGTCTATTGTTACCAATGGCATTCATGCTGGACTCCCCCTCACTGAATTAAACGCTCGATTCGGACTGGATTTAGTCGGCCATAACAATGCCTGGGCAATGGATCGCGGCAAATTCCCGCTCCTCGTCAAACTACTCGATGCTCACGACAAATTGTCGGTCCAGGTCCATCCAGATGACACTTACGCTCTGGCCCATGAAGGCAACGAATTGGGCAAAACTGAGATGTGGGTAATTCTCCATGCCCAACCCGGTGCAGAAATCATTCTGGGCCTGAAGCAGGGTACGACACCGGCCATCCTTCGCCAAGCTATAGAGGAATCAACGGTCGAGCGTTTCCTTCATCGGCTTGCTGTCAAGGCCGGTGACTTCGTATGCGTGCCGAGCGGAACCATCCATGCCATACTCGGCGGCATCCTCATTGCTGAAATCCAACAGAACTCGAATACGACCTATCGCGTATACGACTGGAATCGTACGAAAAACGGCAAGGCTCGCTCCTTGCATATCGAAAGCGCATTGGAAGTCATCAATTTCGACAGGGTCGAGCCGGAATTGACACCGCCCTTGCCTGTAGGAGGATCAGAACAGGTAATCCGCTACATGCTGTGCGATAATCATTACTTCACAACGGAGCGGATTATTATCGCACCGGGCGCAGCGTTTACCGGGGAACAAAACGGTGATTCGCTCGAGATTTGGGGTGTGCTCGACGGGGTGATCAACGTAAACGAGTATCGGTTAGAGGCGGTTCGATTTACCCTGTTGCCGGCGTCTATGGGCGCATACCGCATCGCCTCTAGCAACGGGGCAACCTGCTTGCGGACATACGTATCTGGTTCGATCTAAAAAGAATGCCAAAAAGATGAGGACCTATCAGAAGAAAATTTGCCTGCTTGGGGATTTCGCAGTGGGCAAAACAAGTCTCGTACGGCGGTATATCGAAGGCATTTTTGACGAGAAATACTTGACGACCGTTGGTGTCGTGGTCTCGCGAAAGTCACTTACTTACCAGGCTCATTCAATCAATTTACTGATTTGGGATTTGGCCGGCGGCCGCGATTTCAGCCATTCCGGATATTTGGCGGGCGTGGCCGGCGCCATGTTGGTATGCGATATAACCCGCGCCACCACACTGGCCGCCTATCGAACCTATGCTCATCAAATCAGGCAGGTCAATCCGAACGCCAGACTCGTATTGCTGGCCAATAAATCCGATCTGGCGAATGACAGGTCAATAACTGATGAGGAATTACAAACCATAGCCCATGAATTAGCTTCACCGCTCTTCATCACCAGTGCCAAGCTCGGTGACAGCGTGGATGCCGCCTTTACGCATTTGGCCGAGCATCTGGTTGCGAAAGAGAACTGAGCGGACTCATTTCGAACACTTTAACCAGCTTGCGCCTTCGTTTTAATTGAATATCCCCTTTCTCCAACACTGTGAAGGTGTCGCCAATAGCTTCGACGGTTGATTCACTCAATAATATCCGGCCGGCCGCGGCCAGCGAGCTCAGGTGAAAAGCAACGTTGGTGGCATCGCCGACCACTGCATAACGAAACCGTTGCTGGATTCCCAGATAGCCGGAAATCACCGTTCCTGTGCTAATTCCCACGCCGAAGGATACTACAGGGAATCTGGAATCGGCTATCTGATTAAAGGAACGCAAACTTTCCTGGATATCGATCGCCGCATGGACGGCTCGAATCGCGTGATCAGGCTGCTCCTCAGGTATATTGAAGACCCCCATTACCATATCGCCGACGAGTTGGACAAGACTCCCCTCGTGCCGGAGAATTGCCTCCGAGACAACTGTCAGGTACGCGTTGAGAAATTCAAGTGTATCCGAGGGCTGGTATGCTTCCGCATAGGCAGTGAAGTCGCGCATATCGGCAAACAGGATCGTCGCTTCCTTTTGCAGTTCGCCGCCGGGCACAGGCATATTTCGTCTGGACATCATGGATTGCGCCACGGAGGTGGGCACTAACCGGTTCAGGATGTAACTCAGTCTCTCATTGGCCAGCGTTAATTCGGCCGATATCAGCTTAACTTCGTTGCGTTGTTGCTGTAATAATTGTTCCTGGCGCGCCTTATGGGTAACATCAACCGTGGTGAGCAAATATTTACAATCTTCACCGCTGAGACGGATAACTTGAAGGTCAAAATAGTAGCCCATGCCATCGGGTGACGGCCGATAGATCTCTTCGAGACGGTATGGGTCGGCCCCCTCATTCATTTGCTCGATAAGCTCAACGCTGCCGACAAGCTCGCCAAACGCTTCCGTCACTTCGCAATGGATCAAAGTGGATAGAGGTCTTTCTAACCAACGCGCCACCTGTTTGTTGCCCGCCTGAACCCGCAGCCCATCCGCGAGAAGCAGGTAACCGATCTGATAAACTTCTATTGCCAGGGTTAATAACCCGTTTTTCAGTTGCTCATCCATGTCGTCGAAAACCCTAATGATGCGTTCAATATGGTGCCGACTGTTTATGTTATAGGCACTTGCCAATTTTGCCGAATATGCTATTATTCACTGGCTCTAACGCCTCGAATTATTATTGAGGCAAATCTCGGAGGATTTGAATTGGCTAATACTGAATCTGCGAAAAAGCGCATCCGACAGACGGAAAAACGCACTGATCGAAACCGCCATTATCGGGCATCAGCTCGCACCTACGTAAAAAAGGTGCGTCGCCTGATCGCTGAAAATAAGCTGGATGAAGCCGAAGTGGTCGCGCGCGATGCCTACAAGACCTTGGATAAGGCGGCACGCAAGCACATTGTCCACCCCAGCAACGCAGCGCGCCGTAAAGGACGGTTGATGGCTGCCCTGGCGGCGGCTCGTGCGTCCGAGCCGGCCGAAAAGACTGCCAAGAAGTAGTCTGGCACAAACCCCCTACCCCGAGGGGCAGGATACGACTGAAAATAAAAAGAGCACCGCTCTCTTACGGTGCTCTTTTTTGCGTTGTCCAACGATTTGGCGTAGGGTGAGGCGCGCCTCAGACCTCCTCTGTTTCATTAGAATTAGCGGCTGGCAGCGAATTGATACTCAACAGATAGCCCTGGCCGCGTACGGTTTGCAACAGTAATGGTCGGCTAGGATCAACCTCGATGCATTCACGTACCCAGCGAATGTGTACATCCAGGGTGCGGGTATCGCCCACGAAATCCGTTTGCCAGACTGTTTGCATGAGTTGTCGCCGGGTTTGCAACTCGTTGGGATGCCTGATAAATGTCTCCAAAAGGTGCGACAATTTGGGTGTAAGTGAGAACTCCCCTTTACCGGCTACATCCACGGACCTCTTTATCCGGTATAAGGTGATATTGCCATAGTGTACGATCTCTTCCTTGTTGGCGTCGGCCGGTAGCAAAGCGCGCACGCGATTCAATAACTTTCGGGGAGAGAATGGCTTTTCGAGGTAAACGTCAGCGCCGGCAGCGCGATCTTCCTCCTGGCCTGCGGAGCGGGAATGGATAATTGGTGTATTCTCTGCTTGGCGGCGCAATCGACGACAATTGCGGATGCCATTGGATCGCATTGTTGAGGCGTCAAATATAATGAGGTCCGGGCTACTATGGGCCAACCATTCCTGGGCATCAGCCCCAGTACGAACGATCTTGACCTCATAGCCGGATTTATGAAGCACATCAGCCAGCGATTCTCGACCGGCTGTTTGTCCCTCCACCAACAATACAAGCGGACTTGACCCCATCATATCTCCTGTTCCCTTAGCGGGATTTTTGATTATAAACCCTATGCAACAACAGGCAACCTCAACTCGAAAAATTCACCCATTATAAGTTGCGACCCATTCAGCCATTCTGTATCATGTCGCCATGTGGAATGCTATCCGAATGATCATTGTATGGGATTGGTTGTTGCTATTGCTGGCATTGCCGCTTTTGTTTTTTCCTGAACATCTTCTCGGCGTAATTTTAGGTCTGATTCTAATTCAGTTAGCTATCCGCAAAGCCGTAACAGGCGAGTTCATTCCACCCACCCCCTACAATCTCGCCATCCTCATTCTGATGCTTTCATTGGGCATGAGTTTTTTGGTGACATTTAACCTATCGCTAAGTCTGCCTAAGATTACCAGCATCCTCCTTGGAATCGCCTTGTTTTTTTCAATTACCATATTTAGCAAGCAGAAGGATGTTTGGTCGGTTGTGTGGGTTTACCTTGCTTTAGGATTTCTTATGGCCCTGGTCGGGTTATTTGGCTCAGTTTGGCAACCGCCCTTCACCTTTTTAAATGAGTGGAAAAAATTGTGGCCGCTCGGAGCTGGTATGCCCGGAACGGCCGAGGGAATTATCAATGCGAACGAATTGGCCGGCGTCCTGTGCTGGATAGCCCCCTTGATGCTGGCCTTTGTCCTTGGTTTACGCCGGCGTCTGTGGAGCAAATATGCCATCATTTATGTTTTCCTGACCGCTGCCACACTGGTCACCGTATTTTTGCTAATCGCCACCTCCTCCAGAGGTGGGATATTGGCTTTTTCCGTAAGCGCCGTCCTCGTGTCCTTATTCTTTGTTTCGGGTCGTTGGAGATTAGTCCTGGCGATTGGTTCGGTTATTGTCGTCTTCATCCTTATTTCCTACGGCCGTAGTTTGACAGAGCAAGATATTGTTGGCGACACTCTAGGGTTCAGCGGCCGAATCGAGATATGGTCGCGGGCCTTTTTAGCTTTGAGCGACCATCCAATTACCGGAGTCAGTGTTAACGGGTTTCGGCAGGTTGTCCACGTTCTATATCCTTTATTCGGTATCTCCAGCGAAATCGATATTGCCCACGCCCACAATCATTTATTACAGGCAGGCCTCGATCTTGGGCTGGTCGGTCTCGTCAGCTACCTTGCTATCTGGATTGTAAGCGCGGCCCTCTTGATCGCAACCATTCGGAATCTTGTCCGCCGGCGAGCGCGAAGCCATTCATATTATGCGCTGGCGGCCGGGCTGTCTGGGTCGCTGATGGCGGGGTGGCTGTTTGGCATATTTGATGCCGTGGCCCTGGGTTCTCGACCCGCTTTTATGTGGTGGATTCTAATCAGTCTAACAGCCTCACTGCATTACGCAGTCGTGTACTCCGGCAAGCATTTGCGAGTCCACAGGCGTGTCGCGCAAGATACGCCTCTTGAAGGCAATGGGCAACTGCTAAGCCCGGCGGCTGGCCTCGGGACACATCAAGAGTTATAGAACCGGGTTGCTTGTTGCCAGCGCGCAACGTATAATCTTTATGCAATTGCGGCATTGGTGAAGTGGTATCACAGCAGCTTCCCAAGCTGTTATCACGGGTTCGAATCCCGTATGCCGCTCTCTTTTTCGTCTGTCCCCTGTCTTGACAACAAATCCATTTTAAATCGAACATCGCCAATCGTAATCACATCCCCAACCGATATAACCACTGGATCGGTCAAGATCGTCCCGTTCAAATAAGTGCCGTTACGGCTCCCCAGGTCTTCCAGCCACCATTGGCTGTCACGCCAAGACAACAAGGTGTGTTCACCAGAAACATAGGTATCGTCAAGCACAATGGTGTTCCGGCTGTGGCGGCCGATAGTGGTAACCGGGGCTAAATCAAAGAGCGTATCCACCAGGGGGTTAGCGGCATCGCTGGCGATGACTCGAAGAATCCCAAGACTAGATGTTTGTTCCCGAGCGGCAGTCCGGGTCGACATAAGATCCTGATATACATACCAGAAAAGAAGACCCAGAAAAACGAGCAACAGAATCGCGCTCGCAAGTCTCAGGATGAACAATAGTAATTGAGGGCTCATTCTTCCGGCTTCAGCATTGTGGAGTCCATTTCATCCTGTTCATCAAAAGAGGATAAGCCCATCATATCCTCGCGCCCTTCCCCATAAACGAGAAAGAGGTCGCTTAAAGCAATGACATCTCCGGGACGCAAGATGTGCTCCTGGATTTGGGAGCCATTCACGTAGGTTCGGCCGTGGCTACTGACATCATACAAAACAAAATACCGCTGCCGCCACCGTATCTGGGCATGTTGGCGGCTTATAGAAGGCAAATCCAGAACAATATCGTTATCCACCCGACGGCCAATACGCATGATTGGTCGATCCAGAGCCACATGTTGCCGGCCCTGCAAGATCAAAAACGCGTCCGCAGCCCGAATCGCTTCAAGCGTAGAATCGTTGCTATCAAATGAGTATACAGCCGTCCCGGAAGCGGCCGGTTTTTCAATCCGTTTGGCCACTATATGCGCCGAACGCACCTTCTCATTTTCATTTTCTTCGATGGCAATGACAGGGGGCTCCATAAGGTGATGCCCGCGGCGGGCCGCCATCAACACCACGTAATCGGCAACCTGTCGCTGCAACGTTTCCAACCCAGGCACGATTTCCCCATAGTCGTCAGGATTGACGTAAACGGTGAAATAATTGGGATCTGTATTTGCATCTGAAGAAAGCTCGTAGAAGCGAGACAAGTGGGTAGCGAGTTGAAACGGATCGAGGGAACCACTGCTGATCCAGGAAAATGGTTCCTCAACGACGCGGCGGAACAAACTCTCTACACGTGTCAGGGGTGAACGCTTCATATAGTGCGATTATATGGACGGCTATCTGCGGGGTCAACGGAGA
>WBZM01001389.1_pt1 | contig 14153 bp, 10 predicted proteins | sample 5204271 | NCBI WGS metagenome assembly WBZM01 (sample SAMN12344346, study PRJNA552823) | activated sludge metagenome | biome: Activated sludge suspended growth; feature: Nitrification reactor; material: Wastewater; isolation source: activated sludge from nitrification reactor of wastewater...
GCCTACTTCGCCCACACGGCGGGCCTGCGCGTCGTCTGCTGCTCCAACCCGCAGGACGCCCACTGGATGATCCAGCAGGCCATCGAGTGCCGCGACCCGGTGATTTTCTACGAGCCCAAGCGACGCTACTGGGACAAGGGCGAGATCGCCGGCGAGCCCAGCCGAGGGCTCTTCGAGGCCGCGGTCGTGCGCCCCGGCACCGACGTCACCGTGCTCTGTTACGGCCCGATGGTCCGCACCTGCCTGCAGGCCGCCCAGGCCGCCGAGGAAGAGGACATCAGCCTCGAGGTCATCGACCTGCGCTCGCTCTCGCCGCTGGACACCGCCGCGATCGTCGACTCGGTGCGCAAGACCGGCCGCTGCGTTGTGGTCCACGAGGCCTCGACCTTCCTCGGCCTCGGTGCCGAGATCGCCGCGCTGGTCCAGCAGGAGTGCTTCTTCTCCCTGGAGGCGCCGGTCGCCCGCGTCGGCGGCTACAACGTGCCTTACCCGCCCAGCCGCCTCGAGGAGGACTTCCTCCCCGACCTCGACCGCGTGCTGGACACCGTCGACCGCCTCATGGCGTACTGAGAGGGCCCCGTCATGGCCGTGCGTGAATTCCTCCTGCCCGACCCCGGCGAGGGCCTGACCGAGGCCGACATCGTCACCTGGCGGGTCGCCGTCGGTGACACCGTCAAGGTCAACGACATCGTCGTTGAGATCGAGACCGCCAAGTCGCTGGTCGAGCTGCCGATCCCGTGGGCGGGCACCGTCGCCGCCCTGCTCGCCCCCGAGGGCGCGACCGTCGAAGTCGGCTCCCCGATCATCGCCATCGACGACCCCCTGTATGCCGGTGGGTCACCTGCCACTCCCGCGTCGGGTGCGGCTGCGGCTGGGTCCGCCGAGAGCCCCAAACCTGCTGCGCCGCAGGCGAGTTCGCCGGCGTCCGCTCCCGCATCTGCTCCCGCGCCCGCCAAAGCGGCGGCTCCGGCGGCGCGGGCTGCGGCTGGCGTCTTCGACGGTGGGCCCGCCCCTGATGGTGGCGCCGACGAACCGGTCGCCGAAGGCCTCATCGGCGGCACGACCTCGACGGGTCGCACTGCGGTGCTCGTCGGCTACGGCATCAAGCAGACCGAGGCCAAGCGTCGCCCGCGGCGCAAGGACGCCATCGTCCGCGAGATCGCCGCCCCGCCCGGTGAGCACATCGACCAGCCGCCGACCGCCCGGATGGGTGGTCTGGTCGCCGCGCACGCGCCCGAGATCCGCCGCGACAACCGGCCCATCGCCGAACTCGCCCAGCCGCACAAGGCTCCGCGGGTGCACGCCAACGTGCTGGCCAAGCCGCCGGTCCGTAAGTACGCCAAGGACGTCGGTGTCGATCTGGCCCAGGTGCCGGCCGCGGGTGACACCATCACCCGCGCCGACGTCGACGCCTTCCTCGCGGCCCGCTCCGGCGCGGTCGGGTCCGGGGCAACAGCGGCCGGTATGCCGGGTGCGGGCGGTGCCGGCACGGCATACCTCGCGGGTTCTTCCGGCGCGCTGGGAGGTGCGGGAGGCGTCGGAGGTGCCGGGCGCGGCGAGACGCGCGTGCCGATCAAGGGCGTGCGCAAGATGACCGCCCAGGCCATGGTGGGGTCGGCATTCACCGCGCCGCACGTCACCGAGTGGATCACCGTCGATGTCACCCCGACGGTCGAGCTGGTCGAGCGGCTCAAGGCCGACCGCGAGTTTGACGGGGTCAAGGTGACGCCGCTGCTCGTGCTCGCCAAGGCGATGTGTGTGGCGATCAAGCGCCACCCCGCGATCAACGCGTCGTGGGACGAGGCCGCCCAGGAGATCGTGCTCAAGGGTTACGTCAACCTCGGCATTGCCGCCGCGACTCCCCGCGGGCTCATCGTGCCCAACATCAAGGACGCCGACCTGCTGACCATGCGCCAGCTCGCCGAAGCCATGGCGGGCCTGGTCGCCACGGCGCGCGAGGGTCGCACCCAGCCGGCCGACATGTCCGGCGGCACGATCACGATCACCAACGTCGGGGTGTTCGGCGTCGACACCGGCACGCCGATCCTCAACCCGGGCGAGGCCGCGATCATGGCGTTCGGGGCGATCCGCAAGCAGCCGTGGGTGGTCACGGCTCCCGACGGCAGCGACGAGTTGGCGATTCGGCACGTGACGACGCTGGGCTTGTCGTTCGACCACCGTCTGGTCGACGGGGAGCTCGGCTCGCGCTACCTCGCCGATGTCGCCGCGATCCTCGCCGACCCGGCGCGGGGCTTGGTCTGGGGCTGATTCGTTCACCGGCCGCTGGTCGACAGCGAGGCTGCGCGTTAACGCACGTAAATTCGGGACAAATCGGGTAAAGGGCTGGTCAAGCTGCGGCCCCGCGTCTGGCCATCGTGGGCCCCTGCCGCGAGAGTGATCTCAGGCAGGGGCCAACCGAAAGGCACGACACTCCATGTCAGACACCCGGCCGCTCCGGCCCGCCGAGTCACTCCAGCCGCGCCCAGCACTCGGCCGCCGCATCCGCGCGGCCCTGCTCGGGGTCGCCACGACGGCGGCCCTCTTCGTCGCTCCCGCGACCAGCCACGCCGCCGGCTGCTCGGACGCCGCGCTCTTCAACACCATCTCGGAAGAGAACGGCGCGACCACCACGTACGCCTCGCTCACCACCCACTTGCGCAACTCCTGCAGCAGCGGCGCTACCATTCCCGCCGGCACGGTCGTCGACCTCACGGTGACCAACCTCGGCACCACCCGGGTCCAGATCAAGTCGGCCTACAGCAGCGCGTATGCCGTGTCCGGCCCGACCGCCTACATCTACCTCGCGCCGGGTGCGACCCAGGTCTTCCGCTACCGCACGACGGTCGGCGTCGCGGCGGGGCGCCAACTCGGGATGATGGTCTTCGCCACCCGCAAGTCGACACTCGCCGTGTCCGAGCAGCTCGTCTCGACCCCCGCGCCCTACCTCGACAGCGACGCCAGCAACAACTCGTGGTCAGGTACCTGGCGCAACAACACCTGGACCCAGTAGCTCTCTCCCCGGCCGGTATGCCGTCCGCTCACCCGAGCGGACGGCATACCGGTCTGCGTCGGACCCAAGCACACGGGAAGGGTCAGCGCGACGCCCACAGATCTGAGATGGGGAGGGCGACCACCCGATCGCCCAAGGGGACCCGAGCTCGGCCGGTGTGCAGGACCACCCCGCCAATGAAGCGATCACCAAGGCGATCGCGGAGCCATGCGAGGTGCTGGCCATCGGGCCCCTTCGGGGCGGAGGTGGCCTTGACTTCGATACCGGCGACGCGGCCGCCGCCGTACTCGACGACGATGTCCACCTCGTGGGTGCCGCCCTTGTCGCGCAGGTGAAACAGCCGCGGGCGGGTCCTGGCGACCGTCACTTCCGCCCGCAGTTGCATCGCCACGAACGACTCGAGCAACCCGCCCAGCAGTCGACCGTCCCGCAGGACCCCACGCTGATCGAGGCGCAGCGCAGCCGCCGCAAGGCCAGTGTCGGTGAGGTGATGCTTGGGCATTTGGACCAGCCGCGACACCCGATTGCTCTGCCACGCGGGGAGGAGGTCCAGGATTCCGAGGTCGACCAACAGGCCTTGGTATGCCGTGATGGTGCGCCGATCGACGCCGGCGGCTTGGGCGACGGTCATTTCGGTGAAGACTCCAGCCGTCATCAGGGCTTCGAACTCCAGCAGCCTGCGCAGCGAGGCGATGTCTCTGACATTGCCGACCATGGCGGCATCTCGGTCGAGTACTTGGCCGAGATAGGAGTCCAGCCAGGCATCGCGAGCCACGCCGGTGAGGCGCAGGGCTGGGTCCGGGAAACCTCCGCGGAGAGCCAACTCGAGGTAGTCGCCGAGAGCGAGGGTGTCTGCCTGCCGGCCCGCGTCGAGGAAGATCCGCGGATCGTGATCGGCCAACACATCGAGGAAGTGCGCGTCGGCCGTCCGGCCGCACAACTCGCGCTGGACGAGCGGCCCGAGCCACATGCTGACCAGACGTCCGGTGCCGGGCCAGGTCGCCACGTCGAGGTGAGCGCGGGCGCTGCCGGTGAGGATGAACTGGCCCGGTCGTGCGTCTTCATCGACCCGACGTTTGATGGCCCCCAGCACCTCCGGCACCATCTGCCACTCGTCGAGCAGGGCGGGAGCGTCGAGGTGGGCGATGGCGCTGTCGGGGTCGGCCCGGAAGGCTAAGGCCTCCGCTTCGCGGTCCAGGTGGACGACTTCGGCGGCGTGCCGTCGGGCCGTGGTCGACTTCCCCGAGGCGCGCGGACCGATGATAGACACCGCGGGGAGAGCCGCGACCAGGTCGTCGAAGCGGGCGTCGAGGAGGCGGGGGAGGTACTCCATGCCTCCAATGTACATTTGGTCGGGGTGCTGATGTACAGAAAGTCAGGGTCCTGATGTACAAAAAGTCAGGGTCCTGATGTCAGTTCGGTCGGATCTGACTCGTGGCGCGGGGGTGCGGCCGCACGGCATACCCTGTCCTGATGCTTTCCGCCTACCGTCCGCTGCTGCGCGTCCCGGGAGCGCTGGCCTTCATCGCAGGCGGGGCGCTCGCGCGGATCGGTGGCGCGATGTTCGGGGTGTCGATCATCGTCATGGTGTCCTCCCGGCGTGGGTCGTTCAGCCTGGCCGGCGCCATCACCGCGGTGGCCGTGCTCGTCCTCGCCGCGGCCGGGCCGATCCTCGGGCGGCTGGTCGATCGGTTCGGGCAGCGGCGGATCGTGCTGCCGTTCGCGGTCTGGTCGACGCTGTGTGGCTTCGCGACCGTGGTGCTCTCGTGGGTCGGGGCGCCGGCGTGGACCCTCTTCCTCGCCTACGGCCTCTCCGCGATCCTGCCTGAGATGGGTCCGCTGTCGCGGGCGCGCTGGGCGCACGTCTTCGCGGCCGAGCCCGACACCCTGCACACGGCGATGTCCTTCGAGCAGGTCATGGCCGAGGGGTCCTTCGTGCTCGGCCCGGTGCTCGGCATCGTCCTGTCGACGGTGTGGTTCCCCGAAGCCGGGCTGCTGGTCGCCTATGTCCTCTATTTCATCGGCATGGTCGCCTTCGTCTCCGCGCGCGCGACCGAACCTCCCGTCGTCGCTCACCACGACCGACCAGGCGGGTATGCCGTCGCGCGGCCTGGGATGTTCGTGGTCGCCGCGGTGCTTACCATGGTCGGCGTGATCTTCGGCGCCAACGAAGTGGTCGCCGTGGCGGTCTCCAAGGAGGCCGGGCAGGAGAGCTTCTCGTCGGTCATCCTCGCCCTCTTCGCGGTGGGGTCAACGATCGCGGGAATCGCCTTCGGCGCCAGGGTCTTTCGGATCTCGCTCACCCATCGCTTGCGGTATGCCGCGCTCGGCATGTTCCTGCTGGAAGCACCGGCGCTCTTCGTCACCGATCTGCGCGGCATCGCCCTGGTCATGCTGGTGGCCGGCTGCGCCACCGCGCCCATGCTCATCACGGCCATGTCGTTGAGCCAGAGGCTCGTCCCGCAAGCGCTGGTCACCGAAGGCATGGCGGTCGCCATCACCGGCATCCTCATCGGCATCTCCACCGGCGCGGCAGCGGGCGGCTGGGCGGTCGAACACCTCGGCCCCCACGAGGCGTATGCCGTGCCCGTCACCGCCGGCTTCGTCGCCGTCGTGCTCTCGTCGGCCTTCTTCGGGCGGATTCTGCGCGCCGAACAGGCTGCCTCCAACTCCGAGCCGGCGCTCCTCGCCCCCTGATCCGGCCGGATGGCTCGGATATGCCAGAGTGGCCGGCATGGGAGGTGGCGGCATGCGGGTGATCGTCGTCGGGGCCGGAATCGGCGGGCTGACCGCATCGGTCGCCCTCGCTCAGCGAGGTCACCAGGTCACCCTCATCGAGCGGGCACCGGCCTTTGAGGCGATCGGCGCCGGGCTGCTCGTCGCAGCCAATGCCGTCCAGGCCCTGGCCACCCTCGGAATCGAGGTCAGCGCCGACGGGCCGCTCGCCGGCCAGGTGCTCGATGCCATGGAGTTGCGCCGCGACAACGGCCGGCTCCTCGGCGTCGTCGACATCACCACGCTGCGCGCCGATTTCGGCCCGAGCTACGGCCTCACCCGTTCGCACCTGCACCAACTCATCGCTGCAGCCCTGCCCGCCGACGTCGAAGTCCGCCTCGGCACCACCGTCACCGGCGTCCGCGCGCGAGCTCGCGAGGTCGAGGTCGCGCTCGGCGACGGCCAGACCCTCACCGCCGACCTGCTCGTCGGTGCTGACGGCCTGCACAGCGCCATTCGCACCGAGGTCTGCGGCCCGCAAACTCTGAGGTATGCCGGTGAGACCTGCTGGCGCGGCCTAGCGCCGATGGACATCGGCCGCACGGCGGTCGAAGCCTGGGGCGACGGCACCCGGGTCGGGGTCTTCCCGATGAGCGACGACACCGTCTACTACTACCTGCTGAAGGTCACGCCGCAGGGCCGCCCGGCACCCGTCTGGCCGGCGCTGCGGGAGGAGTTCACGGCATACCTCGGGCATGGCGTGTGCGGCGACCTCGTCGCGAGCCTGCCCGACACCCCGCCCTTCCACCACGACCTGCTGGAACTCTCCCGCCACGAGTGGGGCGTGCCGCGCGCGATTCTGCTCGGTGATGCGGCTCACGCCATGACCCCCAACGTCGGTCAGGGCGCGGCCATGGCGATCGAGGACGCCCTCGTGCTGGCCCGGGTCTTGGACGACGGGGTCGACGGCGCGCTGCTGCGGTACCGCACTCTGCGAGCCCCGAGGGTTCGTGAGATTGCCTCTCGCGCAAGGCAGTTCGGACAGATGGCGCTGATGCGCGGGCGGCTCGCGACCGGCGCGCGGGCTGCGATGTTCCGGGCGACGCCGCAGCGCTACTACGACGAGAGCTGGCGCACCATGATCGGCGGGGGCGTCGACCTGGTCGGTTCGCTGGGCAGTTCCGGGAGCTGACCCGAAGAATCCTGGCGGTTTGGGGAATGCGACCGACCGGCATACAGTTGCGTGCTGCAAACAACCATCTCGCTCGCTTGAACCCGCGCCCGAAAGAAGCCACCCAGGTATGCCGTCCCACGCTGACCCGCTCGACCGGTCTGTGGCCACCGAGGCCACGGCCCGGCTCGCGGCCGAGTTCATCCGCGTTGGCAAACTGTTCGCGGCGATGAAGGAACAGGCGCCGGCACCGATGCCGGGCGTCGACTTCACCCACTTCGCGGTGCTCAACAACCTGACCGACGGCAGCAAGCGAGTCTCCGACCTGGCCAGCTGCATCCACGCCGAGGTGTCGACCGTCAGCCGCCAAGTCAGCCACCTCACAGCGCTCGGCGTCATCGCCAAGGACACCGACCCGCACGACGGCCGCGTCGCCGTGCTCAGCCTCACCGACACGGGTCGGGCGGTCGTCGACCGGATGACGGCGTCCCGCGGGGCGTGGCTCGGCCGGGTGCTGTCCCAGTGGACGCCGGAAGAACTCGACCGGTTCGCCGGCGATGTCACCCGGTTCGCCGACGACCTGGAAGACACTCGCGCTCGCACCGACGCCCCCGCGGACGTCGAGCCCCGCCCGCACTGATCCCGTCTCACGTCCCGCCCTGCCGCCTGTGACGAGGGGGCTCCCTTGGCGGGTCCCGCTGCACTACCCGCCCGTCCCGCTCCTACACAACAGTCCGTATGCCGTCCGAGGAGAGTCATGTCCGCCACCGCAGTACCCGTGTCACGGGATGAACCGCTGACCCACAAACAGATCGTCACCATCCTCATCGGGCTCATGATGGGGATGTTCCTCGCGGCCCTGGACCAGACCATCGTCGCCTCGGCGATGCGGGTCATCGCCGACCACCTGCAGGGGTTGTCCGCGCAGGCGTGGGTCACCACGGCATACCTCATCACTTCGACGATCGCGACCCCTCTCTACGGGAAACTGTCTGACATCTACGGGCGCAAGCCGTTCTTCATCGCCGCGATCACCATCTTCACCATCGGATCGATGCTGTGCACGCTCGCCTGGTCGATCCCGTCGCTGGCCGCCTTCCGCGCCATCCAGGGCATCGGCGCCGGCGGGCTCTTCTCGCTCGCCCTGGCCATCATCGGTGACATCGTGCCGCCGCGGGAGCGGGCCAAGTACCAGGGCTACTTCCTCGCCGTCTTCGGGTCATCGAGTGTGCTCGGCCCGGTCATCGGTGGCTTCTTCGCCGGCGCCGACAAGATCCTGGGCATCGACGGCTGGCGTTGGGTGTTCCTCGTCAACGTCCCGATCGCCGTCGCGGCGCTCTTCGTCGTCACCCGCACCCTGCACCTGCACCACCGCCGTCTCGACCACCGCATCGACTGGTGGGGCGCGGTCGCGCTGACCGTCGCCGTCGTGCCGCTGCTCATCGTCGCCGAGCAGGGCCGCGAGTGGGGCTGGACCTCGACGACCTCACTGATCTGCTACGCCATCGGGCTCGTCGGCTTCGTCGCGGGCTGGTTCATCGAGCGGTCGATGGGTGAAGAGGCGCTCATCCCGCTGCGGCTGTTCACCAACCGCACCGTCGCCTGGGCCTCGATCGGGTCGGTCTTCATCGGTATTGGCATGTTCGGTGGCCTCGCTGCGCTGCCGCTCTACCTGCAGATCGTCAAGGGCGCCTCGGCCACCCAGGCCGGCCTGCAGTTGCTCCCGATGACCCTCGGCATCATGTTCGGCTCGATCCTGTCCGGCCAGCTCATCTCGCGCACCGGCCGCTACCGCCGCTACCCGATCATGGGCGCCGGGCTGCTCGTGGTCTCGCTGTTCGTCTTCCACTACGTCACGGCCGACACACCGCTGTGGCAGTCGATGATCGTCATGGTGTTCTTCGGTATGGGCCTGGGCTTCAACTTCCAGCCGCTCACCCTCGCCATCCAGAACGCCGTCCCGCTGCGTGATATCGGGGTGGCCACCTCGTCGGCGACCTTCACCCGGCAGATCGGTGGCACCTTGGGCACCGCGATCTTCTTGTCGCTGCTGTTCTCCAGCGCCAAGGACAAGATCGGCGAGGCATTCCACACCCTCGCGCCGCAGGCCGACTTCCAGGCCGCGCTGCGCTCGCCGGTCGGCGACGCTGCCGCCAACCAGGCGTTCATCTCGCAGATGAAGGCGGGCGCGGCCACGGGCGACGCGGCCAGCGGCTTCAGCAATGCGCTCAACGACTCGTCCTTCCTCAACCTCATCGACCCGCGGCTGGCCCGCCCGTTCCTCGTGGGGTTCTCGGACGCGATGTCGACGGTGTTCCTCGTGGCCTCCGGGCTGCTCGTCTTCGCGTTCATCGCCTCGCTGTTCCTCCCCCACGTCGAGCTGCGCTCGGCCGAGTCCTTCCAGAAGGCTCGCGCCGGTGGCTCGCCCGAGGGTGACGCTGCAGACGACGACGCCGAGTTCGTTCCCCCGGCGATGGGCCACTGAGCTGACCCCCCGACCCTCCTGACCAGTTTTGGTGTGGCGGACTTGGCGCCCTGGCGCATAATCCGCCACACCAAAACTGGGAAGAGGGGTCGCTGCGAGGGGGGCTGGTCGACGCGCTCAGGGGGTGATGACGAGGGCCTCGACGACGGCGCGCGCGATGCCGGGGTCGCCGGACACGGCATACGGGGTGGCATCGGTCGAACGTCGACCGCCGCCGCGACGGGTCAACGCCTCGGTGTCTATCGAGATCCAGGTGACCCCGGCGGTCGCCCCGATCACTCCGGCGGTCGGCTCGATGACCTCGGTGCCACTGCCCGCGCTATCACTGGTCCCGTCACCAGCGGAGCCAATACCGGCCCGCAGTGACTGGATCTCGGCGTCGGACAAGACGATCCCCAATGGCTTGCCGTCGTCACGCACGCCAATCCGCACCCCGGCGACACCGACCACGGGACCCGTCGACTCCAGGACGACCACCTCGCCAGCCGGCACCCGAGCCACCCGCGACGCGAGCAGGCCCAGCGACCGGAAGACCGTCTGGGTGAAGATCGCCGCGCCCACCGTGTCGAGCCCGCAAGGGCGACCGAGGGCGACCCGGATGTCCTGCTCATGCGCCCAGACATCGCGGGTGCGCAGGACCATCAACTCACCGAGTGTGGTCGCCGGCAACGAGATCGACAGCGGGAGCGTCACCGGCGTCTCCGCGGTCAGGCCGGGCGCCCGCAGGGCGGCCATCCGCCGGTCGATGACGTCGGCCAACTCGTCGACTACTCGCTGCCCCGACCACCAGCGTCGCTCGGCCACCCCACGCTCCATATAGCGGCCGAACTCGTTGAGCACGTGCGGCAGATCCGGCACTTCCGGAGGCTCCGCGCCTCCGGCAATGGCCACCTCGATCGAGCTGACATGGGCCAGTTGATCCTGCACGGTCCACCCGGGGCACTCGGTGGCGAGCCCGAAGTCGTCGGTCGTGCACCCTTGCCCCAGGTCGAGCACTGCTCGCAGGGTCTGCTCGAAAGCGTCAACGAGAGCGGGCAGGTCGCTGGGGACCGGCGGCGAGAGCGGCATACGCCAATTTAGCGCCGCGCGACCCACGGCCTGCGGGCCGCCCCCGACTCCCTATGGTTGACCCATGGCCACATCCGTCCCGGCCGCGCGCTCTGCCCACGGTTCCCCAGTCCTGCCCTTCGCCCTCGCCACCCTGGCCGCCCTGCTCGCCGTCATCGTCTCGGCGATGGTCGGCGGAGCCGCTGCCCCTGCTGTCGCGGGCCTGCAGGACCCCGGCAGCCTGGTCCGATGGGGACTGCCCCTCGTGCGGGCCGTCCACGACCTCGCCGCAGCGCTGTGCATCGGGCTGTTCGTCATGACCGCCTGCACCGTGCCCGACCGCGCCCCAGGCGCCCTGGCCAGGGGCAGCCGGCTCGGCATCATCGCGGGCATTGTGTGGATCGTCGCCGGTCTGGTCGGCGTGGTGCTCGGCTTTGCCGACATTGCCGGTATGCCGGTCGGCAGCCAAGGCTTCTTCGTCCAGTTCCAAGCCTTCGTGTGGTCGATCGAGCCCTTGCGCGAGGGGCTCATCAGCTCCCTGCTCGTCGCCATCGCGGTCACGATCGCGGCCAGCTCAAGCAGGCGGTTGGCCAGCCTCTGGGCCGGAATCGTCTCTCTCACAGCGCTTTTCCCACTGGCCCTGGCCGGTCACGCAGCGAGCACCCTTGAGCACGAGACCGCTGTCAACGCGCTGATCTTCCATCTCGTCGGCACGGCTGCCTGGGTCGGTGGCCTGGCCGCCGTGACCGTGCTGCGGCCCACCCTCGGCAAGTGGTTGCCAGTCGTCGTCGAGCGCTACTCCGTCATAGCGGGCTGGGCGTTGCTGACCGTGGGCCTGTCCGGAGTGGTGAGCGCCGCGGTGCGCATGCAGGGGCTGGGCGACCTCGGCACGGCATACGGGGCCCTCATTCTCGCGAAGGTGGCCGCGCTCGTCGTGCTCGGCGGCATCGGGTGGCAGCAGCGCCGGGTCGTCGTCGCGCGGCTGCGGGCCGAACCGGGACGGGTGTCGACCTTCGTGCGGCTGGTGCTCGTCGAGTTGCTCGTCATGGGTGCGACAGTCGGGGTCGCGACGGCGCTGGCGCGCACTGGCAACCCCAATAAGCTTCGCCCGCAACCGGAAACGCTGGCCGAAGCGCTGACCAACTACCCCATGCCACCCGCGCCGACCTCCACCTCGTGGCTGACCATGTGGCGCTGGGACTGGCTGTGGGGCACCGTCGCCGTCGTCGCGATCGCGCTCTATATCGGCGCGGTCGTGCGCCTGCACCGGCGCGGTGACCGCTGGTCCATCGGGCGCACCATCATGTGGGTGCTGGGCTGGGGGGTCTTCATCTGGACCGCCTGTGGCGCGCCCGGTGTCTACGGCAGGTTCTCGTTCTCGTGGCACATGATCCTGCACATGTCGGTCGCCATGGTCGTGCCGGTGTTCCTCGTGCTGGCCGCCCCGATCACGCTCGTGGTGCGCGTCGCGCCGCATCGCAAGGACGGCACCTACGGGCCGCGCGAGATCATCCTCGGCCTGGTCCACTCGAAATACCTTGCGGCCTGGGCCAATCCGGTGGTCGCCTCGATCAACTTCGCGTTCAGCCTGGTGATCTTCTACTACACGCCGCTGTTCGAACTGGCGCTGACCACCCACACCGGGCACGTGTTCATGATCATCCACTTCCTGCTGGCCGGCTACCTCTTCGCGATGGTCCTCGTCGGCACCGACCCCGGTCCGCGCAAGTGGGCTCCGTCGCTGCGCCTGGTCATCCTCTTCGTGACGATCTCGTTCCACGCCTTCTTCGGCGTCGCGATGCAGTCGACCAACACCCTCTTGGCCGGCGGCTTCTTCGAACGCATCGCGGTCCCCTGGGTGCCCGATGTGCTGGCCGACCAGTCGATGGGCGGCACCATCGCGTGGGGCATCGGTGACTTCCCCTCGCTGTTCCTTGCACTGCTCGTCGTGCTGGCCTGGGTCAAGTCCGACGACGCGGAGGCCCGCCGGCACGACCGGCAGGCCGACCGCGACGGCGACGCTGATTTGGTGGCATACAACGAGCAACTCGCATTGTTGGCACAGCAAGACGCTCGCCAAGAGGCGGCGGAACGCAGCGCGCACGAGCGCCACGAAAGGAACCGACAGTGACCTCGCAGCCGACGTTCACCGCGCCCCCCGGGTGGCCCCCGGCCCCTGAGGGGTTCCAGCCGGCGGCTGGGTGGTCACCTGACCCCTCCTGGCCGGCCGCGCCGGAGGGGTGGCAGTTCTGGGTCGACGCAGACGGCCAACCGGCCGCTGCGCCGGAGGGGATGTGGAGCGGGCCGGCCGGGCACGCGCCGACCATGCCGATCCCGACCGCGCCCACCACCGCGATGCCGACGGCCGCGCCGCCGCCCCCGCCGTCCGGCCAGCCGTGGCCGCCCCCTGCTGCGACCGGGCAGCCCCTGCCGCCGGTCCCCCCGATCCCGCAGGCGGGTAGCCCCTGGGGACCGTCGGGCGCCACCGCCGGCTCCACACCTCCACCAGCCGGTATGCCGTCCGACCCCTTTGCGACGCCGGCCCCGTCGGCCCCGCCGGCGCCCGGGAGCCCTTCCGGCGCGACCTACCCCGGGGCGACCGCTTCAGGCGCGAACGCGCCGGGCACGGCATACCCGGGCGGTCCGAGCTATCCCGGCGCAAGCTACCCAGGTGGGAACCTGCCGGGCACGGCATACCCGGGTGGCCCGACCTATCCGGGTCCGGGGACCCCGGCGGGACCGCCGCGCAAGAGCAAGGCGCCGCAGATCGTGGGGATCGTTGCGGGCGCGCTGGTGTTGTTGCTGGTCGGAGGGTTCTTCGCCGTCCGCGGCCTGGTGTCCTCGGTGGTCTCGGACGCCAAGCCCTCGGCGACGGCGCCCGTCGCCGCACCGACGACGAAGGCCGTGTCGACTCCGAGCCCTTCCAAGACCTCGACGCCCACGAGCACCGACTCGACCGCACCGACCTCGCGCCCGGTGCCGACCGACAGCCTTATCCTCGCCGGGCCGACGCTGACCAAGGCGCAGTACCGAGCCATGATCAAGTCCGGCAAGCTCGGCAACTACGCGGGCGTGTTCACCGACACCGTCGACGTGACCTACCAGCCCGACGACGTCAAGGGCATCCGCGAGTGCGACGCCCTGTCCCAGGCCCGCAGGGGCTACGTCATCTCCTCGGCCATGCAGACCGTCGACGAGAACCCGGCCTACTCGCTGCTCTATGACACTCCCCTGAGCAACCTGCGGGACCGCACCGACGAAGAGAATTGCTTTGCCAAGGCGCGGGCGCTCGGGCTGTCCGGCTATGACGAGCTGGACATCGAGGTGCTCGACGGCGTCGAGACTCGCGGGTGGTACGACGACGCCGACACCGAGTGGCTGGAGGCGAAGTACGGCAATGTCGACATGAGCGCTCCGCTGCCGGCCAATGCCACCGCCGCGGATCGGAAAGCCTTTGCCTCGGCGGTCAAGGCCCAGGTCGACGCAGCGGCCAAGTCCTGAGGCACTCGCCATGAACACCGTGCGGATCGCTCTCGTGCAGTTGGGGTACACCGACGAGGAGCCGGTGACCGACCGGGTGCAGCGGGCCGCCGACCTGGTGCGGGGGCTCGCGGGCCACGACCTCGTCGTGCTGCCCGAGTTGTGGGCTCCGACCGGCTTCGGTTACCGCAACTGGGACGAGCGCGCCGAGCCGACCGACGGCGACATCGCTCGGGCGATGTCCT
>WBZM01002850.1_pt1 | contig 14153 bp, 13 predicted proteins | sample 5204271 | NCBI WGS metagenome assembly WBZM01 (sample SAMN12344346, study PRJNA552823) | activated sludge metagenome | biome: Activated sludge suspended growth; feature: Nitrification reactor; material: Wastewater; isolation source: activated sludge from nitrification reactor of wastewater...
CGCGCCGAGCGGGCCCGGCTCCTCGGCTACCCCACCCACGCCCACTGGAGCCTGGAGCAGTCGATGGCCAGGACCCCGGAGCGGGCCCTGGCGCTCATGGAGGCGGTCTGGCCGGCCGCCGCGGGGCGCGTCCGCGAGGAGGTGGCCGACATGCAGAAGGTCGCCGACCAGGAGGGCGCCGGGATCACCATCGAGCCCTGGGACTACCGCTTCTACGCCGAGAAGGTGCGCAAGGCGCGCTACGACCTCGACGAGGAGGCGGTGAAGCCCTACCTCCAGCTGGAGCAGCTCCGCGAGGGGATGTTCTGGGTGGCCGGCCAGCTCCTCGACCTCCACTTCACGCCCGCCAAGGGCGTGCCGGTCTTCCACCCCGACGTGCGCGTCTGGGAGGTGAAGGACGGCAAGGGGAAGCACGTCGGCCTCTGGTACTTCGACCCCTACGCCCGGCCCGGCAAGCGCTCCGGCGCCTGGATGACCGAGTACCGCAACCAGGAGCGGTTCGACGGCGAGATCTCCACGCTGGTCTCCAACAACTCCAATTTCGTGAAGGGCCAGGCCGGCGAGCCGGTGCTGGTCTCCTGGACCGACGCCGAGACCCTCTTCCACGAGTTCGGCCACGCGGTCCACGGCCTCTCGTCGAGCGTCACCTACCCGTCCCTCGCCGGCACGGCGGTGGCGCGCGACTACGTGGAGTTCCCCTCGCAGATCCTGGAGCGCTGGCTGGCCACGCCCGAGGTGCTCAACCGCTTCGCCCGCCACGTGAAGACCGGCAAGCCCATCCCGGCCGAGCTGGTGGCCCGGATCCAGAAGGCCGGGACCTTCAACCAGGGCTTCGCCACGCTGGAGTACCTCGCCTCGGCGCTGGTGGACATGAAGGCCCACCTGGCCGGGAGCGCGGCGGTGGATCCCAGGGCCTTCGAGCGGGAGACGCTGGGCGCGCTGGGCATGCCGAAGGAGCTGGTGATGCGCCACCGGCTGCCCCACTTCAACCACCTCTTCTCGGGCGACGGCTACGCCGCCGGCTACTACGCCTACCTCTGGGCCGACACCATCAGCGCCGACGCCTTCGAGGCCTTCCTGGAGGGCAAGGGCCCGTACGACAAGGCGGTGGCGGCGCGGCTGAAGAAGCACGTCTTCTCGGTGGGCAACACGGTCGATCCGGCCGAGGGCTACCGGGCCTTCCGCGGCAAGGACGCCGGCATCGGCGCGCTGATGCGCCGGCGCGGGTTCCCGGAGCCGAAGGCGGAGCCAGCCCCGGCGAAGTAGCGGCCGACCCTGGACGCGCGGCGGCCCCCGTCTCCCGAGGAGGCGGGGGCCGTCTTGCGTCCGGCGCCCGGGGCCTGCGCTCAGTCGAGGAGCCGCTGCAGGTCGTCGTCGTCGAAGGTGCGCCCCACCGCCGGGTCGGCGTCGTCGCCGTCCAGCCCGGCGCGGGCGAGGCCGGCGGGGCGGACGGCGCCGATGCAGTCGATGGTGCGCGGCCCGACGCCCAGGCCGTCGCCGTCGGCGTCGGGGTAGAGCACCGCCCACCGGTCGCGGGCGGCGTCGCCGTCGTCGCAGTCGGTGTGCCCCGACGCGAGGAGCCAGCCGGGCGGATCCTCCGCTCCCAGGCACAGGTCCGCCGCCTCGGGCACCGTGAAGCCGTCGCCGTCCCGGTCCACCATGATCAGCGTGAGGTGGCGGAAGTGGAGCGGGTCGAGGGGCGCGCAGTCCCCCGGGATCGGCGCCCAGCCGGTCGGCAAGAGGTCGCCGACGCAGGCCACCACCAGGTCGCCGGTCCCGACGCCGTCACCGTCCTCGTCCCGGTAGATCCCGACGGTCCGCCAGGTGGCCGGGTTCGAGGCTTCGCAGTCGTGGCTGTCCAGGACGCCGTCGCCGTCGGCGTCGAAGGCCCGGGTCCCCTGCGGCTCGGTGGAGCAGCCGAGCTGGACCAGCAGGGCGGCGAGGCACAGCCAGCGGGCAGTGCGCACGGTGGCCTCCCGCTCAGGGTGCCGCGAGGGAGACCTCGCAGGCGTTGGTGCCGCCGCGGAACTGGTACTGGCCCGGCTTCGAGAGCGCCAGGAGCAGCATGCGGTGGCACTCCTCCAGCGCCGCCACCTTGGTGGCCTCGCCCGTCGAGAAGTTGAAGCTCACCTGCACCGTGACCTGCGCCTGGCCGCCCACCGGCACGCCCCTCACCGAGATGGATCCCTGGCCCACGTTCACCGCGTCCACCGTCATGAGGGTGCCGAGGGCCTGCGCCTGGCCCACCGCCGCCACGCCCAGCCCGACCGCCACCACCACCGCCACCAGGATGCGCCTCGCCATGGGTCCCCCGATCCCGCCGCCACGGTTCGCGGCGTCGCGGTGGGGCCAGAAGACCACGACCCGCACCCGGAGTACATGGCGACCGTCACGCGCCCATCCGGCCGGCGCGCCCCTTCCGGGTCCAGGCGCGACACGGCCCCCGCCTCGCGAGAGGTGGGGGCCGCGGGCGCTGCGGGGAGGTGGCTAGACGAAGGCGTTGTTCAGGATCTCGCCGAAGCCGCCGCCACCCGGGACGATGTACTGGTGGTCGTCGAGGCCGCGCTCCTCGTCCCAGCGGGTGCCGGGGACGGTCTCGAGGACGTCCGGCGGCGAGAGGCCGCGGTCGAGCCGGAGGCAGTAGACCGAGACGTCCGGGTGGGCCTTGGTCATCGTCCGGAGGTACTCCGGCGTGACGATGAGGTGGATGTTGACGATCTTGCGCGGCGTGCCCGGCACCTTTTTCTTGTAGGTCTCGATGGCGGTGGCCAGCGAGCCGCCGGTGGCGCCCATGGGATCCGGGAAGAGCAGGAAGGCCCCGTCCACGTCGCCGCCGATCTTCATGCCGCCGATGCCGGCGCCGACCACCTGATCGTGGTCGCCGAGCATGCGGCTCATGATGATGTGGTCCTGGCGGACCAGCGTCGGGTCGACCGTCTCGTTGAGCAGGTCGTAGGCCACCTGCGACGGCACGGCGCCGGCGCGGGCGATGTTGACGGTCACCACGCGCACCGAGGGGTCGATGACCTCGCCCTCGAAGATGGCGCGCGGGGAGGAGTCGATCATGCGGGTCGGCACCGAGACGCGGCGGCGCGGGAACTCCGCCGAGATGACGGTGCGGACCAGGTCCTCGTAGAGGATGCGCACCAGCCGGTTGATGGCCGGCTGCACGGTGCCCTTGGCGCAGAGCGTGGCCAGGTTCCCGAGGCTGTAGGGGTTGGCGAGGATGTGGACGTTGGGGCCGTAGCGGTGCTCGATCTCGCTGGCCTTGAAGGGGACGGTGTCGTAGGCGCGGTCACGCATGGCGGCGCAGCATACTCTCGCGCCGCCTCCCGCGGGGGAGAGACCGCCGTCCTGCCCGGCCGGGACGGCCCGGCGCGGGGCGCTCCCGGGGCGCCCGGTCCGGCTTGCGCCAGGGTGCCGCGGGGGCCTAGGCTTCCCGTTCCGCCCTGAGGAGCGGCCCGAGGAGCCCATGTCCGGCTGGAGCTGCCGCCACTTCGTCAACGAGGTCTGCCAGCACGTGGACGGCGCCATCTGCCGGCCGGGGATGAAGGGCTGCATCATCATGGGCAAGGTGAGCTTCGAGGACGGCGTGATCCCTTCGCCCGTCTGGCCGCCTGGCCATCCGCGGTCGAAGGCGCGGCAAGACCGCGAGCCGGAGCCGCGCTGAACGCGCCCCGGCGGGTTCGCCGCCGTGGGAGGATGGCGCCGTGGACACCCCGGCCCTGCTGACCCTCCTCGACATCGCCAACGCCGCCCGCCGGCGGGGCGCCCCCGACCCCGCCGCCGAGGCGACGCTGGAGCTGCTCCACCAGGTCGGCGCCCGGCTGGCCGTCTACGGCACCCTCGGCCCCGGCCGACCCAACCACCACGTGCTGGCCCCCCTGGGCGGCACCTGGTCCACCGGCGTGGTCGAGGGGGACCTCCGGACCTTCGGCTGGGGGGCGCTGGCCGGCTTCCCCGCGCTGGAACTTCGGCCGGGCGGGCCGCCGGTCGCGGTGGCCCTCCTGGTTTCGGAGGCGCTGCGCGCGGACTGGGCCAGGCTGGACCACTTCGAGGGGAGCGAGTACCGGCGCATCCTGGTGCCGGTCTGGCCCGAGGGCGGCGACCGGAGCGTCCCGCTGGCGGTGGCCAACCTGTACGAGGCGGCCTTGCCGGCCTCACATGCACGTTGAAGGCGGCGGTGAAGGAGGCGGCAGGTAGGCGGCCGGTGCTGCCCCGTGGGAGCGCTGCCGCCTGAGGATCGTGGACGTGGAGACGCCTCCGCCCGCTGGAGGCGCCGAACCATGATCGGTTCACGGGGGGCCGCGGTGCGCGGTGGGACACGCCGTGGAGCGCCGGCGCGGGAGCACGGTTCAGGTTGGGTGGGGGGGGGACCACCTTGCCGTGCGCCAGAGCGCTATCATATTTGATAACATCTTTTCGATCTCGCACAGGCTCCCCCCCTCTGCCCTGAAGCGCCCGCCAGGCCGGCCCGACCTACGGTCCTACCGAGGCGCCCCTCGCCCCCCGTAGACCGATCACGCGGTGACGCATCGCCGGCGCAGTGGCGCCTCCCCGACGACGTCGGCCATCTCAACCGCCGGCCCAGTTCGCCTGCGCCCGCCCGCCTGCCGCGCCCCTCTCCGCCGCCTCTTCTCCGAGGCTAGCCCTCCGCCTCGCGGAGGGCGCGCTCGAGGAACTCGGGGCTGTGCTCCAGCAGCGAGAACGGCACGAGATCGAGGACCGGGTCCCCGCCCCAGCCCGCCGGGACGCGCGCCGAGAGGTGGCGGTAGGCCAGGCAGCCCCGGCACCACTCCCAGAGCCCCGCCCTCGCCGGCGCGCCGCCCGCCGCCGGGCCTTCCTCGCCATGGCGCCGGAGGTAGCGGCGCAGCGCCCTGGCCCCGCAGCACGGGCAGGCCGCCGCGGCCAGGGTGGCCTCGTCGCAACTGGAGAAGAGCGAGTTCCACGGCGCCTCGTGCGCCGCTGGGGTCCCGGTCCAGCGCAGGCGTGGCCCCTCGGCCTCGCGCCGCAGCTGCCCGAGGAGCGCCTGACACGCCTCGACCACCTCGGGCGCGCCAGTCATGGAGCGGTACCGCCCGAGCACCTCGAGCAGGGCGTCGAAGCGGGCGTCGCCTGGGTGGTGGCCGGCCAGCCAGTCGCGGAGGTCGAGCGCATACCGGTCCGACAGGTTGGCCCCCGTCGCCATCCGGAGGAGCCGCGCCTCCGTCTCGCGGAGCGCCTCCCGCCGGCGCGCCACCTCGGCGACGGAGATCACGCGCCACCCGCCTTGATCGCCTCCAGCGCCTCCCACCGCGCGTAGAGCCGCTCCACCTCCGCGGTGGCCGCGTCCAGGTCGGCCTTGAGGGCGGCCACGGCGGCGCCGGCCTTCTGGTAGGTCGCCGGGTCGGCCAGGGCGGCCTCGAGGGAGGACTTCCTCTCCTCGGCCGCCTGGATGGCGGCCTCGATGCCCTCGTACTCGCGCTGCTCCTTGAAGGAGAGCTTGCCGGGCTTGCGTGGAGCGGGAGGTGGAGTGGCCGCGGTCGCCGGCCCCCTCACCCCGGCCCTCTCCCCCTGCGGGGGAGAGGGGGGGGTGCTCACGGCCGCCGCCTCGGCCTGCTCCTTGAGCCGCCGGTACATGGCGTAGTTGCCGGGGTAGCGGACCGCCTTCCCCTCCCCCTCGAAGGCCAGGATGGCCGTGGCCACCTTGTCGAGGAAGTACCGGTCGTGGGTCACCAGCAGCACGCTGCCGCCGAAGTCGAGGAGCAGCCGCTCCAGCACGTTCAGGGTGACGAGGTCGAGGTCGTTGGTCGGCTCGTCCAGCACCAGCACGTTGGCCCCCTCGAGGAAGAGGCGGGCCAGCAGGAGCCGGTTGCGCTCGCCGCCGGAGAGGGCCTTCACCTGGAGCTTCTGGAGCTGGGGCGGGAAGAGCAGGTCGTCGAGGTAGTCGCGCAGCGCCCGGCGCTGGCCGCCCACGTCGATGAAGTCCTCGCCGTGCCAGCCCGGGGCCCCGCCGCCGGCCGCCTCGTAGACCGTCTGCTCCGGGTCGAGGCTGGTCCGGGCCTGGTCGTAGTAGGCGACCTTGGTCCGCTTCCCCGTCACCACCGCGCCGGCGTCCGGCTCCACCTCGCCGAGCAGCACCTTGAGGAAGGTGGTCTTGCCGACGCCGTTCGGGCCCACCAGGCCGACCCGCTCACCGGCCTGGAGCCGGAAGTCGATGCCGCCGAGCACCGTGCGGCCGGCGTAGGCCTTCCGCAGCCCCTCGGCCTCGATGACCACCGCCGAGAGGCGCGGCGGCGCCGCCACCTGGAACTCGGCCACCTTGGGGCGCGTGAAGCCGGCCTCGGCCATGAGCTTCCTGGCCCGGTCGATGCGCGACTTGGACTTGGTGCGGCGCGCCTCGGGCCCCCGCCGCAGCCAGGCCACCTCCTGGGCGATCCAGCGGTCGCGCTTGTGCTGGGCCAGGCCGGCCTGCTCCTCGGCCACCAGCTTCTGCTCGAGGTACGTCTCGTAGTTGCCCGGGTAGGAGGTCACGCCGGCGCCGGGCGTGATCTCCACGATCCGGTCCACCAGGTCGTCGAGGAAGTAGCGGTCGTGGGTGACGAGGAGCAGCGCGCCGGCGTGGGCGTCCAGCTCCTCCTCCAGCCAGTCGACCGTGTCGGCGTCGAGGTGGTTGGTCGGCTCGTCGAGGAGCAGGAGGTCGGGCCGGGAGAGGAGCGCCCGGGCGATGGCCACGCGCTTCCTCGTGCCGCCGGAGAGGTCGGCCACCGGCCGGTCCCAGTCCCTCACGCCGAGCCGGTCGAGGAGCCGCCGCGCCTCGTGGGCGGTGTCCCAGCCGCCCAGGTGCTCCACCCGATCCGAGAGGACCGCCAGCTCCTCCATGAGCCGGTCGTGGGCCGGCCCCTCGGGCACCGAGACCAGCCGGGCGGTGAGGGCCTGGTGGGCCTCGATGGCGGCCTTCAGGGGGGCGCGCGCCACCTCCAGCTCGGAGGCCACCGTGGCGCCCTCCGGGAACTCCGGCTCCTGCGGCAGGTAGGTGACGGTGGCGCCGCGGCGGAGCTGGAGCTCCCCGCCGTCCGGCTCGGTGGCCCGCGCCAGGATCTTCATCAGCGACGACTTGCCAGACCCGTTGACGCCCACCAGCCCGACCCGCTCCCCCTCCTCGATCGTGAGGGTGAGCCCGTCGAAGACGGTGCGGCTGCCGAAGGCGAGGTGGAGCGAGGCGGCGTGGAGGAGCGTCACGCGCGCCTGTCTAGCACGGACCCGGGCCCTCGGGCGCCCCGGCGGCCGCTATGGGACCAGGAGCTTGAAGGCGTGGCTCCAGCGGTTCTGCCGGAAGCCGGGGATGCACCAGAGCATGCAGAGCGGCTCGATGGCGCGGGCCGCCTCCTTGGCCCCCAGGTCCTCCACGGCCCAGCCGAACTCGGCGAGGACGCCCGACACCGTCCTCCTGGCCGCCTCGTCGTCGCCGCAGATGAACATGGTGGGCGGGCCGCCGGGCAGCTTCGGGTCCACCATCTGGGCGTTGCCGACGCAGGAGAAGGCCTTGACGAAGCGGGCCGCCGGCACCCGGGCCTGGAGCCGCTCCAGCAGGGAGTCGTTGGGGCCGGTGAAGAACTGGAGCACGCCGTTCACCGGGGGCGCCTCGGCGATGGGGTTGTTGGGGTCGATGACCACCTTGCCGGCCAGCGCCGCGCCGAGCCCGCCGGCGATCTCCACCGCCGCGCCGCCCTTCACCGCCAGCACCACCAGCTCGCCGAAGCGGGCCGCCTGCTCGAAGGTGCCGGCCTGCGCCCTGGCCCCGCCCTGCTCCTTCCAGGCCGCGAGCTTCCCGGGCTCGCGCGAGCCGCGCATCACCTCGTGCCCCTTCTTCAGGAACCCGTTGGCGAGGGTCTCGCCCACCACGCCCGAGCCGAGCACGCCGACCTTCATGTCCGCCACCTCCACGGGCCGTCCGCCGGCCCCGGCGGTCATGTAGCGGCGGCCCGGCGCCGCGGCACGAAGGACCCCTTCAGGGAGAGGAAGGGGCGCTCGACGAGGCGCCAGGAGAGGGCCGCCAGGGCCACCGTGGCTGCGGTCCCCGCCGCCGCGTAGGCCAGGTAGCCGGCCCGGGTGGCCAGCAGCCCGGCGCCCGCCTCCGAGCCCCGGAGCCAGCGCAGCGCCGCCACGTGGACGAAGTAGTGGATGACGTAGATCCCGTAGCTGTACTTCCCGAGCAGGCGCAGCGGCGGCGCCGCCAGCCAGCGCTGCAGCCGCGCCGGGGTCCCCTCGGTGCAGACCGTCCCGGCCAGCAGGCCGCCGAAGGCGAGGCCGAGGAGCGTGTGGCTCCAGAGCTCCAGGGCCGGGCGGTGCATGTCGAAGCCGTCCTGCCAGAGCCCCAGCGCCACGAAGGCGATGGCGCCGGCCGCCGCCACGGGCCGCCAGGCCCAGGCCAGGAAGGCCCGCCCGCCGGGCGTCCGGAGCAGCACCGCCAGCAAGGCCCCGAGCGCCAGCTGATCGACCCGCCCCGGCGTGACCCGGTAGGCGCTGCCCGGCGGCCAGGCGGTGCCGTACACGATGGCCGCCCGCAGCAGCGGCCCGGCCAGGAAGAGCCCCAGCGCCACCTGGCCCAGCCGCCGCCCCCGCGCCGCCAGCACCACCAGCGGCCAGAGCAGGTAGAACTGCTCCTCCACCGCCAGCGACCAGAAGTGGGAGAGCGGCGGGATCACCTGCTGGAAGGCGAAGGCCCAGTTGCCCAGGTACGCCCAGTACCACCAGCCCCAGCGGCCGAAGGTCCAGGGGTCGATGATCCCGCTCCACGGCCCGGCCCAGGCGAAGAGGGCCAGGGCCAGCCAGTAGAGCGGGAAGATGCGCAGCGCCCGGCGGGCCATGAAGCTCGTCCACCACCGCTCCGCCCCCAGCGTGTCCACCAGGATGCCGGTGATGAGCAGGCCGGAGAGGACGAAGAAGAGGTCCACGCCGGCCCACCCCAGGCCGAGGGCGCCGAGGATCGCCCGGTCGAACGGCGTCGCGCCCGGCCAGGCGTTGAGGAAGTGGGCGCAGAGCACGCCGCCGATGGCCAGGCCGCGCAGCCCGTCGAGGCCGCGCATGGTGCCGCGCAGCGCGGCGGCGATGCGGGCGTCGGCGGCGGCGGGGAGCGCGGCCGCCACGCCTACCCGCGGCCGAGTGCCCGGGCCAGCTGGGCGCGGGCGGCGGCCAGCGTGAAGCGCGCCTTCACCTCCTGCGCCGCCGCGTTGGTCACCGCCACCTGCGCGTCGTTCAGCTCCAGGCCGCTGCCCAGGCCGGCGGCGTAGCGCCCCTCGGCCAGGCGCAGCCGCTCGCGGGCGTTCACCACCACCTCGCCGTCGGCCTCCAGCGTGGCCCGGGCGGCGCGCACGCCGAGGCGCGCCTGCTCCAGCTCCAGCCGGATGCGCTGGCGCAGCGCCTCGTCCTGGGCGTCGAGGGCCTCGAGCTGGGCCTCGGCCTCCTGCACCTGGGCGCGGCGGCGGCCGCCCTCGAAGAGCGACCAGTCCAGGCTGAGCCCGTAGGACCAGCTCTCCGAGAGGCCCGGCGGGTCGCTGCCGGCCCAGCCGAGCCGTCCGGTGGCGTTGAGGGTGGGGGCGAAGGTGGACCAGGCGGCCCGGAGCGTGGCCCGCTGGGCCTCGCGCGCCCGCACCTGCGAGGCCACCTCGGGCCGGGCGCCCAGCGCCTCGCCCAGGAGGTCGTCGAGGGAGGCCTCCTCGCCGGCCAGGGCCGCCACCGCGGCGGGCGCCAGCGGGTAGTCGGCGGGGCCGGTCACGCCCATGGCCTGGTTGAGCTGGGCCAGGGCGGTGGCGAGGTCGTTCTGGGCGCCGATGAGCGCCACCACCGCCTGGGCCCGGTCGGCGCGGGCCTGCGCCAGGTCGATCTCCGGGCGGGTGCCGACCTTCACGAAGGCCTGCACCTGCGTCAGGTGGGCCTCGCGGTTGGCCAGCGTCTCCTGGGCCACCGCCACCAGGTCGCGGGCGGCCGAGGCCTGGAACCAGGCGGTGCGCACCGAGAGGACCACCTCGGCCCGGGTGGCGCGCTCGTCCTCGGCCGCGGCGCCGGCCGAGGCGCGGGAGGCCGAGGTGCGGTACCAGGCGCCCAGGTCGAGGAGCGGCTGGCTGGCCGAGAGCCCCAGCGACCAGGTGGTGCCGGGGGTGGCGGGCCGCGGGCCGTCGGCGCGCGTCACGCCGCCGGCCAGGCCGGCCTGGGGCAGCAGGCCGGCGGTGGCCTGGCCGACCCGGGCCTCGGCGGCGCGGGTGCCGGCGCGGGCGGCGCGCAGCGTGGGCTGGTTGGCGAGGGCCGTGGCCACCGCCTGGTCGAGGGTGAGCGGGGCGGCCTCGGCGCGGGCCGCGGCGGGCGCGGCCAGCAGGGCCGCCGCCAGGAGGACGGGGAGGTGGCGCGTCATTCGAACCTCAGGGCCGTGATGGGGTCGAGGCGCGAGGCCTTCAGGGCCGGGAAGAACCCGAAGATCACGCCGACCAGCGCGGAGAAGCCCACCGAGAGCAGGATGGCCTCGGGCCGGACCAGCAGCGAGAAGCCCATGGTGGAGGAGAGCACCTTGCCGAGGCCGATCCCCAGGCCGATGCCGACCAGGCCGCCGCCCAGGGAGAGGGTCACCGCCTCGGTGAGGAACTGCAGCTGGATGTCGCGGGCGCGGGCGCCCACCGCCATGCGGACCCCGATCTCGCGGGTCCGCTCGGTGACCGACACCAGCATGATGTTCATGATGCCGATGCCGCCCACCACCAGCGAGACGAAGGCGATGCCGGCCAGCAGCACCGTCATGATCTGCGTCCCGGCCTGCTGGGCGCTGGCGATCTCGGAGGGGTTGCGGATCTGGAAGTCGTCGTCGGCCGAGAGGGCCAGCCGGTGGCGGTCGCGGAGCAGGCTGCGGATCTGCTGCTGGGCCCGGGCGTTGCCGTCGTTGCCCAGGGCGCTGGCCACGATCTGCCCCTGGATGTAGTTCTTCAGGCCGCCCTGGATCTTCTGCTGGAAGGTGGTCACCGGCACCAGCACCACGTCGTCGAAGTCCTGGCCGAAGGGCGACTGGCCCTTCTTGGCGAGCACGCCGACGATGGTGAAGGGGATGTTCTTGACCCGCACCACCTGCCCCACCGGCGCGCCGTTGGCGCCGAAGAGCTTCTCCGCCACCGTCTGCCCGACCAGCGCCACCTTCATGCCGCCGTCCACGTCGGACTGGGTGAAGGCGCTGCCCTGGGCCACCGGCCAGGAGCGCACCGAGAGGAACTCCGGCGTGGTGCCCTGGATCGAGGTGGCCCAGTTGGCCTCCTCGGACAGCACCTGGGCCGAGGAGCGCATCACCGGGGCGGCGTCCTTCACCGCCGAGAGCTCGGTCTGGATGGCCTTGAGGTCGTCCCAGGTGAGCGAGGGGAGCGAGCCGGCGCCGCCCATGGCCCCGCCGCCCTGCGACGAGCCGTTGAGGATGATGAGCATGTTGGAGCCGATGGAGGCGAAGGTGGCCTCCACCCGCGCCTTGGCGCCGTCGCCGATGGCCACCGTGGCGATGACCGCGGCCACCCCGATGACCACCCCCAGCCCGGTGAGGAAGGAGCGCATCTTGTTGCGGGCCAGGGCGCGCAGCGCCACCCGCAGGGTCATGGTCCAGTTCACGGGTGCGCCTCCTCGGCGCCCTGGCGGGGCACCGCGGCCTTCTGCGCCTGGCGGACGTCGCTCTTCACCAGCCCGTCGCGCATGGTGATGACCCGCGAGGCGTAGGCGGCGATGTCCGGCTCGTGGGTCACCAGGATCACGGTGATGCCGCTCCGCCCCAGCTCCTGGAAGAGCGCCATGACGTCCTCGCTGGTCCGCGAGTCCAGGTTGCCGGTGGGCTCGTCGGCCAGCAGGACGCGGGGCCGGTTGACCAGGGCGCGGGCGATGGCGACGCGCTGCTGCTGGCCGCCCGACATCTGGTTGGGGTGGTGGTCGAGGCGCCCGCCCAGCCCCACCCGCGTCAGCGCCTCGCTGGCCCGGGCGTGGCGCTCGGCGGCGTGGACGTTGGAGTAGAGCAGCGGCAGCTCCACGTTCTCCAGGGCGCTGGTGCGCGAGAGCAGGTTGAAGTTCTGGAAGACGAACCCGATGGTGCGGTTGCGGATGGTCGCCAGCTCGTCGTTCGACAGGCCGGAGACCTCCTTCCCCTCCAGCAGGTAGCGCCCGCCGGTGGGCCGGTCCAGGCAGCCCAGCAGGTTCATCATGGTCGACTTGCCGGAGCCCGAGGCCCCCATGATGGCGGTGAACTCCCCGAGCTGCAGGTCGAGCGTGACGCCCGCCAGCGCGCGGACCTCCACGTCGCCCATCCTGTAGACGCGGGTGACGTTCTCCAGCCGGACGAGCGGCTCGGACATGGCGCGGCTCCTAGAGGGGGCGCCGCATGGCCTGGGCGAAGCCCGAGGGCGGCTGCGGGGCGTCGGTGACCACCTCGGTGCCGGGCTCGACCGCGCCCTCGACGATCTCGGTGGTGCTGCCGTCGGAGATGCCGGTGCGCACCTTGGTGGGCTCGGGCTTGCCGTCCTTGAGCACCCAGAGGGTGCGCCGGTCCGGCGGGCCGCCGGCCTGGGCGCCGGCCCCCGGCCCCCGTCCCTGCCCGTCGCCCCGCGGCCGGGCCTGGCCGCCCTGGCCGCCCGGCCCGCTGCCCCCGCCCGCACCGCCCTCCGGCTGGTAGAAGCCGGGCGGCGGCTTGAAGCGGAGGGCCGCGTTGGTCACCTTCAGCACGTCGTCCTTCTCGGCGTAGATGAAGGTCACGTTGGCGGTCATGCCCGGCTTGAGCTTCAGCTCCGGGTTGTCGACGTCGATGACGGCGTCGTAGGTGACCACGTTCTGCACGGTGGTGGGCGCGTTGCGGATCTGGCGCACCTTCCCCTTGAAGACCTCCGAGGGGTAGGCGTCCACGGTGAAGGTGGCCGGCATGCCGTCGCGGAGCCGGCCCACGTCGGCCTCGGCCACGCTGGTGTCCACCTGCATCTTGGCCAGGTCCTCGGCGATGACGAAGATGGTGGGCGCCTGGAGCGAGGCGGCCACCGTCTGGCCCACGTCCACGCTGCGGGAGATGACGGTGCCGCTGGTCGGGGAGCGGATGTCGGTGTAGGCCAGGTTGACCTGGGCCTGGGAGAGCGCGGCGCGGGCCTGGGCCACCTGGCCCTCGGCCGCCTGCACGCCGGCCGCGGCCGCCTCGGCGTTGGACTGGGCGGTGTCGGCGTCGGCCTGGGCCACCAGCTTCTGCGCCGCCAGCTGGGCGGTGCGCGCCGCCTGGCGGGCGGCGTCGGCCGCCTGGGCCCGGGCCTTGGCCAGGTTGCCCTGGGCCGCCATCAGGTTGGCGCTGGCCTGGTCCACGTTGGCCTGGAAGAGCTGCGGGTCGATCTTGGCGATGAGGTCGCCCTTCTTCACCCGGGAGTTGAAGTCGGCGTGGAGCGCGGCGATGCGGCCGGAGACCTGGCTGCCCACCTGCACGGTGACGATGGCGGAGAGGGTGCCGGAGGCGGTGACCCTGGCCACCAGCTTGCCGCGCTCGACCTTGGCCGTCTCGAGCTTCGACTCCTGCTTGGCGGGGGTGCGGGCCTTCCAGAACCAGAACCCGCCGCCGGCCACGGCCAGGACGGTCACGAGGATGAGGACGCTGCGCTTCGACATGGTGCGCTCCCTGGGTGCGTACGGGCCGGTCCATAGCACGGCCCCGCCCCGCCGGCAGGAACATGCCCGCGGGGCGCGGGGCGGGCGTGTCCCCGGTGTGAAGAAGCGTGAAGCGGCGAGGCCCCGGCCACCCGGGAGGGCGGCGGGGCCTCTCTCGCGGTCGCGGCGTCCCGCCGCGCCGGCGCTACACGCCGAGCTTCTTGAAGAAGTCGTTCCCCTTGTCGTCCACCAGGATGAAGGCCGGGAAGTTCTCCACCTGGATCTTCCAGACCGCCTCCATGCCCAGCTCGGGGAAGTCGATGACCTCCACCTTCTTGATGTTCTCCTCGGCCAGCACGGCGGCCGGGCCGCCGATGGAGCCGAGGTAGAAGCCGCCGTACTTCTGGCAGGCGTCGGTCACCTGCTTCGACCGGTTGCCCTTGGCGATCATCACCATCGAGGCGCCGTGGGACTGGAGCAGGTCCACGTAGGAGTCCATGCGGCCGGCGGTGGTGGGTCCGAAGGAGCCGGAGGGCTTGCCGGGC
>WBZM01002852.1_pt1 | contig 14145 bp, 13 predicted proteins | sample 5204271 | NCBI WGS metagenome assembly WBZM01 (sample SAMN12344346, study PRJNA552823) | activated sludge metagenome | biome: Activated sludge suspended growth; feature: Nitrification reactor; material: Wastewater; isolation source: activated sludge from nitrification reactor of wastewater...
CTCAGCGGCGGGGTCGGACCGGCGGCGGATCCGGATCTCGTGGAGAGGTGGCGAGTGCCCGGGCGCGAGGACTGGTGGCGCGAGCGGATGCTGGCCTGCGCCGCGGTGTGACTGAGGTCCTAGGCGGGGGCCGCATGTTTTACCGACCGGATGGTCAGTAGATTGGCCTCAATCGGTATGCCGAGCCTCAACGAGGAGCCTCACATGTCGTCACCAGCGTCGTCCGTGCGGTCGCTCTACGAGCAGCGTCGCACCGATCCCGACGAGGCCGTGAAACTCATCCGCGACGACGATGCCGTCGTCGCGGGCATCGCGGCGGCCGAACCGGCATACCTGCTGGAGGCCTTGTCGCGACGCGGACCGGACCTACGCGGGGTGAGCGTCGTGCAGCTGCTGCCGACCTCGGCGCAGGCCTACCTCGATCCGGCGACGACCGAGCAGATCCGACACAACTCGCTCTTCCTCGGCGGGCCGTCACGGGCTGGAGCGCAGGCTGGGTGGATCGACTGGACGCCCAACCACTTCTCCGAGATTCCGTCGCTGATCCGGCGCGGGCAGTTGCGTGCCGATGTGGCCGTGGCGCGGGTGTCCCCGATGGACGAGCACGGGTTCTTTTCTGTGTCGCTGGGGCCGGCATACACGATGGCGGCCGTGCGCGTGGCGCGCGAGGTGATCCTCGAAGTGGACCCGCACGTGCCCTTCGCGCACGGCGACTGTCACATCCACGTCGAGCAGGTGAGCGCGCTCATCGAGACCGACGTGCCGAACGTCGAACTCAGCCCAACCAGGATCGGGCCGGTCGAGCGGGCCATCGCCGGTCATGTCGCCGAGCTGATCCCCGATGGGGCGACCCTGCAGATCGGCATCGGCGCGATCCCGGATGCCGTGGTCGCGCAGTTGGCGTCGAAGAACGACCTGGGCATCCATACCGAGATGTTCGGCGACGGCATCCTGTCGCTGGTCGAGGCGGGCGTCGTGACCAACGTGCGCAAGAACGAGCACCGGGGCAAGATGCTCGCGGCCTTCGCGCTCGGGTCGGCGCGGCTGTACGAGTTCATGCACCAGAACCCGGCGCTGGAGATGCACCCGGTCGACGTGACGAACACGCCTCACCTCGCGGGCCGCAACGACCACCTGCACTCGATCAACAGCACCCTCGCGGTCGACCTCATTGGGCAGTGCGGGTCGGAGAGCATCGGGTCGGCGCCGTATTCGGGCAGCGGTGGGCAAGCCGACTTTGTGAGGGCAGCCAACATCTCCGAGGGTGGGAAGTCGTTCATCGTCGTGCCCTCGACTGCGAAGAACGGGTCCGTCTCGCGGATCGTCCCGACCCTCGCCGCGGGCACACACGTGACGACGTCGAAGAACGACGTGGGCTATGTCGTGACGGAGTACGGCGTGGCGTCGCTGCGGGGGAAGACGGCCAGACAGCGAGCCGGGGCACTCATCGAGATCGCGCACCCGGACTTCCGCGACGAGCTACGCGAGCGCGCGCGAGACCTCCACCTGCTCTAGCGCAGGGGCCCTCGGCGTTAGGTGTCGTCTTGCAGGAGGGCGAGGTTGAGGTCGTAGGCCAAGACGATGGCTCGGGTTAGTTGCTGTTCTTGGCCTTCGGTGAGGAAGCCGATGGTCCTGCCAAGTAGGGAGGCGGGGATCGTGACGACGTTGTCGAGGGACACCGCGCTCTCATGATCCAATCCATTGGCCCGGCCGACCGCCACTTCGCTCGACAAGCCCCGCACGGTCGAGGTAATCGGAGCGACGGTCACCTTGCTCATCGCAGCGCGCGCGGTCTCACGGGTGAGGATCAGGACAGGGCGAGTCTTGTCCAAGCGGGCGAGGGCGATCTCGCGCAAGGGTCAGCCTTCGACGACTGCGTGATGAACGGACCATGCGACGAGGTCGTCCAGGTCGTCTGCGGCCCCCGCGGCGTTCAAAATTTCGACATCCCGCTCGGCAGCCTGGCGGCGCATCTCACGCTCAACGGCCAGGGCCACGAGCGCCGCGCGGCTGGCCGCCCTGCCGCTGGCAACGCTGCTGTCGAGGTACCGCACCATCTCGTCCGGAAGCCTTACGGCAATCTGGGTAGTCACATCGCTACTCTACCTTGACGCATCCCAAAGTGGGATGCGTGGATGTGAATCGGAGATCATCCAGTCGGCAGACTCGGTGGGGGAGGCGCGTCGCCGCTGGTGGGCGGCTTGGCCTGAGTGGCCGGTGAGGGGGCGTCGCCAGCCAGTTCGCCGCGATGGCGGCCGGCTGGGCGGCGGTCCAGCCGGTTGATGACCGGGACCACCAAGCGCTCCAACTCTCGGATCTGCAGCATCCGCGCCAACAAGAAGTAGACGCCCGCGAACAGCGTGCCGGCCAGCACGATGGTCACCGCGTCACCGAGCCGGCCACGTCCAGCCAACGCTCGGGTGAGGACCACCACCAGGCCCCAGGCCAAGTACCCCGCACCCGCAGCGGCCAGCACCATCCGGCCCCACGCGACCAGGACCGACCGCAGTCCGTAATCACCGATTCGGCGGCGCAACTGCCACATGCCAAACGCGGCCGCCAGCACATTGCTCACGACGAGCCCGATCGCCACGACCGCGATGGCCGACGTGGGCTCCACCCACAATCCGACCAGAGCGATTCCGACCGACGATGCCGTGAGCACGATCTGCTCGGCCATCGCCAGGCGGCCCTTTTCCATGGCGTAGAAGTAGCGCTGGTTGAGCACGTCCACCCCGAACGGGACGATCCCGATCGCGAGGATCGCCAGCGCCAAGGCGGTCGCGGGCAGCTCATCGGGGTCCTTCGCGGTGAACAGCAGCGACGTGATCGGCCGCGCCAGGATGATGAGCACCGCTCCCGCCGGGATGGTCAGCACCGCCGGGAAGGCCAACCCCTGTGCGTAGTCGCGCCGCAGCGCCGCGTTGTCGCGCGCATGCACAGCCGCCGAGATCCGCGGATACATCGCCGTGATGACCGAGAGCGCCACCAGCGCGTGCGGCACCATAAAGACGAAGAGCGCATTGGCCCACACCGTCACGCCCGCGACAAAGGGCTCGCCCGGTCGCCGCCCGGCCGGATCGGATCCGCTCGCATGCCAGAGCACCTGGGAGACCACGAGATAGCTCAGTTGCGACACCAGCAGCGCAGCAAACGCCCAGCCCGCGATCCGTGACGTCGAGGCCAGCCCGACCCCGCGCAGGTCAAAACGTGGTGTAAAGCGAAAGCCCCCGCGCCACAACGGGATCAGCAGGATGAGCGCCTGGGCAGCAATCGAGAGCGTGGCCGTCCCGGCGAACCACCACACCATCGCCGGTGTCCACTCGCCCGGCGTCAGATGCCCTTGGTAAAGCCGCATGAACGCCAGCAGACCCGAGATCGCGACGACGTTGGCGAGGGCCGGCGACCAGCCGAACGCCGCGAACTGCCCGCGCGCGTTGAGCACCTGCCCGAGCAGGCCATAGAGCCCGTAGAAGAAGATCTGCGGCAGCGTGATCACCGCGAAGAAGGTCGCGAGCTCCAGCGCCGACCCCTGCAGGTTGATCGCATAGAGCCGCACCAGCCACCCGGCGAGCAGCGTGGACACGACGGTGACCAGCAGCAGCGCGCCCAGCCCGACCGTCATCAACCGATCGGTATAGGCCCGTCCGCCGTCCGGGGCCTTCGCCGCCTTGACCAGCTGTGGCACCAGCACCGAGTTGAGCACGCCGCCGGCGATGATCATGTAGATGATGTTCGGCAGCGTGTTGGCCGTCGTGAACGTATTGGCCGTGATCCCCTGCCCGATCGCCACGACGATGAGCGACTGCCGGATCACCCCGAGCAGCCGTGACGCCACCGACCCTGCCGCCATGGCCAGGCTCGACGACGCGATGCTCGCCGACTTGGCGCTCATCGGGCACTCACCGGGCGCTCATCGCGCGGCAGGCGGGCTGGGGGACATGCCTCGATTGTCGACCAGGGCTGCAATCGCCGCAGCCGTGGCACGCCGGTGTGCCCGACTCGCCCGCACTTCCACGACCCGTAAACCCGGCGCCGGGTCGGCGATCGCTGCGCGCAATTCCTCGCGCGTGGCAGCAAGCCGGTATGCCGTCCCGGCGCCACGGCATACCGCCTCCAGATCCGCGTGGTGGGGCGTCGCGAAAACCCGCTCGAACCCGGCGGAGTATTCGGGCCCGCCCTGTTCCAGCAGCGTGAAGATCGACCCGCCGTCGTCGTTGACGACCACGACGGTGAGGTCGGGGCGCGGTTCGTCGGGTCCCAACAGCAGCCCGTTGGAGTCGTGCAGGAAGGACAGGTCGCCGAGCAGCGCGAGCGACCGCGGTGCCCCGGCCCGGCCGAGGTCGACGCCGATCGCGGTGCTGACCAGCCCGTCGATGCCGGCCAGGCCACGGTTACCGACGATCCGCCGCCGCCCTCGCGGAACGTAGGGCACCAGCATGAGGTCGAGGTCGCGCACCGGGTTGGACGACCCGACGATCAGCGCCGTGCCGGGCGTGACCGCCTCGCCGACGACCTGGGCGACCTGCAGCGCGTCGAGCTCGGGCAGCGCCTCGACCAGTTGATCGAGTCGGGCCGACACCTCCGCGTCCATTCCCCTCCAGGCTGCCAGCCACGCGATCTCTGCGGCCGACGGCGGCGACTCGGGCGCGGCTGGGACGGCGGAGAGCACCTGCGCGCGATGCTCGGGGGTGGTGACGTGCCCGCTCGGCGGCGCCACCGCGAGAAGCTCGACAGTATGCCGGGCCAGCAGCCCCGCGACTGGCCGCGACAGCGTGGGGTGCCCGACGACGACCACCCGCTCGATCTGGGCACCCAGCGTCGACCCGAGCAGGAGTCGATAGCACCGGATGGCGTGCTCGCCCGCCCGGGCACCTGACGTGGGCTCGGCCAGCAGCGGCCAACCTGCCGACTCGGCCAGCACCCGCGCACCCGGCCCGGCGTCGTCGCCGGCCACGACGACCGTCAACGGCCCCCGCGACAACGCCGGCCCCACCACGCGCGGCGGCAGGCACGACACGGGATCAAGACGGAGCCCCCCGCCCGGCTGGGAGGCGGGCCACCACGGCATACCGGGCTCGGGAAGCAGTGGGGTGTCGAACTGGACGTTGAGATGCGACGGCCCGATCCGCCCGACCGCCTCCCCGACCGCCACGGACACCTCGTCTGCAAGAGCCCCGACGGCGAGATCCACGCTCTCCGCGAAGCGTCCGAAAATGCCTGTCTGCCACGTGGTTTGGTTCGCTGCAGTGCCGCGCATTGCAGCCGGGCGGTCGGCCGACACCACGATGAGGCGCCGCCCGCCGTGGTAGGCCTCCATGACCGCCGGCAGCAGGTTGCCGACCGCCGTGCCCGAGGTCGTCACGACCGCGACCGGCCGCCCAGACCCGATGGTCAGCCCCAGCGCGAGGAACCCCGCCGACCGCTCGTCGATCCGCACATGCAGCCGCAGGTCACCGGCAGCGTCGGCGGCATACAGGGCTAGCGCAAGGGGCGCCGAGCGCGATCCCGGGCAGAGGACGACGTCGCGCACCCCGGCGTCCAGCAGCGCTCGCAGCAGCACCACGGCCTGGTATGCCGTGTGGCCGGGGGGCGACATGGCCTCAGCGTCCGCTCAGCGCGTCGCGCATCGGCACGAACTTGGCGTCGGCTTCCGATACCTCGGCCTCAGGATCAGACCCCGCGACAATCCCGCAGCCGGCGAAGATCCGCAGTTGGCGGGCGCCGTGGTTCTCGTAGGAACCCGAGCGCAGCGCGATGCCCCACTCGCCGTCGCCAGAAGCGTCGGTCCAGCCGACCGGACCGGTATACCGGCCGCGGTCCATGCCTTCCAACTCGGCGATGAGGGCCACGGCCTCGCGGGTCGGGGTGCCGCCAACGGCAGCCGACGGGTGCAGCGACGCGGCCAGAGTGAGCGAGGTGACGTCGTCGGAGGCGACCCCCGTGACATCGGTCGCGAGGTGCATGACATTGGGCAGGTGCAGGACGAAGGGTGACTCGGGCACGTTCGTCGACGAGCAGTGCGGGGCCAGGGCATCGGCGACCGAGCGCACGGCATATTCGTGCTCTTCCAGGTCCTTACTCGACCGGGCCAGCGAGGCGGCCAGGCCCAGGTCCTTGGCGTCGTCGCCGGTGCGTCGGATGGTGCCGGCGAGGACCCTCGAGGTGACCAGGCCGCGCTCGCGGCGCACCAGCAGCTCGGGAGTAGCGCCGAGCATGCCGTCGACCGCGAAGACCCAGGTGTTGTCATAGCGGCGGGCCAGAGCCTGCAGCACCCAGCGTGGGTCGATGGGTTCGGCGGCCTCGACGAGCAGATCGCGGGCCAGGACGACCTTGTCGAGGGCGCCCGCCGTGATCCGCTCGACGGCCTCGGCCACCCGAGCGGCCCATTGCGCGCTCGACAGCGCACCGTCGGCGAAGCTCACCTCCGTCGGCGGCCACGGCGCGGGTTGGGCCGCGGGCAACGGCATGGGCGTCGGCCCGTGGCTGCTCGTCGTCACCCACCAGCGTCCGGCGCGGTGGCCGACCAGCACTCTCGGCACGATGAGGGTCGCCTCCGCCGCGGAGTCGTCGGCGAACGGGAAGGTGCCGAAACACACCGGGCCGGTGCCCGGCATACCGATCTCGTCCCGCACCACCGCATGCGCGGCCGTATGCCGCCACCAGGCATCCGCCTCGGCGAACCGCTGCGGGCCGCGGGTGCGGAAGCCGACCGCTTCACCCCAGCCGACCAAACCCTCGCCGCGGCGCACCCACGACACCAACCCGGCCGGGTTCAGGCGGCCGCGCCGCAAGGGGAGGGGCAGCAGGTCGAGCAGCGGGCCTGGGTCATCGAGTTCGACGGTGCGGACCACCAGGGGCGCGCCCACCGTGGGAGTCGCCCCCGGGTCCGGCGCGATGGCCTGGACAGGCCGCGGGAGGGTGGACATCGTCAGACATGGTACGCGCGGGTTCGGGCACCCTCGGGCGCACTCGGGATGGGACGGCGTCGGGCGGCAGGTCAGCGAGTTGCGCGGTGCAGAGCGACGATCCCGCCGGTGAGGTTGCGCCACTGCACCTGCTGCCACCCCGCCGCAGTGATCTTCGCGGCGAGAGCGCGCTGGTCGGGCCAGTCGCGGATCGAGTCGGCCAAGTAGACATAGGACTCGGGGTTAGAGGCCGTCCGTCGCGCGACCCCCGGCAGCGCTCGGAGAACCCCTTCCCGGTATGCCGTGCGGACCGGCGCCAGGGTCGGCTGGCTGAACTCGCAAATCACCAGTCGCCCACCGGGTTTCGTCACGCGAGCGAACTCGCTCAGCGCACCCGTGACGTCGACCACATTGCGTAGCCCGAAGGACATCGTCACGGCATCGAACGACGCGTCCGCGAAGGGCAGCCGGGTCGCGTCAGCGGCGGTGAACGCCAGGTCGGGACGCCGCCGCCGCCCCACCCGCAGCATGCCGAGGGAGAAATCGGCGGGGACGACGTGGACGCCGGCGTCGGCGAACGGCTCGGAACTCGTGCCGGTGCCGGCTGCGATGTCCAGGACGACCTGGCCGGGCACCGCGTCGACGGCTCGGTACGTCGCGCGCCGCCACATCCGGTCGATGCCCACGGTGAGGACGGAATTGGTGAGGTCGTACTTCTCGGCCACGGTGTCGAACATCGACGCGACGTCCTGGGGGGCCTTGTCGAGCTGGGCGCGAGTCATGCCGCCATCCTGCCAGCCCGCCGGCCGGCATACCGGCTGTCGGGTGCCCATAGGGGCGGGGGAGGGGACGGTTCCCCCGGGGAGGCAACCCCGGGGGAATCCGCCCCGGGGGAGCGGACCTCTTATGCCGCACCCCGTGGCCTCGCTTTGCTTCACCAATCCGGGCGGTGAGCCAACCGACAAGCGGAAAGCGAGCGACAGCGATGAGCAGGCGATGGTGGCGCAGTATCGGCGCAGCATTGGCGTTCGGCGTGGCGGCCTCGGGGGTGGTCACGGCGTTCCCGCCGGTCGCGGAGGCGGCCACCCCGGCCTACAACATCGCCGTCCTCGGCGACTCGTGGGCATCCGGGGAAGGCCTGGGCAGCTACTACGCCGGGACCGATTCTGGATCGAACCTGTGCCATCGTTCGCAGTTCGCCTGGACCCGGCAGCTGATCCTGCCCGGGCTCAACTACAGCATCCAGCAGCTCGGCGACTCCGGGAACGGGGTGACCTACAACAACTACGCGTGTAGCGGCGCGACAACGGAGATCCTGCGGCAAGGCTGGCCCCGCGACGTCCCTGAGCCCAGGAATCAGAACGAAGGCTCCCAACTCACCCACCTCACCGGTAATGAAACCCACATCTTCCTCAGCATCGGTGGCAACGACCTGAAGTTCGACGACGTGATCGGCGTCTGCATGTTGGGATCCACCCTCTGCGCGATCAAGACCCTTGACACGGTCGAGCAGATTCCGACGGTCATGCAGCGCACCCGCGAGGTACTGAGGGCCATCCACGCCAAGAGTCCCCGGGCCAAGATCTATCTCAACGGGTATGCAGAGCTGTTCGATTGGCGGATCTATCTCTACTTCCCCGGTCTGGTGATGGTCAATGACGCCGCGTCCAGGATGGATGTTCAGCAGAGGGACATGGTCGCTGCCGCGCGGGCGGAGGGCATTGATGTCAACTACATCTCGTTGCTCACCTTCTTCCATGGCCACGGGTCGTATTCGCCGGAACCCTGGATCTTCGAGATCAACACTCAGACTCTGCCCCCACCTCCGAATTCCTTGCACCCCAATCTGACTGGTGCCGCGGTCATTGCCGGCGTTGTCGCGGGTCACGTGCAGATCGGTGCTGCCCAGCCCGCGCCGATTCCCAGCTCGGCAGGCTCAGGGACACCGACGGGCACCTACTGGCCGAAGCTGACGTCGAGCTTGTGCCCGACGGTCATCGTCCAGGGAACGAGCGGGGATTGCGTGCGGGAACTGCAGAACCTGCTCAACAGTTATGGCGCGGGTCTGAGCATCGACGGCTCGTTCGGCCCGGCGACCTACGGCGCGGTGCGCAATTTCCAGTCCCAGGCGCGGATTGCCGTCGACGGACAGGTCGGTCCGCAGACCAAGAACGCCCTGTATGCCGGCACCGGCACCATCCCGAGCCCGGGCAACCTCAAGAGCTCGGCCTGTCCGACCAATATCCAGCAAGGCGACCGGGGTTCGTGCGTGGTCGAGTTGCAGGGCCTGCTCAACCGGTATGGCGCCAAGGTCACCGTCGACGGCATCTTCGGGCCCAACACCTATGACGCGGTCCGGGCCTTCCAAAGCGCTCGCGGGCTCACCTCCGACGGGATCGTCGGGGTCAACACCAAGGCCGCGCTCTACGCGAGCGTCCCGACGCCGAGCACCCAGCTGGACCTGCGCTCGACGGCCTGCCCGACCCTCATCAAGTACGGCGAGGTCGACGGCTGCGTGAGCACCCTGCAGTCCCTGCTCAACGCCAAGGGCTGGGCCCTCACGGTGGATGGCGACTTCGGCGACAAGACCCTCGCCGCCGTGCGGGCCTTCCAGACCAGCAAGGGCCTCACCTCCGACGGCATCGTGGGACCCAACACCAAGGCCGCCCTCTACGGCCGGGCTTCGACGACCGCCGCGACCGGTGCTCCCGCGGCCATCACCCTCACCTCCACGTCGTGCCCGAACCTCATCCAGATGGGACAACGCAGTGGCTGTGTGACCGAGCTCCAGAGTTTGCTCAACAAGCAGGGTGCTGGGCTCGTCGTCGACGGCAGCTTCGGCGCCCTCACCCAGGTCGCCGTGGTCACCTTCCAGCAGCAGGCTGGGCTCACCGCCGACGGCATCGTGGGACCCAACACCAAGGCCGCCCTCTACGGCCGGGCTGTGCCGCCAACCCCCACAGCGAAGACCGGGTCGGCGCTGAGGACGGCCATGCTGACGTTCGCGCAGTCGGTCCTTCCGCAGAAGATCCCCTACGTGTGGGGCGGCGGGCACACGGCATACCCAGGTCCGTCGCTCGGCACCTGCGCGGGCTACACCGGCAGCATCCAGCCGTGCCCGGCCGACCACACCGTCGGCCTGGATTGCTCCGGCTTCGTGCGGTGGGTGATCTTCAAGGCCGGCGGCGGCGACTTCGGCTACCTCGCTGACGGTATGTACCGCAGCACCAAGAGCATGGCGGTGTCGGCTGCGTCGGCGGTGCCGGGCGACCTCATCTTCTTCGGGTCGACGACTAAGGTCACTCACGTCGCGATCTATGCGGGCGTCATCGACGGGGTGCGCAAGATGTACGAGGCGCCCTACACCGGTGCGACCGTGTCGCTCAATCCGGTGAGCCGACGCACCGACCTGGTCGGCTACGAACGGGTCGGGGGCTGACCCCATGGCTGGCGCCCGGCCCACGTCCCTGTCCACAGCTCTGCCCACAGCTCTGCCGACCTCCCGCCCCTCGCCGTTGGCGCCCGTCCGGCTGCACACGGTGCCGCCCAGGACGACGTCGACCTACCGACCCCGTGCCCCGAGGCGCCCGGTGCGGTATACAGACGGCGTGGAGGCGCACATCGGTCAACGGAAGGCGGTCTACGCCCAGGGCAAGGGCGAGTCCGCCCCGACTCTGCGCGGTCACGTCGTCATCGAGGACCTCACCGACATCCTCGATCGCATCGCTGCCCGCAGCGGACCCAACGGACCTCAAGGCGAGGTCACCCAGTGGATCCTGTCCGAGGGTGCCCGGCACCTCAGCGAACGTCTCGCGGAGAGCGTGCCCTACGGCGACGAGGGGCGCTCGCTGCCGCGGGTGCTGTCGGCGTTGGTCGGGCACGAACCCTTCGCTCGCACGTCGCTCGACCTCAGCGTGCACCAGATGTTGCGCCGATGGCCGCAGGCCTCCGACTGGTACGACGACCTGTTGGCCTATGTGCTGCGGCCACATCTCGTCGCGGCCAATCTGGATGCCGTGTCGCGGGCGCTGCCGTTCTGGACCTCGCTGCGGCTGGCTGATTTCGTGCGGGAGTTCACCACCCACCAGGTGACCCGCCCGGAGCCCGACGCGCTCTACCAACTCTCCGACATCGTCGAGGCGATGTGGCCCGATCATCCGGTGGTCAAGGCCTCGCGGGTTCGGTTCCGCCAGGCCATCGTCGACCTGTGGGGTCCCCTCTTCGTCGGTGGTATGGGCATCTACGGCCTGCGGCTGCGTCCCGGGGTCCAGATCGAGGAGATGATCTGGACCTTCCAGGCGCTGGCGTCCTGGGAGATCCGCGAGCGCCGGGTGCTGGCCGACCTGCCGTGGCGGGTCGACCAGGCCAGCGGGATAGAAGAACCGACCTGTGCGCATGCGCTCTTGGTCTATCTCGCCGGTGCCCTGGAAGACATGCAGGGCCGCTTCCTGTCCGTCGAGGAACTCGCCGACCGGCGGTCGACCATCGCGGAGTCGGCGACCGGTGCGTGAGGCACGCGGAAGCGCGGTGCACGGCATACCGGACTGGTTCTGAGCCGGGCCGAAAGGCGGTGTGAGCGGGCCGTGAGGACCCCCTAGACTGACGCGAGTTCGTGCACCCTTTCACAAGCTCCGCGATGGGATCTCTCACTGTGAGTAGCGCACCGGCGCCGGCCCCCCAGGGCCGGGAGACGGCCGATGTCGTCGTCGTCGGCGCAGGTCCCGGAGGATCGGCCACGGCCGCCTATCTCGCCGGCCGCGGCATCGACGTCGTGCTGCTGGAGAAGGCCGCCTTCCCGCGCGACAAGATCTGCGGCGACGGCCTGACCCCCCGCGCGGTGAAGGAACTCATCCGCCTTGGCGTCGACACCACCGGCTGGGCGCGCACCCACGGGCTGCGGATCATCGGCGGCGGACGCACCTTCACCCTCGACTGGCCCGACACCGGCAGCTTCCCCAACTACGGCCTGGTCCGCACCCGCGCTCAGCTCGACGAGACGCTCGCCCGGCACGCGCAGGGGCGCGGCGCTCGGCTGCACGAGCGCACCAGCGTCACCGCGCCGCTGCGCGATGGCACCGGCCGAGTCGTCGGCGTCAGCGCCAAGCGGCTCGATGACCGCGGTCGCCCCACCGGCGAGGTCGTGGAATACCACGCACCCGTCGTCGTCGCCGCCGACGGCGTTTCCTCGCGCCTGGCCACGGCGGTCGGCCGCGAGAAGCGTGAGGACCGGGTCATGGGGGTCGCCGTCCGCGCGTACTACCGCACCCCGCGCCGCGACGACTACCTCGAGTCCCACCTTGAGCTGTGGACCACCGACGACGCCGGCCAGCGGATGCTCATGCCCGGCTATGGCTGGCTCTTCCCCTTGGAAGACGGCCGCACCAACGTGGGCCTGGGCATCCTCGACACCTCCAGCGCCTTTGGCAAGACCGACTACAAAGACGTCATGCGCCGCTGGGTCGACAGCCTCGCCGAACGCTGGGCGCTGGAACCCGACCTCTCCGCCGGCCCGATCCGCGGCGCCGCGCTCCCGATGGGCTTCAACCGCACTCCCTTGTATGCCGATGGCCTCCTTCTTGTCGGCGACGCGGCCGGGATGGTCAACCCGTTCAACGGCGAGGGCATCGATTACGCCCTGGAAGCCGGTCGGGTGAGTGCCGACGTCATCGCCCAGGCGCTGGCGCGAGGCGGTGCCGACGCGCGGGAGCAAGCGTTGACGGCATACCCCCGGATCATGAAGGACGAACTCGGCGGCTACTTCACGCTGGGACGGTGGTTCGCGCGGGCCATCGGCAATCCCGAGGTGATGCGCCTGGCGACGAAGTACGGCCTCCCGCGCACCGCCCTCATGCGACTGCTGCTCAAGATCATGGCCAACCTGCCCGAAGAACACGGCGGACGCGCCGACGACCGGCTGGTGCGGATGCTGTCGCGGATGGCGCCGGACGCATGATCGTCAGCCTCTGCACAGCCCGCGCCGGCGCATCTGTGACCGACCTCGCGACCCGCCCACCCCTAGGGGCAGAAAGCCGCAACGGCGCCCCCCTAGGATGGGCCAAGGCGTGCGCGACCACGAATGACGGCTGCCGTCGCGGCAGCCTGACCACCACCGAAAGGGGAGCGACGGGATGAGCGAGTCCTACGTTCCACTGCTATTCATGCTCGGTCTCGGAGCGGCCTTCGCCCTGGTGTCGGTGGGGGTCTCTCTCATCGTCGGCCCGAAGCGCTACAACCGAGCCCAGATGGAGGCCTACGAGTGCGGCATCCAGCCCTCGCCGCAAGCCTCCGGCGGTGGTCGCGTGCCCGTGAAGTACTACCTCATCGCGATGATGTTCATCATCTTCGACGTCGAGTCGCTCTTCCTCTACCCGTTCGCGGTGGCCTTCAACTCGATGGGCCTGTTCGCGCTGGTCGAGATGATCCTGTTCATCGCAACCGTCTTCGTCGCCTACGCCTATGTCTGGCGGCGTGGCGGCCTCGAGTGGGACTGAAGGAGACGCCATGGGTCTGGAAGAGAAACTCCCCGCAGGCATCCTGCTCTCGACCGTCGAGGCGCTGGCCGGCTACATGCGCAAGGCCTCGATCTGGCCGGCGACCTTCGGCCTGGCCTGCTGCGCCATCGAGATGATGGCCGTCGGCACCCCCGACTACGACATCGCGCGCTTTGGCATGGAGCGCTTCTCCGCGACGCCCCGCCAGGCCGACCTCATGATCGTCGCCGGCCGGGTGTCGCAGAAGATGGCCCCCGTCGTGCGTCAGGTCTACGACCAGATGCCCGAACCCAAGTGGGTCATCTCGATGGGCGTCTGCGCGAGCTCGGGCGGCATGTTCAACAACTACGCGATCGTCCAGGGCGTCGACCACATCGTGCCCGTCGACATCTACCTGCCCGGCTGCCCCCCGCGGCCACAGATGCTGCTCAACGCGATCATCATGCTGCACAAGCAGATCGAGAGTATGCCGCTCGGCGTCAACCGTGAGAAGGCCGCCCGCGCGGCGGAAGCGGCTGCGCTGCAAGCGATTCCGACGTCCCAGATGAAGGGGTTGCTCGCATGACCGACCTCACTCAGGCCACCCCGCCGGAGATGCCCGGCGAGCCGATCGTCATCGGCGAGCGCCGTGGCATGTTCGGCGCCACCGCCGGTCAGGACACCTCGGGCTATGGCGGGTTGGTCGTCCCGATCGAGTTCCCCGGCGCGTCGGCCCGTCCCTACGGCGGCTGGTTCGACGCCTTCAT
>WBZM01002853.1_pt1 | contig 14142 bp, 12 predicted proteins | sample 5204271 | NCBI WGS metagenome assembly WBZM01 (sample SAMN12344346, study PRJNA552823) | activated sludge metagenome | biome: Activated sludge suspended growth; feature: Nitrification reactor; material: Wastewater; isolation source: activated sludge from nitrification reactor of wastewater...
CAGGGTGCGCGTCGCCGCGTCCATCGTGGTGGGCTTCAGCTCTTCCCAGTCCATCTCGCCGAGACCCTTCAGACGTTGGAACTCGCGCTTGTGGTTCGGGTGCGACTCGAGGAACGCGGCCTTGGCCTGGTCGTCCTTCAGGTAGATCTTCTCCTTGCCGACCACCGTGGAGTACAGCGGCGGCTGCGCGATGTACACGTAGCCGGCCTCGACCAGCGGACGCATCTGCCGGTAGAAGAACGTGAGCAGCAAGGTGCGGATATGGCTGCCGTCGACGTCGGCGTCGGCCAACAGGATGATCTTGTGGTAGCGGGCCTTCGAGGCGTCGAACTCGTCGCCCACGCCACCGCCGATCGCGGTGATCAGGCTCTGCACCTCGTTGTTCTTCAGCATCTTGTCGAGGCGGGCGCGCTCGACGTTGAGGATCTTGCCGCGGATCGGCAGCAACGCCTGGGTGCGCGGATCGCGCGCGTTGAGCGCCGAGCCGCCGGCCGAGTCGCCCTCGACGATGAACAGTTCGCTCTCCTCGGGGTTGCCGCTCGAGCAGTCCTTCAACTTGTCGGGCATGCCCGCACCGGCGAGCGCGGTCTTGCGACGGATCGCGTTGCGGGCGTTCTTCGCCGCGAGCCGGGCCTGCGCCGCCGCCTGGGCCTTCTTCACGAGCCGGTTGGCCTCGGTCGGGTTCTCCTCGAGCCATTCGGCGAGTCGCTCGTTGGTGGCCTTCTGCACGAACGAGCGCATCGGCACGTTGCCGAGCTTGGCCTTGGTCTGGCCCTCGAACTGCGGCTCGCGGAGCTTCACCGCGACGATCGCGGTGATGCCTTCACGGATGTCCTCGCCGAGCAGGTTCTCGTCCTTCTCCTTCAGCAGGTTCTTGGTGCGGGCGTACTTGTTGACCGTCGCGGTGAGCGCGGTCTTGAAGCCCTCGACGTGCATGCCGCCTTCGATGGTGGAGATGCCGTTCGCGTAGCCGTGGATGCCCTCGTGATAGCCGGTGTTCCACTGGATCGCGATGTCGAGGGTCTGGCCGCCCTCGAGGTCCTCGTCCTCGTAGTGCGCCACCTTGCTGAACAGCGCCTCTTTCGCCATGTTGAGGTGCTTGACGAAGTCGACGATGCCGCCCTTGTACTGGTACGTGACCTGCTGTTCGCGACCCTCGCGCTGGTCTTCGAAGGTGATCTCGAGCCCGCGGTTCAGGAACGCCATCGTCTGCAAGCGCTCGAGGACGGTGCGGGCGACGAACTCGGTGCCCTCGGCCACGAAGATCGTCGGATCGGGCCAGAAGCTGACCGACGTGCCGTTGACGCGGCCCCCGTCGGCCGGCGTGGGGCCGACGTCGGCGAGGGCGCCCTGGGGCTTGCCGCCCTTCGCGTACTCCTGCTGGTATCGCCGACCGTTGCGGTCGATCTCGATCACCAAGCGCTCCGACAGCGCGTTGACGACGCTGACACCCACGCCGTGGAGGCCACCGGAGACCTTGTAGCCCTCACCGCCGAACTTGCCGCCGGCATGGAGCACGGTGAGCACGACCTCGGCGGCGCTCTTGCCCTGGTGCGGACCCGACGGGTACGGGTCGACCGGGATGCCACGTCCGTCGTCGTCGACGCGGCACCCACCGTCGGGGAGCAGGGTGACGCCGATGCGGGTGCAGAAGCCGGCCATCGCCTCGTCGACGGAGTTGTCGACGACTTCCCAGATGAGGTGGTGGAGACCCTGGAGCCCGGTGGAGCCGATGTACATGCCCGGGCGCTTGCGCACCGGGTCGAGGCCTTCGAGCACCTGGATGTCCTTGGCGCCGTAGTCGGCCGTGGGCTGGTTCGTGTCTGCGGACACTCGCACCTCGAGTCGTCTGTGGTGATGGGGGCGTCCGAGGCGGAACGGCCCGGCGCGGACCGGGTGCCGACGAGGATGCCGTGATGTGCGGCGGCTGCGGGGGGACGGGGTCGCGACCGGGTGTCACGTGCCTCGCGCCAGCCGGCCGCGATATGTGTTCCAGTCTACCGTGGGGGTGTCGCCGGGCGGTGGACAGCGGCCGCTCGCGGCGGCCCGCACACCCTGCGTGAGCAGGGACGATGTCAGCGCCGGACGCGGATCTCGAACTGTGTGATCGTGGCCCCCGCCACCTGCTGCAAGCGCTCGAGCACGGTGGCCTCGAGGAACTTCAACTGGGTCGCCCACGCCGGGTCGTCGACCTCGACGACGAGACGGTCGCCGTCGAGCTTCACGGGCTGCACGTGCGCCGCCACGGCGTCGCCCACGGCCTCGTTCCACCGCCCGAACACCCCGCCGATCGCCCGCGCCGGCATCGCCGCGCCGCGCCCGCTGTCGGAGGCGCGCAGCGACTTCACCACCCCCGCGAGGCTGTCGCGCAACGGGATCGGCTCGTCCGCCATCAGCCCGCCACCGTACCGGCGACGATCCGCACGGTCGCATCGGGGTGCGCCGCCTCGGGCAAGGCCGCGGCCGTCGTGAGCACCACCTGACCAGGGGGCAGGTGGCCGAGCAAGGCGGTCGATCGCTGGGCGTCGAGCTCGGACAGGACGTCGTCGAGGATGAGCACCGGCGCGCTGCCCGTGCGTTCGGTGATCAACCGGTGCGCGCCGAGCCGGAGCGCGAGCGCGAGCGTGCGCTGCTCGCCCTGCGACGCGTGGGTCCGCGCCGGCATCCCGTTGATCACCAGGTCGACGTCGTCACGGTGCGGCCCGACGGTCGACACCCCGCGGCGCACGTCGTCGGCGCGCGACGCGGCCAAGGCCGCGGCCAGCCCGCGCTGGCGCCACGCTGGTTCGTAGCGCAGCTCGACCGGTGTGACGACGCCGGCCAGGTGCTCGTACGCCTCCTGCACCATCGGGCCGAGCCGTGCGATCAGGACCGAGCGGGCGTGGCCGAACTGGTCGCCGAGTTCGGCGTACTTCAGGTCCCACACGTCGAGCGTCAGCTCGGACGCCTCGTCGAGCCGCCCGCCGGCCTGTTTGAGCAGGGTGTTGCGCTGCTTCACCACCCGGTCGACCTCGAGGCGCATGGCGTCGTACTTGAGCGCCAGGGCCACGAGGGTGTCGTCGAGGAACCGCCGACGCTCGGACGGACCCTCCTTCACCAGGGCGAGGTCGTCGGGCGAGAACACGCTGACCCTGACCACCCCGAGCAGATCGCGGGTGCGTGGCAGCTTCTGGCGGTTGACGAGCACCCGGTTGCGGCCGGTTCGGCTGAGCTCGGCCTCGACCAACACCTCGCGCCCGTCCTCCTGGCGCACCGTCGCCCGGATGACCGCCGTGTCGGCGCCGAGTCGGATGAGCGCCTCGGTGGGCGCACCGCGGAAGCTGTCGAGCGTCGACAGGTAGCCGAGCGCCTCCGCGAAGTTGGTCTTGCCCTGGCCGTTCTGGCCGACCACGGCGGTGGTGCCGGCGGTGAGCTCGAACGCGGCGGTGACGTAGTTGCGGTAGTCGACCAGCTCGAGTCGGGTGACGATCACGTCAGCACCGGCACACGGGCGGGCGCACCCGGATCAGGGCACGCGCACCGGCATGAGCAGGTACAGGTAGTCGTCCGACCCGACGCCGCGCACGACGGCGGGCTTCAGTGCGTCGATCGTCGACAGCGTGATCTGCTCGGCCGACACGGCCTCGACCCCGGCGGCCAGGTAGTCCGGGTTGAACGCGACGGTGAGGTCGGAGCCCGTGGCGCTCGCGTCGAGCTCCTCGACCGCGTTGCCGACGTCCTGGGTGATCGCGGTGAGCTTCAACCCGTCGGCCGCGATCTGCAGCCGGACGGGCGTGGCGTCCCGGGCCAGGATCTTCACGCGGCGGATGGCTTCGAGCAGCGGCTCGCGATCGACGGTGAGCGTGTTGGGGTGGCTGGCCGGGATGAGCTGCCGGTAGTTGGGGAACTCGCCCTCGATCAGGCGCGTGGTGAGGCGGGTGCTGCCGATCTCGAACGTGGCGTCGCGCTCGCCGAGGCGCAGGACGAGCTCGTCGCCCAGGCCGAGCACGCGCTGCAGCTCGTTGAGCGCGCGACCCGGGACCAGCACCTTCTGGTCGGCGCCGAGCACGCTGACGCCGGGCAGGTCGCGGACGGCGAGCCGGTACGAGTCGGTGGCCACCAGCCGGAGGCCGTCGTTCTCGGCGGTGAGCAAGACGCCGGTGAGGATCGGTCGGGCCTCGTCGGTGCTGGCGGCCCGCACCACCTGGCGCAACGCTTCGCCGAACGCGGCGGCATTGATCGTGACCGCACTCGACGCCGGGGCGGCCAGTCGCGGGTAGTCGTCGAGCGAGAGCGGGCGCACGCTGAACTGCGAGCGACCGCCGCTGATCTTCACGTCGTCGTCGTCGACGTCGATCTCGACCTTGCCGGCGGGCAGTGAGCGGACGATGTCGCTGGCGAGTCGCGCCGGGAGCACCACGCCGCCGTCGACGTCGCCCCCGACGGTGACGTCGAGTTGGATCGTGAGGTCGAGGTCCGTGCCGGTGACCGTGAGCTGATCACCCTGCAGCTCGAGCCGCAGGCCTGAGAGCACCGGGAGGGTGCCGGTCCGACCGGTGGCGGCGCGCCCCGCGGTGGCCAGTGCCTCGGCCAGGGTTTCACGTTCGCAACGGAACTTCACAGGGAACCTCTCTCACCACGTCGTGTGCTTGAAAAGACAATAGAAGTAATAAGGGCTGTGGATTGTGAACAACCCGGCGTCGCGCCAGCGTACGGCCGCTTCGCGTGTTCACACCGATGTCCACCCGCGTCCCCAGCCCGGAAATGACACGCGAGTGCTTCGGTGGACATCGCGCGCTCCGTCCACCGCGCGCGCCGCGTGATCCCCAGGGAATCCCCAGCCGGGGGACGGACGTTCGACATCGGGCGCACTCAGCTGGTCTTCAGCCGCTGGACGAGGTCGGTGACCTGGTCGTAGATCTGCTTGCGCTCTTTCATGAGGCGCTGGATCTTGTCGACGGCGTGGATCACGGTCGTGTGGTCGCGGCCGCCGAAGAGGCGGGCGATGCTCGGGTACGACAGGTCGGTGAGCTCGCGGAACACGTACATCGCGGTCTGGCGGGCGGTGACGAGCGGACGTTGCCGGCTCTTCGAGCGCAGCGCCTCGACGCTGAAACCGAGGATCACGGCGATCTCGGCGAGGAGCTCTTCGTCGCTGCGCGTCTTCACCTGGCTGCCGGTCATCAGGTCGCCGAGCAGTTGCTCGGCGAGATGGGTGCTGATCGGGACGTGGTTGAGGCTCGCGTAGGCCGTCACCCGGATGAGTGCGCCCTCGAGCTCACGGATGTTGCTGGTGATGCGCGACGCGATGAACTCGAGCGTCTCGGACGGCACCGGGCTGCGATCGCGTTCGGCCTTGTTCCGGAGGATCGCGAGGCGGGTCTCGAGGTCGGGCGGCTGGATGTCGGTGATCAGGCCCCACTTGAATCGGCCGCGCAGGCGCTCTTCGAGCGTGGGGATGGCGTCCGGCATGCGGTCGCTCGACATCACGATCTGCTTGTTCGCCCCGTGCAGCGAGTTGAACGTGTGGAAGAACTCCTCCTGGAGCCCTTCCTTGCCCTCCATGAACTGGATGTCGTCGATGAGCAGCACGTCGATGTCGCGATAGCGGCGCTTGAAGTTGGCGATCGTGTTGGTGCGGATGCCGTCGACGTACTCGTTGAGGAAGGTCTCGGTGCTCACGTACCGCACGACGTCGTGCTGGTAGTGGTGGTGCACGTAGTGGCCGATGGCGTGCAGCAGGTGCGTCTTGCCCAGACCTGCCGAGCCGTAGATGAACAGCGGGTTGTAGCTGCGCCCGGGCGTCTCGGCCACGCGCAGCGCCGCGGCGAGGGCGAACTGGTTCGACGCACCCTTCACGAAGGTCTCGAACGTGTAGCGCGGGTTGAGCCCGGCGAGGTCGAGTGCACCCGACGAGCTCGACAGACCGGTCGGAGCCGACGACGAACTCGTCGTCGCGGTCGCCGTCGACATGGTGCTGGCCGGCGTGAGGTCGAGCTCGTCCTGGCGACCGTCGAGATCGAACGGCTCGGCCGCCGGCACGTCGACGACGAGCTGACGATGGGCGATGCCGATCTCCTCCATCGCGTCGCGCACGAGCGGGAGGTAGCGCGTGAGGATCCGGTCGCGGGTGGTGTTGTTGGGTGCGTTCAGGTGCAGCACGGACGGGTCACCCTCGAGCGCCACCACGTCCTGGAAGGTCGAGAACCAGACCGCTTCGGAGACCTGGGCACGCAGCAGTTGGGCGACGGCTGTCCACACCTGTTCTGCGTCGCTCACCTGCACCTCCTCCGTCGTCGCTGCCGGTCGTCCGACCGCTGTCCACATCGTTGTCCACAACTGTGGACGAGCGCCAGTCCCGAGGTCGGCGGATCGGACCCCGGCGACGGCGATCCGGCCGGGCTCGTGGGGACCGAGACGACGGGAGTCCTGGAACCTAGCAGCCGGGCGAGGGCTCCGGGAACGCCCGGACCGGTGGTGGCGGCGCGCATCGTCCCAGCTCACGCGCGCGACCGGCGCGCGGCTGACGCCGGTCGCGCCGCGCGGAGCATGACGTCGCCGTGTTGCCGGAACAGGGGGCGAGCCCTAACCTGTGGAAGTTCTCGTCAGCCGTGGGTGGCGCGAGTATCCACACCCGCGTGTGGGCGACTCCGGCCGCACCCCGTCCGGGCGTGCGCCAGCACCCACGAAGAGAGCTTCGGGCCCGCTCGACAGAGCACGGCTCGACCGTGAGTTCATGATGTCTCCCACCGGGCAACCGGTGGCCGTCCCCAGGAGGGTCGCGTGAAGCGCACCTACCAGCCGAACAACCGTCGCCGGGCGCGCAAGCACGGCTTCCGGGCCCGCATGAGCACGCGCGCCGGCCGCGCCGTGCTGAAGGCCCGTCGCGCCAAGGGCCGTCACAAGCTGTCGGCTTGATCTGGCGCATCCGGGAACGGAGCGTCTTCGCGCGCCTGTCGCAGGACGGGCTCCGCACCCGGGCCGGAGTGTTGTGGTGCACCTTCCTCCCCGATCCGTCCGCATCGCCGCCGCGCGTGGCGTTTGCGATCGGCCGCGCCGTCGGCCCGGCCGTGGTTCGCAACCGGTTGCGCCGTCGGTTGCGCGCCCTGTTGTCGGCGGATCCGATCCCGGCGACCCTGCCACCGGGGTGGTACCTGATCGGCGCCCGGCCGGCCGCCGCCGCACGATCGTTCCCGCAGTTGAGCTCCGACGTCGAAGCGCTGGTGCGTTCCGTCGCGCAGCATCGGCGGCTGCCGCAGGCGACCACCGCCACGGTGCCGATCACACCCACCACACCGACCGGCACTCCGCACTGATGCGTGCGGTCCTCTGGTACCAGCGGGCGGCCGAGGGCCGACCCTCGCCGTGCCGGTTCACGCCCACCTGTTCGTCCTACGCGCTCGAGGCGCTCGAGGTGCACGGCACCCGTCGCGGCCTCTGGCTCACCGTTCGGCGGCTGCTTCGGTGCCGCCCGTTCGGCCCGTCCGGCTGGGACCCCGTCCCCGAGCCGACCCACGACCCGGTCGACGACACCGTGTCGGAATCCTCGTCCCCGCGTTCTCCCCGAAAGCGAGCGCTCGCATGATCGCACTCGGCCTGTTCGAAGGCCCCGCCTGGTTGTTGGCGAAGTTCTACGACCTCACCCACAACTACATCCTGTCGATCTCCCTGATCGCCGTGGTCGTGATGCTCATCACGGCGCCGCTGCAGCTGAAGGCCACCAAGGGCATGCTCGAGATGCAGCGGCTCCAGCCCGAGCTCCGCAAGTTGCAGCAGCAGTACCGCAGCGACCGGCAGAAGCTCAACGAAGAGATGATGAAGCTCTACCAGGAGCACAAGGTCAACCCGCTGGCCTCGTGCTTCCCGCTGCTGTTGCAGTTCCCGGTGTTCATCATCATGTTCCGGGTGCTGCACGGCCTCACCCGTGAGGTCACCTGCGCGCCCACCGGGCTCGCCGGCGTGGCCGAGCAACTCTGCGTGAACAAGCCCGCCGGAGCGGTCGTCTTCTACCCCGACTACATCGGCGAGAGCACGGAGCTGTACAAGTCGCTCGCCGGCAAGTCGGAGATGCTCTCGTGGGGTCTCGACCTCGCCGCCCGACCGTTCGAGGTGATCGGCGACTCCTTCGGCAAGGGCCTGATCTACGCCCTGCTCGTCGTCGCGCTCGGTGCCCTGTACTTCGTGCAGCAGCGGATGGTGGCGGCCCGTGCCTCGGTGGCGCCCACCATGTCGGAGACCCAGCAGAAGATCATGCAGTACCTGCCGGTGGTCTTCGCCGTGTTCCTGGTCTTCTACCTGACGGGCCTGGTGATCTACTACATGGCGCAGGCGATCATCCGCATCGGTCTGCAGTACTACATCACCAAGCGCTTCTACCACGGTGAGCACTCGCTCGGCCGCCAGGCGCAGGCTGCGGGCGAGCGGGCCCGCGAGATGGCCAAGACCGATGGTGGCGGCACGGGCCTGTTCGCCCAGGCCAAGCGCGAGATGGCCGCAGCGAAAGAGACGCAGGCCACGCAGAAGGCGGGGAAGCCCAGCGCCGGCGCCGGCGCGGCGTCGAAGCGCGTGACCGCTCCGAAGAACAAGCCCACACCCACCGGGCGCGTCACCCGACCCCCGTCGACGGGCAAGGTCGCCAAGCCCTCCCCCTCGGCCACCCGGCCCCCGAAGAAGAAGTAGGTCGCCGTGGAGTGGGGAGACCACCGCCAAGACGGTGGAAGAGGCCAAGAACCTGGCGCTCGACCAGCTCGGGGTCGCCGAGGACGACGCCGAGATCGTGGTGCTCGACGAGCCGCGTGCCGGTCTGTTCGGCCGGGTGCGGGGCGAGGCGCGTGTGCGTGCTCGCGTCCGACCCACGACGCCACGGCCGAAGCTCGACCGTCGCGACCGCAAGCGCAAGGACGGCGGTCGTGACAAGCCCGGTCGCGGTGACGAGTCGGTCGAGTCCGCCACCGAGACCTCCGCCGAGGCACCCGTGCGAGCCCCGCGGGCGGCGAAGGCGGGCGGCCGACGACCGAACCGACCCGCTGGGGACGACCCGGCCGCGGCCGAGTCGCCCGCGGCCACGAGCGATGTCGACACCGCGGACGCGGCGTCGGAGCTCGACGACCCGGTGAGCACGTCGGTGACGACGACGTCGACGAATCGGCCCGCAGGTCAGGCCCGTCGACGGGGTCGACGTGGACGCGGCGGCGCCGGACGTGCGTCGAACGCCACCGGGGACCAGGGCACCGATGACACCGAGGGCTTCGACGATCTCGGGAACCTCGACGATGCGGCGCGCACGGACGTGGCCGCGTCCGACATCGATGGCGACGACGCAGCGCGCGACGCCGACACGGAGCGCGCGCCCCGTCGCCGCCCCACGCAGCCCCGACGAACCCGGGACGACGCCGACCGGCCGTCGCCGGCCACGGCCGAACAGAGGAGCAACGACATGGTGGACGCAGTGCAGGTGGGCGACGAGGCCCGGAAGTTCGTGCAGGGTGTGGTCGACGCGTTCGGGCTCGAGGGCACGGCGTCGGTCCGCCAGGACGGGGACGACCTCGAGGTGGCCGTCGACGGCAACGACCTGGGCCTGCTCGTCGGTCCCCGCGGCACCACGCTGCAGGCGCTGCAGGAGCTCGCCCGTGTGGCGGCCCAGCGTCGCCTCGGCGACCACGACACCCGGCTCCGAGTCGACGTGGGCGGCTACCGCGAGCGCCGCAAGGAGGCCCTCGGCCGGTTCGCCCAGCAGGTGGCCGCCCAGGTGGTGGCCGACGGCAGCGCGAAGCGGCTCGAGCCGATGAGCTCGTCGGACCGCAAGGTGATCCACGACGTGCTGGCCACGTTCGAGGGTGTCGTGACCCGCTCCGAGGGAGACGATCCCCGCCGGTGTGTGGTCATCGCACCGGCCGATGCCTGATCCGGACGATCACTCGGCCGTCGGGCCGAACGGTGCGGTCGACTCGGCACTCCGCCGCGCCCTGCTCGAAATCCAACGCCGTGGCGCGATCGGGGGCGGACCGATCGACGAGGCGGTCGCGCATGCCGAGCAGTTCGCTGCAGCACTCCCCTCGTGGGTGGAGGCCGGTGCCCGGGTCGTCGATCTCGGATCCGGAGGCGGATTGCCGGGCCTCGTCCTCGTCGCGCGTCGCCCGGACCTGCTGATCACCCTGGTCGAACGACGCGCCAAACGCGCCGACCTGCTGATGTACGGCGTACGGGCGCTCGATGCCACCGACCGGGTGCGGGTGGTGGCGGGCGACGTCCGCACGCTGATGACGGCGGAGCCGGCCTCGTTCGACGTCGTGACCGCTCGCTCGTTCGCCGCACCGGCCGTCGTGCTCGAGGTGGCCACGGCGCTGCTGCGCTCCCCCGGGGTGCTGCTCGTGAGTGAACCACCGAGCCTCGACGATCGTTGGTCACCGGCCGGCGTGGCGGATGCGGGCCTGGTCGACGACGGGCGTCGCGGCGCGGTCCGCCGCTTCCTGCGCCCCTGAGCAGTGTTCGGCGGCCGCCAGCATCCCTGCTGGTGACGGGCGCTGCGGACACACCGACGGGTGGTGGCAGGGCGTTCCACGTGGAACGTTGCGTCTCACCTGCCTCGGCGACCGTTCGTGTGGTGGGACCGTTGCCGGCAGTGCATGCCCACGGATAGGAACCGACGATCGGCCGGATCGTGCCGCGTTCGGAGCGTGCGGAGTCGCGAGGGCTCGCTGACGACGGCAGCGGGAGCGCTGGTGCGCCGAAGCGCCTGGCGACGTACCGCACGCAGACCGTGTGCGGTCGCCGGCACGGGAAGCCGCACACGGAGCCGCATGCGTGATCTCCCGGGTTCCACGTGGAACCGTCGGAGACGATGTCACCGATTCTCGCCGGTGGGGCGACCGAGCGCCGAGTCCCCTTCACCCGCTCTCGCCATCGGCCCGAAACCCAGCGGGAGCCGACCCGGTCGTGTTCCACGTGGAACAGTCGAACCAGGTGATCGCACGGATCGTCGAGAGTTCCACGTGGAACAACGCGGACGCGCCCGTGATGACCCACCCAACGATGCCCTGGCCCTAGCCCTGGCCCCGGATTCCGCTCCCCTGGTCCCCCAGGCCTGTGGGCTCGCGAGAATTCGATGGGGTACCTTGCTGGCGCCTCAGCGCCCGGATGCGGTTCTACGTGGAACTCGGGCGGGTCACTCCCGTTCCACGTGAAACACGGGGCTCGGACCCCATGTGACCCTGACAGCTGCTGGAAGGCTGAGCTGGTCGGGATCCGCCCGAAGACTCCCATGGCGTGCTGCAGGGCTCGTGTTCCACGTGGAACCGACCGTGGTCGAGCGGGTCGTTCCGCGTGGCACGTCGGTGAACGTCCGTGCAGCGTCAGCCGACGGTCCGTGCCCTGTCTGCTGTCGAGCGCCGCAGGGTGCCCGGGCGCGCGCCGGCGGCACGACGAGCGTCCCTGTGTGTTCCACGTGGAACTCGGTGGTCGTCTCGTGTGTCCCCGTTCCACGTGGAACAGCGCCCCCGTACGGTGGTGAGGGTGACGCCGTCCGCCGCGAGTGACGCCTGGTCTGCCTGGTCTGCCTGGTCGCCAGTTGCGCTGACCACGGATGTGGCGGTTCCACGTGGAACACGGACTCGTCGCGATCACCGCGTCCGCACTCGTCCTGCCACATGGTGGACACCGGTGACGTCGACGTGGACTCGTCAGCATGGTCGGCGGACGAGTTCCTGGTTGCTATCCTGCGGGGCGCTGTGACTCCGCAGCGCCTCACGGCCCGAGGACGACCATCGCACCGCCGACCGGATGCGATCGCCCTGGACCGCAGGCGATGCTGGATCCAGTCTTCGCCGACCAGGAGCTGAGGTCCTCATGACCATGAGTGCGCCGAGTGACGGCGTGTCACCCGACACGGCGTCCCCCCCGACACCCCCGGCCCCCGAGGGCCGTCCGTTGCCGCGGATCATCGCCGTGGCCAACCAGAAGGGCGGTGTCGGGAAGACGACGACCACCGTCAACCTCGGCGCGTGTCTGGCCGAGCTCGGCTTCCGGACGCTGGTGATCGATCTCGACCCGCAAGGGAACGCCTCCACCGGGCTCGGGATCGAGAACCGAGGCCTCGAGACCTCGATGTACCACGTCATCATGCACGACGTGCCGCTCGAGGACTGCGTCGAACCGTCGGCGGTCCGGAACCTGTTCGTGGCACCGGCGAGCCTCGACCTGGCCGGTGCCGAGATCGAGCTCGTGCCGGCCTTCAGTCGTGAGAACCGGCTGCGTCGGGCGATCGAGTCCGTGATCGACGACTACGACTACGTCCTCATCGACTGTCCGCCGTCACTCGGTCTGCTGACCGTGAACGGGCTGAACGCGGCGACCGAGGTGCTCGTGCCGATCCAGTGCGAGTACTACGCACTCGAGGGCCTCGGTCAACTCCTGCGCAACGTCGACCTGGTCAAGCGCAATCTCAATCCCCGCCTCGAGGTGAGCACGATCGTCTGCGTCATGTACGACGCGCGCACGAAGCTGGCCGACCAGGTCGTGCAGGAGGTGCGCGAGCACTTCGGTGAGAAGGTGTGTCGGACCGTCGTGCCCCGCACGGTCCGTCTGAGCGAGGCACCGTCGTTCGGCCAGCCGATCATCACGTTCGATCCCACGTCCCGCGGTGCCGTCGCGTATCGCGAAGTCGCGAAGGAGGTGAGCCGTGGCTCGGCCAGGAGGTCTGGGTAAAGGGCTCAGCGCGCTCATCCCGGCAGGGGAGAGCACGAAGGACGATGGCGGCGGCGGTGGTGACGCGCGGCTCGTCGAGTTGGCGATCGACGCGATCGTGCCCAACCCGAATCAGCCCCGCGTGCACTTCGACGAGGAGTCACTGAACGACCTCGCCGCTTCGATCCGCGAGTTGGGCGTGTTGCAGCCGATCCTGGTGCGGCCGGCGGGCACGGGCTACGAGCTGCTGGCGGGGGAGCGCCGGTGGCGGGCCGCTCGGCGGGCCGGGCTGTCGGTCGTGCCCGCGGTGGTCCGGGTGACGGACGACCTGGGCTCGGTCGAGCGCGCGCTCGTCGAGAACCTGCACCGACAGGACCTCACGCCGCTCGAGGAGGCAGCTGCCTATCAGCAGCTGATCGAGGACTTCGAGTTCACCCACGAGCAGGTGGCGCAGCGCGTCGGCAAGAGTCGGTCGGCGGTCAGCAACATGCTGCGCCTGCTCACCCTGCCGCCGTCGATCCAGCACCTGCTGGCTGACGGGCGGCTGTCCGCCGGTCACGCCAAGGCGCTGTTGGGTACACCGGACCGAGCGTTCCAGGAGCAGTTGGCGCGGCGAGCGGTCGCCGAGGGGTGGCCGGTCCGGGCCGTCGAGGAGGCGGTGCGCGATCGCAGCAGTGGCCTGGGCGGCGCGTCACCCGCCGACGCGGACGAGCCGTCATCCACAGGCACGACGCGGCCGATGCCCGGTGGACGACTGCGTCCACCAGGGCTGTTGGAGCTCGAGGAGCTCCTGGCGGACTGTTTGTCCACCAAGGTGAGCGTCAGCATGGGGACAAAGCGCGGCAAGCTGGTGATCGACTTTGCCGACCTCGAGGACCTGGAACGGCTGTATCACATCATGAGCAACGGTGCAGGGGAGGGTTTGACCACCTAGCGTCAAACTCTTGACCACTTCTTGTCACATTCCGTGAGCTCTCACGCGCGAGGTCACCTTCAACGTTACGCACAACAGGTGGACAACGTTGTGGACAAAGTCTGAAGTGTCGAGCTGCCGCTCACCGTGATGTCCACAGGTCGTGCGAGGAGTCGGGCGAGAACGGGTGCCGAGGTGGTGCTCAGCCGGCTCGACCGCAGTCGAGCATCCAGGTGCGCACGGCTTGCACCACTCGCGCGGCGACGTCCGGCGCAGCATCGACCGCGACCCGCACGGGGGCGAGGGTGACCAGCACGGCCGGCATCCGCGTCTCGCGGAGCACGGGCAGGCGCATCCCGCACGGCTCGGTCACCGGCAATCCCGAGGCGCGCAACTCGCCGGACAGACACGACGCGAGACTCCGACCACCGACGGACTCGAACGTGGGCACCTTGTAGAAGTGCACGACCGTCGACTCGGCGGGGCTCGCCTCGAACCCGACGTAGAGGTGGGCGTCGAACTGGTTCGCGGTCCGAGCCTGCACCACCGCGTCCGGCTCGTCGAGCGGG
>WBZM01002856.1_pt1 | contig 14120 bp, 10 predicted proteins | sample 5204271 | NCBI WGS metagenome assembly WBZM01 (sample SAMN12344346, study PRJNA552823) | activated sludge metagenome | biome: Activated sludge suspended growth; feature: Nitrification reactor; material: Wastewater; isolation source: activated sludge from nitrification reactor of wastewater...
GTCGTGTTCTTCGGCGAGGCCCTGGTGGAGGCCGACATCGCCCGGGCGCTCGACGCGGCGGGTGAGGCCGACCTGCTGCTCGCGGTCGGCACCACGCTGGCGGTGTACCCCGTCGCCCACATGGTGCCGATCGCCGTCGACCGGGGAGCTCCGGTCGTGATCGTCAACGGCTCGGAGACCGAGATGGACGACATGGCCACCGTCGTGCTGCGGGGGAGCCTCTCGGAGCTGCTTCCCGCTCTGGTGGCCGGGCTGCCCACCGCCCTCGACTGAATCGACTCGACCCGACCGGACGTCTCGCCTTTCGGGAATGTTGACCAGTTGGGTAGGGTTTTGTCCGGTGACGCCGCCGACCGGCGGCCGACGATCCGACTCTGGAGCATGACGATGGCGAACTTCCGCGACCTCCTCAACGCGGCCAAGGCCGAGATCCGAGAGGTCTCCACCGCCGAGGCCGAGGAGATGATCGACGGCGGGGCGACGCTGCTCGACGTCCGCGAGGCCGACGAGTTCGAGCAGGGGGCCGTTCCGGGATCGGTGTTCCTGCCCCGGGGACACCTCGAGAGCCAGGTCGAGGGCCGCCTCGGCGACAAGGCCGGCCCGGTCGTGGTCATGTGCGCCGGCGGGGTCCGCTCCGCGTTCGCGGCCCGGACGCTGGGCGAGCTCGGTTACACCGACGTCGTGTCGATGGCCGGCGGCTTCAACCGCTGGAAGGACGAGGGCCGCAACTGGCGGGTGCCCGAGGTCCTGAACCCCGAGCAGCGCAACCGCTACAGCCGGCACCTGCTGTTGCCCGAGGTGGGCGAGGAGGGTCAGAAGAAGCTGCTCGGTGCCCGGGTCCTGCTGCTCGGCGCGGGCGGGCTCGGATCGCCCGCGGCGCTGTACCTGGCCGCGGCCGGTGTCGGCACCCTCGGCATCGTCGACATGGACGTCGTCGACGACTCGAACCTGCAGCGCCAGATCCTCCACAACGTCGACCGGATCGGCGAGCGCAAGGTCGACTCGGCCAAGAAGACCCTGACCGCCCTCAACCCCGACGTCGACGTCATCACCTTCGACGTGCGCCTCGACGCCTCGAACATCGCCGACATCGTCGGGCAGTTCGACCTGGTGGTCGACGGGGCCGACAACTTCCCGGTTCGCTACATGCTCAACGACGCCTCGGTGAAGCTGGGTGTCCCCGTCGTGCACGGCTCGATCTTCCGCTTCGAGGGCAACGTCACGGTCTTCGACCCGAAGAACGGACCGACCTACCGCGACATGCTCCCCGAGCCGCCTCCCGCAGAGCTGGCCCCGAGCTGCTCGGAGGCCGGCGTGCTCGGCGTGCTGCCCGGCATCGTCGGCACCCTGCAGGCGCTCGAGGCGCTCAAGCTGATCCTGGGCATCGGCGACCCGCTGATCGGGCGGTACCTGGCGTTCGACGCGCTCGACATGACGTTCCGGGAGTTCAAGATCCGCAAGGACCCGTCGAACCCGATCACGTGGGAGAACCGGGACCAGATCGTGGTGACCGAGCTCGAGGGGGCGTGCCAGCCCGCCCCGCTCCAACCCCCATCCTGACCCCCCACACGCACCCCACCCCCCCCGTTCTGTTCGTTGGATCACAACCTGACGGTTGTGATCCAACGAACAGAACGGGGGGGCGGGGGTCAGGGGGTGGTGAGGCGGCGGGCGATCTCGGCGCCGATCTCGAGCGACGCCGTCGCCGCGGGCGACGGAGCGTTCAGCACGTGCAGAGCTCCCGGCTCCGACACCAGCAGGAAGTCGTCGACCAGCGTGCCGTCGTCGAGCACGGCCTGCGCCCGGACCCCCGATGGTGCGGGCTGCAGGTGCTCGGCCCGCAGGTCGGGGACCAGCCGCTGCAGCTCGGCCAGGAACCGTCGCTCCGACAACGAGCGGACCACCTCGCCGATCCCGTCGCGGAAGTGGCGTCGGGCGAGGTGCCGGAACGCCGGCGAGCGCAGCGTGCCCACCGTCTCGCCGATGTCGACATCGCTCCAGCGGTAGCCCTCGCGGGCGAGGGCCAGGACCGCGTTCGGACCCGCGTGCACCCCACCGTCGACGCCGCGGGTCAGGTGCACGCCCAGGAACGGGAACCGGGGATCGGGCACCGGGTAGATCAGCCCGCGGACCAGCGGCCGGGCCGAGGCCACCAGATCCCGGTACTCGCCCCGGAACGCGATGATCCGCCCGGGCACCTCGACGCCGGCCGCCGCGGCCAAGAGGTCGGACTGGAGCCCACCGCAGTTCACCAGCCGTCGGGTCCGGATCTCGCCGGAGGTCGTCGTCACGCGTTGACCGCCGGGGACCGTGGCCATGGCGGTGACCCGACAGCCGGTGCGGACCTCCCCGCCGAGCTCGACGACGTCTCGGGCCAGCTGCGCGCACACCGCGGGGAAGTCGACGACGCCGGTCTCGGCGACGTGCAGCGCCGCGACGCACCCGATGTGCGGCTCCACCTCGGCGGCTTCGGCCGGCGACATGGGACGGACGGTGAGGCCGTGGGCCCGACCCCGTTCGGCCAGGGCGTCCAGGCGATCGATCTCCTCGATGCGGGTCGCCACGATCAGCTTCCCGGTGATCTCGACCGGAATCCCGTGGTCCCGGGCGTAGGTCTCGATCGACCGACGGCCCGCGGCGCAGAGCCGCGCCTTGAGGGACCCGGGTGGGTAGTAGATCCCGGAGTGGATCACCCCGCTGTTGCGGCCGCTCTGGTGAAGCGCGGGGGCGGACTCCTTCTCCAACACCACGACCGCCGAGCCGGGGCGGTCGAGGAGCAGTGCTCGCGCCGTCGCCAGACCCACGATCCCGCCACCGACGACGACCGCGTCCAGTGCCGAGCCCATGGCGTGCCGATCGGACCTCAGAGCGCCGGGGTGTCGGAGCGGAGGTGGTCGGGATGGCGGAGCTCCCGCTGGACCAGGACCGTCACGATCAACGCCGCGACCGCTCCGGCCGCGACCATGCCCAGCTCGACCCGCAGGAACACGTCGCGTCCGTTGGTCGTCACGATGGCCAGGAACACGGCGGTCGCCACGCCCCACGGCCAGCCGGTCTGACGCTGGTGGTGCAACGCGATCTGCGCCTGGTTGAGCGTGAGGGCGACCGTCATCAGCAACGAGGACAGGGTCAGCAGCGCCATGTCGCGCGCGCCGAGCAGGGCGAACTCCTCGCCGAAGAGGATTCGCACAGCCAGCGGCCCGAGCACGGCGGCTCCCAGCGTGGCGACGACGGTGGTCGCTCCCATCGCGGCGTACAGGCGACGCAGGTCGGATCGGAACCCGCCCAGGTCGCCACGCGCCGCGAGCAGCGACAGCCGGGGGAGCACGATCGCCTGGATGGCCTGGAAGAGGAACAGCGGGATTCGGGCGATCACCAGGCCCGACAGGAAGATGCCGGCCTTGTCGGCGTCCACCCGGGTGCCGGTCACCTCGATGGCCACCGTCCCGATGTTGATCGCCAACGCGCTGAGGAACGACGTCAGCAGCAGGAAACCCATCGACGACGACAGCCGACCCCACGGAGGTGCGACGTCGGGGGCGCAGGGGTCGGGGGTCAGCACGTCGCCGGTCGAGGCGGAACCGCGGGCTCGTCGCCACCGGAGGCAGGCGTAGGCGACCACGATGCCTGCGTAGGCGCTGCCGGCCACCACCAGCCCGTACGACGACGGTCGCAGCGCCCCCCACCACAGCAGGCCGACGCCGGGCAGCGCCTTGGCCGTGGCGTCGGCGACGAACATCAGTCCGTAGGTGTGGAAGCGCCGCTCGCCCGACAGCACGCCGCGCAGCACGAACATCAACCACACGCCGACGAGACCGCCGAGCAGCAGCCACACGAAGGTCTGGTCGCCCCGGAACAGCGAGTCGGCCAGATGACCACGGGCGAGGATCCCCGTCCCGAGGGCGACCGCCAGCACCGCGCCCGAGGCGACGGTCACGCGGCGCACCAACGACGCCCAGCCCGACCCCCGCACGGCGCGGGCCGCGATCGAACGCGACAGCTCCTGTTCGACCGGGATGAACAGGCCGTTGCCGATCAGGAACAGCACGACCCACAGCACCGACACCATGGCGAACCGGTAGGGACCCAGGTCCCTCGCCGCGGCGGACAGGAACACGTAGGACGCGACCCCGTCGAACAGGAGCCCCAGGGTCAGCGACGACTGGCCGCCGGTCAGACCGCTGCGCAGCCAGGCGGCCGGGCTGCGGGGCAGCGGAGCGCTGACCAGGCCGGTCGAGCCCGGCGGATCCGCGCCGATGGCGGGGTCCGGCTCGGGAGGCCGGTCGGGGTGGGCGTCCAGCGCCGCGGCGGCGTCGCCTCCCTGCACGGGCGAAGCGTACCGCTCGTCTCCGGCCCGACACGGGAGCCGCTCCCGGCCGCCGCCCGCCGGCGAAGTACCGTGGCGCGGTGGCGGAGGACCTCGACCCCTACGTGAGAGTCGTCGTCCTCAACTGGAACTCGGCCTGGTACACCCGGAGATGCCTCGAGGCCCTGGCCGCGACCGAGTACCCGGCCGATCGCGTCGAGGTGGTCCTCGTCGACAACGGCAGCGTCGACGGCTCCCTCGAGCGGTTGCGGGACTGGTTCCCCGACATCCGGGTGGTCGCCAACGGCGCGAACCTGGGCTTCGCCGAGGGCTGCAACCGGGCGATGCGGGACCGCGACGGCGTCGACGCGGTCGCCCTGATCAACAACGACGCGGTGCCGTCGCCCGGATGGCTGCGGCCCCTGGTCGACGCGTTGGGTTCCGCGGCCGACATCGGGGCGGCGTCATCGGCGTTGGTGCTCGAACCGGGCTTCGTTCCCGTCGATGTCGAGGTCGACGCCGATGGAACGGCGGACGTGGTCGCGGTCCACGTCGACGGTGCGGACGTCACCGGCGCGCTGCGCTTCGACGGCTTCGAGGGGGTGTCGGACGCGGCGTGGCCGCTCGACATCACGCACCGCCTGAACGCCGGGGCCGGCCGCATCTGGGTCCCCGCCGGCTCCGGCGACGTCGACGTGGAGGTGGAGCTGACCGGCACGGGGTCCGTCGAGGTGCGCATCGGGGACCGCGTCGGGTCGAGCGGCCGGCCCGGGACATCGACGTTGCGCTCGGGCCTCGAGCGGACCCGGTTGATCAACGGCCTGGGAACAGCCCGCAACGAGCGCTGCGAGGGCTACGACCGTCTGTACGGGCGGCCCGTGGACGTGCTCGACGGCATGGGTGCCGACCCGGTTCCGGTCGACGGCTTCTGCGGGGGAGCGGTCCTGCTGCGCTCCCGGATGTTGGATTCCGTCGGCCTTTTCGACCCGCGCCTGTTCGCGTACTACGAGGACACCGACCTGTCCTGGCGGGCCACCCGGGCCGGGTGGCGGATCGTGGCGGTGCCCACCTCGCGGGTCGAGCACGCCTTCGGGGCGTCGGGGGGCAGCCGGGCCCGGGGCTTCTTCCACCTGGACCGTCGCAACTGGTGGCTCACCGCCGAGCGGAACGGGACCCCCGCGCAGCGGACGGTGGTGCGTCGAGAGGTCCGACGCGAGATCCGAACCGCGCTGCGGGCCAACATCGCCGGTCGGCTCAAGCGGCGTCACCTGCCGTCGCTGCAGCTGCTTTCGGCATGGGCCCGGATCGTGGCCGACCGCACCGTCGAGGTCCGTCGCCGGAACCATCCGGTGGTCGGCCCGACCGGGATGCGGCCCACCGACCGTGTCGTCGGGCGGTTCCAGCCCCGCCCCGCACCGTCTCTTCCCCGGTCGCGGCCGTGGGGTCCGCTCGCGGTGGCCCTGGACGTGACACCGCTGGTGGCGGAACGGCCGACGGCCGGCTGGGACGAGGGGGCGGTCACCGCCGGTCGGGTCCTGGCCCGATCGCTGCTGCAGGACCACGCCGAGCTCGACCCGCTCCCGGTCGTGGCCGACGACGGCGCTCGGGTGGCCACCCCGGCCGAGGTGGCCATGGTCCTCGGGGTGGCCGCACCTCTGATCCCACCCCGGGACGGCCCCATCTCGGTGACCGACCACGACCGGATCGGGCTCCGGCTCGTCCCGGACGCGACCGCCGGTCGGCTCGCCGTCGTGGTCACCCCGGCGGGCGGCGGTCCCTCTCGGCGTGTCCTCGTCGACCACCCGGCAGGTGACCCGGGGGAGGCGGAGCCGGTGATCACCGCGCTCCGGGAGGCTGTGACGACCGATGCTCACCGTCGCTGAGAAGTTCGGTCGCTGAATCAGGTCGGCTTCGGTGCCGTCGGTCGGGCCCGGGACCGCGAGGCATTCCACGGGTCGACCCCTAGACTCGACGACCATGTCCTGCCGCCCCCACGGCCGGATCCTCCGCCGCTCGGTCGTCGTCTTCGGATTCGGTCTGCTCTTCTCGGTCGTCCCCCTCCCGGTGCTCCACTTCGAGACCGAATCGGTGGGAGCGGTGGAGGACGTTCCGACCGTCACCGCCATGACCGCGGCGCAGATCGACGCCGCCCGGGCCGCCACCGGAGAGCCGGTCGGTGCAGACCGGGTGGTCGCGGCCGACGACTCCGCTGGCGAGTTCAGCGCCATCGGATTCACCTTCGACTCCGAGCCGACCGCACCGGTGCTGGTCCGCGTGCGCGACGCCGACGGGAACCTGGGCAGGTGGCAGGCGCTCGAGACCGACGACGGGGAGGGCCCCGACGCCGGCAGCGCCGAGGCCGGCCGATCCGGCACCGCGCCCCTGTGGGTCGGGTCGGGAACCGGCTACGAGGTCAGCCTCGGTGCCGGCGACGCCGTCGGCGCCAAGGTGGTCACCGTCCGAGACGAGCTCCGTCGGGTCACCGCGGACTCGACCCCGGTGGCCGGGGCGGCAACTCCTCCGCCGTTCGGGATTCGGACCCGCGACGTCTGGGGCGCCCGTGCCCCGCTGTCGACCAGCTACGCCAGCACGGTCAAGCTCGCGGTGGTCCACCACTCCGACAGCGGCAACTCGTACGGCCCGGGGGACGTGCCCGGCATCCTCCGCTCCATCCAGGCGTTCCACATGGACGGTCGAGGCTGGTCCGACATCGCCTACAACTTCGTGGTCGACAAGTTCGGCACGGTCTGGGAGGGCCGTGGCGGCGGCATCGACCGGCCGGTCATCGGCGCACACGCGATGGGCTTCAACACCGGTTCGGTGGGCGTCATGGTGATCGGCGACTACACCCAGGCCACCCCGACGGCCGCCGCGCTCGAGAGCGTCTCGACTGTCATCGGCTGGAAGATGGCCCAGCACCTCGCCGATCCCGCCGGCACGGTCGCCTTCACCTCCGGAGGTTCCACCAAGTACCCGGCCGGTCAGCTGCTCTACCTGCCCGGAGTGGTCGGCCACGGTGACGTCGGCCAGACCAGCTGCCCGGGCAGCATCGCAAACTCGCTCGGCTCCATCCGCCGTCGCGCCCAGGAGTGGGCGACGTGGATCCGCACCACCAGCGTCCCGGTGGGCAGCCTCGACTCGCTCGACGGCGGCGGCGGGACGGTGACGGCCCGGGGCTGGGCCAAGGACCTCTCGACGGCGACCGCACCGCTGGTGGAGTTGACGGTCGGAGCGTCGTCGAGGACGGTGACCGCGAACCGCAGTCGACCCGACGTGGCGGCGGTCCACCCGTCCTACGGAGGCTCGACCGGGTTCGACGCGACGCTGGCGGGGGTGCCCCCGGGCAAGCAGATGGCGTGCGTGACCGTCCACGACGCGGATGGCGGGCCACCGACGTCGCTGGGATGCCGACGGGTGCTCGTCGATGACCCGACCGGACTCAGCCCGACCGGCTCGATCACCTCGATCGTCGGCTTGATCGGTGGTTTCCGGGTCCAGGCGAGCACCGCGGATTCCGACGGCGCCGCGCCGCGATCGATCGTCGTGTACGTCGACGGGTCCCCGGTGCTCACCACCACCACCGATTCCCACGGTCGGCTCGACGTGACGCGGGCCGGCGTGCTCGGCGGCCGCCGCGAGGTGTGCGTCATCGTCGGCAACCGCGGCGGCGGCCAGGACGTGGTCGCCGACTGCGCGTTCGTGGACGTCCTCGGGTGGTCGCCGATGGGCAACCTCGAGTCGGTGACCCGTTCCGGTCGCCACGTCGCCCTGTCGGGCTGGGCGTTCGACCCGGAGTCCCACGCCCCGATCTCGATAGCGGTCCTCTTCGACGGCCGCCGGGTCGCCGTGGTCCCCGCCGATCGCAGCCGCCCCGACGTCGCCGCGGCCAAGGGGATGGGCGCCAACAGCGGGTGGGGTGCCGAGCTGTGGGCCCTGCCCGACGGTGCCCACACCGTGTGCGCGGTGGCGCTCAACGTCGGCGGCGGTGCGGACCAGAACCTGGGTTGTCGCAACGTCGTGATCAAGTGACCGCGGCGGTCCGGGGCCCCACCGACCCCAGGACCGCTCAGCGTCCGAGCAGCTCCGCCGGTGGGGGCTCGTCGTCGCGGGACACGACGTGGCCGCGCCGGTCGACCCAGCCGGCGTGACGCGCCGGGTTGCCGACCACCAGCTGGTGCGGGCGGACTGGCCGGGTCACCACCGACCCGGCGCCGACCATGGCGCACTCGCCGATGTCGTTGCCGCACACGATTGTCGCGTTCGCGCCGATCGACGCGCCGTGGCCGACGACGGTGGGGGTCACCGCCCAGTCCTCGGCGAACGCACGGGGCACCAGGTCGTTGGTGAACACCGCGCTCGGACCGACGAACACGTCGTCTCCCACGGTCACCCCCGTGTAGACCGACACGTTGTTCTGCACCTTCACCCGGTCGCCGATGACCGCACCGGAGTCGACGAACACGTTCTTGCCCAGGTTGGTGCCGGCCCCGATCCGGGCGCCGGCCCGGACGTGGGCGTGGTGCCAGACCCGGGTGTCGGCGCCCAGGACCGCTCCGTCCTCGACGACTGCGGTGGGGTGGACGTACGGATCGGTCACGGTTCGGGCCCTGTGTTGGAGGGAGTCTGTGTCGTAGGGGGTCTGTGCTGGGAGGGGGTCTGTGCTGGAGGAGGTCTGTGCCGGGTGGGTCGGCGGCCGCAGCCCCGAACCGGGTCGGGCCTGCGGTCGCATGCTAGACATCGCCGCGTGATCAGCGGTCCTCCGGCGAGCGATCGGTCGGCCGCCGAGGCGGGATGGCAGGACTCCTGGCGGGGGGACGCCCTCGTCGTCGCGCTGGTCATGGTGGTCGTCGTGGCGTTCAACTGGCTGCACGTCGGCGCCTACCAGACGCTGTCGCCGGTCGACGAGTTCCAGCACGTCGACTACCTCTACAAGGCCGGCAAGGGTCAGATGGTGGGCCGAGGCGACCTGGTCGGCGACGAGGCCATGCACGAGGAGGCGTGCCGGGGAGTGGACGCCCCCGGGTTCGAGATGCCGTGCAAGCCGATCGGCAGCTACCACCCGTCGCAGTTCCAGGAGGGTGGACAGAACACCGCCTACATCCACTCGCCCGTCTACTACTTCGGCACCGCCTGGGTCGGGAAGGCGGTCGTGAAGGCCACGCCGATCGACAACCTGTTCAAGGCGGCGCGGCTGCTCGGTCCGATGTGGGTCGTGCCGGCGCTGCTGCTGATGGTGCCCACGATGCGCCGGCTCGGTGCCGGGATCGTCGCCCGCGTCGCGGCGGGGATCCTGGCGGTCACGTTCCCGACGGTCCTGCACGCCACCTCGACCGTCAACCCCGACGCCACCGCGCTGCTCGGCGGTGCGCTCGTGCTGTGCGTCCCCGTGCTGCTCGCCGGACGCTGGACCCGCCCCGGCGGCCGGGTCGTCGACGGGTTGGCCGCGGCGGCGTCGATGGCGCTCAAGCCGTCCAACCTGGTGGTCCTCATCGCCGGGGCCTGGATGCGGACGGATCTGAGCATCGGTCCGGCACGTGCCGACTCCGACGTGCCGGACACGCAGGATCGTCTGCGTCCCGGCCCGGCGCTGTCCCGCTCGGTCTCGGCCGTGCTGCCCATGCTGCTCGGTGCCGGAGTCGTGTCCGCGGTGATGCTGGTGGTGCAGGCCCGGCTCGCGCGCGCGGAACCGGACGACATCCAGATGCTGCACCGCTACACGGTGGAGGCGTTCCCGTGGGGTCCGTTCGCCGAGTCGTTCCTGTCGACGGGTCAGTTCAGCGCCGCGGGGGAGTCGAGCAACTACCTGGCCCCGTTCCTGCGACTGCCGTTCATCGTCGTGTCGAGCGCGGTGATCGCGTTCGCCTCGCTGGTGGTCACCGTCGCCGCTGCGCTGCGATCGGACCGCACCGCGGCGATGGCCCGGTCGGTGCTGATCGCGACGCTGCTGGGAGGACCGGCGCTCATCGCGGTGAACTTCATCCTCCAGGGGATCTTCGTCTACATCCCCGTGCGGTACTACATGTCGTTGATCCCCGGCGTGGTGGTGGTGGGCGCCGCGACCGTCGGACGCTGGCGTCACGGGCCCCACGCCCTCGCGGCGGTCGCCGTGGTGTGGTCCGGCGCCCTGGCGTTCGCCCTGATCGCCGCCCAGTGAGCCCGGGACCCCGCGGTCGGACCGCCGGCCGGCTCCGACGGGGGTCGCACGGTTCCGATCGCGGCGGGCCCCCATGCTAGAAACCGAGCCGTGAAGGGCCTCATCCTCTCCGGCGGAGCCGGCACGCGTCTGCGGCCGATCACCCACACCAGCGCCAAGCAGCTGGTCCCGGTGGCCAACAAGCCGATCCTGTTCTACGGGATCGAGGACATGGTCGCAGCGGGCATCACCGAGATCGGCATCATCACCGGCGAGACCGGCCCGGAGGTGCGCGAGGCGGTCGGTGACGGCTCACGTTTCGGTGCCGAGATCACCTACATCCCCCAGGACGAACCTCTCGGTCTGGCCCACTGCGTGCTGATCGCGCGGGACTTCCTGGGCGACGACGACTTCGTCATGTACCTGGGCGACAACATGCTGCAACAGGGCCTCGACGGCTTCGTGCGGGTGTTCGAGGAGGACCGGGCCCGGGCGTTGGAGCCGACCCTGCACGACGACCACGTCGCCCCGTCCGCCCAGATCCTGCTGTGCGAGGTCCCCGATCCCCACCGCTTCGGCATCGCCGAGGTGGACGAAGAGGGACACGTGGTCCGGCTGGTGGAGAAGCCCGAGGACCCGCCGTCCAACCTGGCGCTGGTCGGCGTCTACCTGTTCACCCCGGCCATCCACGAGGCGGTCGCGTCGATCGAGCCGTCGGACCGGGGCGAGCTCGAGATCACCGACGCCATCCAGTGGCTGATCGACCACGGGCAGAGGGTCCGCCACGACTCGCTCACGGGCTGGTGGCTCGACACCGGCAAGAAGGACCCGCTGCTCGAGTCCAACCGACGGGTGCTCGAGACGCTCGAGCCGTCGATCGAGGGCGACGTCGACGACGCCTCCGACGTGGACGGCCGGGTGGTCATCGAGTCCGGCGCCGTGGTGCGCAACAGCCGCATCCGCGGTCCGGTGATCATCGGGTCCGGAACCGAGATCGTCGACTCCTACGTCGGGCCGTTCACCGCCATCGCGTCGGACTGCCGCATCGAGTCCTCCGACATCGAGCAGTCCGTCGTGCTGGACCGGTCCCGCATCGTCGGCGTCGCCCGCCTGTCGGACTCGCTCATCGGTCGTGACGCCGAGATCCACCGGTCGGGTCTGCGCCCCGCCTCGACGCGCCTGATGATCGGCGACCACTGCTCGATCGACCTGGAGTAGCGGCCGCAGCCTTCGACGAGCCCACCGACCGAACCGCCGCACCGACTGGAACCCCATGGCAGAGATCACCCCTTCCGAGATCATCGACGGCGTGCACGTCGTCACGCCCGACGTGTTCGGCGACGACCGGGGCTACTTCGTCGAGACGTACCGCCGCTCCTGGTTCCCGGGTGGACGCGAGATGGTGCAGGGCAACCGGGGCAACCGGATCGCCGGCTGCATCGTCGGGCTGCACTACCACCTGCACCAGGCCGACTACTGGTACGTGCCGTTCGGCCACGCCCGGGTGGTGCTGCACGACCTCCGTCAGGGCAGCCCGACCGACGGCGCCACCCAGATGATCGACCTGGGCGAGGTCGACGGCGGCGAGAACCGCCACCAGGGCGTCTACATCCCCCCGGGGGTGGCGCACGGCTTCGCCAGCCTGTCTGACATGGCCATCACCTACCTCGTCGACGGGTACTACAACCCCGCCGACGAGCTGGGCGTGGCGTGGGACGATCCGGAGATCGGGGCCGACTGGGGGCTCACGGACCCGATCCTGTCGGCGCGGGACCAGAACAACCCGCGTCGAGCTGATATCGAGCCGATGTGGCAGCCCCACAGCTCGCTGCGGACGTGACCGGGCAGCTGTCGTCGCGCCGCCGACCCCGGCGGGTCGGCGCTGCCGACCGGGAGGCGTGACGTGTACGAGGGTCGGGTGATCGCGGCCGTGGTGCCGGCGCACAACGAGGCCGCCCACATCCTCGACGTCATCGACGGGCTGCCCGACGTCGTCGACCACATCGTGATCGTCGACGACAAGAGCACCGACGACACGGCGGCGCTGGCCGAGAGCAGCCGTGACCCCCGGGTCAGGGTGATCCGCCACGAGCAGAACACCGGGGTCGGCGGTGCGATCATCTCGGGCCACAAGCTGGCGCTGGAGCTGGGCTCGGACATCGACGTGATCTTCGCCGGCGACGACCAGATGGATCCGACGTACCTTCCGGCCCTGCTCGACCCGATCGTGCACGAGGGCTACGGCTTCACCAAGGCCAACCGCTTCTACTCGTCGACCTCCTACCAGGGGATGCCGACGTACCGCGTGTTCGGCAACGTGGTCCTGTCGCTGGCCAACAAGGCGGCGTCGGGGTACTGGAACCTGTTCGACCCCCAGAACGGCTACACCGCGACCTCGGCCGAGGTCCTGCGCCGGTTGGACCTCGACTCGATCTCGCAGGGCTACGAGTTCGAGAACGACTATCTGCTGAACCTCAACATCCTCAACGTCCGGGCCAAGGACATCCCGATCCCGGCTCGCTACGGAGCCGAGGTGTCGGGGATGAAGATGCGCAAGGTCATCCCGGCGATCGGCGGCATGCTGTTCGCCGGCTTCTTCCGGCGCGTGCTGCGCAAGTACGTGGTCGGGTCGTTCTCGCCCATCGCCCTGTTCCTGTTCTCGGGCCTGCTCCTCTGGTTGTTCTCGGCGCTGTTCGGAGCCTGGACGATCTACGAGACGATCGGGCCCGGTGCGGCGACCACCGGTACGGTGCTGCTGGCCGTGGTGCCGTTCCTGATGGGGTTCCAACTGATCCTCACCGCCCTGACCCTGGACATCCAGGCCTCACCGGGCTGAATCCCGGCCGCTTCGCTCGACCCGTACCGCCCGATCCTCCAGGAGCACACGTCACCATGACCGCATCACCTCGGGTCGCCGTGGTCGGCGCCGGCAACATGGGTGCCAACCACGCTCGCGTGGTCGCCGCGAGCCCGCGGGCCGAGCTGGCGATGGTCCTCGACGTCGACGCCGACCGCGCCGATGCCGTGGCCCGACCGCTCGGGGTCGAGGGGTCGACCGATCTCGCCGCGGCCGCCGGGTGCGACGCGGTCGTGGTCGCCGCCACCACCGAGGTCCACCTCGACATCGCGCTACCCCTCCTCGAGGCCGGCGTGAGCTGCCTGGTCGAGAAGCCGCTCGCCGACGACCTGGTGGCCGTCGACCGGCTGATCGGGGCGTCGGAGACCAGCGGCGCGGCGCTCATGTGCGGATTCGTCGAGCGGTTCAACCCGGCGGTGGTCGGCGCGCGGGCGTTGCTCGACGGGTCGCCGGTGCACCTGCTCGGCATCCGGCACTCGCCGCACAACCCCCGCACCCGGTCATCGGTGATCGACGACCTGCTCATCCACGACATCGACCTGGCGCTGGACCTCCTCGGCGGATCGGTGACCTCGGTGAGCGGCGGCCACTGGGTGTCGCCGGACGGGGTGGAGGAGCTGGCGGACTGCACGATGGTGTTCGACCACGGAGCGGTGGCGACGCTGTCGAGCAGCCGGGCCAGTCAGCGCAAGGTCCGCTCGCTGTCGTTGAGCTCGGCGGACCTGCTGGTCGAGATCGACCTGCTCCGCCACGACCTCACCACCTACCACCACCGCTCCGGTGAGGTCGTCGACCGCGACGGTCCCATCTACCGGGCCGAGACG
>WBZM01001923.1_pt1 | contig 14119 bp, 15 predicted proteins | sample 5204271 | NCBI WGS metagenome assembly WBZM01 (sample SAMN12344346, study PRJNA552823) | activated sludge metagenome | biome: Activated sludge suspended growth; feature: Nitrification reactor; material: Wastewater; isolation source: activated sludge from nitrification reactor of wastewater...
AAATCTGGCTAGGCCAGGCCTTCAGCGACTTCCGCCAGCGGTTGCGGGCCTTTCATTTTTCGCCCTGCACCACCTGCGGCGGCTGTGAGCGCTTCCCCGCCAACTACGTGGACTGCATCGGCAACACCTTCCCCACCTGCGGCGGCTGCCTCTGGTCGCAAGGCTTTGTGCAATGTGCATGATGAGATTTCGGAAGTCGCCTCCCCAGTAGACAAGCCGCCAAATGCGTACTACCCGGCCCCCGGCGTGCGCGCGGCGATTTCCGAAATCTTACCGACCCTCATGGCGTCACCGCGTCGCCACGCGCAGCGCGCCTGCCACGATCTCCTGAGGGGTGAAGTACCAATCGATCTCGCAGGTCAGCGCTGCTGAGGGGGGCAGGACGGCCAGGATATGGTCGAAGTCCAGCTCGCCCAGGCCAGGCAGCAGATGATCGCGCAGGCCGGCGGTGTCGTGCAGATGCGCGCCGACGATGCGACCGGCGTAGGTTAGCAGCCAGTCTTCGTGGTGGTGAAAGCCCAGATTGTGCAGCACCTGGACGTGGCCGCCGTCGTACCAAAAGCCGACTACGGCCGGATCATTCTCAGCCAAGAGCAAGCCCAGCTCGGCGAAGGTGGGGATCTGCCAGTACTGAAGGCGCGACTCGACGCCCAGCCTGACGCCGCGCGGGCGCGCGTAATCGGCCAGCTCGGCCAGGCTGCGCCGCGCTGCGTCCAGCGCGGGGCCGGCAACGGCAGCCCGATCAGCCTCGACGGCGGCCAAGGCCTCAGCGTAGATGGCGGTGTGACGCTGGCCGCCCAGGAAGCGCTGGGCCAGCGCCCACTCCAGGCGGCGTGTGGCTGCAACCTCGCCCAGGTGCAGGCAGACTGCGCCGGCGCCGGCGGCCGCGGCGAAATCGATGCTGGCATAGCCCTGCGCCACGGCCCAGCGCCGCTGCACATCGTCGGATGAGCTGAGCAGTGTCTCGGCCGGCGGGCCAAAGGGGGAGGGGATGGCCGGGGCGGGGAAGTGGACCGAGCGGATGCTCAGGGCGGCCAGGTCGTCGTCGCCCAGCATAGCCGGCGTGACGATGTGACTGGCCTCGATGCCGCCGAAGCCGAGGGCGCGCGCGGCCGCGGCGAAATCGGCCACGCGGTGGAAACGGTGTTGCATCCACATGGTGGAGAGCGCAAGGTGGTCGAGGGTGGGGGATGGTGTGGTCATGGCGGGATCTCTGGATGGGAGAAGCAGGGCGCCGGAGCAGGCAGCGGGTTGCGGCGGGCGGGACGCCCTTGAGATCAGGGATGAAGGGAGTGCGGTTGCGGCGGGCGGGACGCGCTTGCGATCAGAGATGATGGGATTTATGGTTGGGCGGGGGCGTAGCTGCGGCTGATGAGGCGCTGGCCGGGGGCGCTCAACAGATACGCGCGCAGGGCGTCTGCGTCGGGCGACGGCGTCTGCGGCGCCAGCAGGTGGATGGGCAGCTCGGCCGGATAGCCGGGCCATTGGCGCCTCACCCAGTCGGGGCCGCGGCCGTCGATAGATACAGCGCGCACGCTGTCGTCCAGCCAGGCTGCGGGCAGCGTCGCGATGGCCTGTGGATCTGCGGCGACATATGCCCGCACTTGCCGGTCGTCGGGCAGGATGATTGCCGACGGCGTCAGGGGTCGCACGCCCAGAAAGGCGCCGGTCATGGCCTGGCGCGGGCCGGAGTCACCCTCGCGTGCCAGCATCTGGATGTCGCCCGCGCCGGTCCCCAGCTCATCCCAGGTGCGCAGCAGGCCGCGCAGGATCTCCTCCACCTGCTGGCCGGTCAGGTTGTCCAGCGCCCGGCCGGGATGGATGACGACCGCCAGGGCGTCGGTGGCCACGTGGTCTGTGGTCAAGCCATCGACGGCGGGCGCAGGACCGGTGACCAGCGCCAGGTCGGCCTGGCCGGACAGCACAGACTGCGCCGCGGCGGCATCATTGGCCCTCGGCAGCACATCGACTGTGATGTGGGGGTTGGCGCCGTGGTAGGCGCTGGCGACAGTCTCGGCCAGGGGCAAGGCGCTGCTGCTGGCGGCCAGCGTCAGCCGCACCGGTTCCACCGTTGGCACGGTGGTGCCGCAAGCAGCGGCCAGCAGCGCGGCGAACACCAGCGCGGCCAAGCTCGCCAGCAGCCGGCTGCGAGGTGGGTGGGTGGAAATGGATCGAGGGTGGCGCATAAAACGATCTGCCGCCTTATGCGCTTGCAGCCAGCAGCTCGCGACGGGCCTGGCGGTTGCGGGCGCGGGCCTCCTGGTCGCTCATCTGGTAGCCGGCCAGGAAGCGCTCCTTGAAAAGGAGGAACGAGCCATCGGCGATGGCCGCGCGGATCTGCTCCATCAGCCGCAGCATGAAGTGCAGGTTGTGCAGCGTGGCCAGGTGCAGCCCCAGCGTCTCGCCGGCCTTGAACAGATGGCGCAGGTAGGCGCGGCTGAAGTGCTGGCAGGTGTAGCAGGCGCAGCCCTCCTCGACGGGCAGCGGAGAGTCGGCGTGTTGGGCGTTACGGATATTCAGCCGGCCGGCGTGGGTCAGCAATGCGCCGTTGCGCGCGATGCGCGTGGGCAACACGCAGTCGAACAGGTCGATGCCCTGCGCGACGGCCTCGACAATGTCCTCGGGCGCGCCGACGCCCATCAGGTAGCGCGGCTTCTCGGACGGCAGCAGCGGGCAGGTCAGCGCCAGCGTGTCGATCATCTGCGCCTTGGTCTCGCCCACGGCCAGCCCACCCACGGCGTAGCCGGGGAAGCCCAGATTCGTGAGGTAATGGGCCGACTCGGCGCGCAGATCGGGGAAGATGCCGCCCTGCACGATCCCGAACAGCGCCTGGTCGGGGCGGGTGTGGGCGGCCTGGCAGCGCGCGGCCCAGGCGTGGGTGCGCAGCAGGGCGCGCTCGTTGGCCGCCCGGTCCAGCGGGTCGGGGCACTCGTCCAGGCACATAGCAATGTCCGCGCCCAGCTTTTGCTCGGTGTCCATGACCGATTCGGGGGTGAAGCGTTGCAGGCTGCCGTCGATGTGCGAGCGAAAGGTGACGCCGTCCGCGTCCAGCTTGCGCATGTGGGCCAGGCTGAAGACCTGGTAGCCGCCGGAGTCGGTCAGGATTGGCCCGTCCCAGCGCATGAAGCCGTGCAGCCCGCCCATGCGCTGCACCAGCTCGGCGCCGGGGCGCAGGAAAAGGTGGTAGGTGTTGGCCAGGATCAGCCCGGCGCCCAGGCCGTGCAGGTCGCGCGGGGTCATGGTCTTGACGGTGGCCTGGGTGCCGACGGGCGCGAACAGGGGCGTGGGAATCGCGCCGTGGGGCGTGTGCAGCGTGCCCAGCCGCGCGCCGCTGGCCGGGTCGGTGGTGTGCAGGTCGAAACGGATGGTCATGGGTCGATTATAGCCGCGGCCGCGCTGCATGGGAAAAAACGCGTGCCAGACTTTGGCGGTCGCTGCGGAGGGGCAGGCGATGCATGGCAGCGGGGATGTGGCTTGGGCGCGAGCCGGCGACTTGCGAAGTCTTTGTGCGCGTGAACCAAACGCGCTGCGGCCGGCGTGTAAGGGGCTGAGACTGGCGCGCTGCGCCTGGCTCAGCCGCGCCGCCGCAATTGCAGCCCATCCCGGCGGCTGTGCTATAATCCGCCTTGCGTTAGCCAAAACCTTGACGGATCGAAACCTATTTTCGAGGAGGCATGACAATGCGAGTAGTACTTCGTTCCCTGGCGATCCTGGTGATTGCCCTTGCCCTGGTCCCTGCGGCGCAGGCTGCGCCCACAACGCCCCAACCTGATGCAGTCAATACCGGCGACGAGCTGGTGATCATCGCCAGCAATGGCCGGCTGGAGGCGCGCGATCCCTTCGTCCCCACCGGCTTACAGCCGGTGACATGGACTTCGCCTGAGACCGGCTTCACCGCCGTGGCCACCGGCGACTTCAACGGCGACGGCACCGACGAGGTGGTGGGCCTGCGCGGCGGCGAGGCCGTGGTCTACGATCCGGTGCCGCAGCAGGGCGAGCCCAACACGGCCCGCACTTTCCAGACCGCCAACGGACAGCCGTGGCGTAACGTAGTCACCGGCGACCTGGACGGCGACGGCGCCGACGAGTTGGTGCTGGCCGACACGTCGGGCACCGGCACCACCATGTTTGCCTTCAAGTTCAGCGGCAACGCCTGGAACCAGACGTTCAGCAACTTCTATGGCGCGCAGTGGGCAGGGCTGGCTACCGGCAATGTGGTCGGCAGCTCGGCCGGCGCGCGCCAGCAGGTGGTGGCCATCCGCAACGTGGGCACAACCTGCCAGATCATTATCTTCAACCCGGCCAATAACTGGCAGACGCTCAATGAATTCACCCGCAACTTTCCATGGATGTATGTCGCTGTCGGCGATATCACTCTGGACGGCGCGGGCAAGGAGGAGATCGCTGTCACTCGCTCAGGCGTTGGGGCTACGCTGTCCTCCTGGCTCGTCTTCCGCTGGGAGATTCAGTTCTCCGAGTTGCAGCAACAGGAAGCGGAGATCTTCAACCCTGAATTTCGCTGGATTGCCCTGGCCGACGTCAACGCCAGCGGGGACAAAGAGACCTTCCTGCTGCGCAACAACCTGGGCTCCGGCCAGGCCGCGCTGACCAGCCGCAACTATGGCAACGACCAGGGCACGCCGGTGTTCAATGAGCTGCCCGGCCAGACCCAGTGGAACGGCATCCAGGCTGGCGATGTGGACGCGGATGGCAGGGACGAAGTAATCGTCATGTCGCCCACCCAATACCTGATCTACACACAGCCGGAGGCCAACACCGGGTCGACGCCTTTCCCAGGCGCTTATTCCAACACCGGCAACTTCGCCGTGGGCGACCTGGACGGCCAGGGCCAGCCGGCCGGTCCCACCTTGTCTGTGTCGCCGCTGACGGTCGATCTGAACCTGCAGGCCGGCCAGAACGCATCGACGCCGGTTGCAATCAGCAACACCGGCACGGGCACGCTGAACTGGACCGCCACGGTGGTCGATGGCGGGGCCTGGCTGTCCCTGTCGCCCTCCAGCGGCACGGCGCCGTCCACGCCACAGTTGCTGGTCAGCACGACCGGCGTTACACCCGGTTCGTACGTGGGCCGGATACGCATCGACGCCCCCGGCGCCAGCGGCGCGCCGCAGACCATCACCGTCAACATCGCCGTGACCGCGCCGCAGTTCGCCGTGCAGCCCAGCGCGGTGAACTGGCTGTACCAGCCGCCCGTCAACCCCGGCGTGCGCACGGTGTCGGTCAGCGGCCAGAACGTGTCCTGGCACGCGGGCGTGGTGCCCACCTCCGTGGCCGACCAGGTGGAACGGGCCGTGGCGGCCGGCGATACGGTCAAGCTGCAAGACGGCCAACTGATCATTGGTGACGGTCGCGGCGTTGAGGGCGTGCCGATCGTGGACTGGATCGACATCAACCCGGTGTCGGGTGTTGCCACCCCCGGCGGCATTCTGGTGGACCTGAGCCTGGTGCTGGACCGGGTGCCCAGCGGCTTCCGGTCGGCGGCCGTGGTGTTCGTGGCCGACACGACCGCCTCGCCGCCCGCGCTGGTGGTGCGCGCCAGCACCCTGCGCAGCCAACCGAACGGATCTGACCTGTACTTCCTGCCCATGATCATGCGGCAGTAACAGATAGTAAGACAAGAAGCCGGGCTTCTCTCAGGAAGCCCGGCTTCTTCGTATCTGGATCAACACCGATCAGGATGGCGGGGCTGGCTCGGTCTGGAGACCGGCCAGAGCGGCGACTTGTATCTCGCTAACGGTCTACAGACTGCCGGCCCGCCCGCGAAAGCGGCTGGTCTCCAGCAGGTTCTCCGCCATCTCGGCATGCAGTTGGGGGATGACCACTGCGTTGAGCAGATGGCCGCCTTCGGCGATGGCGTCGCAGGCGATGAGGACGGCCGTCTCCACGTCGGCGACCGCGCCGCTGAAAAAGGCCAGCCCCTTGCCGCCCAGCCCGTCGGCCAGGCGCAGCTCCAACAGCGTCACTTGCGCGCCCTTCAACCCCGCGTCGGCCGCCTGGATGGCCGCCGCGACGCTGGCGGTCTCGACGATGCCCAGCGCCCCGATGGCGTCCGGGCGGCGCACGGCGGCAATGCTGGCCGGCACATCCGGGTGGACGCCGGGCAGGTAGACGTGGTCCAGCACTGCGCCGCTGCCGGCTGCCAGCCCGGCCGCCAGCGCCTCCTGCACCGGCGCCACGTCGCCGCTGACCAGCACCAGATAGCGGCCGGGGTGCACCGTGCCGGCCACGATGCGCGCCACGGGAGCTTTCTTGACCATCGCGTCGCCGGCCTGGATGCCGGCGGCGATGCTGTCGAACTCAATGAGCGCAATGGCGGGATTTGTCACGGTGTTACACAATCCTGAAATGGTCCACCAGCGTGCAGCGGCGGATGCGGCTGAAGGTCAGCGCGGAGGTCAGGCCCTCGCCGGTGGGGCTGGCGATGCTGAAGCTGGTGAAGCCCTCGCCGTGGTAGCCCAGGCCGGCCAGGTTGGGACCGTTCTTGACGAAGATGGAGCAGTCGATCTCCCGCGCCATGCGGCTGAGCTTGTCGATGTCCCGGCTCCACATGCTGGCGGTGTGGCCGAAACCGTGCTCAGCCTCCACGGCCAGGTCGATAGCCTCGTCGCACGAGCGCACCCGCACCAGCGGCATCACCGGCATGAGCTGCTCCGTCCAGACCAGCGGATGCTCCAGCGGCACCTCGACCAATGCCAGGCGCACCTCCTTGCCGGCCGGAATGCCGATCTCAGCCAAGATGTCGCCGGCGTACTTGCCGACCCACTGTTTGTTGGTGACGCCCGGCTTGCGGGACGCGCCCAGTTCCTTGAAAATGACCTTCTCCAGGCTGCGCAGCTTGTGCGCCGGCACCTCGACCGCGCCGTGCGCGCACATGGCAGCCTTGAGCTGGTCGGCCACCCGGTCGACGACGAAGATCTCCTTCTCGTCCACGCAGATGATGTTGTTGTCGAAGCCGCCGCCGAAGACGATGTCGCGGCCGGCCTTGTCGATGTCGGCCGTCTCGTCCACCACCACCGGCGGGTTGCCCGGTCCGGCGCAGATGGCCCGCTTGCCGCTGCTCATGGCCTCTTTGACCACAGCCGGACCGCCCGTCACCAGCAGCACGCGCACGCCGGGATGGCGCATCAGCGCCTGCGCGCTCTCGATGGTCGGTTCGACGATGGCGGTCAGCAGGTTGGCCGGCCCGCCCGCGCCGACGATGGCCCGGTTGATGAGCTGGATCTGGTAGGAGCAGACGTGTTTGGCGCTGGGGTGGACGTTGAAGACCACCGCGTTGCCGGCTGACAGGATGCTGATGGCGTTGTTGATGATGGTCGAGGTGGGATTGGTGACGGGCGTGATGGCGCCGACCACGCCAAAGGGCGCACGCTCCACCAGGCTCAGCCCGCCGTCGCCGCTCCAGGCCAGCGGCTGGAGGATCTCGGGGCCAGGGGTCTTCTCCACCACCAGCAGGTTCTTCTGCAGCTTGTCCTCGGGACGGCCCAACCCGGTCTCTTCCCAGGCCATGCGCGCCAGCAGCTCGGCGTTGGCCCGCATGGCCGCGCGCACGGCCGCGATGATCTCGACTCGCCGGGCCAGGGTCATCTGGCCCAGGGCGCGGAAGGCCGCGCGCGCGGCCGCCACCGCATCGTCCATGGTCGCGAAGATGCCGTCCTGGCCGGCGCCGGCCGCCGCCGGCGCAGCCCGGCCGGCGCGGCCCACATGGGACAGGTGCGGGGTCGGGCCAGCCAGCGGGGATGCGGCGGGGGATGGGCTGCTGCCCATCTCACGCAGCACGCGCTGAACGATGGATTGGATGTGGGCTTCGTCGAGGGGGTGAGTCATGGGAAGTGGTGAATGGTTAATGGGTGAATGGTTAATGGCAGGTGTAGATGGCAAGGTCGGGGCCGGGGGTGCTGTGCAGGGTGCAGTTGGCCTCGACAGCGCGGCGCAGGCGGGCGTGCCAGGGCTGCGGGTCATGGTCGTCCACGACGACCACGGGAACGGCGCGCTGCTCGATCAAACCAGCCAGCTCAGCCTCGCGGCCAGCAGTGTAATTGACCGGATACAGGTAGGTCCAGCGGGACGCCGGCGGCCGATCGCTGAGAAAATAGAACTGCGACGCGGCGGTGATGGCCAGGATCGGCTGGCCCGGCTGGCTGAGGGTCTGCACGGCCCCGGCGGCGGCCTGCTGGCGCTCCACCAGGCGCTGGGTGTAGGCCAGGTAGCGCGGCCAGGCGGGCAGGTCGATCAGGGCCACAGCCAGCAGGCCGGCCAGCGCCAGCGCTCGCAGCGGCCAGGGCCGGGTGACCAACCGCTGCCACAGGGCTGCCAGGCCGGCCGCGGCCAGAACGGCGGCCGGCGGCAGCGCTTGCAGCACGTAGTGGCCGTAGAAGCGATGCAACAGCGGCAGCAGGCCAGCCAGCAGCGCCAGCCATAACAGGGTGGCGGCGTGGCCGGCAGGGCTGCGCCGCAGGCTGGGCGGGCAGAAAAACAGCGCCGGCAGCAGGCCCAGCCACAGCAGCGGGAACGCCCGCAGGTTGACGAGGTTGACCCGCAGCAGGGCGCTGTACGATGCCCGCGGGTAGTTGTTCAGGTTGACCCACACGGCGTCGCGCCACAGGTCAGGCAGCGCGCCCTGGACGGCGAAGAACGAGGCCGTGAGCAGAAGCGGCGTCGCGCAGCCTGCTGCCAGCGCCAGCCAGCGCCGGCCGATCTGCCGCCAGCCGCCCCGGATCGACGCGGCCCAGAGCGCCAGCGCCGGCAGTAGCAACAGGCCGGTTTGCTTGAACAGCGCCGCCGTGCCTGCCAGCACTCCGGCCGCCAGCCACGCCCAGCCGGACGGCGCCCGGCCAGGCTGGCGCAGCAATACCGCCAGCGCGGCGGCGGTAAAGAGCGCTACCCAGGCCTCGGTGGTCAGGTGGCCGCCCTGGTAGGCCGCGCCGCCGTAGAGCGCCAGCAGCAGCGCCAGCCAGCCGGCCAGCCGGCCCCACAAACGCCACGCCAGCCAGCCGGCCAGCCCGGCCATGGCGATCACAGCCAGCCCTTGCGCCAGTTGCACGGCCCACAGTGAGCGCCCGGACAGCGCCAGGGCGCCGGCAAAGGTGTAATAGATGCCGGGCGTCTTGTGGTCGAAGATGTCGCGGTAAGGCAGTTTGCCGGCCAGGATTGCGTCGGCCACGGCGAGGTAGGCCCCGGCGTCGTTGCTGACCGGCGTCATGAACACGGTGGCTGCCAGTAGCGCTAACACTGCTGCCAGCGCCAATCCAAGCAACACCCGCGCCGCACGGTGTCTCATGCCAACCGTCCCGTGTGTCGGTGAACGGTGAACAGTAAACGGTACACGGTGAACAGTAACTGTCTTACCCTGTCACCCAGTCTTCTGATACCGCACCTGCCCGTCCACCTCCCAGGTGTCGATAATGGCCATGATCACCGCATCCACCGGGCGCTTGTCGGTCAGCACAGTCTGGCGCGCGGAGGAGCCGCTGGCATAGAGCACCACCTCACCTACGCCTGATCCGACCGCGTCCACGGCCACCACGTAGGCGCCGCTTTCCTGGCCGTCAACCGTCAACTGGCGCACGACCATCAGGCGTAAGCTCTGTAACTTCTCATCTTTGGCTGTGGAGACGACGGTTCCGACGACTTTGCCGATTAGCATGGGGAGGGCCTCGTGAAACGTGATGCGTAACTCGTAATCCGTAACCCGGAGAGGAGTCCGCAATCCGACATCTGGTGACGCATTACGTGTTACGTATTACGTGATTTAGGCGAGACTGTCCGCAAACGCCTGCATGCGCTCGGCAGCGTGCTCTGTGAGCGGGAGACCGTGGCCGAAACAAACGACCTGCAGGCCCTTGAGCGCGGCCAGCTTGCGGATGGAGTCCTTGGCGATGTCCATGCGCGGGGTGGCGATGGCCGGGGGCAGGCCCAGCTTGCCGCCGCGGTTGTTCAGCGCGTCGGCGGCGAGGAGAATGCCACGCTGCGGGTGGAACAGGGCGATCTGACCGGGCGTGTGCCCGGGGACGTGGACGACCTGGAAGCCCTCGACCAGCGTCTGCTTGTCCAGCACCAGCTCGTCGACCTGCGCCACCGGCCGGTAACGCAGGAAGGTGCGTGCGACGAAGTCGAAGGCCGGCCCGTAGGCGCGCGCCAGCAACGAATCGCCCATGGCGCGACGCTGGCGGCCTTCGACCACAGCCTTCTCCACGGCGTGGCAGATGACCTGTGCGCCGGCGGCGGCCTGGACGGCTGCCAGCCCGCCGATGTGGTCGATATCGCCATGGGTCACGATGATGCGGTCCAGCCGGCCGGGGCCAACCCGCTGCAGGCAGGCCAGGATCTTGGGCGCGTCGGCGGGCATGCCCGCGTCGATCAGCGTCAGCCCGCCGTCCGGCCGCTCCCAGACGTACGCGTTGACTACGCCGGTCTCCATGCCATCGACCAGGTGGAGGCCAGGTGCGACCAGCACGGCTAGAGCTCCTTCAGCCCGAAGCGCTCTTTGAACTGGGAGATGGCCGATTCGATCTCGGCCTTGGCCGCAGCGGCATTTTCCCAGCCGATGGGCTTGGTGCGCTGGCCTTCCAGGTCCTTGTACACCTCAAAGAAGTGGGCGACCTCGTTGAGATAGCTTTGCGGCACATCGCTCAAGTCGCGATAGCCGTTGAACGCCGGGTCTGTCGCCGGAACTGCCAGAATCTTGGCGTCCTCTTCACCGCGATCAAGCATGTAGAAGACCCCGATGGGGCGAGCCTGGATGATGCAGCCCGGGAAGGTTGGCTCGGTCACCATGACGAGAATGTCGAGTGGATCGCCGTCCGGATAAAAGGTCTGCGGAATCAATCCGTAGTCCCCCGGATAGACCATCGACGAGTAGAGGACGCGGTCCAGGAAGATCACGCCGTTGACCTTCTGATATTCGTATTTGTTGCGTGAACCCTTGGGTATCTCTACGATGACGTAGACCACCTCGGGAACTTGGGGCCCAGTGCGGAGCTCTCGCCACAGGTTCTGCATGGTGACTATCCTTCTTGGGCGTTCTGGCGTCCCAGAGGCAACACACGGTCGACGTGCTCGTGCGGCCGCGGGATGACGTGGACGGAGACGACCTCGCCCACCTTTTCGGCCCCGCGCACGCCGGCCTCGACGGCCGCCTTGACTGCCGCCACGTCGCCGCGCACGATAGCCGTGACGTAGCCGCCGCCGATCTTTTCGTAGCCGACCAGCTCGACCTTGGCCGCCTTGACCATGGCGTCCGAGGCCTCGACCATGGCGGCAAATCCCTTGGTTTCGATCATGCCTAGTGCTTCTGCCATAGGAGTGCTCCTTGCGTACAGAATCGGGTTGAGAATGTGTAACGAGTAACGAGTAACCCGTAACCCGGAAGAGACATCCGCGTGTCCGAGATTCCGGATTACGTGTTACTCGTTACGTGTTACGTGTCAATCACTGGCGCCGCCGGGGTCGCGTCCGCTGACGCCCTCCAATGCGGCTAGGGCTGCGCCATAGCTGGCCATGATGTTGCGCTCTTCGCCGCCCAGGTAGACGCGGCCAAAGGCGCCAAAGGCCACGACTTCCAGGATGTTGATGTCGGCCCGCTTCTCGGCTTCGTTGGCGGCCAGCGCAGCGTAGCCGGCCGGCTCTACCTCCAGCACGTACATCGTCTGGCCGGCCAGCAACATGTGACCGTGGCGCATGCGGTTGATCAGTTGCACCTGGTGTGCGTCGACGTTGCGGATGATCTGGCTGGACAGGATGCGGGGCCGCATGCGGTCGGCCTCGGCCAGGCCCAGCGCCTCCAGGATGGCTGCGCCGGCCGCGCGCGTCTCGGCCTGCGACTCGGAGTGCACCTCCAGCAGGCCATAACGCCGCTCGACGATCTGCATGCCGGGCCGGACGCGCGTGGCTTTGAGTGCGATGTCGGCAATGCGGTTGATCTCGATGCCGGGCGAAATCTCGATCCACAGCGAGGCGTCGTAGGGCAGGGGCAGAAAGCCGCGCGCCACGGTGCCCAAAAACGCCGCGTGCTGCGGCTGCAAGCTGTCAAGGAAGACGTAGGAACGCAGATCGACGCTCACGGTGGTGGATCCTTTCTTATGGCTGTAACCGAGACGCAGGCGCCAGGCTGTACAACAATCCGCCTGGATTGTTCGGGCGCCGGACGCAATCCGCCGGATTGCGTTGCGGATGGGCTACAAGTGTCTCAGCCGGGCGCGGGGATGATCGACGCCCTCGCGCAGTTCTTGCAGGCTCAGGCCGGCGGCTGCGGCCAGAGACTGCGAATTCTCAAAATCTTCGTTGCTGAGATGCAGCAGCCGTTCACGCTGCTCGGCGCTGATCTTGCGGCCCAAGGTGACCCGCTCAGGCGCGGCCAGCAGCCGGTCGCGGCATTCCTCGCACTGCATGGCGTGGCCCAGCAGGATGGCCAGGTCGCCCGTGCGGTCGTAGTTGGCTGCTGTGGATGTTGAATACGACGTCACGACGACCCTCCGGCAACTTCTTTGAGAATCTTGATGCCTGCGCTCGCTCCCAGGCGGGTCGCGCCGGCCGCGATCATGGCCTGCGCGTCCTTGGCCGAACGGATGCCGCCGGCCGCCTTGACGCCGATGCCCGGCCCGACCACCTGGCGCATCAAGGCGACGTCGGCAGCCGTTGCGCCGCCGGAGGCGAAGCCGGTGGACGTTTTGACATAATCGGCGCCGGCAGCCTGCGCGATGGCGCAGCTTTCCACCTTCTCCTCGTCGGTCAGCAGCGCGGCCTCGATGATCACCTTGACGCTGGCCTGGCGGGCGTGGGCAGCGCGCACCACGGCGGCCACATCCTCGGCCACCAGCTTGTAGTCGCGTGACTTCAATGCGCCGATGTTCTGCACCATGTCGATCTCGCTGGCGCCGCCCGCCATCACCCGTTCGGTCTCATATGCCTTGACCTCGGGCAGGGTCGCGCCCAGCGGGAAGCCCACCACCGTACACACTTTGACCGGGCTGCCGCGCAGCAGGTCGGCGCACAGGGGCACCCAGGCCGGGTTGACGCAGACTGTGGCAAACCTGTTGGCGCGCGCTTCGTCGCACAGTTTGACGATCTCGGCGCGGCTGGCATCCGGCTTGAGCAGCGTGTGGTCGATCATGCGCGCCAGGTCAGCCGGCACCTGGCCGGCGCCCAGGCGTGCACTCAACCGGTCCGCGCCGGCCTGCACCACGTCGCGGCAGCGGTCGGGGCAGTTGGCCGCGCAGTTGCCCTCGCATCCCTGCCCGCAGCCGGAACAAGCCTGGTCGCCGGCCGGATATGCCTTCAGCACCTCGCGGGTGATGATGTCTATCAGTTGGTCGAGGGAGTAGTTGGCTGATAACATAACGTAATCGTGGACAACGAAGCCTAGCACTGCGTGATGCGTAACTCGTAACCCGGAAGACCTTTCCCGCAATGGCCCAACCCGTTCTCATGTCCGGGTACGGGTTACTCGTTACGTGTTACGTTCTAGCAAAGCGCCGCTCGATCTGCATGATCTTTTCGACCCGCTTGGCGTGGCGGTCGGGGCCGAAGGGGGTCTCCAGCCATGCTTTGACGATCTGTTGGGCCAGGGCGGGGCCGATCAGGCCGGCGCCCAGGGTCAGCACGTTGGCGTGGTTGTGCTCACGGCTGTTGACGGCTGTGGCCTGATCGTAGCACATGGCGGCGCGCACACCCGGCACCTTGTTGGCTGTCATGCAGGAGCCGATGCCGGCGCCGTCGATCATGATGCCCCAGCGCGCGCGGCCCTCTGCCACCATGCGCGCCACTACAAAGGCATAGTCGGGATAATCCACGCTGGCGGCGCTGTGGCTGCCGCAGTCCGCCACCTGCCAGCCCAGCTTAGCGATGAAGGGCTTGAGCTGCTCTTTGAGGGCAAAGCCGCCGTGGTCCGAGCCGATGGCGATGGTCTGGTCAGCAGCGCCGCGGGTGTCCGGCAAAGGCTGAACAGAGTCCAGGCTGACTTTGCGCTCCAGGGCCAGCTCGCGGGCCAGGGGGGTGATCATGGCGCCAGGCGGCACGTTCAGCCGCGAGCCAGGCGCAGCCCGCTCCGCCGCTCGGGTACGTCTCGACCTCCGACGCGCCCGTGACCGACGTGATGTCGTCC
>WBZM01000999.1_pt2 | contig 14112 bp, 15 predicted proteins | sample 5204271 | NCBI WGS metagenome assembly WBZM01 (sample SAMN12344346, study PRJNA552823) | activated sludge metagenome | biome: Activated sludge suspended growth; feature: Nitrification reactor; material: Wastewater; isolation source: activated sludge from nitrification reactor of wastewater...
GCAACGTAGGCCGGAATCATGTATTCGACTGTTTGTGGGGCGCGGTATGTAGCGGCCACCAGCGTAAAGACGGCAAAGACGCCACCGAGCAACCAGACCAGCACCTTATCCTTCGCGAAAAGGATCAGCATTCCGATCAACATTCCAGCCAGGATGACTGCGTCGAATTGAAAGGACATCACATTGCCCATGATGCGCAACCGCTGCAGGAAATCCACTGGAGTGATGTAATAAAAGAGGTCCCCGCGAAACCCGGTAGCCAGCGCGTGCTCCAGAAATCCCGACCCCGTGGCCAGAGCGGGTGAGGCGCCACGCACATCGGCAAAGGCTCGCAGCGGCAGATAGAGCAAAGGCAGAAGCCCCAGCAACCCGGCCGCTACCGGCCGGCCCCAGCGCTGCGGGGAGCGGATGAAGGAAGGGTTTACCATTAGCACGAAGACCAAACCGACAGCGATCAGAAAGATAAGCGAGACGTGATGGGTCAGTCCGAACCCCATAAACAGGGCGGTAAGGGTCAGCCACCGATCGGCCGCGCGCTGGTCACCCCGTACGATGGCGGAGCGAAAGCAAATCAGACCAAACAGGATGAGCGCAGCGAACAGCCCGGTCAGGCTGCGCACATTGGCCGTCGTCGCTTGAGACCAAAATGTCGTGGCGGATCCAAGGGCGATGGCACCTATGAGACTGGACAGGTGCTGGCGCGTAATATGAACGCTCGTCAGATAGACAAGCCCCACGGTCAGGGCGCTCGTAACGGCCGAGAAGAGGTTGACGGCGAAGGCCGGCGCTGTGAATGGCAAGAGTAGCGTGAACAAATGGGCTGTCATGACGTACAGCGGAAAGCCCGGTGGATGGGCTATGCCGAGCTGGGCAGCCACCACCTGCAACTCACCACTGTCGGCCGCTAAAACGTCAGGAGCTAAAGTGATCAAGTAAACAATAAAGGCAACGATTGTCACAAGCCCGGCGACCGCAAATGCGGCGTGGGAGCCGCGAAACGCATCGGAGGCGGTGGAATTCAGTGCGCGATCTCGACGCGTCGCCGCGTTCAGACCGAATGTCAGCAGCGTGACGGCAACAACTTTCCAGGCCAACAGCGGATAGGGCTCAGGATAGACGACGTAGACCATGGGAATCAACGCGGGCCACGTCCAGTTGAGAGACATACGGCCGAGTATCCGCGCGCCGACCACCCCGCCCAGTACGCCTAAACCGACAGCCGCCCACACGCCCGGCAAACCAAGCCACTCGCCCATCACCCGACTCAAGAAGACGCCGGCCACCAGGCCCGGCGCGTAAGCCAGTCGGTTCAACAGGCGAGCATTGCTGCTGATTGGGATAGAGGTCAGAACTTCCTCCATTGAGTAAGCCAAGAAAGCGGATTAGGTGCCAAAGGCTTCATTGCACCTCGGGTTGGTCCTTCCCCAGGGTTTTGCGTCTTTGTAATTCGGTTTCAACAGCCGACCAGGATAATCCGCGGGAGACCAGGAGTACCAACAAATGGTAGATGAGGTCAGCCGATTCCTCGATCACGCGCCAGTCGCCCTGCCCTTTGGCGGCCAGGATAACCTCGACCGCCTCCTCGCCAATTTTTTTGACAATCTCGTCCTCGCCGGCAGCAAACAAATGACTGGTATATGAATTCGTTTTCGGATTATTTTTGCGGTCAAACAACTTGGATTCCAAATCGCGAATTGCTTCTGTCATAAAATCAACTCTCGTTTTCCGGTGTCATGGGCAACACCCGAAAAAAGCATGACTCCTCACCCGTGTGGCAGGCCGGCCCGGCCGGATCGACCCACAGGAGCAAGGTGTCGGCATCACAATCATACCGAATTTGGCGCACGCGTTGAACGTTGCCGGATGTGCCGCCTTTGTGCCATAAACTTTGACGGCTCCGGCTCCAGAAGTGCGCTTCGCCGGTCTTACGGGTCAACTCCAATGCCTCTTCGTTCATATAGGCAACCATTAACACCAGCCCGGTAGTTGCATTCTGCACCACGGCTGCAATGAGGCCTCGCTCGTCAAAGCGAAGTTCACTCGTCATACCGCACCGCCAGGCCTTGCTCGCGCAAATAACGCTTGAGGTCAGGTATCGATAGCTGCCGGTAGTGGAAGAGCGTAGCCGCCAGGGCCGCATCGGCACGTCCGGTGGTCAGTACTTCGGCGAAGTGTTCCGGCTTGCCGGCTCCCCCCGAAGCGATGATTGGGATACCGACCGCGTCGGCGATTGCACGCGTCAACTCTACATCATACCCTGCCTGTGTGCCGTCACCGTCCATACTCGTCAGTAATAATTCGCCCGCGCCTATCGCTTCGACCTGACGCGCCCACTCCACGGCATCCAAACCTGTGGGGACGCGGCCGCCGCTTACGTATACCTCCCAACCGGATTGGTCGTCCATGCGGCGGCGGGCGTCAATGGCCACGACGATCGCCTGGCGACCGAACTCCGCAGCTCCGGCGGCGATGAGCTCCGGCCGGCGAACGGCGGCCGAATTGATACTGACCTTATCGGCCCCAGCCCGCAAAATAGCCCGCATGTCTTCGACCGTACCGATGCCACCTCCGACTGTGAATGGGATGAACACTTTGTCGGCCACGGCGCGAGCCATGGCCATGACCGTCCCACGGGCCTCATGAGTAGCCGTAATGTCCAGAAACACCAGTTCATCGGCCCCCTCAGCATCGTAGAACGCAGCCTGCTCCACCGGATCGCCGGCGTCGCGCAATTCAAGGAAGTTGATCCCTTTCACGACGCGGCCGTCTTTAATGTCCAGGCAGGGAATAATGCGCTTGGCCAGCATAGCGTTATTCCTTCTCCGCCAGCGCCAGGGCCGCGGCCAGATCGACTCGCCCTTCGTACAGGGCACGGCCAATAATGACACCGGCGACTCCTGAACTCGCAAAAGGTGCCAGTTCAGCAACATCATCCAGCGATTTAACGCCGCCCGAAGCAATGACGCTCAGACCGCTGTTCGAGGCCAAAGCTACCGTCGCCGGGGTATTCACCCCACCCAGAACGCCGTCGCGACTGATGTCGGTATAGATTATAGTGCGAACGCCAAGCCTCCCCATCGCCCGCGCCAGATCAGTGGGCGTCGCCGCAGTCTCGTTCTGCCAACCCCGAGTCCGAACGCGGCCGTCCCGCGCGTCGATTCCGACTGCCACCCGATCCGGGCCATATCGCGCGATTGAAGCGGACACCAGCTCGGGATTTTCTAAAGCGGCGGTGCCCAGTATGACGCGGCTCACCCCATAATCCATGGCCTTGCCTATATCCTCCAACGATCGGAGGCCGCCCCCGAATTGTACCTGTGTTTCTAACCGACCAAGCTTCTCCAGGGCCAGCCAGTTAGCCCGGCCGTCCTCGGCAAATGCGCCATCAAGGTTTACGACGTGGATCCATCGCGCCCCGGCATCGAGCCAGCGTTTGGCCGTCTCAACGGGATCATTGCTAAATACGGTCTGGCGGTTGGGATCGCCAAGTTGCAAGCGAACTACCTGCCCACGGCGCAAATCGATCGCTGGGAAAATATCAAATGCCATCCGAGCTTACCTCCCACTCCGCAAAGTTACGCAGAATCCTCAAGCCGATGCTCTGGCTTTTTTCAGGATGGAACTGGATGCCGACAGTCTGGCCGCAACCCGCAATAGCGGCAAATCGCGCACCATACTCGGCTGTCGCCACTATATGCTCGGGGCGAGCCGGCGCGCAGTAGTAGGAGTGAACGAAGTAGGCGTACGCTCCCGTGACGATCCCGGCGAGCAACCGATGCTCATTGTCACGTTGTATCTGATTCCAACCCATATGCGGAACTTTCAGGCCCCGGTCCGTCTCCGTCGACGACCGGCCGTAGAATTTCAACACCTTGCCCGGCAACAGGCCCAGGCCCGCGTGTCGTCCCATCTCCTCACTCTCATCAAACAGAAGCTGCATCCCCAGGCAAATGCCAAGGAGTGGAACGCCGCCGCTAACCGCGTCGATTATCGCCCTGTCCAAACCTCTAGCCCGCAACCCATCGATGCCGGCTTTGAATGCCCCCACTCCCGGTAGCACCAGCCGGGCGGCCGCGCGCACTACATCGGCATCCGATGTAGTTACTACACGAATTCCCACCGCCTCGAAGGCCTTTTGCACCGAGCGCAGGTTGCTGCCGCCATAATCGACCATGGTGATCAGGGGATCAGCCGTCTTGCCAGTCATCGTGACAATGTCCCCTTCGTCGACGGCACGCCCACCCGTCGCGGATCGATATCGACAGCCATGCGCAACGCGCGCGCCAAGGCCTTGAAAAGCGCTTCCGCTCCATGATGATCATTACGACTGTTCTCACATCGAGCATGGAGTGTCAGACGCCCGTGGACAGCGAAGGATTCGAAGAAATGCTCGACCATATCGGTCGGAAACTGCCCAATGGCCGGTGTGTGCCATTTGGCCTGAAACACCGTATAAGGGCGGCCGCTCAGATCGATTGCCACAAACCCCAGCGCCTCATCCATAGGCACATAGGCATGACCCGTGCGATTAATTCCCGCCCGTTCGCCCAAGGCCTGATGAAAGGCCTGCCCCAGAACAATTGCCACATCCTCGATGGTGTGGTGCGCGTCGATGTGAAGGTCTCCTGTGGCGCGTGCGGTTACATCAAAAAGACCGTGGACGGCGAAGGCCCAAAGCATATGGTCGAGAAATCCGATACCGGTCGTGATATCAGCGGCTCCCCGACCGTCGAGGTCGATCGCTATACGAATATCGGTCTCGCTCGTTGCTCGGCTAACGGTGACACTTCTGGCACTCATCTAGGCGATCCCCCTTGCGATGTATTTATTGTATGTAAGGCGGCAACCAGACGGTCTGTATCGGTTGGACGGCCGGCGCTGACCCGTATACAGTTTGTTAATCCCGGTTTGTTAAAATACCGCACCAAGATACCCTCCGCTTCCAGAGCGAGCTTCAGGGCGGCGGCCGATCGGCCGACCACCCTAAACAAAACAAAATTCGAGTGGCTGGAATACGGTTGTAAAAACGCAAACTTGGCCAATTCCTGTGCGATGCGCTCTCGCTCGGTAACCAGCAAGCGCAATTTGTCGGCCAGCCACGCACCATCGTCCAGCGCCGCTATCGCCGCTCGCGAGGCAGCGACGTTGACGTTGTAGGGTTGCTTGATTTTCCACAAGTGTGGCAATAACCAGTCAGGGAATGCCCCATATCCCACGCGCAGCCCGGCCAGCCCGGCCAGTTTGCTGAATGTGCGCAACACCGCCAGGTTGTCGTATCGCCCAATCCAAGACAGGCGGCTCGAAAGCCCCTCTGCCTCGGCAAAATCGACATAGGCTTCATCAAGAACGACCAGTACTGGCAAGGCCAGCAACCTGCGTAGCGACAAATCGTCAATGACACTCCCGTCAGGATTGTTCGGCGAGCACACAAACAAGACCTTGGCACAGGACGTCGCCGCCACTGCCGCTTCGATGGCGGCCACATCGAGGCTAAAGTCAGCCCGGCGCGGCACGGCAATATATGAGCCCGCGTTGACAGCCGTCGAAAATGGGTACATGCCGAACGATGGAGGACAATCGATCACTCCATCCCCCGGAGCAATCACGGCCCTCAGAACCAGATCGATCAACTCATCCGCCCCCATCCCCATCAACAGCGACTCTTTGGGGACGCCCGTATACCGGCTGACGGCCTCGCGCAGGGCAGTAGCGCCCGGATCGGGATAGATATGATAATGGTTCTCGGCGGCCATCGCCGACAACGAGCCGGGCGGCGGGCCATACGGGTTCTCATTGGCATCGAGCTTGACAATGGCTTCCGGGGGTCGGCCGAGACGAGCGGACAACACATCGAACGGCACGATCGGTGTATATGGCTCCATGTCGCGGATGTCCGGCCGCAAAAGACGTTCGTATGTCATCGACCCACCCGTCTGTCAGCCGCGCCGGCGTGGGCGGTCAAACCCTCGGCGCGCGCCAGCAATGCCGCAACCGGTGCCAGTTCAGCCATCGTTCGTTCGTCCAGTTGGATCATACTGGTGATGCGCACAAAGTCCAGCACGTTGAGCGGCGAGGCAAAGCGCGCCGTACCACCAGTCGGCATCGTGTGACTGGGGCCGGCTACGTAATCTCCCAACACCTCGAAGGAGTGTTCGCCGAAGAATAGCCCGCCGGCATGACGAAGTAAATCCGATAACGCGCGGGGATTCTGCGTGGCAATACAAAGGTGCTCGGGCGCAAAATCATCGGCCAACGCGGCCGCCTCGGCCAAATCGCGGGTGATGACGATGCCGCCTTGCCCGGCCAGTGCGGCGGCGATGACGCTATCCCGGCTCAAGGATTCAACCTGCCGGCCCACCTCCAGGCGCACCGCCTCGGCTAATTGGCGCGAGGGGGTCAATAAAATAGCCGTGGCCAGCGTATCGTGTTCCGCCTGGGCTAACAAGTCGGCCGCCACCCACGCGGGATCAGCGCTGTCATCAGCGATGACGATGGTTTCAGTAGGACCATTCAAACCGTCGATTCCCACCGCCCCGAAAACCTGTCGCTTGGCCAGGGTGACAAACAGATTACCGGGGCCGACGATCTTATCCACTCGTGGAATACTTTCAGTGCCATAGGCCAGGGCGGCGATAGCTTGCGCTCCGCCGAGGGTATAGATCGTCTCGATGCCGGCCGCAGCCGCCGCCGCCAGAATAACCGGCGGAACCCGACCATCGCGGCCGGGCGGCGTGACGACCACGATATCGGTCACACCCGCTACTTGCGCCGGAATAGCCGACATCAGTAATGAGGACGGTAAAGGCGCCGTGCCGCCCGGTACATAAACCCCCACCCGCCGCAATGGCATCACGCGCTGCCCCAGGAGGCCGCCCATCGACTCGGAAGTCCATGAGTGCACCGGTTGCAGGGCATGGAAGGCCCGTACCCGGTCGGCCGCCAGTTGTAGTGCGCGCCACAAGTCCGGGTCCAATGAGGCCGGCGCGCGCCTGATATCGGTCGAGTCGATCAGCAAATGATCCAGTCTCACGCCGTCGATCCGTTCCGTCCAATCCAGAAGCGCGGCATCCCCTCTAGCCCGCACATCGCGCAAGATGCGGGCGACGGCCGCGTCCGGGGTTAAGGCTTCCCCAAATATGCGCTCCAGGCGCTCGGCAACGACTTTAGGCACTACGGGGTCGAGCGCTCTATCCAGCCGTAATAATTTTCGACGAGCTTCTTCAACTGTGTAGATATTGATCATGGGTAATTTGTGTTGCTTTACTCATGCAGCCAGTGCGCCGACCATCGCCCGATAACGGACCGGCTCTTCTTCAAAAATGTAGGCGCAGGGCACCACGACAACCCCACTCCCTCCAATCGCCCTCAACTCACCAACCGCTTCAAAAAGGTTTTCCTGGCGCACAATAATATTGATCGCATACCAGTTGGTGTCTAATCTTAGATGTTCTCTGGCGACAACCGGCGCAATGGTCGGCCCCTGTAAACCACCGAGGCTAGTCTGGTCGAACATGCGCTGGGCAATCTCCTCGGCTGAATTCCCACGGATATTGGCAGTGATGAGAAAAGAACCGCGCGCTCTCGAATAGGCCTCGATATACTCCAAAAGATGCCTGGCAGTCGCCAGGACATCCGGCCTCTCCTGCAAGGCGCGCCGGTTGGCAATCAGCACGGCCTGTGAACGCAAAACCTCCCCATCACTCAACGGGCGCAGATGATTATCACGCAACGTAATCCCGGACGAGACCAAATCGCAAATGAGGTCGGCGTACCCGATGGCCGGGGCTATCTCCAACGTACCATCCACACTGATTAGTTGGAACGGCCCTACATCGTTCCGCTCCAAGAACGCGGCCGTCACCTGGGGGAACTTTGTGGCTATGCGAATAGCTTGACCTGTCGCTCCAAGTTCATTCGCCCAGCCACGCAAATCAGCGATAGATTGGATTGGGGCAGCCTCCGGCACGGCCAGATTGAGCGTACAGGCGCCAAACCCCAGGTCGTCGTGGATAACGAGCACCTCCCCTCCCCGTTGTGCTTCTTTTTCGGCCAGCACATCGTAGCCGGTGATGCCGAAGTCAATGCTACCGGCGCGGACGCTGGTAACAATATCGCCGGGTCTCTGGAACATCACTACCACACCCGGCAAGCTGGGGATGGTAGCCGCGTATTGGCGCGGATTGGACCGGAATATTTTCAGCCCGCAGGCTTCCAGATATTCAATGGAGCCGTCTTGTAAAATACCTTTGCTGGGCAATGCCAGTCGAATATCGTTGCGTGTCATTATGCCTCATGAAAATAAAAAACCCTCCCCAGGTTATGAGGAGGGTGCTGATTTCTCGCGCGTATTACCGGCCCAACCGGCTACCTCAACCCGGGCAACGTTGAACAGCCATATTGTGATGGTGGTGGGTCGGGCGACCGGGAAAGCATTTTTGTTGCCAACCTTGTAACATGGCGAGGAGTCTAGCATATCGCCGGAAGGGCGTCAACGGGAGGTTTTTTATGTCGAAGAAAGATCCATCCCGGTGTGGCAGTGTTACCTCCCGCGGGTGACACTGCAACAAACCAAACGGAATTTCAACCCAAAGGTATCCTGTTATAATCGGAGCATTGATGGTTTGGATTCCAATTCAACAATGAACCCATTCACGAAATACCTTAGCCAATGGTCGAACGATGACGGTTTTCTGTCTTTCGTCGAGCATTGGGACAGATTAGAACGCCTCGTTATCGCAATATATCGCGGCAAAACAGCATTGGACGCGGCCGAGCCCGAGTTCCAGCTCGTTTGGCCTTGGCTAAGAAGTAAGTATTCAGCTTGGGAAGACATATTACAACCCTATTGGCAGGCTACCCGAGCGGCCGGCGACCAGACTCACACCGATCCATTTATCCTACTGCTGTCTATTGACGGCCCCAACGCCATTCCCGGTGACTGGCGGATCATGCAACACTTACCGGCGGCGCGTGAGGCCATCAATCGCTATCTGGTCGATAAAGGTGGGTCAGCAATTCGTTGATCCAATTTACAGACATTGCTAATCAGGAAACTTATGTTTAACGTACGTCCTTCTACATTTTTCTTCGGTTTTGTTATTGCATCATTGACCGCCATCCTCATCTGGTACTATCAGAAAAGCACCTCTGTTGAAGAGGGCGCCATCGATTTGCTAGACCGCTATGCCGTGGCTCAGGCGCGGATCGATGAGTTAGAGACCCGCATAAAACAGAAGAATTAAGCAATATCCATCAATCTCCCTGCATTATCGTGGTGACGATCCCGCCGTCCTGGACATGCCACAACTCTGTCGCGAAACGCTCGATAAAATAGCGATCGTGGACAACCGCCAGGATCGTGCCAGGGAAATTAGACAGGGCTTCCTCAAATTGCGTGCGGGACGCAATATCCAGATGGTTGATAGGCTCGTCGAGCAACAGAAACGTACAACCCGCGGCCACTAGGGTAGCAAGGGAGAGGCGACTGCGCTCACCATAGCTAAGTGAGGCGATCGGGCGCAAGGGGTCGTCTCCTTCAAACAAAAAGTAATGCAGAAACGACCGAGCCTCCGTCTCCGACATCGGCGCAGCCCGCAATATTGTCTCCAGAGCCGTCGAATTATGGTCCAGTGATTCCTGTTCTTGTGACATATAACCCAGGCGAACACTGCCGCCCAGGTGAATCTTGCCGTTCAGCGGTGGTAAGGTTCCGGCGATAGTGCGCAGCAATGTGGTCTTACCCGCTCCGTTTTGGCCGGTCAGGATGACCCGCTCCCCGGCATTAATACTCAGGTTCAAATCAGAAAGCAAGGCGTAATCACCATAGCCGACGGCCAGGTTATGGACTGTCAAGACATCCCGGCCGATATGGGCATTAGATGCTTTCTCGAATTCCAGTTTCATCTGCCAGGATCGATCCGGCTTGGCCACGCGCTCATCCGACACCACAAATCGATCCAGCTTTTTCTCGCGCGACGCGGCCTTGCGCGCCACCCTCTTGGCAATACGGCGCACACCAGGTTGATTGGGCTTGGTGGTGATTTCGACGCGCCGCGCTTGTTCCTTTGTTCGGGCGATGTCCTGGTTCATGCGGCGAATTTCGTACTCTTGATCCTTCCAGATCGATAGCCGGCGCGCCTGATCATGAAGAAACTTCTCCAGATAATCGCTGTAGTTCCCGGGATACTGCTGGATAGTATGGTGGATGGGATTAAGGTCCAGGATACTCGTCACGGTCAAGTCGAGAAATCGCCGGTCGTGGGAAACGATCAGGGCTGCCCCGCGGAAGGTAGCCAGCCAACTCTCCAGCCATTCCAGCATCTCGATATCGAGGTGGTTGGTCGGCTCGTCGAGGAGCAAGACATCGGGGTCGTCGAGCAAGACCAACGCGAGAGCCAGGCGGGTTTTCTGACCGCCGCTGAGCAGGCCTACCCGCTTATTCCGATCGATAACATCGAGACCAAGGTGGCTAAGAATTAGCCCCTCACCACCCACTTCGCTCCTGGTAAGCCGGGCCAACGTTTGATCATACGCCTGCTGAAGATCCACTCTGTCCGGCTCCATCGCCAAATCAGCCCCGAGCCTGGCCAACATTGCCTCCAGCTCGACAGGTTCTTCGCCCCGGGCATGGCGAAGCGCCTGGTCCAGGGTCACCTGGGGGCTAATGTCAAGTCCCTGAGGCAGATACCCCAGCCGCAGGTTGGATGGGGTGAGCATAATCTGCCCGCTGTCGGGCTTTTCCTGGCCCATAAGAATCCGCAGCAGCGTTGTCTTGCCACTGCCGTTAGGACCGATCAACCCGGCGCGCTCGCCAGGGGCGATGGAGAATGTAATATCTTTTAGAACTGGTGAAAGGTTGAAAGATTTGGTAATCCGATTGACGGTAAGCATGAGTTCAAGCCCTTAGCGATCCTGACGGGAAATCGCCCTAAGACTGCCGACCAGGCAGGTCCATTAGCGCAAAAACAGGGCAAATAACTTGAACTCAGTTCGACATCGGTCACCACTTTGTTGAGGATACCGGAATTATCCCATCTGCGGGCGCAGAAATCAAGGCGGCAAGCAGGTCAGCGGATGTAGCGCAAGCTGGTTTGCGGCGTGCCGAGATATTCTACCCCTCCCGCGGTCACCAGCACGTCCTCTTCAAGGCTCATCATTCCGCGTTCCGGCACGACGACATGTAATTCAAGGGTGAAAATATTTCCCGCCTCAACTTCCAAATCGCAAATGCCTTTGTAGCGCTCCCACCGTGGGCCGAGTACAGTCGCGCCATCGTGGGCCGAGCGGCCGAGCAGGTGGCCAAAGGCATGCATGTATTCCGGATAGCCATTATCCACAATATATTCGCGCGCCACCTCATCGACTTTCCAACCTGGTACGCCACAACGCAATGCCGCTTCACCAGCGCGAATCGCGCCCAGCACGACGTCGAAAGCCCGCTGAACCTCGGGGGGCGCGCTTTCTTCATCCGGCTGCAACACATACCACATACGCTGAATATCGGAGCAATAGCCGTCCTGTTTGATACCCAGATCGACGTGGAGCGTATGTCCCGGCTTCAATGCCACATCGCCGGGGGCGGCATGCCCGGCGGCAGACTCTGGACCGCAGGTGACGATCGGGTTGAACGGTTTAGGCCAGGCGTAGTCCATGCCCATTCCATCGATCAGGTCGTGAACAAAATCCGCGATTTGCTTCTGCGTCATTCCGGGGCGAACAAAGGCCTCAATTTCATCGAACACGCGCTCCGTCGTGGCCACCGCGCGGCGGACTCGCTCAATTTCGGCCGGGGTTTTGCGACCGCGCAGTGCGGCAATGATGGGGGCGGCCGATACCAGCCCGTCAACCCAGGGGGTATCGTGCAGGTAGGTCGCCAAAAGCCGGTACATCCCATGGCTCAACCCATCGGCCGCCACATCATCCTCAGAATAGTTGATGGCGATGGATCGCGGCGCGTAGTCAGCCAAGGCATCCAGCAATGGTGGCCTGATTCCCTCATGGTAAGCGATCACATTTGTATAAGCCCCAAGGGTCCGAACGTTTTCGGCGTCGAAATGGCCGATGATAGCGGTCCGGCGGCCGTCGCGCCCGATGAGGAACGCCGATTGCCAGGTGACATCCCCGTTATAAATCAGTTCCAGGGCTGGATCGGTCGCCATGGAAGACTCGCGGACAAATGTCAGCCAGACATCGATGTCAAATTCATTGAGGATAGCGGTAACCTGATCGAGCTTCTCGAAGATCAATCGGCGATCAGACATTATATTATTCCTGTGTGTCTCGAATCAGGAGCCAACGATCGAATCATAGATGGCGTTCAAGTCATCATCCGAATAGAAATGGATAACGACGCGCCCGCCCTTGGCGCTTTTTTCGATGTTGACCCTGGTGCCCAAGACCGATTCAAACCGATCCTGAATCTCGGCTAGTTCGGGCGGGAGTTGGGCGCGTTGTTTTGGTGGTGGTTTTTTCTCTGCCATGAGGTTGGCCACCAGAACTTCCGTCTGGCGAACGCTCAATCCTAACCGGAGCAGCTGATTCATGGTAGCGATTTGCATTTCGCCCGCAGGCAGAGGCAACAAGGCCCGCGCGTGAGCGCCGCTTAACTGACCGTTGTTCACTGCGGTCTGGATAGGCTCTGGCAAACTCAAGAGTCGGACCAGATTCGCCACAGTCGATCGCGCTTTGCCCACGCGTTCGGCCACGACTTCCTGGGTCAGGCCAAATTCGTCAATAAGTTGTCGATAGGCGTGGGCTTCCTCTATAGCGTTGAGGTCAGCCCGCTGCACATTTTCGATCAGTGCCAACTCCAGCATATCTTGTGGCGTGGTCTCTTTAACGATAACCGGTACTTGTTCCAGTCCCGCCAATCGCGAGGCTCGCCACCGCCGTTCACCGGCGATCAACACAAACCCCTCGACCGTTTCCGTCACGATGAGCGGCTGGATCAGGCCATGCTGTTTGATCGACGATGCCAGTTCAGCCAGCTTGTCATTATCCATCACCGTGCGTGGCTGTCGCGGATTCGGAATGATGCGATCGATGGCTACATGGCGCACCCCTTCTTCGCGAACCGGACGCTCGCCGGAAGGGGAGAATAACGCGTCTAGCCCACGTCCGAGAGCCTGTCGCTTAGCCGGCATGATCATCTCCTCCATTGCGGCGATCACCATTCAACAGTTCCGTCGTCAGCAACTTGTAAGCGACCGCGCCCGGCGACTGGGGAGAGTAATGATTAATAGGGCGGCCAAAACTTGGGGCTTCGCTCAATCGAATATTGCGGGGAATGATGGTACGGAAGACCTTGTTGGGGAAATGGCGTCGCACTTCTTCCACGACCTGCCGGCTCAAATTGGTCCGGCTGTCATACATGGTCATCATGACTCCGCGAATTCTTAGCGAAGGATTGAGGTATTCCTGAACCAGGTGAATGGTCTCTGTCAGTTGGGTCAGACCCTCCAGCGGGAGATATTCGCATTGAACCGGAATCAATACGCCGTCGCGCGCGGCGGTTAAAGCGTTGATCGTCAAGAGTCCGAGGCTGGGGGGACTGTCGATCAGAATATAATCATACTCGCTCTCGATTTCTTCCAGCGCCTTCCGCAAGCGATATTCGCGACCAATTACATGGACCAATTCAATCTCGGCCGCGGCCAACGATGGATGTGAAGGCAGCAGATCGAGATGGAACTCGTCGTGGTGGCGGCGCACGTCACTGACCGGCAGTTGATCCAGTAGTAGATCATAGGTGGAAGGGTGCATCTGATTCTTGGCGAATCCCAGTGCAGACGTGGCGTTGGCCTGGGCGTCGAGATCCACCACCAGAACGCGCCGACCGCTGCCAGCCAAATAGCCGCTCAGGTTAACAACGGTCGTTGTTTTGCCTACCCCTCCCTTCTGATTGGCTATAGCGTAAATCCGGGCCATTTTGGTCTCTATGCCTCGCCCCATTGCCCGGCGGCAGGTCGCCGGACGGCCGCGCGTGACAGGCGGTGAATAGCCTCCGCCTTTTCCGGCAGGCTACGAAAACTGACCGAGTGCGAAGCGATGCGATTGGCAAATTTTGCCGATTCCAAATAGTCCCCGTCAGTCTGATAGAAGCGCACCAGATAT
>WBZM01002857.1_pt1 | contig 14109 bp, 9 predicted proteins | sample 5204271 | NCBI WGS metagenome assembly WBZM01 (sample SAMN12344346, study PRJNA552823) | activated sludge metagenome | biome: Activated sludge suspended growth; feature: Nitrification reactor; material: Wastewater; isolation source: activated sludge from nitrification reactor of wastewater treatment...
CCCCCTGGGCGCCGTGGTACGCGGCGCAGTCGGACGACAAGAAGCGGGTGCGCCTCAACATCATCAGCCACCTGCTCGACCACGTTCCCTACAAGGACCTGCCGCGCGAGAAGGTGGTGCTGCCGGCACGGCAGAAGGCGGGAAGCTACAAGGAGCCCGATTATCCCTACAAGTGGGTGCCGGGAAAGTTCTGAGCGCCTGAAGATGCCACGAGGAAGGGCGGAGTTTTCCGCCCTTCGGCTGTCCGGCGCGATCGCCGAAAATCGCGCAGCAGGGGCGCTTTGAACGCACCCGATGCGAACCGACATTCCAGGAGATTCCACATGCCTCTCTCAAGTCACCCCATGGCCTCATCGCTGCGTGCTTCCGATACCGGCAAGGTGGTCAGCGCCCGCGATGCGGTGCGCTTGATCCGCGATGGCGATACCGTGGCGACCGGCGGCTTCGTCGGCATCGGCTTCGCCGAGAACATCGCCGTGGCGCTCGAGGAACTGTTTCTCGAAAGGGAAGCGGCAGATGTGCACGGCCAGGGCGGCCCGCGCAACCTCACGCTGGTGTACGCGGCCGGGCAGGGGGACGGCAAGGACCGCGGCCTCAACCACCTCGGCCATGACGGGCTGGTCGGCCGGGTGCTCGGCGGCCACTGGGGTCTCGTGCCGAAACTGCAGCAACTGGCGGTTTCCAACCGGATCGAGGCCTACAACCTGCCGCAGGGGGTCATCACCCATCTCTTCCGCGACATCGCCGCCGGCAAGCCGGGAACCATCACGCGGGTCGGGCTCGGCACTTTTGTCGATCCGCGCTTCGGCGGCGGCAAGCTGAACGAGAAGACGACCCAGGATGTCGTGCGCCTGATGGAGATCGACGGCGAGGAGTATCTGTTCTACAAGGCCCTGCCGATCAACGTTGGCATCATCCGCGGGACGACGGCCGATCCCGAAGGCAACGTGACGATGGAGAAGGAGGCGCTGACCCTCGAGGCGCAGGCGATCGCGATGGCGGCGCGCAATTCGGGCGGCACGGTAATCGTCCAGGTCGAGCGCATCGCCGAACGCGGCACGCTGAATCCGCGGCAGGTGAAGATTCCTGGGGTGCTTGTCGATTGCGTGGTGGTGGCGGAGAAGCCCGAGTACCACATGCAGACCTTCATCGAGCATTACAGCCCGGCCTTCGCCGGCGAGATCAAGGTGCCGATGTCGGCAATCGCCGCGATGCCGATGAGCGAGCGCAAGATCATCGCGCGCCGCGCGGCGCTCGAATTGCGGGCGAACGCCGTGGTCAATCTCGGCATCGGCATGCCGGAGGGCATTGCCAATGTCGCCGCCGAGGAGCAGATCATCGACCTGATGACGCTGACCGCCGAGCCTGGCGTCATCGGCGGCATCCCGGCCGGCGGCCTGAACTTCGGCGCGGCCACCAACACCCAGGCGATCATTGACCAGCCGAGCCAGTTCGACTTCTACGATGGCGGCGGCCTCGATATCGCCTTCCTCGGCCTGGCCCAGGCCGACCGCCAGGGCAACCTCAACGTCTCCAGGTTCGGACCGCGACTGGCTGGCGCCGGCGGCTTCATCAACATTTCGCAGAATGCCAAGAAGGTCGTCTTCGTCGGCACCTTCACCGCCGGCCATCTGGATGTTGCGGTCGACGCCGGAAAGTTGCGGATTTTCGAGGACGGCAAGTCGCGGAAGTTCGTCGAGGAGGTCGAACACCGCACCTTCAGCGGGCCGCAGGCCGCCAAGTGGGGCAAGCAGGTGCTCTATGTGACCGAGCGCTGTGTCTTCAGGCTGTGTCCCGAAGGTCTCGAGCTGATCGAGATCGCCCCCGGCGTCGATCTGCAGAAGGACATCCTCGACCAGATGGATTTCGTCCCGATAATGCATTCGCCGCCGGCGCTGATGGACAGCCGCATCTTCCGCGACGAACCGATGAAGATCCGTCCGCAGATGCTCGAGATGCCGATGTCCGAACGCCTGACCTACGACGCCGGCAAGAATCTCTTCTTCGTCAATTTCGAGGGGCTGTACGTCAGGAGCGCCGATGACATCGCGCGCATCGGGCAGGCGGTGGACGAAGCGCTGGCGGCGGTCGGGCACAAGGTCAATGCCATCGTCAACTACGACCGGTTCGCCATCGTGCCGGAGCTCGTTGACGATTACATCGCCATGGTCAAGGGCGTCGTCGAGCGCCACTACCACGAAGTGACGCGCTACACCTCCAACACCTTCCTGCGCGTCAAGCTCGGCGAGGCGCTCGCGAAGGGCAAGCTGCCGCCGCAGATCTACGAGTCGGCGAGCGCGGCCGAGGCTTCGCTGCCCCCGGCCGACGCGGGCTAGATCGCCGCCAGCCGCTGGTTGGAGAGCGAGAGCCGGTTGGCGAGAACGTCGAGAAATCCTTGGTAGAAGTGCATCCGGCAGGATTCGGAAGCCATTTCCAGGGCTTCGCCACGAATCGTGACGATGTTCGCCGCAGTTTCGGCGACGACATCGGCGCTGCGGATATGGCTGTGGCGGCGGATGATCGCCATCTCGCCGAAGCATTCGCCGCCGTTCAGCGTGGTGAGCCGGGTGCCGTTCTTGCTGACGGCGAGTTCGCCGTCGGCGACGAAGCAGAAGAAATTGCCGGGTTCGCCGTCGCGCATGATCGCGGTTCCGGGAGTGACGTGCCGCCAGTCGGCGAAACGCAGCGCTTCCCAGATTTCGACGTCGGTGAAATCTACGAAGAAGGGCAGCGCGCGCAGTATCGCGAACTTCTCGGTATCCGGAAAATCGCTGCGCGCCGTCCTGAACTGGCGGTTGCGGACAGCCTGCGCCAGATCATGGGCAAACGCCTGCCAGGTCTGATAGCGGGCATCGACGTCCTTGGCCATGGCGCGCGCGACGATTTCGTCGAGTATCGGCGGCAGGCCGGGACGTTGCGTCGAAGGCCGCGCCGCTTCGCCATGGACGATCTGGTAGACCATGCTGAAGTTGTTGGCGGCCGTGTAGGGCAACTCGCCGGTCAGCAACTGGTGCAGCACGACGCCGAGCGAATAGATGTCGGTGCGGTGGTCGAGATGCTGTTCCTGGACCTGTTGCGGTGACATGTAGGCGGGCGACCCGATGCCGGTGACCTGGGTGCGTTCGATGCTGGCGTACTTGATGATGGCGGCGCCGAAGTCCGAGATCTTGATGTCCGAGCCGCCGGCGAGCAGGATGTTGGCCGGCTTGATGTCGCGGTGGGTGATGCCGAGGCGGTAGGCGAAGTCGAGCGCCCGCGTGCATTTGAAAACCAGCTCGACGACGCGGTCGACCGGCAGCAGTCTGCCGGGTTCGCAGTGCGCCTCTAGGGTGCCGCCGGCGACATACTCCATGACGATGTAGCAGAGATCCTCGGCGACCACGGCATCGTAGATCTGGACGATGTGGGGGTGGTTGAGCTTGCCGATCAGCGACGCTTCGTTGAGAAACAGGCTGGTGTACAACCTGCCCTTTTCCGGGTCGCGCAGGATTCCCGGGCTGGCGACCTTGATCGCCACGTCGCGCTGCGCAAACGGGTCGCGCCCGAGGTAGACGGTGCTCGTCGCGCCTTCCGCGAGCTTGCTGACCAGTTCGTATTTGCCGAGCTTCTTCTTCATCTTTCAGAGGCGGCCACGTGCCCGGGCGATGGCGGCCCTGACCTGGTCCGGAGCGGTGCCGCCGACATGGTTGCGGCTGGCCAGCGAGCCTGCCACGGTCAACACCGCAAAAACATCGTTTTCCACCTGCGGGCAGAATGCCCTGAGTTCGTCCAGCGTCAGTTGCGGCAGGTCGACACCCCTGGCCTCGGCGGCCTTGACGGCGTGGCCGACGGCTTCGTGCGCGTCGCGGAAGGGCAGGCCCTTCTTGACCAGGTAGTCGGCGAGGTCGGTGGCGGTGGCGAAGCCCTGGGTCAGCGCGGCCCGCATGTTGTCGGTGCACACGGTGATGCCACCGGCCATGTCGGCGAAGATGCGCAGGGTGTCGGTGACGGTGTCGACGGCGTCGAACAGCGGTTCCTTGTCTTCCTGGTTGTCCTTGTTGTAGGCCAGCGGCTGCGACTTCATCAGGGTCAGCAGGCTCATCAGCTGGCCGTAGACGCGGCCGGTCTTGCCGCGCGCCAGTTCCGGCACGTCCGGATTCTTTTTCTGCGGCATGATCGACGAGCCGGTGCAGAAGCGGTCGGCGATCTGGATGAAGCCGATGCGCGGGCTCATCCACATCACCAGTTCCTCGGACAGGCGGCTGATGTGCATCATCAGCAGCGAACAGGCGGCGCTGAATTCGATGGCGAAGTCGCGGTCGGAAACGGCATCGAGCGAGTTCTCGCAAACCGCTTCGAAGCCGAGTTCGGCGGCGACGAATTCGCGGTCGATCGGATAGGTCGTGCCGGCCAGCGCGGCGGCGCCGAGCGGCAGGCGGTTGACACGCTTGCGGCAGTCGGCGAAGCGCTCGCCATCGCGGCCGAACATCTCGAAGTAGGCCAGCATGTGGTGGCCGAAGGTCACCGGTTGCGCGACCTGCAGGTGGGTGAAGCCGGGCATCGGCGTCGCCGCTTCCTTTTCGGCCAAATCCACCAGCGCCGAACGGAATTGCTTCAGCAGCACCTGAATGTCATCGATGGCGTCGCGCAGGTAGAGGCGGATGTCGGTGGCGACCTGGTCGTTGCGCGAGCGGCCGGTGTGCAGCCGCTTGCCGGCGTCGCCGACGAGCGCGGTCAGGCGCTTCTCGATGTTGAGGTGCACGTCCTCGAGGTCGAGCGACCACGCGAATTCACCGGTTTCGATCTCGCGGGTCACGGCTTCCATGCCACGCTCGATGTCGATCAGGTCGCCCGCGCTGAGGATTCCCTGGCGCGCCAGCATCTTCGCATGCGCCAGCGAGCCGCGAATGTCCTGTTGCCACATCCGCTGGTCGAAGTCGACCGACGCGGTGTAGCGCTTGACGAGATCGGAGACCGGTTCCGAGAATCGTCCGGCCCAAGTGTATTGTGCGGCGCTGGAAGTCATAGAATAGGGCGGTCAAGGCGTTCAGGCATCTGGAATGACAAGTATACGGCACTTTCCGGCAACGCATCCGCTCCCCGACTGGCGTAATTTCGGGGTCATGCTGCGCGTCCTGCTCGGCGTCAACCTGCTGGCGCTGGCCGTCGCCTTCATCCAGTCCCCCGGGCTCGCCGACTGGATGGCGCGCTACGTCGAGATGGCGGCGCTGGTCGAACCGTTGCTCCTGCTCGCGCTCGGGCTGCTGGCGGCTTTGCGCGATCCGCTGCGGCGCCTGCCGCTGCGCCTCGGGCAACTGGTCGTCGTTGTCCTGGCGGGTGGCCTGGCGTATGCCCAGAATCTCTTCTGGCTGTCGCTTGGTCTCGGCGAAGGCGGCAACCCGCTGCGGCCGGTCCTGCTGGCGATGGTCGCGACCGTCGTGCTGCTCGGCTACTTCGAACTGCGCGCCCGCGCCTTCTCTCCCGCGCAGGCGGAAGCGCGACTGGCGGCCCTGAACGCGCGCATCCGCCCGCACTTCCTGTTCAACTCGCTGAACGCCGTCCTGTCGTTGATCCGTGCGCGGCCGCAGCAGGCCGAGGCGGCGCTCGAATCGCTGTCCGACCTGTTCCGCGCCGCGATGCGCGACCCCGGCGAAATGATCAGCTTGGCCGACGAGATCGCTCTCGGCAAGCAGTACTTCGAACTGGAAAGGCTGCGCCTAGGCGAGCGTCTCACGGTCGACTGGGAAATCGGGGCGGTTTCCATGAACCTGCCGATTCCGCCGCTGATGCTGCAGCCGCTGCTCGAGAACGCCGTGTATCACGGCATCGAGCCGTCACCCGAGGGTGGCACGGTGAGCGTTTCGATTACGCAGCACGGCGACGAACTGCGGATCGCCATCGCCAACCCGAATGCCGGTCAGTCGCAGCACGCCGCCGGCAACCACATCGCCGTCGCCAACATCCGCGAGCGCCTCGCCCTGTATTACGATCTCGAGGCGCGGCTGGAAATCGAGGCCGGCGAGCAATTCTACGAGGTCCGGATCATTCTGCCATGCCGCATGCCGAACCCCTGAAAATCCTGGTCGTCGATGACGAGCCGCTGGCCCGCGACCGTGTGCGCGAACTGCTCGCCGACATCGCCATCCAGTTTCCGTCCGCAGTCGTCGGCGAGGCTGGCAACGGCATCGCGGCGCTCGAATTCCTGCGCGAGCATGCGGTCGACGTCGTCCTTGCCGACATCCGCATGCCGCGCATGGACGGCATCGAACTGGCCGGCCATCTCGGCGCCTTTCCGGCGCCGCCGGCGGTGATCTTCACCACCGCCTACGACAACTACGCGGTGCAGGCCTTCGACCTCAACGCCGTCGACTACCTGCTCAAGCCGGTCCGCGCCCAGCGCCTGCTGGTTGCCCTGCAGAAGCTGCAAGCCGCGCCAGCGGCCGATCGCGAACTGCTCTCCAGCGTCGGCCGCGCCGTGCGCGGCGGCGGACGCACCCACCTGTCGTGCCTCGAACGCGGCCGCCTGCTGCTCGTGCCGGTCGCCGAAGTCCTCTATTTCAAGGCCGACCTCAAGTACGTAATGGCGCGCACGGTCGACCGCGAATACCTGCTCGACGAGGCGCTGACCCATCTCGAGAGCGAATTCGCCGAGCGCTTCATCCGTCTGCACCGCGCCGTGTTGGTGGCGAGGACGGCGCTCGCCGGCTTCGAAAAGGCCGCGGGCGACGATGCCGAGGCCTACGGCTGGGCCCTGTTGCGCGGCGTCCCGGACAAGTTGCCGGTCAGCCGCCGCCAGTGGGCGCCGGCCCGCTCGGCGCTGACCGGCTGACGGACGTCCTACAGCCAGAAGCGGGTTTCGCCGCCGGACAATTGCTGGTGGTGCACGACGACGCGCTCGTGGTCAAACAGGATCACCGAGTAGCCGGCGGGTTCACGGCAGCCGGGGACCTGGTCGCCACGCAGCGTCGCCAGGTCGAGGGCGATCTGATGGTTTGGCGCAGCGGTGCACGAAAACGGAATGCCGTGCCAGCTACCGCCAATCGGCCGGTGCAGATGGCCGAAAAGGAGATGGCGGATGCGCGCGCGGTGCGGGGCGATGACCGACCAGAAGGCGTCCGGGTCGCGCAGCGCATACTGGTCCATCGACGGGATGCCGACGGCGAAGGGCGGATGATGCATGGCCAGCCAGATCGGCTCGTCGCCGGTTTCGCGCAAGCGATCGCCCAGCCATTCGCGACGGCGGGCGCAGTAGTTGCCCCAGGGCACTCCCGGCTCCAGGGTGTCCAGCAGCAGGAAATGTCCATGGTCGGTGGCAATCGCCGACTGGAGGAAGCCGCCGGCGCTCGTGGCCAGTTCCGGGAAGCACTGCGTCAGCGCGGCCCGGTCGTCGTGGTTGCCGACCAGCGGATAGGCGGGCATCGGCAAGCGGGCGAGGGCCTGTGCCAGCGACCGGTAGACGGCCTCGCCGCCGGCGTTGGCGAGGTCGCCGGTGAGCAGGCAGAATTCCGCGTCGGCGTGCGTTTCGAGAATGCCGTCGATCGCCAGATGCAGCCGATCCAGCGGCGAAGTTCCGTAAAGCAGTTGCCCCGGCCGGATCAGGTGCAGGTCGCTGAGCTGGATGACCTTCATCGCGAGCCTCCGGATCAGGCGTCGCCGAGGGCGCGGGCAACGATCTCGCCGACGTCGCGCGACAGGCCGGGATGGTCGCGGATGCTCTCCAGCGCTGCGCGGGCGTGGGCCTGGCGGCTGGCGTCGAAGCGCCGCCAGCGGTCGAAGCAGCGCGCGAGGCGCGCGGCGACCTGCGGGTTGCGCGCATCGATCGTGTTGATCTGCCCGGCGAGGAAGGCGTAGCCCGCGGCCGTATTGAAACGGACGAGGTTGGCGCCGAAGGTGCGCAGCAGCGCATAGATCTTGTTCGGGTTGGCGATGTCGAAGGCCGGATGCGCGGTCAGGTGCCTGACCGTTTCCAGCGTGCCGGGCAGGCGGCTCCCCGCCTGCACGGCGAGCCACTTGTCGACGACCAGCGCCTCGTGCTGCCAGCACTGATGGAAGTCGGCGAGCGCCTGCTCGCGCTCCGGGCAATCGCTCTGGGCCAGTGCCGCGAGGGCCGCGAACTGGTCGGTCATGTTGTCGGCCGAGCGGAACTGGCGCATGGCGAGTTGACGCACGGCAGGGGTGTCCAGTTCGAGCAGGTAGCCGAGGCAGACGTTGCGCAGCGCGCGACGGCCGGCGTCGGCGGCGCTCGGTTCGTAGGCGCCGTGCGGGGCGAGGGCGGAATAGGTGGCAGTGACGTCGGCTTCAAGTTGCTCGGCCAGATGCCGGCGCAACGCGTTGCGGGCGGCGTGCAGGGCGTCGGGGTCAACGACGTCCAGCGCCTCGGCCAGCGTCGATTCGCCGGGCAGGGTCAGCGCCTCGGCGACGAAGGCGGCGCCGCGCTCGGCCTGGGTTTGCAGCAGGCGCCGGGCAGCGGCGACGAAGCTGGCCGGCCAGTCTGGCGTCCGGCCGGCGGCGATGGCGGCAACGGCGTCGAGAATCAGCGTCGACGCGAGGCGCTGGCCGGCCTCCCAGGCGTTGAACGGGTCGCTCTCGTGCGCCAGGAGCAGGGTGAGTTGGTCCGGCGTGCAGGCGAAGTCGAGAATTACCGGCGCCGAGAAGTCGCGCAGCAGCGAGGGTACCGGTTCGGCGGCGACGTCGGTGAAGACGAAGGACTGGCAGGGGGCGGTCAGTTGCAGCGTGCGCTCGCTGCCGGCGAGCAGTTCGCCGGCCTCGGAGAACAGCGCGGCGCGGATCGGAATCAGGTACGGGGCGTCGTCCGCGGCGCGCGGGTTGGCCTGCGTGCAGGTCAGCGTGTAGGTGGCGGAATCGGCATCAAAATGGCCGTCGACCGCAACATGCGGCGTTCCCGGCTGGTTGTACCAGCGCATGAACTGGCTGAAGTCAAAACCGCTGGCGGCGGCCATCGCCGCGACGAAATCCTCGCAGGTCACGGCTTGGCCGTCGTGGCGGCGGAAGTATTCGTCCATTCCGGCGCGGAAGGCGTCGCGGCCGATCAGCGTCTGGATCATGCGGATGACTTCGGCGCCCTTTTCATAAACGGTCGCCGTGTAGAAATTGTTGATCTCGACGAAGGACGACGGCCGCACCGGATGCGCCATCGGCCCGGCGTCCTCGGGGAATTGCCCGGCGCGCAGGCCGCGCACCTCGCGGATGCGGGCGATCGAGCGGTTGTGCACGTCGGCCCCGAATTCCTGGTCGCGGAAGACGGTCAGCCCTTCCTTGAGCGAGAGCTGGAACCAGTCGCGGCAGGTGACGCGGTTGCCCGTCCAGTTGTGGAAGTACTCGTGGGCGACGACGCGGTCGATGTTCTCGAAATCGACGTCGGTGGCGACATCGGAGCGAGCGAGCACGTACTTCGTGTTGAAGACGTTGAGCCCCTTGTTCTCCATCGCGCCCATGTTGAAGTCGCCGACGGCGACGATCATGTAATGGTCGAGGTCGCATTCGAGGCCGAAGCGCTCCTCGTCCCACTTCATGGATTTCTTGAGCGCCGCCATCGCGTGCGGGCACTGGTCGACCTTGCCCGGCTCGACGTAGATCGCGAGCTGCACTTCGCGACCCGAGGCGGTGCGGAAGCTGTCGCGCAACACGTCGAGCTTGCCGGCGACGACGGCGAACAGGTAGGCCGGTTTGCGGAACGGGTCTTCCCACCTGGCCCAATGGCGGTTGTTGTCTTCATCACCCTGCGCCACCGGGTTGCCGTTGGCGAGCAGCACCGGAAACGCCGCCTTGTCGGCGTGCAGCGTCACCGTGTAGGTCGCCATGACGTCCGGGCGGTCGAGGAACCAGGTGATGCGGCGGAAGCCCTGCGCCTCGCATTGCGTGAAGTAGCCGTCGCGCGAGCGGTAGAGTCCGGAAAGGCCGGTGTTGGCGTCGGGGTCGATGCGGACGACGGTGTGTAGCGTGAAGGCATCGGGAACGTCGGCGATGGTCAGCGTGTTCGGCGTCACGGAAAACGCCACTTTTTCACCGTCGACCGCAACGCTCAGCGTCTCCAGTTCCTCGCCATCGAGCACCAGCGGCTGCGGCGGCCGCGCCGGGTTGCGACGCAGAGCCAGTGCTGCGCTAACGGTCGTCGCGCCGGCTTCGATGACGAAATCGAGGTCGACCGTGTCGACCAGGAAGGCGGGCGGGGTGTAATCCCTGAGGTAGACGGTCTGCGGGGTATCGGTGTTCATGGTTCGGCGGTGTTGGGGGCAAGCGCCTGATCATACGTTAAACCGGGTTCGCCGGATTCCCGGGAATGTTCCGGATGATGAATTGCGACCCGGATCGGCGCGATGGCATCCGCCAGCAGCTGGCGATTTTCTGATCCCGATGCGGCTACCCGGATATTCGGAACGACCGTCTCAAGCTCCGACTGAACGGCCATTCGACCGGTGGGGCATTGCCGGCATTATCGGATCGGTTGCTTTCCGCCCAGCCGGAAGAGGTGTCGGACGGAAGCTTTCCGGTCCTGTGAATGCGTGCTCCCGACCCCTATGCATAGATCTCAACTAGGCGTAGTTATGTCGAAAAGACCCCGCCGGCCCCGCGGCACCCCTCATCAGGAGCCGGTGCGTCCTTTACATAGTTATCGGCATTTGAAGGAACTTCATGAGAGGCCTTGGCGCACAGTATCAACATCACGATGCTTGGGGCAAGACCGCCCTGCTTTTCGAAGATCATGCCGCGAAGTCCCAATGCTGTCCCGGTGAGGCACTTTATAAGTCAATCGATTGTCGGCGCGTGCAAATCAAGATCAACGGATGTTCCCTATGTTGGTCTCCAGAAGCGGAACTGCGATGGCGCTCTGCTGACAAAACCATGTTTAGAACAATCCAGATTGACCTCGCCGAGGACCGCCCTTTGTATGAGCCGATCCGTTCTGGCCTTTACGAACTATCCCTAGTTGCGATCTATGCATAGTGGCCGGTTGCACCCATCCTTCAGTTACCTGCAAGCTGCCCTTCGCGGCAACGGGAAGTTACCCGGTTTGCAGCGAGTATGCAGCGCAAGGCCACGGGTGGCCGGTCGTTACTCCGGCTGCTATGTCCGCACTACTGTGTCGGGCGATTCTTCCGACCATGCGCTGGCGAGTGATGCGCACCTTCACACCTGTTTTGCAGGCACCCGTGGTGTGATCATTTTGCTCCCTTCGCACCAGCACGGCGCGAACGTGGGTGCGCGCTTCGGGAAATATTGGTCTGCTCGGAGATTTCCCGAGCATCATCGACTTCGCTGCCCGGAGCCGTGACCGTGCTTTCCAGCTTGGTATGACCGGGCAGCGACTGAATGGCTCGCAGGTTCTTCGGAAATATCCGTCTCTGGAACGGTAGAGGCCGGAGAAGCTGGTCTTTGTCCGGGCCGATGCGGACGGCCGTGGTCGGCGGGTTCGGCGTCACGGAAAATGGCATCTTCTCGCCGTCGACCGCGACAATCGGTTTCAGGGTTTGTCGCCGTCGCGCACCGGCGACTGCAGCAGACGGTACTGGTGCAGTTCCTGAGATGGATTGTCCGGCGCGCCGGTTTTCATTGTCCGACGGAGCATCCGGGTCCGGCAGTTGAAACGCCAAACCGGGTGGCGCGGAGCTCCCGGGTGCGGCCCTAAGGCCGTGAATTTGCCGATTGACTGCACCCGTCAGCCCCCCGATACTGCTTGGCGAGTCGGAATTTCTGCGGGTGCGGCGTTCGGTGCCCGGTTGTGGACAGGAACGCGCGTGATTCGCGGGCCGCCGGGCAGTTCCGGCGCTGTTCCCTGATTCGGGGGGAGGTGGCGATGGAAGCAGCGATACACAAGATCTGGACCTACTTCTGGCTGCCGGAGACCAAGTACATCATCGCGGTCGTCGCGTTCTTCGCACTGCTGTCGTTGCGGTTGCTGCCCAAGGAGCGTCAGCGGATCGGCAGGACGACGGTGGTGTTCGTCCTCTGTCTGGTGGGCCAGCTCTTCGGCGCCCTGCTCGAGGCGCTCGACTATTCGCGCTTCGCGGTCATGATCCACGAACTCTTCGTCATCGGTTCGGGAATGGCGGTGTGCCGGCTCGTGGCAATCTTCGTCTTCCGCATCATCCTGCCGCGCTTCGGCATCGTCGTCGTGCGCATCGCCGAGGACGTCATCGTCATCGTCGTCTACGCTGCCTTCATCCTCGGGCGGCTGCACATCGTCGGCCTCGACCCGTCGAGCCTGTTGACCACCTCGGCGGTGATCACGGCGGTGCTGGCTTTCGCCATGCAGGATACCCTGGGCAACATCCTGTCGGGCGTCGCCCTGCAACTCGACAACTCGCTGCGCACCGGCGACTGGGTCAAAGTCGACGATGTCACCGGCCGGGTAGCGCAGATCCGCTGGCGGCAGACGACGATCCGGACGCGCAACGGCGAGGTGGTGGTCGTTCCCAACAGCCAGATGATGCGCGGCAGGTTCACCGTATTCGGCCGCGCGGACATTCCCAACTGGCCGTGGCGGCGCTGGATCTGGTTCAACATCACCTACGACTCGCCGCCGACGCTGGTGATCCAGAAGGTGGAAAAGGCGATCCGCAGCGCCGACATTCCCAACGTCGCCCACGACCCCGCACCGACCTGCGTGCTGATGGAGTTCGGCCAGGGTTACGGGCGTTACGCATTGCGCTACTGGATGCTCGATCCGCAGCCCGACGACCCGACCGACTCGGCGGTGCGCGTGCATGTCCTGGCCGCGCTGCAACGCGCGCGGATGGAACTGGCGGTGCCGGAACAGTCGTTGCACATCACCAAGGAAAACGATGCGTATCGCAAGTCGCTGCAGCGCCGGGAAAGCGAACGGCGCATCGCCGACCTGCACAAGCTCGAACTGTTTTCGAGCCTTCAGGAAGAGGAACTGAGGACCATCAGCGAGCGCATGGTCTACGCGCCGTTCGCCTGCGGCGACGTCATCTTCAGTCAGGGCGACGCGCCGCACTGGCTCTATCTGCTGGCAGATGGCGAAGCCGAGGTGTGGATGGAGTTTCCCGATCATTCACGGCAGTTGTTCCGGACGATCCAGGCCGGGGGCACGTTCGGCGAGAAGGGGGTGCTGACCGGCGAGGCTCGGCGCGCCACGGTGATCGCCAAGACCGACGTGGTCTGCTATCGCCTCGACCAGGCGACGGTCGAGGAGATCATCCGTTCCCGGCCGGAAATAGCCGACGCGATCGCCGAGATTCTCGCCCGCCGCGAGGCCGAGATGGACAGCTTCCGCAACCAGTTCATCGGCGCCTCTGGCGACAGCGAGGGAGCGCAGCCGAAAGCCGGCATCCTGGTCAAGATCAGGGATTTCCTGGGGCTGTGAGCGCGTGGTCGGCAATATCCGCGCCGCAGGAACGCCGTTGCGCGTTGCTGCGCTAGAATCGGCGACATTCCTGTATGAAAGGCAGTCCCGATGACCCATTCTTCACTGTTGCCGCTGGCAGCGCTCTGCCTTGTCCTGGCGGCTTGCGAGAGCCCGCCCAAAGCGCCGCCGGCTTCGCAGAACCGCCAGCAGCTCGAACTGAAGCTGGCAAACGGCACCTACAATTGCGAGCACAAGGTGCGTATCCAGGTCGAGCGTGAAATCCGCGACCGCGTGAACACCCGCATCACCATCGGCTGGAATGGCAACCGCTACCGCCTCGAGCGCGACCCGTCGTACTCGGGGCTTCCCCGTTTCGAGGATGACGCCAACGGCCTGGTGTGGATCGACTTGCCCTGGAAAAGCCTGCTGCTCGATGGCAAGACCAACAAGCCGCTGGTCAATGAATGTCGCCCCGCCTGACGCAAGGCGGGATCGGATGCGGGCCGACCTGACGCTCGGATGCACGCGCCAATCCGCCGGTAATCGCGGTGATCCGGCGTGCCCCTGACCGTCATCCAGGCTGCCTCTGGACAGCCAGTCGAATGAGCGCTAGGCTTCCAACGTAATCAGCTAAGGGAGCGTAAAAATGTCGGAACCAGGCGATAGAAAGACACCATTCGTTGTCGGGTGGCGCGATGGATTCATGATCAACATTCCCCAGGTCGACCGGGAGCACAAGCACCTTTTCGAACTGGTCAAGCGCCTCGAACTGAGTACGGTTCAGGCAACCGTCGACGAAC
>WBZM01001762.1_pt2 | contig 14097 bp, 8 predicted proteins | sample 5204271 | NCBI WGS metagenome assembly WBZM01 (sample SAMN12344346, study PRJNA552823) | activated sludge metagenome | biome: Activated sludge suspended growth; feature: Nitrification reactor; material: Wastewater; isolation source: activated sludge from nitrification reactor of wastewater treatment...
GTCCCGCCTGTTCCAGCACCACCCCGATTTGACCGCGCAATTTCGCCCGGGCGCGCGGCCGAAGCCGCGCCAAATCGCGACCGAACAACTCGACGCGGCCGGCTCGGGGATCGGCCAAGCCGGCGATGGTCCTGATCAGTTCGCGCCGTCCCGAATCCACCGCCCCCCCCAACACCCACAGTTCGCCGGGCAGGGCCTGGAAATCGAACGGTTCCGGAATCGGTCTCACGTCCAAAACCAAATCCCACAGCCGCACCGGCGCTCCGTCAGCCATAGCGAATGAGGGAAAACAGCAGGCTGACGATCAAACAGCCGACGAACGACTGGGCGAACGCGCCGGGCAATGCACGCGGGATGTCCACGTAAGCCCTGACCCGAAAAGCGCGAGAAGACTGCACCAGAATGATATGAATCGCTTGCGTGACCACCATTGCACCGGTCAGCGCCAATGACGGGTAACTCAGTCCCGAGGCGCAAACGCCGAGAAAAATCGGCAGCGGGACATTCTGGTAAATATCCAGCATCGCCGCCGCGCCGACCGTCACCCCGACATTCAGCCAGCAGGTCAGGATCGGCAACGAAAGGATCATGCCGAGCAGGCGGGGCAGCACGAAAAACCCGTGAGGATCGACGCCCATCGCGGCCAGGTGGTCGATGGCCTGGTTGGCCTTGATCTCGCCCAATTCGGCGGTGATCGCGGAGCCCGACAATCCGGTCACGAACAGCGCCGCCAGAATGGGATTGAGCTGATGGTACATCATGATGTGCATGATGCGGCCCAGCAACGCCGGATCGTGGATGCGAAACACGATCAACGGAAAAGCCATCAACGCGCCGATGATCGAGCCGACCACGGTAAAAAGGTACGCGCGCTGCACCGCCGTGAAGTAAATCTGCTGCACGGTATGCCCGAACAGAAACCGCCATTGCCCCCGGACGATCAGTCCGGCGCTCGCCAGCACGACGGCCAGAAAATCCATCTCGTCGAGCAGCCGCGCCGCCGGCTTGGCGACCATCGAGCCCAGCGTTTCCGCTCCCCGCCAGAACCACGCCCGCGCCACCGCTTTCATGAGACCGCCGTTCGGGTCGGATCGACCCCGCTCAGGGCAGCTCCCGCACCACGCGAAACCCCAGATAGTAATCCCGGAAGCCGGGAAGGTTGCGATGCCGGTCCGCCGAGCGAACGCTGCGGGGTTCGTCGTTCCAGGAACCGCCGCGCACCACGAACTGGCGTTCGCCTTCCGGCTCCTCGCAGCTCTGGCTCGGCGCCTGATGGTCCTGGTCGTAGAGCGAGCAGGTCCATTCCAGGACGTTGCCCAGCATGTCGTGCAGACCGTAATCGTTGTTCCGGTAACTCCCGGCCGGCGCCGTGTAAATATTGCCATCGCGGCATTGCATCGCCGTCCAGCCGACGAATAATTTTTTGCCGTCCAGGTCGGCCGCGTTGGCGTAGGCGCAACCCTGGTCGGGATCGTCGCCCCAGAAACGGCTCGTGGTCGTCCCGGCCCGCGCGGCATATTCCCACTCCGTTTCCGTCGGCAGGCGGTAACGATAACCGGTCTGCTGCGACAGCCAGTCGGTATAGTCCTTGGCATCCCGCCAGCGGACGTTGACGACCGGCCGCCGTCCCCGCCCCCAGCCCTGATCGTCGGGCAGCGGACGGCCGGTTGCCGTCGCGAACCGGTCGTACTCGAAAAACATCACTTCGTACTTACCGATGGCGAAAGCGTCGGCGATCCGCGCCGGACGCTGCCGCTCGTCGTCGTAGCGGCCCTTCTCGTGCGCCGGCGAACCCATCAGGAAACCGCCGGCGGGAATCACCACCAGTTCCGGGCCTTGAGAACCATCGCCGAGACGATCCCGCATCACCGGATTGGCCGGCCCCAGCCGGGCCAGCGCGGCTTCGGCCTCCGCGCGAAAATGACAGGTGGCCGAACAGTTTTCGAGATAGGCCCAGTACGCCTTCCGGGTATTGGCCCGCCGGGCGACGGCGAAGGACTCCGCGTCGCTCTGCCGGGCGCGCTCCGTCACCTCGGCCTGCTTGAGCGTCGCGGCCAAGCCGGCCAGCTCGGGCAATTCCGGCTGGATCGACCCGGCTTTCCCGAGCGCCTGCCGCGCGCCGGCCAAATCGCCCTTGCTCGCGGCCGCCTGTGCCCGGGTCACCCAAACCTGCGCGATCCGCCGCCGCCCGGCGGCAATGAACGGATCGCCGGGCACCAGCCCCGCCAGCGCCTTCAGTCGGTCCAGCGCCTCGTCGCCCCGATCATCGCGATTCTCCCGCTCCAGCGCTCGCGCCGACGCTTCGAAGTCGGCCTTGAGCTTGCCGATCTTTTCCTCGGTCCGCAAATTCTGGATGGCGCTACGGGCTTCCTGCCCGAAGCCGCACCGCGGACAGCGCTGCAAGTAAAGCTGGTACGCCACCTGCGTATCCACCCGCTTGGCGGATTCGAAAGCCCGCGCGTCAGCCTCGCGCTCGGCTTCCTGCAACAGCACGGTCAGGCCCGCGTCCCGCTGGCCCTCCGGCTCCTGGACTGGGCGGGAACCCGCGCCGGTCCGGATCTCGGCGGGAGGCGGCCGATCCGAGTCGGCTTTCGGGCCGCCTCGCTCGGCAAACCAATATACGCCCAGCGCGACGAGCAGAAACAGTCCCGCCACCGAAAACCAATTGCGTCTCACGGAGGCGCGGCCGTGGCCGGTTCTCTGGGCCGGGCGCTGCGCCTCCTCCAGCGCGCCGATGAACGAGCCGGCGTCGGTCGGGCATAGCTCGCTCGGATACGCCAGCCCCCGCCGCAAAATCCGCCAAGCTTCATCCGTCAGCCCGGCCGGGCGCGGCATCATGTTGGCGACCTGGCTTTTGGCCTCGTAGGCGCTCTGTCCGGTCAATATCCGGTAAACCAGCAGCGCCAGGGCGAACACGTCGCGGCGAAACGCGGTTTCGGCCGGGGCCGCATCGACCGGACCGTCGGGAGTCGTTTCTTTAGTGGAATCGCCGGCCCCGAACAGGACGCTGCGCGGTTCCCGCACCTCGGTCGCCACCCCGAACCCCAGCAGCTTGATCGCGCCCTGGCCGGTGAGGAACAGGCTGTCCGCGTCGAGGTGCTGATGGCTCAGGCGATGTTCCTGACGGGCGTGGTCCAGGGCGGCCGCGACCGGCCGCAACCATTTCAGCATCTCCTCCCAGGACAATCCGCCCTGGCCGCGCTCGCGCAGCAGTTGCGCCAAGCTGTGGCCGCGCTGGTGATCGACGTATTCCATTTCGGCGAACGCCAAGCCATCGATGCCATGCCGCCAGCCAAAAACGCGGGCGATATGCGGATGATCGACTTTCGCGGCCTGTTCGACCCGGGTTTTGGCCTTGGCCAGATAGGCTCGCGACCCGATGACGTCGGCGCGTTGCGAGCGCTCCTCGCGGCCGGTCTGCGGGCCGGGCGCGTGGCTCGGCGGCGGAAAAAGCTTGACGGCCCGAAACTCGTCGGTCATTCCCCTGCCGCGCTCGCGGTCGAGGGCGACATCCAGCGCCATCCACACTCGCCCATCGCCGCCGAGATCGTGCAGCAGGCGGACCCGGCATTCGGGAGGACCGATCACCATGCCGGCCTCCAGCCCTTCCAGGCCGACCGCCGCCATCGATCCCGCCGATTCGGGATCGGTGGCGGCGCTTCCCGAGGCGGCATCGTCTGCGGCAGCCACCGGATTGCCGGCCGCTGGCGCATCGCGCAGCACTTCCCGCCGACGGCGCTCCAGCTCCGCCTCGTCCAACTGACCGGCGGCGTGCGCTCGCTCAAGCTCTTCAAGCCGTGTTTCGATGTCCATGGGTCACGAATTTGCCAGATAGTCCCAAAATATTGGTTTGAACGACAGCCCACAACCGCATCATCAGTCTAGTCTAGCAGAAGCGATGAATCCGCCCGGGTGCGCCGTTGCGCCGACCGACTCCGCCGTGGCCGGTTCATTCGCGCCGAACGTTGCGATGTCGAGCCTATCGCCCCATAATGCCCTTTTCCGATACATCTTCACGCCTATCGTCTTGCCGTGAATAGCGTGGTTACTCCCCAGCAAGCTTCGCCCGACTCCGGTTCCATTCTGGAAGTCGCGGTGCGCTCGCTGCGCTCGCCGACCGATCGCGGGCGTCGCGACAACCAGGACAACTATCTCGTGGTGGACGGCGAGGGACGGGGCCGTTTTCTGCGCGACCAGCGGGAAAACCATATGCGGTTGCCGGATTGGCCGTCCGGCCATTGGCGGGTGGCCGTGCTCGACGGCATGGGAGGCCACAGCCACGGGCGGGAGGCCGCCGAGCGCGCCATCGACGGCTTGCTCGCTTTGCCGGCCACCACCGATCTCGGCCAACTCTCCAGCGCCCTGAGCGACCTGCACGGCGAGCTTTATCGGGAATTCCTGGCGGCGGGATTGGAAACCGGCTGCACGCTGGTGTTGCTGGAAATTCCCGCCGCCGGCCCCGCGCTGCTGTTCCACGTCGGCGACTCGCGGTTTTACGCCGTCGACCGGGAGCGGGCGGAGTGCCTGACCGTCGATCATGTGCCGGCCACTCACCTGGCGTTGCTCGGAATGGTGGACAACGTCCAATGGTTCCAGCAAGTTCACGTCCGGCCGAACTCCCAGATCAGCCAAGCCTTCATCCTCGGCAGCACCCTCGGCGTGCCGAGCCTGCACGTGGAATCGATCGCCCCCGAGCTGTTCGAGCTGCACGACGGCAACTTGCCGCTTTTCTTGCGCGGGCTGGGCGACCGCCGTATCCTGCCGCTCGAAGCCGGCTGGATTTATCTGCTCGCCAGCGACGGCCTCTGGCATCTGTCCCAGCCGCAGGCGTTCATCCGGCGCTGGCCGGCGCTGTTGGCCCGGCCGCAGTACTCGCTCGAACAGCTTCTCGACATCCTGCTCGATGAATTGGCCGATTTCATTCGGCAGCAGCGGAGCCAACCGGACGACAACTGCACGGTCATCCTGCTGCGCAAATCCGGTCCGGCCGCGCCTTCGCCCGGCCGATCCTGAATGGCCGAGGGAGGCCGACCCATTGAAACTCAGGCACATCCTGCTGTTGGTGCTGGTCGCGCTGGCCATCGCCTTCATGCAACCGCTGGTATCCCTGTTGGGCGGCTTGACCCTGTTGCTCGGCGTCGGCGGGTTGATCTTTCGCGATTTGTCGCCGGCCCGCCAGGACGCCGTCGAGCGGCGGCTGCTCGGCTGGCTGCGCCGGGCTCGCGCCAACGGCGCCACGCCGGTAGCCGGCGAGCCGGGTGACTTCCGGCGGCGGCTACCGGCCGACTCCGCGGAATCGGGAACGCCGGCCGGGCACCTGCGGCGCGGTCGCGCCAAATCGCCGTCGCGCCGTCCGGCGGACGACACCGCGACTGGAGACAATCCGCCGCCGGCCGTTTGATCGCGAGCAGGGCGACCGGCGCGACGCGATATTCCGGCCCTCCCCGATCATTCGAGATCCTCTCCCGCCGTCACCGGATGGGGTTTCGCGGACCGCCGAAACTTCAGGCCAACGCTCCGCTTCGGGCCACTCGGCGCAGGATCGCGTAAATTTCATCCTTCAGATGCAGGCGCCTCTTCTTCAGGGTCTCCGTGTACATGTCCGAAGGCGTCTCGATCTGGAACTCGATGCGTTCCACTTCATCGTTGACCGCGTGATACTCGTCATAGAGCCCGGCGAACTTGGGATCGGCGGCCTTCAACTCCGCGATGCGATCCTTGTATTCGGGAAATTCGTGAAATAGATCGTGGCTCTCTCCCAGCATCGGGTTGTCCTCCTATCATGGTTTTATTGCGGACAGATGGATGTTTCGTGACGGTTCAGTATATCAAGCATCCCCAACCACCGTCATGGCGGAGAACGCCCCGCCATTTGGAAACCGAGATGCGGGGACCGCGCGGACATCCGCCATCTCATCCGCTACAATTTTCCGCCGATCAATTCGCGGAGGATCATAGGGCCATGAAATACAGCTCCGTCATTCCAGCTCTCCTGCTCGGCCTGTCATTCCTGCTGCTGGGAGGCGGCCTGAGCGCGTGCAACACCGTCAAGGGCGCCGGGCAAGACATCAAATCGGTCGGCAAGGCCATCGAAAACAAGGCCGAACAGAAAAAATCCTACTGAATCAGCCAAATCGCTCCCTCCGTTTCAGCCGGTCGATCAGGAGGATCTCTCCCCGCGCCCCCAACCCCTCTCCGAAAGGGAGAGGGGTTTTTAGCGCGGGCGCCTAGCCCTCTTCGCGGCAGAAGTTGATCAAACCGAGAGTGGACGCATCGTGGCCGGCGGCCGGTCGGGTGCCCTGCAATTCGGGCAGGATGGCGTTCGCCAGCTGCTTGCCCAGTTCCACGCCCCACTGATCGAAGGAGTTGATGTTCCAAACCACGCCCTGGACGAACACCTTGTGCTCGTAAAGCGCCAGCAGCGAACCCAGAACCATCGGAGTCAACCGCCGGTAGAACAGGCTGGTGCTGGGCCGATTGCCGGGGAAGATCTTGTAGGGCAGCAATTTCTCCAGCGCTTCGCCGCTCAATCCCTGCTTCTCCAGCTCGGCGCGGGCTTGCGCCTCGGTCTTGCCGACCATCATCGCTTCCGCCTGCGCCAGACAATTGGCCAACAGGATCGGGTGATGGCCTCCGATCGGATTCGGGCTCTGGGCCGGGGCGAGGAAATCCGCCGGGACCAGATGGGTTCCCTGGTGCAAGAGCTGATAAAAAGCGTGCTGGCCGTTATTGCCCAGACCGCCCCAGAGAATCGGTCCGGTGTTGACCTGGACCGCTTGCCCGTCGCGATCGATCGACTTGCCGTTGCTCTCCATGTCCAGCTGTTGCAGATAGTCGGGCAGCGAGCGCAGATAGTCGTCGTAGACCAGCGTGACTTGGCTGTCGGCGCCGAAGAAGTCGATATACCAAACCCCCAGCAGCGCCAGGATCACCGGCAGATTTTCCTCCAGCGGCGCGGCGCGGAAATGCTCGTCCATCGCGTGCGCGCCGTCCAGCAGTTCGAGGAAATGATCCATGCCGATATAGACGATGATCGGCAACCCGATGGCCGACCACAGCGAATAGCGCCCGCCCACCCAATCCCAGAAGCCGAACATGTTGGCGGTGTCGATGCCGAACTTGCTCACGCCTTCGGCGTTGGTGGACACCGCCACGAAGTGCTTGGCCACCGCCGATTCGTCGCCCAGCTCCTTGATCAGCCAGGCGCGGGCGGTGTGGGCGTTGGTCATGGTCTCCTGGGTGGTGAAGGTCTTGGAGGCGACGATGAACAGGGTGCTCTCCGGATCGCACTCCGCCAGGACATGGCTGATGTGGGCGCCGTCCACGTTGGAGACGAAATGCATCCGCAAGGTGGGGTCGGCGTAAGGCTCCAAGGCTTGACAGACCATTTTCGGGCCAAGATCGGAGCCGCCGATGCCGACGTTGACCACATCGCGGATGCGCTTGCCGGTATGGCCGCGCCACTTGCCGCGCCGGATCTGGTCGGCGAACTTGCGCGCGTGCTCCAGCACCTCGTTCACTTCCGGCATCACATCCTGTCCCTTGACGCGGATCGGTCGGTTGCCGCGGTTGCGCAGGGCGGCGTGCAACACCGCCCGTTGCTCGGTGTGGTTGATGATCTCGCCGTCGAACATCCGCTCGGTCCAGGCCGGCACTTGCGCCTGGCGGGCCAGTTCGATCAGCAGACCGAGCGTTTCGCCGGTGATGCGGTGCTTGGAAAAATCGACCAACAAATCCCCGAACCGCCGGGAAAACCGGGTGAAGCGTTCGGGATCGGCCGCGAACAGGTCGCGCAGGTGCAGGTCGGCGATGGCGGCATGATGGGTTTTCAGTTCTTGCCAGACCGGCAGGTTGCTGGGAACGGACATGGACAGCTTCCTTATTCAGGTTGTTAAAACGCTGGCGAAACCGGATTGAGCGCGAGCCACCTGGATCGGCGAGCGCTGGCGCACACATCGCGCCAGCGCCGCGCGTGGCCCTGGGATTACTATAGTTTCCGCCGGGGTAGCTGTCGAATCGCGCGACCCAGTCGTCTACTCTTAGCGGTGACGGATCGCTTGAAAATCCCGCTTTTGACCGGCGCGACCCGCGCCGGACTCCCCCCAAGCGGATATAATCGGTCATACTCATACAAATTTGCTGGATTTTTTCGATATGCGGATTTTTGGAGCTTTACCCGTACAAACAGGCTGTCCAGAGCCGATGGCAAGCGACCGGTGTCCGGCCGCACCGCAACCGCGCGGCTCGCACGGTCCGCCCCAGTAAAATCATCGAGCCCCACGATCCAACCCGAGCGACGCGATGCCATGAACGACGCGACCGAATTCGAGTCCTCCCTTGCGGGAACCATCGATTTTTTCCAGAACTTGCGCCGAAAATTGGGCGTGCTGGAAGCGGAAGCGGGCGCGCAACACGAGCTGTTACGCACCGTCGCCGCTTCGGTTGCCTCCTTCCAGCATGACCGGCAAGCCGACCGGCAAACGCTCGCCGCTCTCGCCGGCAATTTCGAGACGCAAACCGCGCAACTGGTCAAGCTGCAAACCGACATCCGTCTGCTGGGCGAGGAACTCGCCCAAGTCGAAACGCTGGCCGGCGGTCTGCGACAGGATCAGGAGCAGGCGCGGCAAACCCTCGCGACGCTGGTCGAGGACATGCGGACCCAAGGCACGACCTTGCGCCAGGAGCTGGAATCGGATCTGAAGCAACGGATCGTACCGATTGCCCGCGTCGCGGCCCTGGAAGAACAACTGACCGCCAGGGCCGGAGAGATGGACGGCTTGCTGGCCGCCTTTCAAACCTCCAATCAGGAGGCGAGGACCGTCCAGAGCCGGATGACGGCGCTCGAATCCCGGTTCGAGCAGATCGATCGAAACGCCCGATCCATCACCGGCACCCTGACCGATCTGAGCGCGGCCATCGAACGGCACGAGCGGACGCGGGACGTGCTCGATCGGCTGGTCGAGGCCAGCGAGGCCATCGAACCGCAACTGCAAATGCAACGGACCCGGCTGGACGAACTCGCCGAATCCTCGACCGAGGTCCGGCAGGACCTGCAAGAGGTCCGGCGGGATTTCTCGCGCTTGACGGGCGAGCTTGAAAGCCAGCGCCAAACTCTGGCGGAAACCGGCCAAACCCGGCAGGACCTGCAAAAGCAGCAAGACCGGCTGAAGTATCTGGAAACCCTGGTCACGAAGGTATCGGCGGACACCAGTTCCACCCGCCAGATATTGAATGTCCTGCAATCGGATCTGGCCGTCCAGAGCGACACGCTCCGGGAACTCGACCAGACTTGGCGGGAAGGGCTCACCGCGTACCAAGACCGCTTGACCCTCCTGGAAAGCACTGTCGCCGAGTCCGCCCTCCACGCTCGGAGCCCGTCGCAGGAACCAAGCCCGGCCGCTTCCGCGCAGGAATCACCTTTCCTGGACGCCGCAGAGGAATCCCCTTTCCTCGACACCGCAGAGGAATCCCCTTTCCTCGACACCGCAGAGGAATCCCCTTTCCTCGAACCCCAGCAGGAGTCGCCCTTCCTCGAACCCCAGCAGGAGTCGCCTTTCCTCGTCGCCGTTACCGACCAAGCCGACGAAACTCCGCCCACGATGCCCGCCATCGAGCGGGAGCGATTTGACGAGCTGGCCGCTTCTCTCGCCTCCGCCCGCGAGGAGCAGCAGGAGCTTCGCGGCGAGCTGGCCGCTTCTCTCGCCTCCGCCCGCGAGGAGCAGCAGGAGCTTCGGCTTGAGCTGACAACCGTTCAGAACACTCTGGCGACACAGTACGATTATCTCACCAACCTGCGAGATATCCTGGCCGATCAGCTCACGTCGCAACAGCAGCGGCTCGGCGAGCTCGAAGCGGGTCTCGCCACCCTCCGGCAAACGCCTTCGGGCGCGGCGGACAGCGACCTCCAGCCTTTGAAGGAAGCCTTGGCAACCCAACAAGGAACGCTGGAGCAGCTACGGCACGCGGTAGAGCACCAACTGCACGATCAGCGTCAACGCCTCGAAGAGATCGATGCCGCGCTCGGAAACCTGTCACAAGCGCCTGCCCCGGCCCCGGAAGCCGATCTCCAGCCCCTCCACGATGCCTTCGCCGAACACGCCGGAACGATGAACCACCTGCGGGAGAACACGCAGCAGCAGTTCGGCGCACTCACCGCTACTCTGGACAAGCAACAGTTGGAATTGCAGGAAGTCGTCGAACGCATCGACCTCATCCAGCGAGACATCGAGCGCATCCAGCGACAACCGACCGCGCCGGAGCCGCTCGCCGAGCGCCGCCACGGGCTGGACGCCGACGACGCTTACGCCCAGGAACTCCGGCAACATCTCGAAACCCTCCAGGATTCGGTCACCTTGCTGGAAACCCGTCTGACCGGCCAAGCTCAGGCGTTCAGCAGCAACTTCGAGCAGTTCCAGGGGCTGAACACCGATATTCAGGATCTCCAGCAGCAGGTCGCCAACCTGGAATCGTCGCCCCGCCTGGACACCATCGAACAGGGGCTCGCCGGGCAGGAGCGGGACATCGCCCAACTCGCCGACTCCCTCCAGCAAATCAAGCTGGACTCGCAGCAAATCGGCGAGGCGATCCGCCAAGATGGCCGCGACTCGGCGATCGCGGAACTGGAAGAAAAGCTGAACGCGCAGCAGGAACAACTGTCCGGCATGTCCGCCACCGTGGACGCCATGCGCGCCGACGCCAAGGCCACCCAGGAAAAAGTCTTGACCATGGCCGCCAACGTCGCGCAACGGATTCACGAATTCCAAAATCAGTTGATGGCGGCCAAGACCGCGCAAGGCGAGCAATTACAGGAAGTCGAGCAAAAGCTCATCATGCTCCAGGCCGCGGTCGAAACCATGGAAACGCACCGCAAACCCCGCCGCTGGTTCAGCATGCCGGCCACCTTCACGACCATCGCCTTCACCGTCGGCGCCGCGTTCTTGGCGGTGCTGGCCCAGGTGCTTTGGACCACGGGCACGGGCTAAAGCGGGCTTTTCTCGCGCCGGCACCGCGCCGCTTGGCCCATCAGACCAAGCGGCGAACGCCGTCAAACAGGCGGCGGATTTTCATGCTCGAAGTCCGCCCGGCACACGACAAAGAGCGACCGTGCCGGGCTCTCGGTCGAGCGAGAGCGAGCGCTCGCGACCGCGGTCGGGCCGTTCCGACAACTCGCCGCCGGTCAACTCCAGCCGACCGCTCGCCCCGCCCCCCGCGCCCGATCAAACCGCAGCTCGCACGGTCGCCTTGCGCTCCAGTTTGCCCCAGCCCACCAGCACGCCCCGCAACGACGTCAGGGTGCTCTTGATGGCCACGTAGTACATCAGTTGGCGGTAGAAAAAACGCTGCCAGAACAGCCAGACGAGCAGACCCCAGCTCTCGCGGCGCTCCAGCGCGAAGGCCAGAATGGCCGCCAGATAATCCACCGACGCGAACAGGGCGTAGTAGAACAGCACGCGCCACAGCGCATCGGGGGAATACTCGGCGGGATGCTGCCAGCGACTGAAGGCCGCGCTCCCCAAGGACCAGACCAACAACAGATCCATCACCGGCGAAACCAGCGGAAACAGCACTTGGAAAATAAAAATGTTGGGCAGCGCCACAAAACCCAGCGCGCCATAGCGCGGCCGAAACAGCGCGTCGCGGTGTTTCCAGGCGACCTGCATGGTGCCGAACATCCAGCGGAACCTCTGGCGGATGAAGCCTCGCACCGTGTCGGGCGCTTCGGTCAGCGCGATCGCCTCGTCCTCGTACACGATGGCGTGGCCCAGCTTGCGGATAGCCAGGGTGAGATCAGCGTCCTCCGCCAAGGTCAGATCGGTGAAACCGCCCGCCCGCTCGATCAGTTCGCGCCGCCAAGCCCCGACCGCGCCGGGCACGACCGTGATGCAGTCGAGCGCGTCGAACGCGCGCCGATCCAGGTTTTGGCTGGTGATGTACTCCAGCGCCTGCCAGCGGGTAAGCAGGTTGATGCGGTTGCCCACCTTGGCGTTGCCCGCCACGGCGCCGATCCGCGGATCGGCGAAATGGCGGACCAGCTTGACGATGGTGTCTCGGGTGAAAACGGTATCGGCGTCCAGCGCCACGACAACTTCCGCGCGGGTTTGCGCCAGCCCGAAGTTGAGGGCGGCCGGCTTGCCGCCGTTCGGTTTGGTGAACACTTTCACGCGGGGATCGTCGGCGAAAGTGTCGCGCGCCAAGCGATAGGTGGCGTCGCTGGAACCGTCGTCCACCACGATGATCTCGAATCGCTCGGGATGGTCGCAGGCCCGCAAGGAGGCGATGGTCTGCACGATCACTTTCGCTTCGTTGTAAGCGGGCACCACCACCGCCACCGAAGGCGAATACGCCGGATCGAAGACCGCTCGCCGATTGCGCCAGCGCTGGTGCAGGGCGAGCGCGCCGACGAACAGCAGCCGGGCGATGCCCAGCACGATGCCCAGCAGGAACAGCCAGTGGACGAGCGTGGCCGTCCAGTTGATCACGCCGAACGCCGCCCCATCCCACCAAGTCTGCCACCGACCATCCGGCGGCACCGGCGGCATCACCTGATCGCGGGTCCGGCCCAGCAAATCCGAAACGGTCACAAACTGAAAGCCCCGCCCGCGCAGCGCCTCCACGATCTTGGGGATCGCCTCCACGGTCTCGCTGCGGTCGCCGCCGGAATCGTGCAGCAGGATCATGTTGCCCTCCCCGCGCTCCGCCTCCGCCACGGTGCGCCGCACGATCTCGTCCACTCCCGGCCGCTGCCAGTCGTCCGGGTCGATCTGCATGCCCACGATCAGATATCCCTGTTCGGTGGCCCACTCGATGGGGCGGATCTGGTCGATGGTCTCCGGTTCGGCGTCCACCGCGTAGGGCGGGCGGAACAGCAGCGAATGGCGGCCCACCGCGCTCGCCAGCAGCCGCTGGGTCGCGGACAGTTCGAGCTGAAACTGGGTCGACGAGATGGTGGAGATATTGGGATGGGTGAACGTGTGGTTGCCGATCTCGTGACCTTCGTCCACCTCCCGACGCAGCAAATCCGGGTTCAGCTCGCCGTTGACGCCGACGATGAAAAAGGTGGCCGGAACGTTCGCCTCACGGAGCGCATCGAGAATCTGGGGCGTATAGCGAGGATCGGGGCCATCGTCGAACGTCAGGGCCACTTTGCGCGCCGCCCCGCCGTGCCGGGTGATCATGTAGGGCGACGGAAACACCCGGTAACGCTCGGCGGTGATCAGGCCGCGCTTCGGGTCGAACTCGACGATCCGATTTCCCGGCCGCGGCTGGGCGGTGATCTCGAGGATCTCGCCCTGCCCCTCGTAATCCAGGCCGTAGCTGAAACGGACATCGCTCAGTCGGGCGGCCCGCGCCGCGTCGAGCGGACCCTCCTGGCCGAACACCTGCCACAGCGCCGGATCTTCGCTGCCCAGACGCCAGAGCGCCACGCCGCGCGGACCGATCGAACGGATCGTCGCCAACTGGTTGAAAGCGGTCACGGCGTCCAGCATCCACACATGGTGGACGCGATCATCGTCGTCGGCGTAATCGAACGTGGGGTTGAGGGAAGCCGGATCGAGATGGATATCGCCCTCCGACTCTTTGGCGGTGAGCACCGCCTCCTCGAAGGTCCGCTCCTCGGCGACGTGGCCTTTTTCCCAGTCGTAGGCGTAATTGCCGATGGCCACGATCATTTTGTCGGCCGGAACGTCGCGCTGGCGCTGACGCAGCACCTTGGCGAACCAGGGCAGGCTGGCGATGGGGCCGGGCGCACCGGACGACCAGTGCTCGTCGTAGGCCATCAGGATCAGGTAATCGGCATTGCTGGCCAGCTTGCGGTAGTCGAACGCCGGATCGCTGGCCGGCACGTTCACCGAGAGCGATCGATGTCTCGGGCGCAACGCGGCGTACAGCTCGGCCACGAACCGCTGGAAATCGGGCTGAGCCTTGGCCGCGATGTTCTCGAAATCGACGCTGGCGCCGGCGAAATCGTGGCGCTCCACATAGGCGACTATCTGCTCGATGGCGCGGGCCCGTGCCGCCGGGTCGGCCAGCATCCGGCCCAGTTTGGCGCCTTCCCACTCGCGGCCGTTCCAGTTGTTGACCAAGGCCATGATCGGC
>WBZM01002860.1_pt1 | contig 14092 bp, 15 predicted proteins | sample 5204271 | NCBI WGS metagenome assembly WBZM01 (sample SAMN12344346, study PRJNA552823) | activated sludge metagenome | biome: Activated sludge suspended growth; feature: Nitrification reactor; material: Wastewater; isolation source: activated sludge from nitrification reactor of wastewater...
GCCGGCGTCGCCGCCCCCCCGCCGGGCCGCCCCGGCGCGCCCGCGTGCTCATCGTCGACGACGACGAACTGGTGTCGCGCTCCGTCCACCGGATGCTGCGCCACCTCCACGACGTGGTGCAGGCCCAGGCCGCCGAGGCCCTGGCGCGGGTGGCCGCCGGCGAGCGCTTCGACGTGGTGCTGTGCGACCTGATGATGCCGACCATGACCGGCATGGAGCTGCAGCGCCGCATCCGGGAGCTCGACGCGGAGCAGGCGCGGCGCATGGTCTTCATCACCGGCGGCGCCTTCACGCCCGCCGCCCAGGCGTTCCTGGAGGCCGGCGTGCCCCACCTGCTCAAGCCCCTCGACCCCGACACCCTGCGCCGCGTGGTCGCCGAGGTGGCGGGGTGAGGCCCCGGCGCGCCGCCGCGGCACTGGCCGCCGCGCTGGCACTGGGCGCGGCCGCCTGCCGGCCCCCGGCCCCGCCGGCCCCGGCCCGCGTCCGCATCGCCACCACGGTGAGCCCCCAGTCCGGGCTGGTGAGCCTGGCCCTGGAGCGCGGCCTGCCCGCGCGCCACGGCGTCGAGGCCGAGGTGACGCGCCACGCCTTCGGCCGGGCGGCGCTCCAGGCGCTGCTCCAGGGCCAGGCGGACGTGGCCACGGTGGCCGAGACCCCGGTGGTCCTGGCGGCGCTGCGGGGCGAGCCGCTGGTGGTGCTCGCTACGGTGGCCACCTCGGCGCGGGACACCGCCGTGGTGGCGCGGCGCGACGCCGGCATCGCGGCGCCGCGGGACCTGGCCGGCAAGCGGGTCGGCCTGCCGCGCGGCACCACCGCCGACTTCTGCCTCGACACGCTGCTGGTGCGCCACGCCGTGGACCGGCGGACGGTGCGGGTGGTGGACCTGGCCCCGGACGCCATGGCCCCCGCCCTCGACCGGGGCGAGGTGGATGCGGTGGCCGCCTGGCAGCCGGAGGTGGCGCGCCTCGCCGCCCGGCTCGGCGACCGGGGCGTGACCTTCGGCACCGAGGACCTGTACGAGGGGACCTTCAACATGGTGGCCCGGCCAGACTGGGTGAAGCAGCACCGGCCGGCGGCGGAGCGGCTCCTCTCGGCGCTCCTGGATGCCGAGGCGCTGGCGGCCGGCGATCCCGAGGCGGCCTGGCGCGCCGCGGCGGCCCAGTCCGGCGGCGACCCCTGGCCCCGGCAGGCCCGCATCTTCGACTTCCGGGTCCGCCTGGAGCAGGGCCTGCTGGTGCTGCTGGCCGAGGAGGCGCGCTGGGCCCGGCGCGAGGGGCTGGCGCCCGGGGAGGCGCCCTTCGAGGCGCGCGACGCCGTCATGCCGGAGCCACTGCGGTCGGTCCGTCCCTCGGCCGTCACCCTGCTGCGCTGAGGCCGCCGTGAAGCTCGCCACCCGGTTCCGGCTGCAGGTGCTCCTCTCGGTGGCGGCCCTCGCCGCGGCGGCGGTCGTCACCGGGCGCGCCTTCCTGGAGACCCGGGCGGCCCGGGCCGACGCCGAGCTGGCCCTCCGGCTCCAGCGCACCATCCTGGAGCGGAGCATGGCCCGCGAGGAGTTCCTGCTCCACGGCGAGTACAACGCCCTGGCCGAGTTCCGGGCCCGCAGCCAGGCCATCCGCGAGGCGCTGCAGCAGGGGGCCGCGGCCTTCGACGAGGAGGACGAGCGGCGCCTGCTGGGCCGGATGGCGCAGCAGGACGCCGCCCTGGTCTCCACCTTCGACGCCCTGCTGGAGGGGGAGCAGGCGCTGCGGAGCGAGCCGGCCGTGCCGGAGCTGCGCACCCGCCTGCTCAGCCGGATCGTGGCGCTCCGCTACGATCTCGCCACCGCCGCCGGCGGCCTGGCCGCCGACGCGGTGGCGCGGCGCGACGAGGCGCAGCAGGGGGCGCTGCTGGCGGTGCTGGCCATCGCCGGCGTGGCGCTCGGGATCGGCGTCGGGGGCGCCGTGCTCCTCGACCGGCTGGTGCGCCGCCGCCTGGCAGCCCTGGGCGAGGGGGCCGCCCGCCTGGCCGAGGGCGACCTGGCGCACCGCCTGGCGCCCCACGGCGACGACGAGCTGGCCCAGCTCGGCCGGGCCTTCGACACCATGGCGGCGCGGCTCCAGGAGGCCCACGCCGCCCTGGCCGAGGCCAACCGCGAGCAGGAGGCCTTCAGCTACTCGGTCTCCCACGACCTGCGGGCCCCGCTCCGCCACGTGGCCGGGTTCGTGGAGCTGCTGGGGCGCCACGCCGGGCCCTCGCTGGACCAGCAGGGACACCACTACCTGGAGGTCCTGGAGCGTTCGGCGCGGCGCATGGGGCAGCTCATCGACGACCTGCTGGCCTTCTCGCGGGTGGGGCGGAGCGCCATGCACCCGCGGCGCCTGGCGCAGCGGCCGCTCCTCGACGAGGTGCTGCGCGAGCTGCAGGGCGAGGCCGCGGGGCGGGAGGTGGCCTGGGAGATCGGTCCACTGCCCGACGTGGTGGCCGACCCGGCGCTGCTCCGCCTGGTCTGGTCCAACCTGCTCGGCAACGCCCTCAAGTTCACCCGGGACCGCCGGCCGGCCCACATCCAGGTGGGCGCCTCGGACGGCATGGACGGGCAGGTGCGCTGCTGGGTGCGCGACGACGGCGTCGGCTTCGACATGCGGTACGCCGACAAGCTCTTCGGCGTCTTCCAGCGGCTCCACCGGTCCGAGGAGTTCGAGGGGACCGGGGTGGGGCTGGCCAACGTGCAGCGCATCGTGACTCGGCACGGCGGCCGGGTGGGCGCGGAGGGCGCGGTCGGCCGGGGGGCGACGTTCTGGTTCACGCTGCCGGCGGCGGAGGAGGCCACATGCAGGTCGAGCTGAGGCGGGTCCTGCTGGTCGAGGACAGCCCGGAGGACGCCGAGCTGACGATGGGGGTGCTGGGCGAGCACCTGCTGGCCAACCAGATCGTGTGGGTGCGGGACGGCGCCGAGGCGCTGGACTGGCTCTGGCGGCGCGGCCCCCACGCCGGCCGCCCGCCGGGCGATCCGTGCCTGGTGCTCCTCGACCTGAAGCTGCCGCGAGTGACCGGCCTGGAGGTGCTGCGCGCCCTCAAGGGCGACGGCCTGCTCCATGTCCTTCCGGTGGTGGTGCTCACCTCCTCCCGCGAGGATCGCGACCTGGCGGAGGCCTACCGGCTCGGGGTCAACGCCTACGTGGTGAAGCCGGTGGGGTTCCCGGCCTTCGCCGAGGCGGTCCGGTCGCTGGGGATCTTCTGGGGGCTGGTCAACGAGCCGCCCCCGGCGACCCGCCCGCCCCGGCCCTGAGGCCGGCCCGGCTCACGGCGCCGGAGAGCGGGCCCCGCCCACCCAGACCCGCAGCGGCTCCTTCACCGCGTGGGCCGAGCCCTGCAAGCGGAGCAGCAGGCCCGGCGAGACGGTGTAGCCGCGCGCCACCAGCAGCACGCCGCTGGTGCTGCGCACGTCGGCGGCCAGCACCTGGCCGGCGCGGAGCTGGGCCAGCGGCAGCTCGGCCACGCCCTCGGCCCGCTGCTGTCCCAGCTCGGCCTCCAGGGCCGCCAGCAGCGCCGGGTCGTGCTCGCCGGCGCGCCCGGCGCGGCCCGCCAGCAGCGCCAGCGCCTCGGGGCCCGAGTGGCCGGCCGCCTCCAGCTCGTCGAGGTCGATGGCCAGGCGGAGCAGCCGGGCGCCCAGGGGCAGGGCCCGGGCGCGCGCCGCCGCCGCCGGCCCGGCGTCCTCCTCCCCGCGGCGCCGCTGCGCGGCCAGGATCTCGCGCACCGGCTCGAGGCGCGGGATGCGCGCCAGGAGCGCGTCGCCCAGGGCGGGGGCGCGGTCGGCCTGGGCCTGCTCCGCCGGCGTGAGGGGCGCGCCGTCGGCCAGCTTCTCGGCCACGGCCGGCGCCAGGTGGAGGCCGCCGAGCTGGGAGAGCTGGGCCGCCACCTCGATGGGCCAGCGCTCCGAGACGTGCAGGCGCGTGCAGAGCGCCGCCACGGTGCGGTGCAGGCGGGTGGCCCGCCCGAAGGCCACCGGGTTGGCCAGCGCCAGCGTGTCGGAGAGCGCCCGAACCGCGCCGGTGAGGGTCTCCTCCAGCAGCTCCCGCTCGGCGCGCACCAGCCGGTGCTGGTCGGCCGCCGCGTCCACCGTGGCCAGCATGACGTCGGGCGGGCAGGGCTTGGTGAGGAAGCGGAAGACCTGGCCGTGGTTGACCGCCGCCAGGGCGGCGTTGAAGTCGGCGTGGCCGGTGAGGAGCAGCCGGGTGCTGTCCGGCGAGGCGGCGCGCACCCGCGCCAGGAACTCGGCCCCGTCCATGCCCGGCATGCGCATGTCGGAGATCACCACCGCGAAGGGCGGGGCCCCCTCCATCGCCACCAGCCCCTCGCCGCCGCCGCCGGCGGTCACCACCTCGTAGCGCCGCTGCAGGTGGCGCCGCAGCCCCTCCAGCACCAGCGGCTCGTCGTCCACGCAGAGGACGCGGGGACGGGCCCGCGCGGGGGCGGCGGCGGACGCCGCGGCGGGCTGGGCCAGCGCGGCCAGGGCGGCGCGGCCGGGGTTCACGCGGCCCCCTCGGCGTCGGCCAGCATGGCCTGGCGCTCCTCGGCCGCCAGCTCGCGCAGGTTGACCTGGTGGCGCGTCATCAGCCGGTCGAGGGGGTCCCCGGGCTGCCCGGTGGGGACGGCGTCGCCGACGGCGGCGTGGGCCAGCGCGTCGGCCGCCCCCACCAGCTCCACCAGGCCCATGCCGCAGCGGGCCGGCCGGTCCTCGTCGTGGTGGAAGGTGACCGCCTCCACGATGGCGTGGGGCAGCCCCCACAGGCCCAGCAGGTAGCCCCCCACCGCGGCGTGGTCCGCCCCCAGCACCTCCCGCTCCACCTCGACGTGGCTGCGCCGGTCGCGGGCGGCCCGGGCCAGGATCTCGGCGTAGGCCTCGGGGAGGCGGCTCGCCAGCACCAGCTTCCCCGCGTCGTGGAGCAGGCCGGCCGCGAAGGCCACCTCGCCGCGCGCCGGATCGCCCTCCAGGCGCCGGGCGATGCGGGCGGTGAGGGCGCCGTGGCGCTCGAAGGCGGCGAAGGCCGTCCCCGCCGCGGGCCCGCCCCCGAAGGCCCGCTGCACCTCCACGGTGAGGGTGAGGTGCCGCAGCGTGTTGATGCCCAGGTAGGCGATGGCCTGCTCGACGCTGGCCACCCGGCGCGCCAGGCCGTAGTAGGCCGAGTTGACGAACTGGAGCACCCGGGCGACCAGCGAGGCGTCCTGCTGGACGATGCGGGCCAGCGCCCTCACCGGCACCTCGGGATCGCCGAGCGCGGAGGAGAGCTGCCGGTAGGCGCCGGGAGCCGCCGGCAGGGAGCCCAGGCCGCCCACCAGCCGCCGCAGCGCCGGGTCGGACAGCGCCGCCTGCAGCTCCAGGGTCCGCTCGATGGTGCCCCGCAGCGTCGCGGTGTCGCAGGGCTTGAGCAGGTACTGGTGGGCCACCACGCTGGTCTGGGCCACCAGCGCCAGGTCGGCGTACCCGGAGAGCACGATGCGGGCGGCGGCCGGCCACTCGGCCTGGACGGCGGTCAGCAGCGCCATGCCGTCCATGTCCGGCATGCGCATGTCGGTGACCACCACGTCCGCCGGCGCGGCGCGCATGGCCTCCAGCGCCTGGGCGGCGCCGCAGGCGAAGCGCATCGACCAGCGCGGGCGGTCGGCGTGCAGGGCCCGGCGCAGGCCGTCGAGGAGCGGCGCCTCGTCGTCCACGAAGAGGATGCTGCGCTGGTGGCCGTGCGGGTTCACCCGACCACCTCCGGATCGCCGGGCTGCCGCGCCGGGAGGCGCACGAAGAAGATGGTCCCCACCCCCTCCACGGTCTCGAAGGTGAGCGAGCCGTGGTGCTGCTCCAGGATGCTGCGGGCGATGGCCAGCCCCTGGCCGGTGCCGCGCCCGACCTCCTTGGTGGTGAAGAAGGGCTCGAAGATCTTGTCGCGGATGGCCTCGGGGATGCCCCCGCCGGTGTCGGAGATGGCCACCACCACCTCGCCGCCGTCCTGCAGCGTGGTGACGCCGATCCGGCCCCGCCCGCCCGACGCCTTCTGGCGATCGCCGATGGCGTGGGCCGCGTTGACCAGCAGGTTGAGGAAGACCTGGTTGAGATCGCCGGGGTGGCAGGTGACCGGCGGCAGCTCGTTGAGCTCCACCGCCAGCTCGGCCACGTACTTGTACTCGTTGCGCGCCACGTCGAGGGTGGCCTGCAGGGCGCGGTTGAGGTCGGTGGCCACCATCTCCTTCTGGTCGGGGTGGGCGAACTCCTTCATGGCCCGCACGATGGAGGCCACCCGGTCCACGCCCTCGATGGTCTGCCGGACCGTGGCCGGGACGTTCTCGACGAAGTAGTCGAGCTCCAGCCGGGCCGCCGCCTCGGCCACCGCCTCCGCCTCGCCCGGCGCGGCGCGCGCCACCACCTCCCGGAGCAGCGCCAGCATCGAGGCCATGGCGCCGAAGGCGTCGGAGAGGAAGTGGGTGTTGTCGCCGATGAACTGGATGGGGGTGTTGATCTCGTGGGCGATGCCGGCCGCCAGCCGGCCCACCGCCTCCAGCTTCTGCGCCTGGTGCAGCTCCAGCTCCAGCCGCTTCGACTCGCTGTGGACCCGCACCAGCTCGGCGTGCTGGGCGCGCAGCTCCCGCACCATGCGCGAGGCGCGCACCGAGGCGTCCACGCGGGTGCGCAGCCGCTCCGGCCCGTAGGGCTTCTGCAGGAAGTCGTCGGCGCCGAGGGCCTGGCTGTGGGCGGCGGCGTGCTCGTCGCCGGTCACCAGGATGAAGGGCAGGTGGCGCAGGCCCGGATCGGCCTTGAGGCGGCGCAGCAGGTCCGGGCCGTCGAAGCCGGGCGTGACCAGGTCGCAGAGCACCACGTCGGGCAGCTGCGCCCGCAGCAGCGCCAGCGCCTCCTCGCCGCTGCCGGCGGCCTCCACCTGGTAGTCGCGGGAGAGGAGCCGGGCCACCACCGCCCGCTGGATGGGCGAGTCGTCGACGTAGGCCACCAGGGGGCGCAGGTCGGGCAACGGGGCGCTGTGTGCGCCTTCGGCGTTGGCCGCGGGGGGCGCGGCGAAGGTGGCGGGGTGGGCCACGCGGGTCCTCTCGCCCTCCCGTGGCTGCACGTCCCGTTCCCGGGCCCGGCGGGCGGCCCACACGACGCCCGGTCCGTGTCCGGCGGACGCGGCGTGCGGAACCGGGCGCGGCGGCGCCCGGTGTCGGAAGTTCCCCCGAGGTGCGGGGCCCACCCTGGTGGCGCCGCCACCCGATCCCGGGCCCCGCGCCGCGCTGCCGCCGGAGGGGGCACGCCCCGTGCAGCCGGGAACCCCGGAGGTCACCGCCATGCCCAGGCCCACCGTGCTGCTGGTCGACGACGAGGAGCGCGCCCTCTTCGGCCTCGGCCACGTGCTCCGCGGCGACGGCTACCAGCTCCGCTTCGCCGGTGACCCGGAGGAGGCGCTCCGGGTCCTCGCCGCCGAGCCGGTGGCGGCGGTGGTCACCGACCTGATCATGCCGGGGATGGACGGCCTGCAGCTGCTGGCCGAGGTGCGCGAGCGCCACCCCGGCGTGGCCCGGCTGGTGCTCACCGGCACCAACGACCCCGCCCGCGAGGCCGAGGCCTGCCGGGCCGGCCTGGTCCACGCCTTCCTGCACAAGCCCTGCGACCGGCAGGAAATCCGGTCCACCGTGCGGGCCGCCGTGGCGCTGACCCTGGAGGTCGAGGCGCTCTTCGAGCGGGCCGGGCAGCGGCGCTGACCGGCGCGGCCGGGCCCGCGCCACCCCACCCCGGCGGGGCGCCCCGGCGCGGGCGCGCGCGCCGCGCGCCGGCCCGGGTTACGGTGGGGATCCGCAGCTGGCCGCATCCGCCCGCACACCCGGCACCCGCTCCCGGAGGCACCCATGCGCCGCGCCCTCGCCGCCCTCGCCACGCTCACCGCCCTCGCCTCGGCCCTCCTCCTCTCCCCCGCGCCCGCCCGCGCGCAGGAGGTGGTGCGCCTCGGCAACCTCAAGTTCGCCCACTACGGCGCCGTCTCCTTCATGAAGGAGCACTGCCGGAAGTTCGGCCTCGACGTGCAGGAGACGGTCTTCCCCAAGGGCATCGACATCTTCCCGGCCATCGTGAAGGGCGAGGTGGACCTCGCCGCCTCGGCCGCCGACGCCGCCATCGCCAACCGCGCCGGCGGCGGGCAGGTCTACGTGGTGGCCGGCTTCGCCAAGGGCGGGGCCCGCCTGGTGTCGCGGGCCGACCTGGCCCTGAAGACCGTGGCCGACCTCAAGGGCAGGAAGGTGGGCGTGGCCCGCGGCGGCGCGCAGGAGCTGCTGCTCCTCGCCGAGCTGGCCAAGGCCGGCCTCACCTGGTCTGACAAGGAGGGCAAGGACGTCCAGATCGTCTACATGGCCTTCGCCGACCTGAACCAGGCGCTGCTGCAGAAGCAGATCGACGCCATGTGCCAGTCGGAGCCCCAGTCGTCGCAGGCGCTCAACAAGGGGTTCGGCGTGGAGATGCTGAAGCCCTACGACACGCCGCTGGGCGAGCCGGTGCGGGTGCTGGTGATGACCGAGAAGCTCTACAAGGAGAAGCCGGCGGTGGCCGCGAAGGTGCTGGAGTGCTTCGTGGACGCCACCCGCCACTTCCTGCAGAACCCCAAGGTGGCCGAGCAGTACGTGGTCTCCCAGATGTTCAAGGGGCAGATCACCGCCGACGACTTCCAGGACGCCATCGCCAACTCGCCCTTCACCTACGACGTCACCGTGGAGCACATCCAGGTCACCACCGACCTGATGGCGAAGTACGGCGTGGGCAAGATGGCCAGCCCGCCGAAGGCGGCCGACTGGGTGAAGCTCGATCTCCTCCAGCAGGCCAAGCAGAAGCTGGGCGTGAAGTAGCCGGGGCGCCCGTGGGGAGGGTCGCGGGGCTCCTGAAGTCGATCGCGGTGCCGGTGGCGCTGCTCCTCCTCTGGGAGGGGATCTCGCGCGCCGGCTGGGTCACGCCGCTCATCCTGCCGTCGCCCACCCAGGTGGCGCTGCGCTGGTGGCTCTACCTCCGGCCGGCGGAGGCCTGGGACCCGGCGGCGGGATCCTGGCTCGCCTGGGCGCTCTCGGGCGAGCTGCCCCACGACGCCCTCACCTCGCTCTGGCGCATCGCGGTGGGCTTCGGCGTGGGCGCCGGCCTGGCCCTGCCCCTCGGCCTCCTCATGGGGGCGCGCCCGCTGGTGCACGAGCTCTTCAACCCCATCCTCCAGATCCTCCGCCCCATCCCGCCCATCGCCTACATCCCGCTGGCCATCCTCTGGTTCGGCCTGGGCAACCCGCCGGCCTACTTCCTCATCGCCCTGGGCGCCTTCTTCCCGGTGCTCATGAACACCATCGCCGGGGTGCGCGCGGTGGACGCCATCTACCTCCGGGCGGCGCGCAACCTGGGGGCCGGCGAGTGGACGCTCTTCTGGCGGGTCATGATCCCGGCCGCCACGCCCTACGTGCTCACCGGCGTGCGGCTCGGCATCGGCGTGGCCTTCATCGTGGTGATCGTGGCCGAGATGATCGCGGTGAACGCCGGCCTCGGCTACCGCATCCTGGAGGCGCGGGAGTACTTCTGGTCGGACAAGGTCATCGCCGGCATGCTCACCATCGGCCTGTGCGGCCTGGGCATCGACCTCGGCATGAGCCGCCTCAACGCCCGGCTGCTCCGCTGGCACCGCGGGGTGGAGGGGTGAGCGGGCCGGCGCAGCCGGACCGTCCAGGTGGACCGGCGATCTCCATCCGCGGCGTCCGCAAGGTCTTCGCCAGCGGCGGGCGCGAGGTGGTGGCCCTCGACGGCATCGACCTCGAGGTGGCCCAGGGGGAGCTGGTCTGCCTGCTCGGTCCCTCCGGCTGCGGCAAGTCCACGCTCCTCAACGCCATCGCCGGCTTCTCGCTGCCCACCGCCGGCACGCTCACGGCGCTGGGGCGGCCGGTCACCGCGCCCGGGCCCGACCGCGCCATGGTCTTCCAGGAGTACGCCCTCTTCCCCTGGCTCACGGTGGAGGAGAACGTGGCCTTCGGCCTCGAGCTGGCCGGCGCCCCGCCGGCCCGCCGCCGCGAGGTGGTGGGGGGCCTCCTCGCGAAGCTCGGCCTCGCCGAGTTCCGCGACCGCTACCCCAAGGACCTCTCCGGCGGCATGCGCCAGCGCGTGGCCATCGCCCGGGTCCTGGCCATCGACCCGCCCATGCTCCTCATGGACGAGCCCTTCGGCGCCCTCGACGCCCTGACCCGCCGCACGCTGCAGGACGAGCTGCTGCGCCTCTGGGCCGAGACCGGCAAGACCATCGTCTTCGTCACCCACGGCATCGAGGAGTCGATCTACCTGGCCGACCGGGTGGTGGTGATGACCTACCGCCCGGGCACGGTGAAGCGCGTCGTCCCCGTGGCGCTGCCGCGCCCGCGCGATCCCGCCAGCCCGGAGTTCAACCAGCTCAAGCGCGAGCTGACCGCGCTGGTGATGGAGGAGCAGGCGCGCCACCAGGCCGACGAGGTCCACGCCACCGCCGACTGAGCCGCCGGCCCCGCCGGGGCGCGGCGAGCCAGGGGGCGCCACGTTACGGAGGGTGCATGACCGTCCTCGATCGCGCCCGCATCCCCGAGCAGGTCGGCTCCAGGTACCCCGCGCCCTTCGACGCCCCGTGCCGGGAGCGCCGCGTCCGCCGCCTCGGCGAGGCCGGCGGCCTGACGCGCCTCGGCGTCTCGGAGGCCACCCTGCCGCCCGGCGCCTGGTCGAGCCAGCGCCACTGGCACGCCGAGGAGGACGAGTTCCTGCTGGTGCTGGAGGGCGAGGTGGTGCTGGTCACCGACCGGGGCGAGACGGTGCTCCGCGCCGGCGACGCCGCCGCCTTCCCGGCCGGCGAGCGGGTGGGCCACTGCGTGCAGAACCGCTCGGCGGCCCCGGCCCGCCTCCTCGCCTGCTCCAACCGCAGCCCGGACGACCGCGGCGAGTACCCCGGCCTGGACCTCGTCTTCTCCGGCGACCGCTACGCCGGGAAGGGGCGCTACCTGCACCGCGACGGCACGCCGTACTGAGCCGCCGGCCGGCCGGCCCCCCACGCGCTTCGCCCTCGACGCGCCCGCGGCGGCGTGGTGTGTTCGCCGGCGGAGGCCGCGTGAACCAGTTCTTCCTCTTCGTGATGCTGTCCTGGCTGCTGCGCAGCCCGTTGCTGGCCCTCCTGGTCATGGTGGTGCTCTGGTGGCTGGGCGACCGGGCCACCTTCCGCCTCTTCCCCGACCCCTTCCGCTGGGTGGCCCGCTGGCGCCGCCGCGGCGCGCTGCGGGCCACGCTCTCGGTCAACCCCCACGACCGGCGCGCGCGCTTCGAGCTGGCCGAGCTGCTGCTCGACGGCGGCCGGCCCGCCGAGGCGGTGGCGGTGCTGCGCCCCAACGTGGAGGCCGGCGACGACGACGTGCACACCGCCTTCCTGTGGGGCGCGGCGCTGGGCCGGAGCGGCAGCTTCGACGACGCCGAGAAGGCGCTGGCGGTGGCCCGGGCCCTCGAGCCCGGCTTCCGGGCCGGCGAGATCGACCTGGAGCTGGGGCGGCAGCGGCTGGCCCGCGGCGACCGGGAGGGGGCGGCCCGGGCGCTCGCGGCGCTCCTGGCCGAGCGCCCCGGCTCGGTGGAGGGGCGGGTCCACCTGGCCCGGGCCCTCGACGGCCTGGGGCGCACCGCCGAGGCCGAGGCGCGCCGCGACGAGGCCTGGCGCGAGTTCACCGCCCTGCCCCGCTTCTCGCGCTCGGCCCAGCGCCGCTGGGCCTGGCGCGCCAAGCCGGCCCGCGGCGCCATGGTGGTCGCCTGGGCCGGCCTCGGGCTGCTGGCGCTGCTCTTCCTGCTCTCGCGCTGCGCCGGGCCCGGGCCGGAGGCCTTCTAGCCGGCCCGGGCGGCGCCCGGCCCTACTCCATGCTGATGATGGGGCAGTTGACGATGAAGCCGCTGGCGGCGAAGCGGGTGCCGTCGGGCGCCGTCACCAGGCCGTGGTCGGCCAGCCCCTCGACGTCGCCCCAGTCCTCCTGGCGCAGGTCCTGCCCGGTGGCCCTGGCGGCGGGCGTCCAGGCCGCCAGGTGCACGTCCCAGAGCGGGCTGTAGCGCCCCTGCGACGGGTTCCAGCGCAGCACGTTGAGCGGCGAGAGGCCGTCGAGGATGGCGGAGTTGAGCCCCTGGCGCTGCGGGTTCGCGGCGCCGGTGCGGCCGTTGACGAAGGCGGCCAGGCTGGTGCGCGGCGAGTCGGTGCCGTCGTTGCCGAGGCCGGGGGCGTCGTTCATGCGCGGGGCCAGGGTGACGTTCTCGAGGGCCGCGGCGGCGCCGACCGAGGCGTCGGTGGAGACGTAGTGGACCAGCTTGCCGCCGGAGAAGCCGGTGGTCTCCTCCAGCGTGACCGTGCCGCCGGCCAGGTCGATGGCCACCACCTTGGGCGAGAGGCCGGTGGCGTTGGCCACGTGGGGCGCGTTGCGCACCGTGCCGCCGGGGAGCTGCACGTACGGGCTGTAGCCGGCCTCGCCCTCGGCGGCCCAGGAGACCGCGTCGGGCGGGAAGCCCTGCGGCCCGGGCGTGACGGAGCGCGTCCCGTGGGCGAAGTCCACCGTGGCCGGGAAGTCGATCACGCCGCCGGCGGTGGTCGCCAGCTGCACGCCCCCCCGGCCGCGCAGGTTGGCCAGCTTCTGCGACTCGTTGACGCCCAGCGCGTCGGCGTCGTGGCCGTCGGAGCTGTCGAGGATCACGTAGTACACGTCGCGCCCCTGGCTGGTGCCGCGGTGGAGCGGCAGGGTCACGGTGCCGTCGGGGTGCTCCACGGCGCTGCGCACGAAGAGGGTGCGGCCGCTCCCCCGGCGCAGGGACGGGCCGGCGGGATCCCCCGCGGCCCCGGCGGGGCCGCAGGCGGAGGCCAGGAGGGCGGCGGCCAGGGCGGCGAGCATGGGGATGGCGAGGGCGGTGCGGGAGGCGGGCTGCGGGACGGGCGTCATGCGGGCTCCGGGGAACGAGGTGGGCTGCTGGCCGGTCCGTCCCCGCCCCCGCCCCGCCGTTACGCCGCGCGCGGCGGCTCCGTTGGAGGTCCACGGGCGCTTGCCGCGGGCGCGCCCCGGTTGCGGTGCGTGCGCCCCGCGGGTACAGAGGCCCCATGACCCGAGCCCTGCTCCTCTGCCTCGGCGTGGCCACCCTCGGCAGCGCCACCTACCACCTGGCGCAGAAGAGCGTGCCGGCCGACGCCAACCCCATGGTGGCGCTGATGGGCGCCTACCTGGTGGCCCTGGCCGCCGCCGCCGTGGCGGCCCCGCTCTTCGGCCTGCCGGCGGCCGGCGCCTGGCGCGCGCAGCTCTTCAGCGGGCCGGTGATCTGGCTCGGGGTGGGCGTGTTCCTCATCGAGATCGGCTTCCTGCTCGCCTACCGCACCGGCGGCGGGCTGCAGTGGTCGGGCGTGGCGGTCATCACCGCCTCGACGCTGCTCCTCACGCCGGTGGCGCTGCTCCACTTCCGCGAGGCCTTCAGCCCGGCGCGCGCCGGCGGCCTGGCCCTGTGCGTGGCTGGGCTGTGGCTGCTGTCGCGGTGAGGCGCGCCTGCGGCGGGGCCCCTCCCGCTACCTCGCCAGCTGCCCCAGCACCGCGTCGAAGATCGCCAGCTCGAGCCGCTCGCGGTCCTTCTCGCCCAGCGTCTTGAAGCGGAAGGTGACGCGGACGTTGCCGGGCTGGCGCTTCACGTCGGCCACCGCCACCGCCGCGGCCACCGGCTCGGCGCCGGGGAGGCGCAGGGTGGCGGTGACCACCTCGTCGGGCGCGGGGGCGCTGGACATGAGGGCCGAGAAGCCGGCCAGCGAGAGGTCGAAGGTGGTGATGCGGTCCTTGCGCACCGGGGACTCCACGTCCACCTGCAGCGCCTTGGGCACCCGCAGCGCCTGGCGCGGCGTCTGGCCGGACGGCACCGCCACGCCCTGCACCCGCACCAGCGCGCGCGCCAGCTCGTCGCGGCCGGCCTGGTACGCCTGGGCGTCCACGCCGGTCAGCGGGCCCTGCCGGGCCTTGTCGTGCAGCGCGCGGAAGCCCACCAGCCACTGGGCCAGGTCCATGCGTCACCCCTCTCCCCGAGTGAAGCGACCATAGCGCGGCCAGGCCG
>WBZM01002861.1_pt1 | contig 14089 bp, 12 predicted proteins | sample 5204271 | NCBI WGS metagenome assembly WBZM01 (sample SAMN12344346, study PRJNA552823) | activated sludge metagenome | biome: Activated sludge suspended growth; feature: Nitrification reactor; material: Wastewater; isolation source: activated sludge from nitrification reactor of wastewater...
AATCGTCTCAAGCAGTACCGGCGCATTGCTACCCGCTACGACAAACGGGCAGCGACCTATGCCACTTGGATCACAATCGCTGCCATCCTGCTTTGGATGTGACTTTGCATACACACCCTAGTGTGGAACAATTACTTCTATGCTTTGATGCCGATGACCTCGCTCGTGCCGCCGGAGCGCAGTGGGCAAGACGTTGCCTGGGACGTGACCGGCGGCGTAGCCTTATTTGGCTCGCCCTCGTTTGCCCTCGGCGGCGGCGACGCGACGGGGCCGGTCAGCTACAGCAGCAAGGAAGGCGCCACCCCCCCGCAGCTCGTCATCGACTACCTCATCCCACCGACGACGACAACCACCTTCCTGCCCACCAACGACGCCACCGTCACCCAGGCCAAGCCCAAGCTCGTTCTGGGCGCGAAGCCGACCTTACAGGTGAAGGACGCGGCCAAGGACCTGAATACCTACGTCAAATTCAACGTCACCGGCCTGACCGGGACGCTGCGCAGCGCCACGCTGCGCCTCTACGTGCTCGATGCCGGGCCGGATGGCGGTCGCGTCTATGCCGTCTCGCCGTTCTATCGCAACACGACGACGCAGTGGCTGGAAACAGGGTTGAACTGGAACACTGCCCCCACCATCCAGGGCGCGCCACTGGCGACGCTTGGCCCGGTGGCGTTGAGGCAATGGGTGACGGCGGACGTGACCGCGGCCGTCGCGGCCGCCCTGACCAGCGGCACGCGCGTCAGCCTGGCGCTGAGCAACGACTCAGCCAATCTGGTGAGCTATAGCAGTGGGGAGGGGGCTAAGCCGCCGGAGTTGGTGGTGGTGACGGAGTAGGGAGTGTGGGTCGTGGCGCGATTCGCCCGAATCGCGCTACGCGGCGAGCGCCAGCCTGGCCCGCGCATCGACCGCCACCGCGCCGCCGTCGCCCGGCAACACGCGCACCGGGTTTAGCTCGATCTCGGCCAGCTGGGGAAAGTCGGCCGCCAGCTGGCCGAGGCGGCGGATGATGGCCAGGACGGCGGCGCGGTCGGCCGGCGGCATGTTGCGGAAGCCGGCCAGCCGCCGCCCCGCCCACGTGCGCGCCAGCAGGCCCTCGGCCTCGCCTGGCGTCACCGGGGCCAGGGCGAACTCGACATCGCGCAGCCCCTCCACCTCGACGCCGCCGGAGCCGAACATGACCAGCGGGCCGAACTGCGCGTCCTGCACCGCGCCGACGATAACTTCCTGGCCGATGAGGATCATCTGCTGGACGGTGACGCCGTGGATGGTGGCCGACGGCGCGGCGGCACGGGCGGCGGCCAGCACCTCGTCGAAGGCCTGGCGCACCTCGCCGGGGTCGCGCAGGTTCAGCCGCACGCCGCCGGCGTCGCTTTTGTGGATGATGTCGGGCGAGGCGACCTTCAGGGCCACGGGGAAGCCGATCTGCCAGGCCAGATCGACGGCCGCGTCGGCCGTGGTGGCCAATTCGGCCCGCGGCGTGCGGATGCCGTAGGCGGCCAGGACCTCGTTGACGACCTCCAGCGGCAGGAAGCCCGCCGCGCAGCGGGCCAGCAGGCGATGGACGCGGTCGGGGTCGATGCGCGCCAGTGGCGCGGCGGCCTCGTCGTCGGCGGCCAGGGCGCGGACGCTCTCGGCCCGCTCCACCAGCACGGCCAGCGCCGCCGCGGCCCGCTCCGGGAAGCGGTATTCCGGCACGCGGGCGGCGCGGAAGTACTCGACGGCCTCCTGGATCATGCGCTCGCCCATCAGGGCGATGACGACCGGTTTGGTGGCCGTGGTGATGATGGGGATGAGGGCGCGGGCGATGCCGCCGGCCGATTCCATCGGCGGGGGCGGCACGACGACCATGACGCTGTGGACGCCGGGGTCGTCGAGCAGCAGCCGCAGGGCCTCGGCATACTGGGCGGCCGTGGCCGCGGCGAGCATATCGACGGGGTTGGCGAAGCCGGCGTCGGGCGGCAGCAGGGCGCGCAGGGCGGCGTCGGTTTCCGGCCGCAGCGTGGCCAGGCGCAGGCCGCAGCCCTCCAGCGCGTCGGCGGCCGTCACGCCGGGGCCGCCGGCGTTGGTCAGCACGGCCACGTCGCGCCCGGCCGGCAGCGGGCACCAGGCCAGCGCCCGCGCCCAGTCGAACAGTTCTTCGCTGGTGTTGGCACGGATGACGCCGGCGCGGCGAAAGGCGGCGTTGAAGGCCGACTCCTGCCCGGCCAGCGCGCCGGTGTGGCTGGCCACGGCCCGCTGGCCGGCGGCGAAGCGGCCGACTTTCAGGGCGATGATGGGCTTGCCGCGCGTCACCTGCCGGGCGCAGTGGACGAAGCGGCGGCCGTCGCTGATGCCTTCCAGGTAGAGGGTGATGACGCGCGTGTGCCGGTCGGCGGCCACGGAGGTGAGCATGTCGGTTTCGCGCACGTCGATCTGGTTGCCCAGGCTGACCAGTTGCGACAGGCCGAAGCCCTGGCCGCGCGCCCAGTCGATGACGGCGGCGCAGATGGCCCCGGAGTGGCTGATGAAGGCCACGTCGCCGGGCGTGGGGCCGGGCGGGGGCAGGAAGGTGGTGTCCAGCGGCCGGTGGGTGTCCAGCAGGCCGACGCAGTTGGGGCCGATGAGGCGCATGTCGAAGTCACGGGCGACGCGCAGGCAGTCGTCTTCCAGCGCCGCGCCGGCCGGCCCCGTCTCGCGGAAGCCGCCGGAGACGATGATGACGGCGCGGATGCCGCGGCGGCCGAGTTCGGCCAGCGTCGCGGCCACGGCCGGCGCGGGCACGATGACCACGGCCAGGTCAACCGGGTCGGGTATGCTGGCGATGGCGGTGTAGACGGGGCGTTCCAGCAGGCGGCCGCCGCGCGGGTTGACGAAGTGGATCGCGCCGGTGTAGCCGCTCTGGATGAGGTTGCGGGCGACGCCGAAGCCGAGCTTGGTCGGGGCGCTGCTGGCCCCGATGATGGCGACGCCGGCGGGGTCGAAGAAGGGGCGGAGGGTCGGTTCGATGTGCATGGGGAGGGGAAGAGTGGTCAGTAGGCTGTGGGTTGTGGGTCTGTGTGTCAGTCGGTCGGTCGGCGTTCATCCTTCATCCCTCATCCTTCTCCGGCCGCCGGTGGACGATCTCGCGGCGCTCGAAGGGAACGGCGTCGCCGGCGGGGTTGGGCCAATCGAGGGCGGCGGCGATGTCGTCGGGGAGGATGACCACCTGCGGCTGGGCGTCGTGGCCGCCATAGCTGTGGTCGATGCACTCCTCATGGAAGGCGATGTGGTCGTGGTCGAGCGGGTGGGGGGAGGTGTTGACGTCCGCGCCGACCTCGCCCTGGATGGAGAACCAGTAGAGGTACTCGTCGCCGCCGATCATCTCGCGGAAGATGACCTCGACCTTCATTTCTTCGCGGACGAGTGTCTCCTTGACCTCGTCCATGCGGGCGTTGAGCATGGCCAGCCACTCATCGACGCGGGCGGACTTGCCGGGCTTGACGCGGACGCGGGTGAGTTCGACGCGCATGGTTGGCTCCTATAGGCCCGCGCGCAACGCTTCCAGGGCGGCGCGCGGCGAAATCTCCAGGGTGAATTGGCTGTGGCGGTCGTCGAACGAGGCGATGCCGCCAGCGAGCAGGACGGCCTCGTAGCCCCGTTCGGCCGCGCCGCGCAGCGTGGACAGGACGCAGCGTTCGGCGACGTAGCCGGCGATGATCACCCGGCCGACGCGCTGCGAGCGCAGCAGCGTGTCCAGGCCGGTGTTCCAGAAGGCGTTCTCGGCCGCTTTGTTGAGGCGCGTGTCGGTGGGGCGGCAGTCGAAGCGGTCGTTGATGGCCCAGGGCTGCGAGCCGACCGGCTTGCGCTCCGAGGTGTGCTGGACGAAGATGGGCGGCGCGCCCAACGCCCGGAAGTGGGCGATGGCCCCGTTGATGACCGGCACGGTGGCCTCGAAGGCGGGCAAGTTGGGGGTGTCCGCCGCGAAGTAGTCGTTCTGCGCGTTGAGGATGAGCAGGGCGGCGTTCACGGGTAGGTGGCGCGCATGTGGGCGACGGAGCGGCCGATGAGTTCGCGCAGGGCGGCCTCGTCGAGGTCGGCCAATCGCTTGACATAAAGACACGATTTGCCGACAGTGTGTTTGCCCAGCCGGGCGCGCAGCGCCTCGAAGTGGTCGAAGCCAGTGGTGATGTAGAGGGTCAGGTTGGCTTTGCGCGGCGAGAAGCCGGTCAGAGGCCAGTCGCCTTCGCGGCCGCTGGCGTACTTGTAGTGATAGTGGCCATAGCCAACGATGCTGTCGCCCCACAGACGCGGTTCCTCGCCCGTCACCTCGCGCATGATGGTCATGAGGCGCAGGGCGTCGGCCCGCCGGCCGTCGTCGGGCACGGCGTTGAGAAAGGTCACCACGTCGCCGTCGTTGGCTTTCGTTTTCATTTCAGCCATGAGCCTGCATTATAGGCAGGATAGGGCGGGGAGGCAATGGGCGGGCGGCCGGCGCCAATGGTCGCCAGACGACTTTGGGAAAGCCCTGGGCATGCGCAGTGACAGGCGGAGGGCGGGCGGCTATACTGTGCCCATGAGCGACGACAGCCCCATTCTTGACCCCACCGCGCCCCCGCCAGACGCCGATGCCGGCGCGACCCCGGCCGCCGGCGACGCGCCCACGCCCGACCCGCTGCGCAGTGTCTACACCAGCAGCTTCGGCGAAATTCTGCGCGCCACGGGCCTCAGCCTGGCCGTCAGCACCTATCAGGCGGGCAAGGTCATCCTCGTGCGCTGGGACGAGACCACGGGCACAGTCAACACCCACTTCCGCGCCTTCGCCAAGCCGATGGGCATTGCCGCCGACGCCGGCCGGCTGGCCGTCGGCGGCCAGAACACGGTCTGGCATTACCGCAACATGCCCGCCGTGGCCCACAAGCTGGAGCCGGCCGGCAAGCACGACGCGGCCTACCTGCCGCGTCGCGTCCATGTGACCGGCGACATCGACATCCACGAGATGGCCTGGGCGGGCGATGGGCAGTTGTGGCTGGTTAACACGCGCTTCGGCTGCCTGTGCACGCTGGACGCCGACCACAGCTTCTACCCCCGTTGGCGGCCGCCGCACCTGAGCGCCCTGGCCCCGGAAGACCGTTGCCACCTCAACGGCCTGGCCATGCTCGACGGGCGGCCGCAGTTCGTCACGCTGCTGGGCGAGACGGACACGCCCGGTGGCTGGCGGGCCAACAAGGCCGGCGGCGGCCTGCTGATGGAGACGCCGACGAACCGGGTGCTGCTGCGCGGCCTGTCGATGCCCCATTCGCCGCGCTGGTACGACCGGCGGCTGTGGCTGCTGGAGTCGGGGCAGGGCAGTCTGGCGCTGGCCAACGTGCGCGGCGGCACATGGCGGACGGTGGCCACGCTGCCGGGCTTCACGCGCGGGCTGAGCTTCTACGGGCCGCTGGCCTTCATCGGCCTGAGCCAGGTGCGCGAGAGCGCCACGTTCAGCGGCATCCCGCTGGTGGCGCGGCTGGAGGAGCGCACCTGTGGCGTCTGGGTGGTGGACATCCGCGACGGCCGCACGGTGGCCTTTCTGCGCTTCGAGGAAGGCGTGCAGGAGATCTTCGCCGTCGAGGTCTTGCCCTGGCGCTTCCCGGAGATGCTCGATTGGGGCGACGAGCGGCTGCGGAACAGCTATGTGTTGCCGGACGAGGCGCTGGCGGCCGTGCCGGAGGGCTTGAGAGAGTAGGAGGGGCCGGCGACCGGTCTCTGCCGGACCAGATCGGGGCTTAGGTAGACCTCGCCCGCCAGGACGTGCTCGATGCCTTCGGCGATGGCCAGGGGCAGTTCCTTGGTGATGTAGCCGCGCGCGCCGGCGGACAGGGCCTGGGTGATGTAGCTGTCCTCGCGGTGGGCCGAGAGGATGGCGCAGGGCAGGCCGGGCTGCTGCTGGCGCAGGGCAACGATGACATCGATGCCGCTCATGCCCGGCAAGGCCAGGTCGATCAGGACGATATCGACGCCCATGAGGGGCAGCTGGGCCAGGGCTTCTTCGCCGCTGCGGGCCACGCCGACGAGCTGCAAGTCATCATAGGTGTTCAAGAGTCCGTCCAGAGCGTCGGCGACGAAGCGATTGTCCTCAACCAGAAAGATGTTGATCATGGTCGCTCAATTCCTCGATGTTGACTGGTACGCTGAGCGTTACGGTTGTGCCCGCGCCGGGCCGCGAGGCAATAGCCATCTGCCCGCCGAAAAGTTCGATGCGCCGGCGCATCTGGCCGAGATCGCTGGGGCCGGTCGTCGCCGGGTCAAAGCCGGCGCCCGCGTCGGCGACGGTGATCGTCACGTGGGCGTCATCCTGGGCCAGGGTGACCACGACCGCGTCGACGCCGGCGAACCGGGCCACGTTAAGGAGCAGGTCGCGGACGAGCTGGAACAGGGCCACGCGCAGGCCGGGCGGCAGCGGCCGCCAGGCCGTCAGGCGCTGCACATCGACACGCAGCCCGTGCTGCTCCAGCAGGCGCCCGTTGAGCCAGAGCAGGGCGTGGTAGAGGCTTTCGCCTTGCAGAATGGGCGGGCTGATATCGGCCGAAAGGTCGCGGGTGAGCTTCAGAGCCTCAGTCAGCAGCAGGCGCGTCCGCTCGGCCTCGGCCATTGCGCCATTATAGTCGCCGTTGGCCGCCCGCGCGACGGTTGACGCCAGGCGCACTTGCAGGGCGTAGAGGCGTTGCTGCAAGTCGTCGTGCAGGGTGGTGGCGATGCGCAGCCGCTCGGTCTGCTCGGCCAGCGACATCTGCCAGGCCAACTGCCGCGTTTGGGCCTCGGCCTCCTTGAGGGGCGTAATGTCCACCAGGCCGGCCAGCACGCACGGGCCGCTGGACAGCTCCAGCCGTTCCAGCGAGATGAGGGCGATGCGCGTCATGTTGTCGACGTTGGGCAAGACGACCTCGACGTTCTGCAGACCGCCATCGGGGGGCATGGCGGCGACGATCTGACGGCGGCTGGGGCCGTCGAGGAGGATGTCGAGGTCATCGCCCGCGCGGCCGATGACCCGCTCGGCCGGCAGGTGGAAGAAGCTTAGGAAGGCGGCGTTGGCGTCGATGACGCGGTCTTCGGCCGGGCTGTAGATGACGCTGGGAATGGGGTTGCCGTGGAAGAGGGCGCGAAAGCGGTCGCGGGCGGCGACGAGGGAGATGTTGGCCGCTTCCAACTGAGCGGTGCGTTCGCGAATGCGCGACTCCAACGCGGGCGCGGCTGATGTTTCGCCGGTGTGGCCGGTGATGTCCTGCATCAGGCTGGCGAAGGGCACGCGGCCGTCGAGATTAAAGGTGGCCGCGCCGGAAGCGACTACCTGATGCGTTGTGCCGTCGGGCCAGACAAGGCGGAAGGTGGTGGTGAACGCGCCGCCGTCGGGGCGCAGGCGCTCGGTCAGGGCCAGCACGCGCGCCCGATCATCGGGGTGGATGATGTCGAGCCAGCGCCGGGGCGGCAGCGTGGTCGTGCCGGCTGGCAGGCCGGCCATCTCGGCCATGGTGCTGTCGATGATGATGGCGGGACCGCGGAGGTTGTCCGTGTAGGCATAGCCCAGGCCGGCCGCCTTAAGGGCCAGGCGCAGGAGCGTCGGAATCTCGCTCTGGGCCTTGTCCTCGCCGGGGCTGCCGGCCGGCCGGGGGGTCTGTGGCTCACTCATCGATTGTGTCCTCGTCGCCGCGATGTTCAATGGAATTATAGCGCAATTGGGGAGCAATGGGGACACGGATGCCGGCTTGGGCGATTGATTGGGCTTATGGCGCTGTTGTATACTGTTGCCAGAGCCACAGCGCGGCGCGCCTGCCCGGCCGCAAGGAGAATCGCCATGAACCGCTCAGCCTTCCTGCCCGTCCTAACCGCCCGACTGACCCATGATCCGCGACTGGCCCGGCGTTGGGTCGCCGGCTATGCCCAATTGCGCGCTCTGCCGCGCGGCCTGCGGCGGCGGCTGCGGCGCGCGCGGCTGTCGCTGGCCGCGGTGGCGCTGCTGCTGGCGCTGGGCGGCGCGCCGCGCCCCGGCCCGGCGGCGGCCGCGCCGGCCGCGCCGGCCGCCGTCATCACCGTCGCCAATGGCGAGGTCGCCCTGGCCGACAATGATCTGTGCAGCCTGGTGGAGGCCATCGACAACGCCAACGACATCATCGACGGCCGCGGCGATGCGCCCGGCCATGACGACTGCGCCGCGGGCAACCCGGCCGGGGCCGATAGCATTGTCCTGCCCGCTGCCGGCGCGTTCAGCCTGACGGACTACGCCAGCTACGACTACGGCTACACCGGCCTGCCGCTGATCACTTCGACCATCACCATCAGCGGCAACGGCGCGACGCTGCAACGGACGGGCAGCGAGGAGATGCGGCTGCTGGCCGTCTCTGGCGGCGACCTGACGCTCGATCACGTGACCTTGCAGGGCGGTAACCTGGCCGATTATGACGGCGGGGCCGTCTACGCCATCGACAGCACGCTGGCGCTGACCAACTGCACGCTCAGCGGCAACCGCGCGCGCCATGGCGGCGCGCTGGCCGTCAACGGCGGCACGACGACGATTACGGATTCGACGCTGCGCGACAACGACAGCGACCAGGGCGGGGCCATCTTCGCCTATGACGCCGCGCTGACGCTGCGGACGAGCACCCTGAGCGGCAACGACGCCGGCGCGGGGCAGGGCGGGGGCGTCTACAGCTATGCCGGCCGTCTGGCGCTGACGGGCACGGCCGTGCGCGGCAACACGGCCGACAGCGGCGGCGGCATTGCCGCGACCGAGGGAACGGTGTCGTTGCTCAACAGCACCATTGACGGCAACACGGCCGCGGCCGATGGCCAGGGCGGCGGCCTCTATCTGCTGGAGATGACGGCGACGACGCTGACCGGCAGCCATGTGACCGACAACCAGGCCGGCGAGGGGGGTGGGCTGGCCGTGCTGAACGGCCCGGTGACGCTGTCCGGCGGCGAGATCGGCGACAACGCGGCCACGGGGTCGGGCGGCGGCCTGTTGGCCCCAACGGGCACGGCCGCGCTGAGCGGCGTACTGGTGGCCGGCAACACGGCCGGCGAGGCGGGCGGCGGCGTCTTCACCGACACGGGCCGCGTGACACTCAACGGCGTGACGCTGCGCGAGAACGCGGCCCGCAGCGGCGGCGGGCTGGCGGCGCTGGCGGGCACGGTGACGATCCAGGGCGGCACGCTGGCCGCCAACACCAGCCGGGCCGACGGCGCGGGCGTGGCCACGGGCGGGCCGCTGACCATCAGCGGCGCGACCTTTGACGGCAACATGGCCACCGGCGACGGCGGCGGCGTGGCCAGTAGCGGCGCGGCGACGCTGACCAACGTTGTTCTGCGCGGCAACCAGGCCCTTGACGGCGGCGGCGTGGCCGTGGCCGCCGGGACGGTGACGATCGACGGCGGGCGGCTGGCCAACAACCGCGCTGCCGGCAGCGGCGGCGGGGCCTTCGCCGGCGGCGGCCGGCTGAGCATCAGCGCGGCGACCATCAGCGGCAACGAGGCCGTCAGCGGCGGGGGGGTGTTCGCGGCCGAGGGGCGCATCGACATGGCCCGCGCGACCATCAGCGGCAACCGTGCCGGCGACGGCGGCGGCCTGCGCGCGGCGCTCAACGGGACGATCGCGCTGGTCAATAGCACCGTCAGCGGCAACACGGCCAACGTTGCCGGCGGCGGCATCCACAACGCCGGCCAGGTGACGCTGACCAACGCCACGGTCAGCGGCAACACGGCCCTGACCGGCGGCGGGGCGTTCAATTACAGCGGCGCGCTGACGTTGCAGCGGACACTGCTGGCCGGCAACAGCGCGCCCACGGGGCGAGAGGCGCGCCGGGCGGGCGGCGCGGTCGTTGTGGCGGCGCGGAACGTGTTCGGTTTCGGTGGTGACGCGGGGTTGAGCGGCCTGACGGCGGGGGCGGGCGATATTGTGCCGGCCGTGGGGCTGGCCGGGGTGTTAGCGCCGTTGGCGGGCAATGGCGGGCCGACGGCGACGCACGCGCTGCCGCCCTTCAGCCCGGCCATCGACCGCGCGCCCTCGGCCGTCTGCGTCGCCGCGCCGGTTGGCGGTGTTGACCAGCGCGGGCAGCCGCGCAACCGCGACGGCAACGGCCTGCCCTCGGCCAACGAGTGCGATATCGGCGCGTTCGAGGCCCCGCCGGGCAGCGCGCCGGGCGATTATCGCGTCGTCGCGCCGCTAATCTTGGGCCAGTAGGGGCGCAAAGGTTCCAGGGGAAGGTTCCAGGTTCCAGGTTCCAGGGGCCAGGGAAGAGAGGTTCCAGGTTCCAGGGGAAGAATGCTCTTCGCTGGAACCTGGCCCTTGGCTCCCTTCTTCCAGGAAGAGAGGCAATGCCCAGCAAAGAACCTTCTTCCCCGGGCCCCTGGCCCCTTTCTTCCAGGGGGAAGAAGCGTTTCTTGCTGAAATCCGCTTGCTGGCAGGGCCGGGACCAAGTTCCACGGCCCAGCGAAGAACCCTCTTCCCCTGGCCCCTGGAACCTTCTTCTAGTTTTCTTCCAGCGCGGCCATCAGCGAGGCCACGTCGTCGCGGATGAGGCGCAGCAGGCGCAGCAACTCGCGGCGCTCGGTGGCCGTCAGCCCCTGGCGCTCGACGCGGGCCAGATGGCCGCGCACCCAGTCCAGCCGTTCGATGCTCGTCGGCCGGCCGACGCGGGCGGGCAGGACGGTGTCGCCGCCGAAGCCGCTGTCGGTGTCGGCCGGGGCGCGGGCGGGCAGGGGGGTGGGGGAGGCGGCCGCGTCGCCGCTGGTGGCGGGTTCCGTCTGTTTCTGGCGCAAGAGGCGCACGGCCGTGGCCACGGTCATGTCCGGCGCTTCGCGTAGTAATCGGGCGACAGTGCGAATCTCGTTGGCGTCCAGGCTGCGGTCCAGGCGCGTGTGGTGGAGGGCGCGCTGCTGCGCGGCGCTGAGGCCCTGGTAGACGCGCGTGTCGCGCTCGCTCAGCACGCCGTCGCGCACAGCGTCGCGAATCTCCTCCGGCAAGTCGAGTAGCTGGATGAGCTGGTGGATGCGCTGGCGGGAGTAGCCCAGGCGGCCGCCGACCTTGGACCAGGTGACCTTGCCGGCCCACGGCTCGTCCTTGGGCGCGTCCGCGCCGCGCTCGCGCCGGGCGGTGTCCACTTCCTCCTGCATCAGCTGGCGCAGCCGCAACAGCGCCGCCGCCCGGTCGATGTCGTTCAGGTCTTCGCGCTGGATATTCTCGACGACCTGGCGGACAAAGCGGGTGACCTCGTCGTAGTTGCGGCGGCGGACGACGGCGGGGATGGTCTCCAGGCCGGCCAGTTGCGCGGCCCGCCAGCGCCGTTCGCCGTGGACGATGAGGTAGCGGCCGGGCGTGGATTGCGTCACCTCGATCGGCTGGATGACGCCGTCCTGGCGGATGCTGTCGGCCAGCTCGCGCAGGGCGTCTTCGTTGAAGGTGCTGCGCGGCTGGTCGGGGTCGGGGTCGATGGCGTCGAGGCGGATGGCGATGAGTTGCAGCCCGGCGGCCTGTTCCACGTCACCGCTGGTGGCGAAGAGGCGGTCCAGGTCGCCGCCGCGCGGCTGGATGGGCTGGGATAAGTTGATTTGAGTGCGCTTTTTGGCCATTGGTCATCAGGAATTAGGAATTAGGTCGCCTGGCCTCGAAGTGGCGCGTCGATTGGCGCCGCTGGCGTCTGCCACGTTGGCCCCAATAGACGTGTCGCCGCGCGGCCGTTGCCTGGAGAGGCTGTCTTCGCGCCGCTCTGCCATCCATTCCCGCCCGGCCGCCACCACGCGCAGGGCCAACGCAGCGCTTTTCTCCGGCAACACATGGCCCTCTTTCACAGTCTCTTGCCCTCTCCGAGTCGTAATTCCTAATTCCCAATGCCCAATTCTTTAGCGACGGCGCGGTAGGCGTTGGCCCCGACGCTGCGCGGGTCATAGGTGATCAGGCTGCGGCCGGCGGCGGCGCTTTCGCCAAAGCGGACGGAGCGGCGGATGACGGTGTCGAAGATGTGGATGTTGCCGCCGTACTGCTGCTCGACCGCCTTCTGGATGTCGCGGGTCAGGGAGGTGCGGGTGTCGGCCATCGTCAGCAGGATGCCCTCGATGGTCAGCCGCGGGTTGAGCCGCTTGCGGCGGATGGTCTCGATGGTGGAGAGGATCATCAGCGCGCCGCGGGCGGCCAGGTATTCGGTCTGGATGGGGATGAGGACGCTGTCGGCCGCGGTCAGGGCGTTGATGACCAGCAGGCCCAACGACGGGTTGCAGTCGATGAGGATGGTGTCGTAGTCGGCGGCGACAGTATCGAGCAGGCCGGCCAGGATGCGCTCGCGGCTGAGGGTGTTGATGAGGGCGACCTCGACGAGGCTCAGTTCCGGCTGGCTGGGCAGCAGGTCGAAGCCGTCGGCCGTGGCGTAGATAGCGGCGCGCACGTCGCCCACGCCGCCGTCGACCTCGGCCTTCAGCGCGTCATAGAGCGTCGGCGTGATCGTGTCGGGGTTGAAGCCGGCGTGCTGGGTCAGGTTGCCCTGCGGGTCGAGGTCGACGGCCAGCACGCGCCGGCCCATCTCCGCTAGCGCCGCGGCCAGGTTGACGGTTGTCGTCGTCTTGCCGACGCCGCCTTTTTGCATGGCTATGGCGATGATTTTGGCCATGATCATTGATAATCAGGAATTAGGAATTGGGAGATGGACATTGCTGGTTCCAATGTAACATGTTCTTGCCCGATTCCCAATTTCGATGTCTTTCATTCGTCCCTTGATTGCTGGTTCGTCATTCTCATTAGAAAGGCAGCGGGCCGCTCAGGGTCTCGTGCCAGTCGGTCAGGAACTTCATGGCCTCGTCGAAGCGGCGGGCGGGCAGCATCTTGTAGCCGGTGATGCCGAACTTGCGATAAAGCTCGCCGTAGACCGCGCCGAACTCGTTGCGGTTGGTCTTCTGGCCCAGCGCCAGGGCGACGGCCTTGACCGCCTGGCTGACCTGGCTGGCCTGGTCGGGGGTGACGTTGCGGCCGGCCGGGGTCAGGGCTTCTTCAACCGTCTCCAGCCGGGTCTCGACGGCGGCAATGCGGCCGCTGAGGCGCGCCTCCAGCAGCGCCTGGTTGCGGGCCAACGCCAGCACCGCCTGAGCCAACTGCACGGCCTGGATCGTCTCCGGCGACACCCCTTCGAAGAGATCGATGGCGTCGCTTTCGGCCGTCAGCCGCCCTTCCTGAAAGGCTTCCCACAGGACGCGCGCGGCCTCGCGCTGGAAGCGGATCAACTTCTCCCGCGCCCCATCGCGAACAGCGCCGGCCCGCAACCCCGATAGCCACAGGGGCACGAGGTCGGTGCGCATCATGTAGATCAGCTGCGGGCCGCCGGCCGTGTTGACCAGCACGCGCGCCAGGCCGTCGCGCAGGACCTCATGGCCCTCAATCCGCTGGCGTTGCGCCTGTGGGCCAATGCCCAGGGCGGCGCACATCTCGTTGACCGACACATAGATCTGCCCGTCGCCGCCCCGAACGGCGGTTAGTCTGTCTTCATAGAACTCGACTTCGCGCTGCTGCACGGCCTTGAGTTCATCGGTCATGTGGTCGCCTCCTGCAAGGGGTAAGGAAACGCTATACCCCTTTGTTCGCGGTCTGGCGCGCCTCGACGGAGGGAGGAGGCCAATGCTCGCCCCTGGCCATGTGCCACTGCCCGCCATGCTGTTGCGCCATTGCAACAATTATATGACAGGATGGTGCGATTCCGCAAAAACACGTCGCACCGGCCGAAAGAGGGGCAGGCACTGGGAGCGGGCCGGTGCGTCGCACTTTCTGGAGTGCGTCGCACCTTTTTTGAGGGGGGCATGCAAGAAAGTGCCTGGCACTCAGGAAAGTGCCAGGCACTGAGCGGGCTGGTGCGTCGCACTTTCTGGAGTGCGTCGCACCTTTTTGGAGGGGGCAGGCAAGAAAGTGCCAGGCACTCAGGAAAGTGCCAGGCACTGGGAGCGGGCTGGTGCGTCGCACTTTCTGAAGTGCGTCGCACCTTTTTGGAGGGGGCATGCAAGAAAGTGCCAGGCACTCAGGAAAGTGTCAGGCACTGGGAGCAGGCCGGTGCGTCGCACTTTCTGGAGTGCGTCGCACCTTTTTGGAGGGGGCAGGTAAGAAAGTGCCAGGCACTCAGGAAAG
>WBZM01002862.1_pt1 | contig 14089 bp, 12 predicted proteins | sample 5204271 | NCBI WGS metagenome assembly WBZM01 (sample SAMN12344346, study PRJNA552823) | activated sludge metagenome | biome: Activated sludge suspended growth; feature: Nitrification reactor; material: Wastewater; isolation source: activated sludge from nitrification reactor of wastewater...
CGTGCGGCAGGTGGATCATGAATTCGCTGCCCTCGCTGTCGGACCGCACCAGATCCAGCCGCCCGCCGTGGCCCCTGACCAGTTCGGCCGCGATGGCCAGTCCAAGGCCGGTGCCGCCCTTGCGGATACCGCCCTGGAAGGGCTGGAACAGGTGCTCCTTGGCGCGCTCGGGCAGGCCCGGGCCGGTGTCGCCCACCCGGATCCACCAGCCCGCATCCTCTTCGCCCGCGCCGATCTCGATGGTGCCGGGCTGTCCCGTCGCCTCGATCGCCTGCCGCGCGTTGCGCACCAGGTTCGTCAGCACCCGGTGCAACTGCTCGGGATCGCCGCGCAGCCACAGGTTCGGCGCGATATCGGTGACGAATTCGACCTGCGCCGCGCTGGCCGACAGGCGTTCGCCCTCGATCACGTCACCCGCCAGCTGCGCAACAAGGAAGCGTGTCAGAACCGGCGGCGGCTCCTCGGCCTTGCCGAAGGCCAGCGTCGATTCGCACAGCGACACCGCACGGCTGATCGCCCCCACCAGCTTCGGCGCCGCGCGCTTGACGGCAGGGTCGGTGCTTTCCTCCATGCGGTCGGCGAACAGCTGCGCGGTGGTCAGGATGTTGCGCAGGTCATGGCTGATCTTGGCCACCGCGGCGCCCAGTTGCGCCAGCCGCTCCTTCTGCCGCAGTGCCCCGGTCAGCTGCCGCTGCATCTGCGCCAGCGCGTCCTCGGCATCGCGCAGTTCGGCAATGCCGGCGGCAGGCTCGATGAAGCGGCGCGCATCCTCGGGCGCCTCGGCATAGGCGGCCATGTTGCTGACCACCCGCTTGATCGGGCTGACCAGCAGCCGGCGCACCGCCAGGAACAGAAGCGCCCCGGCCAGAAGCGAAATCGCCGCAGCCAGCGCAAGAATCCGCAAGCCGTAGTCGATCATCGCCTGGCGCATCGGCGCGGTGGCCATCGTCGCCTCGATCAGCAGGCCCGCGCGCTTGACCGGATCGCCGATCACCCGGATCGTGCGGTCGCCGGGCCGCGCCAGATCGGCCAGCGCATCGCGCATCAGAGTCCAGGACGGCGCGTCCCGCAGATCGTAGGTCGCCGCGATCTCGGACGGGATCGGCGACGACAGCACCAGTTGCCGCATCTGGTCCCGCCGCAACACGACGTTGTAGACCTCGGCATTGGCCAGCAGCTCGGACTCGAGCTTCGCGTCGATCATGTTGTCCGTCGCCAGCAGGGCCAGCGCCGCGATCTGCGCCCTCTCAAGGCGCGACAGGATGTAATCCTCGCGGAATCGCGCGACGGACGGCACGAAGACCACCACCTCGGCCAGAAGCACGAAGGCCAGCGTCAAAAGCAGGAACCGCCCCGAAAGCGTGTTAAGCTTCAGCGCCATGCCCGTTCCGTCCTTGCCCTGCCGGGAACCGATCCTGCCCTCACCGCCCCGTTTCCGCCCCCTCGTCGCTCGGCCTCACGGCCAAAATAGCGCCACCGCAAGGATTTAGGAACGGCGGCTATTTCCGCACAGGGGACATTCGCCGACATCTGAAATCTTGTGGTGATCACGCCCTCCGCCCGCGCCCCGCGGCGGCTTTTTTCCGCGCCGCTCGGTTGACTTGCCGCAAAAGCGCGTCTAATAGCCGGGCTTCGAATGATCGCGGCCTTCGAATCCGATGGTTTGGGCTGCCTGACGGAGTACCTGCAATGAAGCGCACCTACCAGCCTTCGAACCTCGTCCGTGCCCGCCGCCACGGCTTCCGTGCGCGGATGGCGACCAAGGGCGGCCGCCGGGTCATCAACGCCCGCCGCGCCCGCGGCCGCAAGGTTCTCTCGGCCTGATCGACGCCTCCGGGCCGATGCCGTGACACCGCCGGTGACCCCTGCGTCAGCCCCCAAGGGGCCCGACGCGGCGGGCAAGCCGGCGGTTTCCGTTTGCCTTGAGGTTCTGCGCCACCGCGCCGATTTCCTGCGCGCGGCCCAGGCGCTGCGGCAGGGCACGCCCGGCTTTCTCGTGCAGGCCCGCCCGAGATCGGGGCAAGAGCCGGTCGCACCCTGCCTCATCCGCATCGGCTTCACCTGTTCCAGGAAGCTCGGCAACGCCGTCGCCCGCAACCGCGCCAAACGCCGCCTGCGCGAGATTGCCCGCGCCGTCGTGCCCCTTCACGGCCGCCCCGGCTGGGATTACGTTCTGGTGGGCCGCCCGCAGGCCACGGCCGACCGGTCCTTCGCCGATCTTCTGGCCGACCTCGCGCGTGCGCTCGACCAGATTCACCGCAAGGCCGCCAAAGACGCCCCCGCATGACCCCGCTCGCCCATGTCCTCGCTCTGCCCGTGCGCGCCTACCGGCTGCTGCTGTCGCCGTGGGTCGGGCACGGCTGCCGCTATCAGCCGACATGTTCGGCCTATGCACTCGAGGCGCTCGAACGCCACGGCGCCGTCCGCGGCGGTTGGCTTGCGGCGCGCCGCATCCTGCGCTGTCATCCCTGGGGCGGGCACGGCTATGACCCGGTGCCCCCCGCGAAAGGCTCCCGCGATGCTTGACGACGCCCCCGAGGACATCCACCCCCTGTTCGCCGGCGCCCCCGCCTCGACCGAGTTCAAGAAGCTCAGGAAACGCCTCGTGCGCGAGGTGCGGGACGCGATCGACACTTACGGCATGGTCGAGCGCGGCGCGCGCTGGCTGGTCTGCCTGTCGGGCGGCAAGGACAGCTACACCCTGCTTGCAGTCCTGCACGAACTGAAATGGCGCGGGCTTCTGCCGGTGGACCTGCTGGCCTGCAACCTCGATCAGGGCCAGCCCGGCTTTCCGGCGACGGTCCTGCCCGAATTCCTCACGAAGATGGGCGTCCCGCACCGCATCGAATATCAGGACACCTATTCGGTCGTGACCTCGAAGATCGCGCCGGGCGGCACCATGTGTTCGCTCTGTTCGCGGCTGCGGCGCGGCAACCTCTACCGCATCGCGCGCGAGGAAGGCTGTTCGGCCGTGATTCTGGGCCACCACCGCGACGACATCCTTGAAACCTTCTTCATGAACCTCTTCCACGGCGGCCGCCTCGCCACCATGCCGCCGAAACTCGTGAACGAGGACGGCGACCTGTTCGTCTATCGCCCGCTCGCCTTCGTGGCCGAGGCCGACTGCGACCGCTTCGCCCGCGCGATGAACTACCCGATCATCCCCTGCGACCTCTGCGGCAGCCAGGAAGGGTTGCAGCGGGCCCAGGTGAAGAAGCTTCTGGACGGGTGGGAATCGCGCAGTCCGGGGCGGCGACAGGTGATGTTCCGCGCGCTGATGAATGCCCGTCCCTCGCACCTGCCCGACCCGGCCCTGTTCGATTTCGCCGGTCTCATGCGCGGTGCGGCCCCGGAAAAGGGCGAAGTTCCCCGCCTGCGCAACGCGGATTAACCGCACGGTCACGGAATGTTCCTACCTTCCGGCATCGGGCGCCCGATGCGCCGGACAGGTAGGGGTCGGATGGCTGGCATACTTCGTAACACGCTCGGGCGCTTCGGTAACGGGTTCGCCCTGGCGGTCTCGGCGTCCGACCTTCTGTTCTCGGCGCTGGCACTTGCCCTTGCGGGGCAGTGGTTCGGTCCGCGCGGGGCGGCCATCGTGACCCTGATCGCCCTGCCCGCGGTCGCGCTGCGCCGGCTCGACGATGCCCGCCGCAGCCGGCGGCTGCGGGCGCTCGCGCTGCCGCCGGGCACCGTCGCCGATGCGCGGGCCGAAATTGCCGCCCGGCTCGATGCCGGCCTGTCCGCCGGCCTTCCGCTCGGCAAGGCGCCGGCCTGCCTCGCGGTCGCCGTCGACGACCCCGCCGAGATCGAGGCGCGGTGGGGCCCCGCCATGCTGGCGGCCGTCTCGCAACACATGACCGACCGCATCGCGGGCGTCCTGCGCGAGGGCGATCTGGTCTGCCCCCTGGGGGCGGGCCGCCATGCCATCGCGCTGGCGCCGGCCCGCCGCACCGACCTCGAGTCGGCAATCGCGATGGCAACGCGACTGCGCGCGGCGCTCGGCGAACCCTTCAGCCTGCAGGCAACCACGGTCCCCGTTTCGGCCTCCGTCGGTTTCAGCCTGCCCACCCGCGCGCCCGCCCGCACCGGCGCGGCGCTGCTGGCTGCGGCCGAGGCCGCGCTCGACCACGCGCAGACGCAGGGCGCAGGCAACATCCGCGCCTGGTCCGAGGACATTGCCAGATCCGCCGCCGCCGGCGCACTGCTGCGCCAGTCGTCGGCAACGGCGCTCGACCGGGGCGAGATCGTCGCCTGGTTCCAGCCACAGCTCTGCACCGACACCGGCGCCGTCACGGGGTTCGAGGCGCTGGCCCGCTGGGATCACCCGACGCTCGGCATCCTGCCGCCGGCCCGCTTCCTTCCTGCCCTGGCCGAGGCCGGCCTGTCACGCCGCCTGGGCGAGGTCATGCTTTTCCAGGCGCTCGCCGCGCTGCGCGCCTGGGACCGCACGGGCCTCAGCCTGCCAGGCGTCTCGGTCAACTTCGCCGAGGACGACCTGCGCGACCCGATGCTGGTCGAACGGGTGAAATGGGAACTCGACCGCTTCGACATCACGCCGGGGCGGCTCAGCGTCGAGGTTCTCGAAACGGTCATGGTCGGGGCGCCCGACGACCTTGTCGCGCGCAACATCCGCGCACTCGCGCGGCTCGGCTGCGGGATCGACCTCGACGATTTCGGCACCGCCAACGCCTCGGTCGCGGCGCTCAGGCGCTTCGCGGTCAGCCGCCTCAAGATCGACCGCAGCCTGGTGGCCGGCGTCGATACAAGTGCCGAACAGCGCCGCATCGTGTCGGCCATCCTGTCGATGGCGGGTCCGCTCGATCTTCAGGTTCTGGCCGAAGGCGTCGAGACGCCGGGCGAACACGCCATGCTGGCCCAGCTCGGCTGCTCGCATGTCCAGGGCTTCGCCATCGCCCGGCCGATGCCGCTGGCCGACACCTTCGCCTGGATCGCCGCGCACCGGCTGCGTGCTCCGGCCGGCATCGCGCAAGGCCTGCGCTCGGGCTGAGCGGCAGGGCCGACCGAAAGGACTTGACCTTTCAGTGCCCCTTCTGTTGAACCTGCCCAATCTTTGTCAGGCAGCCGGTGGGGCCAAATGGAAAACCAGAACAAGAATCTCATCCTGGCAACGGTGCTGTCGACGGTCGTGCTGCTGGTGTGGTTCACCCTCTTCGCGCCGAAGGAAACGCCGGCTCCCGACACCGCCGTGACGCAGACCGCCACGCAGACCGGCAGTACTGCCCCGGCCACGACCGCCGCTCCGGCGGCCGCCGGCACGGCGGCGGTCTCACCGGCAACGCCGGCCGACACTGCGCTGGCCTCCGCCCCGCGCGTCCCCATCGACACGCCGCGCCTGGCCGGCACGATCTCGCTCCTGGGTGGGCGCTTCGACGACCTCTCGCTCAAGGACTACAGCGTCTCGCTCGAACCGGGCGCGCCGCTCGTGCGGCTGCTGTCGCACGCGGGCGGAACCGAGATGAATGCCGCCGACATGCCCTACTACGCCGTCAACGGCTGGGCGGCCGCCTCGGGCGTCGATCCGGCACTGGTGCCGGGGGCGACCACGCTCTGGCAGATCGAAAGCGGCGATACGCTCTCGCCCGGAAAACCCGTGACACTGGTCTGGAACAACGGCGCGGGGCTGACCTTCCGCCGCACCGTCTCGGTCGACGACAAGTATCTGTTCACCATCGCCGACTCGGTCGAGAACGCCGGCACGGCACAGGTCGGGCTGATGCCCTATGGCATCATCCTGCGCAAAGGCATCCCCCAGACATCGCGGGCCTATGTGCTGCACGAAGGCATCGTCCGCCAGTCCGACGACAGCCTGCAGGAAATCACCTACAAGAACATCACCAAGCTCGACCAGACCGCAGGCGAGGGCCAGGCCGAACTGATCGAGGTCGCCGACCAGGGCTGGATCGGCTTTACCGACCGCTACTGGATGACGACGCTGGTGCCCGCGGCGGGCCAGCCCTTCACCTCGGTCGCCAAGTATGTCCCCGGCGCCGACATCTACCAGGCCGAAACCCGCCTGCCGGTGATGACCGTCGCCCCTGGCGCGAAGGCCGAAGCGACGACGCGTCTCTTCGCCGGTGCCAAGGAATGGGAAACCATCAAGCACTACGAAGACGCCGCCGGCATCGTCAACTTCGAGGATTCGATCGACTGGGGCTGGTTCTATTTCCTGACGAAGCCGATGTTCCGCCTGCTGCACTGGCTGCACGGCGCGATCGGCAACATGGGCTGGGCGATCATCGCGCTGACCTTCGTCATCAAGACGCTGGTCTTCCCGCTGGCGCGCAAATCCTACATCTCGATGGCGCGGATGAAGGAACTCCAGCCCGAGATGGAGAAGCTGAAGGAAAAGGCCGGCGAAGACCGCGCCAAGATGCAGCAGGAGATGATGGCCCTTTACAAGCGGGAAAAGGTCAACCCCGCCTCGGGCTGCCTGCCGATCCTGATCCAGATCCCGATCTTCTTCTCGCTCTACAAGGTGATCTACGTCACGATCGAGCTTTACCACGCCAGGTGGTTCGGCTGGATCCGCGACCTCTCGGCCCCCGATCCCTCGTCGATCCTCAACCTGTTCGGTCTCCTGCCCTGGGGCACGCCCGAACATGGCTCGGTCTTCTTCATCTTCTCGCTCGGCGTGCTGCCGATCCTGCTCGGCATCTCGATGTGGTTCCAGCAGAAGCTGAACCCCGCCCCGACCGATCCCACCCAGGCCGCGATCTTCGCCTGGATGCCGCTGATCTTCATGTTCATGCTCGGCAGCTTCGCTTCGGGTCTGGTGCTCTACTGGATCACGAACAACACCATCACGTTCGTCCAGCAGTACACGATCATGTCGATGCACCACAAACGCCCCGACATCTTCGGCAACATCCGCCAAAGCTTCCGGCGCAAGAAGCCGGACGCGGGCCCCAAGTGACCGCGGCGAGGCTGGCCGCGATCTGGCGCCACCCGATCAAGGCGCACGGGCGCGAGGAACTGACCGGGGTGCGCCTGACGGAAGGTGCGGCGCTGCCCTGGGACCGCCACTGGGCGGTCGCCCATGATGCGGCGCGCATCGACCGGCTGCACCCGGCCTGGGCCGCCTGCACGAATTTCTCGCGCGGGGCCAAGGCGCCGCGGCTGATGGCACTGACGGCGCAACTCGACGAGGCCGCGGGGCAGATCGCGCTGTCGCACCCCGACCTGCCCCCGCTGACCTTCCGCCCCGGCGACACGGCGGGCGAACGCGCCTTCCTCGACTGGGTGCGCCCGCTCTGCCCCGCCGACCGCGCCCAGCCCGCTGGGCTCTACGCCGTTCCGGGCGGGGCCCTTACCGACACCGACTATCCCTCGGTCTCGCTTCTGAACCTGGCCTCGAACGCCGATCTGGCCGCACGCATGGGGCTTGACCTTTCGCCCCTGCGCTGGCGCGCCAATCTCTGGCTTGACGGGCCTGCCCCCTGGGCGGAACGCAACTGGGTCGGCCGGCGGCTGTCGCTGGGCGAGGCCGAACTTGAAATCGTGGAACCCATCGTCCGCTGTGCCGCCACCACCGCGAACCCCGGCACGGGCCGCGTCGACGCCGATACGCTTGGCGCACTCCGGGCCCTGCACGGCGAACAGGTCTTCGGGCTGTACGCCCGCGTCACCCGCGGCGGCACGGTGCGCCGCGGCGACCCGGTCGAGGTGCTGTCATGAAGGTCACGTTCACGCTCGCCCCCGAACCCTCGGACGAGGCCCGCGAAAGGGGCCGGCTGATGTTCGCGGGGCCCGTCGAGTTTCTCAAGGGTGTCGTCGCGATGGACGGGCTGCCCCCCGCCGACCGGCTCGAAGTCTGCTTCGCCGGCCGCTCGAACGTCGGCAAGTCTAGCCTGATCAACGCGCTGACCGGGCGCAAGGCGCTCGCCCGCGCCTCGAACACGCCCGGCCGCACGCAGGAAATCAACTACTTCACCACCCAGGGCCCCTATCTGGTCGACCTGCCCGGCTACGGCTTCGCCGAGGCGCCGGTGGCGGTCGTCGAACGCTGGCAACGTCTGCTGAAATCCTATCTCTCGGGCCGCCCCACCCTGCGCCGCGCCTTCGTGCTGATCGACACCCGCCACGGCATCAAGGCAGTCGACGAGGAAATCCTCACGCTGCTCGACAAATCCGCCATTGCCTTCCAGGTCGTCCTGACCAAGGCCGACAAGGTCAAGGCCGCAGACCGCGACCGCATCGTCGATCAGGTCCGCGGGGCGCTGCAGAAACACCCCGCCGCCTATCCTGAAATCGTCGTCACCTCGTCCGAAAAGGGCGACGGCGTCGAGACCCTGCGCGCCATCATCGCCTCGATGGAGTGACGCCGGCCGGGGTGCTCCGGCCGCCCGCCGCCCCCCGGGGCGAAAAACCGGCAGATGCCCAGGCATCGCAGGCGCGCCGCCGCGGGTTCTTCTTTTCTTGCGCCTTCTCCGTCGCTATATGCCTGCGGTCATGACCCAGAACCCCCCGAACCTCCGCCCCGACCTGGCCCCCAAGCCGGTCTTCGACACCGCCCCCCGCGAAGGCCAGCCGAAGATCGGCATGGTCAGCCTCGGCTGCCCCAAGGCGCTGGTCGACAGCGAACGCATCCTCACGCGCCTGCGTGCCGAAGGCTATGCGATCAGCCCCGACTACAAGGGGGCGGATGCCGTCATCGTCAACACCTGCGGATTCCTCGACAGCGCCAAGGCCGAAAGCCTCGAAGCCATCGGCGAGGCGCTCGACGAGAACGGCCGCGTCATCGTCACCGGCTGCCTCGGGGCGGAACCCGACTACATCACCGGCGCGCATCCCTCCGTGCTTGCCGTCACCGGACCGCAGCAATACGAACAGGTGCTGGACGCCGTGCACAAGGCCGTGCCGCCCGCGCCCGATCCCTTCATCGACCTCCTGCCGGCGACCGGGGTCAAGCTTACGCCGCGCCACTACAGCTATCTGAAGATTTCCGAAGGCTGCAACCACGCCTGCAAGTTCTGCATCATTCCCGACATGCGCGGAAAGCTGGTCAGCCGCCCCGCCCACGCCGTCCTGCGCGAGGCCGAAAAGCTGGTGGAAGCCGGGGTGAAGGAACTCCTGGTCATCAGCCAGGACACCTCGGCCTATGGCGTGGATCTGAAACACGCCGCCTCGCCCTGGAAGGGGGCCGAGGTCCGCGCCCACCTCACCGACCTGGCGCGCGAAATGGGCCAGCTCGGGGCCTGGGTCCGGCTGCACTATGTCTATCCCTACCCGCATGTGCGCGACCTGATCCCGCTGATGGCCGAGGGACTGGTGCTGCCCTATCTCGACATTCCGTTCCAGCACGCGCACCCCGACACGCTCAGGCGCATGGCCCGCCCCGCGGCGGCGGCCAAGACGCTCGACGAAATCGCCGCCTGGCGGCGGGCCTGCCCCGACATCACGCTGCGCTCGACCTTCATCGTCGGCTACCCCGGCGAGACGGACGAGGAATTCCAGACGCTCCTCGACTGGATGGACGAGGCGCAACTCGACCGGGTTGGCTGCTTCCAGTACGAAAACGTCGCCGGCGCCCGCTCGAACGCCCTGCCCGACCATGTGCCCGACGAGGTCAAGCAGGAACGCTGGGAACGCTTCATGGAAAAGGCGCAGGAAATTTCCGAGGCGAAGCTGGAAGCCAGGATCGGCACCGCGATCGACGTCATCGTCGACAGCGTCGACGCCGAAGGCGCCACCTGCCGCACCAAGGCCGACGCCCCGGAAATCGACGGCAACCTCTACATCGACGAAGGCTTTGAAGGGCTGACGCCGGGTGACATCGTGCAGGTCACGGTCGAAGACGCGAGCGAGTATGACCTGTGGGGAAGGCTGGGGTAGGTCAAAACCTGCCGCACGGCGGGTGGATCGTCCCTCCCCCCACCCACATGCCCGCATCGCGGCCGTGGCGCAGCACGCGGATTGCCTTCGGCCGGTCACCCTCGATCCTGAACCACATGGCATGCGATCCGGCCGGTTGCCGCCGCAAGCCCGGTCCCACATCGTCTGCCGCTATCCCCGAGCGCGCGCGAGGACCCGCGGACGCAGGTTAACGACCCGTGAACGGGGACGGTGAAATTCCTGCGTTATCAATGCCTTGACTACTTGTCCACACGTGGACACGGGGCCCTGGGCCACGCCCGAACCCTATTTTCGGAAGCCGAAGCGCCAGATCGACAGCGCGATCAGGGGGGCCGACAGCAGGGTCGGTTCCAGATAGCGCTGCAAGGACTCGGCCGTCAGGATCCAGTGCAGGAAGGTCAGGATCGCCGCCCAATAGACCCAGCGCTGCAGCCGCTTCCACTTCGGCCCCAGCCGCCGCATCGCCGCGTCGGTCGAGGTCCAGGCCAGCGGCAGCATGATGAAGAACGCCAGCCAGCCGGTGACGATCTCGATGCGGACAAAGCTTTTCAGGAACCAGTGCAGGTTGATGAACAGCAGCCAGAACGCCAGGTGCAGCGCCGCATAGGCAAAGCTCGCGACGCCCAGATACCGCCGCTGCGCCCGCAGCCACCGCGTCCCGCCCCCCGTCAGCATGCAGACCGGGGTGATCATCAGCGTCATGATCAGCAGCACGCTCGAGGTCAGGCCCGTCCAGCGAAGCTGCGGCGACAGCCGCAATCCCCTGTAGTCGTGCGCCAGGACATAGCCCATCGCATCGACGAACATGAACACGGCCGGAACGGCCAGCAACGCCCAGATCAGGTAGGTCGTATCGAAACTGCCCTTCCCGCGGCCACGGTTCACTGTCTGGGTATTGTCAGTCATGTCGCTCCGACTCACTTTTCAATCGTTTACAGAACCAGTCGGGGCGACTGTGTCGCCCCGCCCCTGCCCGCGCAACCGGTCATTCCGTCACATGCCCTTGGCCGGCTGACCGGCGGCTATTCAGCGGCCAGGGCGGTCTGGGTCCTGTTTTTCGAAAGCTCGAACTCTTCGTGGTAGGACCGCTCGACGTTCACCGTCCAGACGTCGTGCTTTTCCCCAAGAATGTTGCGGGCTGCCAGCATCGCCGACAGCATCGAATGGTCCTGGTTGTTGTAACGATGAAGGCCGTTCCGCCCCACCGTCTGGAAGTTCTCGAGCCCCCTGATCCAGTCTTCCAGAACGTCCAGCGCCTCGCGGTATTCGCCGTCATAGACCGGATAGGCCTTGGGCTGGCGGATGACGAACCCGTCGATCACGTCCGTCCTCCTGGCCAGGCCAAGCTCCTCAAGCTCTTCCGCCGCCAGCTTGCGCAGGTCGGCGTCCGCCATCGTCCAGAGACCGTCGCCCTTCTGGCAGAAGTATTCCATCCCGATCGACGCCGTGTTCTGGTTCGGCAGCAGTTCCTTCGACCAGGCGCGAAAGTTCTGGATGCGCCCGACCTTCACCTTGGGCGAGTGGATGTAGATCCAGTTGTCCTGGAACGGATCGGCATGGTCGAGCACCAGCGTCACGATCAGGAAGTCGCGGTACTTGAGCTTGTCGGCGGCGGCCACGACCTTGGGCGGCGGCGGCGGATCGAAGGCGTGGATCAGGTCGCGCAGCGCCATGGTATTGACGAAGTGATCGCCCTCGATCCGCTCCTCGACCGGGTCCGATCCGTCCTCGGCCCAGCGGCGGACATCGACGGACGTCACCCGGTTGCCGTCGCGGTTCACCCGCACGACTTCCGACCGCAGCCGCACCTCGCCGCCCTTGTCCTCGATGATCTCGGCGGTACGCTCCCACATCATGCCGGGGCCAAGGCGGGGATACTGGAACTCCTCGATCAGGCTCGTCGTGTCGTTCGAGCCCGAGATGGCGTTCCAGACCGCCTTGAACAGCGACAGGTTCTTGATGCGCTGCGCCGCCCAGTCGGCCCGGATTTCCTTGGGGTCGATCCCCCAGACCTTCTGGGTGTAGCTGCGGAAGAAGTGCATGTAGAGCCGGCCGCCCAAGCGGTTGATGACCCACTCCTCGAAGCTTTCCTCCTTGCGGTAGGGGCGCACCTGCCACTTGAAGTAGCTCAGCAGGATGCGCATCGATTCGTAGGGACCGATGTTGCCCAGCGCGTTGAACAGCTTCAGAGGGTAGTCGAAGAACCGCTCGCGGTAATAGATGCGGCTGAGGCGGGGTACGGTGATGAAGTCGTCCTTCAGCACCTCGTGCCACATGTCCTCGACTTCCTGCACCTTGGTGAAGAAGCGGTGGCCGCCGATGTCGAAGCGATAGCCGTTGTTCGATTCGGTCCGCGAAATCCCGCCGACCATGTGCGAACCTTCGAGAACGATGGGCACATGGTTGACGCTGCGCTTCTGCAGCTCATAGGCGGCCGTCAACCCCGCCGGCCCGCCGCCGATTACGACGACAGGGCTGGTCTTCTCGCTACGCATCATCACCACCGTTCCCGAAAAGGAAGTCTTAAAAACACCCGAATGCCCGGCACTATACAGGGACTCGGCCGCGCCTCAAAACCTCTTTGCGGAAGATCGGCATGCATCGTTCACGCCCGGTAATCAATACCCGATTCTTGCGGCGTTTCCTGCCCTAGCGTCATCAGCCTTGCGGCCGCACGCACGCGGCGCACAACCATCGGGAGAGCGGACCTGGCCGCATGGCCGAACAGACCCTGCCTGTGGCCGCCTTCGGTCGAATCAACCCCGGCAGGCACTTGCGAGACCGGGACGTTTGGCCTTGGCCCGATGCCCGCCACTGGCGTATGACCGTGGCCGGACAGGTCAGAGCGGACATTTCATGACGGTGGCACCCGAGTTTCTGGTTATCGGCGCGGCCCGCGCAGGCACGACCGCGCTTTACACCTTCCTGCGCCAGCACCCGCAGATCTTCATGCCCAGGGTGAAGGAACCGAACTTCTTCGCCTTTGCGGACGAGCGCCTGGACTGCCGGGGGCCCGGTGCCGATTTCATAAATAATTCTGTCACTTCCGCCGACGCCTACCGCGCGCTTTTCGCGGCAGCGCCCGAAGGGACGATCCGGGGGGAAGCCTCGCCGCTGTATCTGTTTGCACCCGCTGCGCCCGGCAACATCCGGCGCCTTGCCCCGCAGGCGAAAATGATCGCCATCCTGCGCAACCCCGTCGAGCAGGCGTGGTCGCATTTCATGTATGCCACAAAGCTTCGGATCGAGGACGAGTCCGACTTCGTCCGCGCGCTGGCGCTGGAAGAAGGCCGCCTTGCGGCGGGCTGGCAGCCGCTGTTCGGATATTCGCGGTTTCCCCGCTATGGCGAACAACTATCGCGGTATTTTGCGCTGTTTCCGCGCGACCAGTTCCTGATCCGCACCTACGAAGATTACCAGGCCGATCCGGGGCACCTGCTGTCCGAGATCTTTGCGTTCATCGGGGCCGATCCGGCGTTCCGGCCCGACACAGGGGCCGTGGTGAACGCGGGCGGCGTGCCGAAAAGCCGCATTTTTCAGGACTTCCTGATGAAGTCGAATCCGCTGACGCGCGCCGTCGGCCTGATCGTGCCGCAGCCCGCACGCCTGCGGATCCGCGACTGGCTGGCCGGCTTCAACATGCGGCGAGAGGAAACAATGCCACCAGCCGCACGGCGTATCCTGCTGGAGCGGCTGTCCGACGACATCCGCCTGGCCGGGCGGCTGATCGGCCGCGACCTGAGCGCCTGGCTGCGGTGACGGTCAGATCTTGACGAGACGTCCGTCGGAGACGGGGATGCCCTGCCCGTCGAAGACGTTGCGCGTATCGAGGATAAGCTGCGCCGACCTTGCCACCAGCGGGTAATCCACGTCGGTATGATCCGTCGTCACCAGAACCGCATCGAATGCAGCCACCGCATCGGCGCCCAGCGCCACCGACCTGCGCCCCGCAAGGCTGGGATGGTCGCGCGTCACGGGCATGACGGGGAAGTACGGATCGTGATAGTCGCACACCGCCCCCATCTGTTCGAGCCGGTTGAGCGCATAGAGCGCCGGGCTTTCGCGCGTATCCTCGACGTTCTTCTTGTAGGCGATGCCCAGGATCAGGACCCGCGCGCCGGAAATGGACCTGCCGCGCCGGGCCAGTTCCACCGCCACGCGGCCGGCGATCCGGTCGGGGGCGGTTTCGTTGTTGTTGCGGGCAAGGTCGATG
>WBZM01000578.1_pt2 | contig 14078 bp, 10 predicted proteins | sample 5204271 | NCBI WGS metagenome assembly WBZM01 (sample SAMN12344346, study PRJNA552823) | activated sludge metagenome | biome: Activated sludge suspended growth; feature: Nitrification reactor; material: Wastewater; isolation source: activated sludge from nitrification reactor of wastewater...
GCCACCAGCCGCCGCATCGCCAAGATCGCCTTCACCGGCTCGACCACCACCGGCCGCCTCATCGCCCAGGCTGCCGCCAACAACCTCATTCCGGCCACCCTGGAGCTCGGCGGCAAGTCGCCCAACATCTTCTTTGCGGACGTCGCCAGGGCCGACGACAGCTTTCTTGACAAAGCCATCGAAGGCCTGGTGCTGTTCGCCTTCAACCAGGGCGAAGTGTGCACCTGCCCCTCGCGGGCACTGATCCATGAGTCGATCTACGACCAGTTCATGGAACGTGTCCTGCAGCGCGTGGCGGCCATCAAGCAGGGCAACCCGCTCGACACCGACACCATGTTGGGTGCCCAGGCCTCACAGGAGCAAATCACCAAGATCATGTCCTACCTTGATCTCGGCAGGCAGGAAGGCGCCGAACTGCTGATCGGCGGTGAGCGTGCCCGCCTCGGCGGTGAGCTCGAGGACGGCTACTACATCCAACCGACCCTGTTCAAGGGCCACAACAGGATGCGCATCTTCCAGGAGGAGATTTTCGGGCCCGTGCTCGCGGTGACCACTTTCAAGGACGAAGCGGATGCGCTGGAAATCGCCAACGACACGCTGTACGGTCTCGGTGCGGGCGTCTGGAGCCGTGATGGCAACGTCGCCTATCGGATCGGCCGTGCCATCAAGGCAGGCCGTGTGTGGACCAACTGCTACCATGCCTACCCGGCGCACGCCGCCTTCGGAGGCTACAAGGAATCCGGCATCGGCCGCGAGACGCACAAGGTGATGCTCGACCACTACCAGCAGACGAAGAACCTGCTGGTCAGCTACAGCGAGCAGAAGCTCGGCTTCTTCTGATTGCAGGCTCGCCTTGCGGCGAATGACTCCCCTGGGCGGACGCCCAGGGGCACGGAGGTCGGGATGGTTGCAAAGGTCATTGCCACCGAAGCGGCGCTCACACTGATCGAGTTCCTCAGGCAGAAGCACGGTCCGCTGATGTTTCACCAGTCCGGCGGCTGCTGCGACAACAGTGCCGCCAACTGTTACCTGCCGGGTGAGATCACCATCGGCATGGGCGACGTCTACCTCGGGGAGATTGGCGGCTGCCCCTTCTACATCGGCAAGTCGCAATACGAGTACTGGAAGCACACCCAGCTGATCATCGACGTGATTGATGGTCACGGCGGTACATTCTCACTCGAAGGACCGGAGGGCAAGGCCTTTCACACGCGCTCGCGGGTGTTCAGCGATGCGGAGATCGCCGAGCTGGACGGGGCGGCCTCGTAGCGCCGTCGCCGCGACCTGCTCGCCTGGGTCAGTTGCCGGGTTCCTCGGATGCGCCCGCGGCAGCGTTTCCGAGCGACTGCAGCGCGTCGATGGCTGCCCGCACGCGCGGCGGGACGAGCCGGCCGGACGGGTAGACGGCGCTGATCGGCTCCGCCGGTGCCCGGCAGGAGGACAGCACCTCGACGAGACGGCCACTGGCAATCTCGTCGGCGACCATGTAGTCGGGCACCTGCACGAGCCCCAGGCCCAGGCAGGCGCCCTGGACGACGCCATCACCGTCGTTCACCTGCACCCGTGACCGCGGGTCGAGCTCGCGGCGCGTGCCGTCGCTGGCGAAAACCCAACTGCGCAGTCGGCCGCTCGTCGGCAGCCGATGCACCACCGCGTGGTGCCGCGCGAGATCGTCGATCGTCCGCGGAACGCCGTGCTCGCGCAGGTACGCCGGGCTGGCGCACAGGAGCAGCGACTGTTCGGAGAAACGGCGTGCGACAAGCCGCGAGTCGCTGAGCGTGCCGACCCGTACCGCGAGGTCGATCCCCTCCCTGATCAGATCCGTGTAGGCGTCGTGCAGGCGCAGGTCGAGCTGGAGCGCCGGGTGGCGTTCGAGCAGCCGGGCCAGCACGGGCAGCACCACGCGGCGCCCATAAACGACCGGCAGGTCGACGCGCAGCAGTCCCGCGGGTGCCCCGCGCGTGCCAGCGGCTTCCGACTGCAGGGCCTCGACCTCTTCGAGAACGCGCCGGCAGCGCTCGAACAGGCGCTCGCCGTCGGCAGTCGGGCGTACCTGCCGGGTCGTGCGATGAAAGAGCTTGACGCCGAGCGAATGCTCGAGTCGGCCAACGGCCTTGGCCAGGGTGGACGGAGCGGTCCCCAGCTTGCGCGCGGCAGCGGCGAAGCTGCCGTGCTTGGCCGTTTCGGCGAAGGCGACGAGTTGCTGCAGCCCCTGCATGGCGAGAACCGATCAATTGATGAACCAATGTCGCCAATATTACGACATTGCAGAGCATTCCATCCCGGATCGTTTGACGGCATGCTTCGTCACACGCTTGCTCCGCGAGCCGGAAGGCCCCGAATCAAGCACCGTTCTCGTTCATCGATCAGGAGAAACCCCATGTATGTTCATCCGCAGACCCCACCCAGCGCCACCCCGCTTCCCGGCATCGCCCACAGCACCTGGGCAGGCCGGGCTCAGGGGCTGACCCAGCTCAGTCTCTGGCGGCAGAGCATTGCGCCCGGGTGCAGCACGCCGCCACACCGGCATGACTGTGACGAGATCGTCCTGTGCCTGTCGGGCAGTGGCGAACTGCACATTGCCGGATCGGTGCACCGCTTCGCCGCCGGGCAGACGATCACCGTGCCGCGAGATGTCCTGCATCGGATACAGGTCATCGGCGAAGAGCCGCTGGAGATCATTGCCGTCCTGGCGGCGTCGCCGGTCGCCGTCTTCTTGCCCGACGAGCAACTCCTCGATCTGCCGTGGCCAAACTGAGCGGCGCCCGCGGTCGCTGACCACACGAGGCAGGCGGGGCAGCAACTGCCGGACGACGCGGCCCAGCCGTCTCCTGCTGGTGATGAGGCCCGCTGCGGGCTTATCATTGCTCTCTCGCCAGATCCCCAACCACCGACAGGACGTGCCATGCAGCCATTGCTCCGGATTCTGTTCAGCCTTTTCCTCGTCGTCGCACCGGTCGCCGTCGCGGCGGCCGAAAGCGACCCGCATGCCGCCGACCGGCAGGAGCTGATCAAGCTGTTCCGCGAGATGGAGGCAGCGATCAACGCGCAGGACGTCGAGCGGATGATTGCCCAGATGCACCCGCAGGTGACAGTGACCTGGCTCAACGGCGAGGTATCGCGCGGCCACGACGAGGTGCGCGCGTATTACGACAAGATGGTCCGGGGCGAGAAGCGGATCCTCGAGCGCTACCTGACCACCGCCAAGCTCGGCAAGCCGGCGCGCTTCTTCGGCAATGGCGAGGTGGCGGTGGCCGATGGAACGATGAAGGACGAGTTCTTTCCCGTCGCCCGTGGACCGTTTTCGCTCGACTCCAACTGGACTTCGACCTCGGCGAAGGTGGGGGATCGCTGGCAGGTGGTTTCGATGCACCTGTCGTCGAACGTGTTCACCAACTCGCTGCTCGCCGAAGCCGAGCGGGCGATCTGGTACGTTGGCGCCGGCGCCGGCATCGGCGGCCTGCTGCTCGGTGGATTCCTCGGCTGGCGGCTCGGTCGCCGGCGGCGGTGCTAGCACGCTGCCGAATGCTCAGGCGCTGTAGCCATGGGCGAGGACGAACCCCGGGCTCAGTCGGTGCCGGAGTACGGATTCGACACCATTGACGCTGCTTGATGAAGGCTCATATACTCCCGCCGGTGCCGTTGGTCCTTGTCCTTGCACGTGCGGCCACACAGACTACGCAACGGATCATCGCGAGGAGGCGTGGTGCCCACCGCAGAGGCGTGGTGCGCCGTGCCAAGGCCCTGTCCGTGGTTGACTATTTGTTGCTGCATCCCACGGTGTCGATCAAACGCTTGGCCCAGCACTTGGGCTGTAGCCAACCGACGGCCGCCAAGCCGGTGGCGAGCCTGGGATCACACGGCTGCTTGCGTGAGCTGACTGGCTATGGACGCAACCACGTATGGCGCTACCAGCCCTGTGTCGACCAGTTCCACCGCGATGCGCTGGAAGCTCTGGTCCCTGCGCGGCCCCCGGCCGGTGAGCTGCCTTAAGCCTGATCCCGCCAAACCATGCCCACCCTTGACTGGCTGAGCCGCGACACCGCCTTCCGCGTGGCCGAAGCCGTGCCCACGCGGGTGTTGCGTCCGCATGTCGCCGGACATGCCTTCGGCGAGCCGGGTGACAGCGGCAACCTGCTGATCCAGGGCGACAACCTGCAGGCGTTGAAAGCGCTGCTGCCTTTCTACCGCGGCCGCGTGAAGTGCATCTTCATCGACCCGCCGTACAACACCAAGAGCGCTTTCGAGCACTATGACGACAACCTCGAGCACAGTCAGTGGCTCAGCATGATGCTGCCGCGGCTGCAGCTGCTGCGCGAGCTGCTGAGCGAGGAGGGGTCGATCTGGGTGACGCTTGACGATGCCGAGGCACACTACTTTCGGGTGCTGGCAGATGAGGTGTTTGGACGCAGTCAGTTCATCCTCGACATTGCTTGGCGAAAGCGAGATGGGCCCCCGAACGATCGCAAGCTCGGGTCGGTGCACGATCACCTGATGATTTGGGCACGTCGTCGCGACGGTTCCTCGAAGAAGACCGTGGCTGAGGAGGCCTTCAATCTTATGGCTCGAACCGAGAAGGCCGACGCTCAGTATCAAGTGTTTGCCGAACCCAGTGGCCCAGATCCACGTGGTCCATTTCGGAAGATCGACACGACGGCGAACGGTAAGGGCGGGCGGTTCGTCGAGAGCCTTTACTTCACTATTCGGAACCCCCACACGGGTGAGGATGTGCTACCGCGCAAAGGGACATGTTGGCGACATAGGCGCGACGAGATGCAGCGCCTTCAGGATGACGGCCGGCTCTATTGGGGCGTAAAGGGAACGGCTTCTACACCCATGAGAAAACTCTTCAAGTCTGAGGCCAAGGCGGGCATGTCCGCGCCAAGCATCTGGGACGACGCCGGGCTAAATCAACACGCCAGTGCAGAAATGGAGAAACTCTATGGGGAGAAGGCGGCATTCGAGACGCCGAAGCCGGAAGCTCTGATGCAGCGCATCCTGCACATCGCCACCAACCCCAAGGACCTCGTCCTCGACAGCTTCCTCGGCAGCGGCACCACCGCCGCCGTCGCGCACAAGATGGGCCGGCGCTGGATCGGCATCGAGATGGGCGAGCATGCGCTCACGCACTGCCTGCCGAGGCTGCGCAAGGTGGTCGACGGTGAGCAGGGCGGCATCAGCAAGGCAGTCAACTGGCAGGGGGGCGGCGGCTTTCGCCTGCTGCAGCTCGGCGCGCCGCTGTTCGATGGCGTCGGCGACATTCATGCCGAGGTGCGCTATGCTGACCTGGCCGCATTCGTCTGGATGCGCGAGACCGGCACCGCGCTGGCCGACCTGGCGCCCGGCAGCCCCAAGCTCGGCGTACACGACGGTACGGGCTACTACCTGCTGTTCAACGGCATCCTCGGCGACCGCCGGCCGGAGGGCGGCAACGTGCTCACCAGCGCCGTGCTCGCGGCCTTGCAGCAGCGCTGCCCGCATGACGGGCCGAAGCTGATCTATGGCGAGGCCTGCCGCCTCGGGGCCGCGCGGCTGCAGACCGAGGGCATCGTCTTCAAGCAGTTGCCGCACGCCGTGCCGCGCTGAGACCGGAGCATCGCGATGGCCGCTTTCACCCTCAAGCGCTTCCAGGAACAAGCTCTACTGGCGCTGGACAGCTACCTGCGCGCCGCGCGACGGCAGGGCGCGCAGGCGGCCTTCACCAGCCAGACAGGCTACGGCTATCACGCCCAACCCTTCGGTGAGACGCCTTGCGTGTGCCTGCGCATCCCCACCGGTGGTGGCAAGACGCTGCTGGCGGCGCATGCGGTAGGCCGCATGGCGCGCGACTGGCAGGCTGCGACGCCGAAGACGCTGGCGCTGTGGCTGGTGCCCAGCGATGCCATCCGCACGCAGACGCTGGCGGCGCTGTCCGCGCCCGGCCATCCGTTCCGCGAGGCGTTGGCCGCGGCCTGCGGCGATACCGTGCGGGTGTGCGACCTGGAAGACGTCGCCCTGCTGTCGCCGCAGGACTTCGACGCCCATGCCGTGGTGGTGGTGGCCACGATGCAGAGCTTCCGCGTCGAGGACACCGACCAGCGCAATGTCTATGCCTTCAGGGAGGCGCTGGAACCTCATTTCCGCGGCGTGCCGCCGGCGGCGCTGCAGGTGTTGCGCGGGCTACCCGATGCGCTGGTCACCGCGGACGACGTGGCTTCTTCGAAGGCCGGCCGGGACATGCTGGCGCGCTTCGTCGGCCAGCCGCGCTGGAGCCTGGCCAACTGGCTGGCGCTGCGTTGCCCCTACGTCATCGTCGACGAAGCACACAACGCCAAGACCGAGCGCAGCTTCGCGGCGCTGCAGCGGCTGAACCCGGCGCTGATCCTGGAACTGACTGCCACGCCCTTGCCCAAGCGCAGCAACGTGCTGTTCCACGTGTCGGCCCAGCAGCTGCAGGCCGAGGCGCTGCTGAAGCTGCCGGTGGCGTTGATGGAGCACACGCGCGGCTGGCAGGCGGCGGTGTTCGACGCCGTGCAGACGCAGCGCCTGCTGGAAGCCGAGGCACAGCAGGAAGAGGCCGGGGACGGGCCGAACAAGGGCGCCTACATCCGCCCGATCGTGCTGCTGCAGGCGCAGAACAGCACCGAGCCGGTGAACGTGGACGTGCTGCGCGCGCATCTGGTCGACGAGCTGCACATCCCGGCCGAACAGGTGAAGGTTGCCACCGGCACGCAGCGTGAGCTGGACGGTCTGGACCTGAACGCGCGCGGCTGCCCGGTGCGCTTCATCATCACCGTGCAGGCGTTGCGCGAAGGCTGGGACTGCCCGTTCGCCTACGTGCTGTGCACGGTGCAGAGCATCCGCTCGGCGACGGCGGTTGAGCAGCTGCTCGGCCGCGTGCTGCGGATGCCCTACGCCACGCGGCGCGGGCGGCCGGCGTTGAACAAGGCCTACGCCCACGTGACCGAGGCGCAGACCGGCCTGTCGGCCAACGCGCTGGCCGACAGGCTGATCGACGGACTCGGCTTCGACCCATTGGACATGGCGTCGATGATCGCGCCGCAATTGCCCTTGCCCGGCATGGCACGCGACGATGGGCCGCTGTTCGCCGAAGCCACACATGCCGTACTGTTGCCGGCGTTGACCGTCGACCTGCCGGCCGACAAGCCCCTGCCGGCCGCGGTGGCCGAAGCGGTGGCCCAAGGTGCGGCCACGCTCAGCAGTGACGGCGAGCGACAGCGGGTGCAGTTGCGTGGCAACGTCGGCGAGCCGCTGGCCCAGGCGCTGACGGGCGCGCAAAAGGGCAAGCAGCGCGAGCAGGTGGCCCAGCAAATCGAGCGGCACAACGCCTTGGTTGCCGGTTCCCAGGCGCCATCGAACCGGGGCGAGGTCTTTGCCGATGTGCCACGGCTTTGCCATCGGGCTGGCGACGCCCAAGGCGAGCTGCTAATACTGGAGCGCGAATCGGTGCTCGAAACGGTGGCGCTGAACCTGCTGGCCGAGCCGATCAGCCTGCCTGGCTTCACGATGGCCGAGCAACCGGGCACCTTGTGGGAGGTGTATCTGGACGGCCAGCGGGTGCGCGTCGGCAGGGGCGACACCGCCCAGCTGCCGCTGGACTCGGTCAGCACGACCATCAGCGCGGAGGATCTGGCGCGCTGGTTGGCGGCCGAGCTGCAGCAGCCTGTGCGCAACCTGGCGGTGGACATCCTGCCGGCGCAACTGCGCGCGTTCACGCTGGCCTGCGTGCAGCACCTCGTGCACGAGCAGCGCGTCCCGCTGGAGCAGCTGGCCCGGCACCAGTACACGCTGGTCCAGCGGCTAGGGCTGCGCATTGCAGAGCTGCGCGACCGAGCCGCCAGGACGGCCTTCAGCCAGCTGGTGCTGGACGGGGGCTGGGAGCTGCAGGCGGGCCCGGCCCATGCCTTCAAATTCGACCCGGCCGTGTATCCGGTGCCTGCGAACAAGCGCTACACGGGCAAGTTCCGCTTTGCCCGGCACTTCTATCCGGTAGTGGCCGATCTGGAGGATGGCGGCGAGGAGTGGCTGTGCGCGCTGACGATCGACTCGCACCCGTTGGTACGTCACTGGGTGCGCAACATCGACTCGGACCCGGTGGCCGGCTTCTGGTTGCCGACGTCGTCCGGGCGCTTCTACCCCGACTTCGTCTGCGAGCTGACCGACGGTCGGGTGTTCATCGCCGAGTACAAGGGCGAACACCTGCGCAGCGTGCCCAAGGAGATCGAGAAGGGCCAGGTCGGGCAGGTATGGGCCGAAGCCAGCGCGGGCAAGGCGGTGTTCGCCATGCTCTTCAAGCAGGAGCGCGGTATGGATCTGCGGCAACAGGTCGACGACGCTCTTTCGGTGTGAAGTCCTGCGGGCTACTCAGGCGTAGCGCAGCTTGGGCAGCTTGCTGGCGAACAGCCGGTAGCTGAATCGATCCGACCGAGTTCCGGATCGACGCGGTGCACGGCCTTCGGTCAGACCCTGCAGTGCTGACGATTTTCAGCCGTGTGGTGACAAACGTCACTTGCCATGCCGAGGATGCCTGTGGCTCCTGCAGCTTCACCCTGAGCGTTCAGGGGGCCGACCGCGGCTTGATGCGGCCGGCCCCCTGGAGCATGGGGTCGCACGATGAATCGGAAACTGGCCAGCCGGATGCCCAGCGCGGAAGGCTTTTCCCGGATGGCGAAATGGGGCGGGTCGGTCTCCTCTTCATACTTCAGCACATGCTAGGCTGAAACGGGCTCCTTCATGTCCCGACCGAGACGGCATCCGTCGCAACCGGGCGGCGACGAGCGGAGGCGGCGACCGCAGCAAGCAGCAGCAGACCCAGTGTCCCTGGCTCTGGAACATTCACGGCGTCGGTCACGTCCACCGGGGGTGGCGTCCAGCCGGGGGCCAAATCGGGAATGGAGCCGCCAAACTTCAGGGTGTGCGGGCCGGGAGCCAGACCCTCCACGGCAACCCAGTAACCATCGACAATGGCGTCAAGGATGCCAACATACTGGGGAGGAAAGCCCAACGCTGCGCTGAGACTGGCTGACAAGTCCACCGTGAAGAACGCGGTGCTCGTCTGCCGGTAGCTGGGGAAAGTGAGCAGATCCTGACCGTCAAGCGTTGCATAAAGACCGGTCGCGTTGCCAACGCCAGGAATGTAGCCGAACGCGCACTGCAAATCGCAGTTGTCCGTCGGCACCTCAATGTCGTAGGCGGTAACGACCGGGAAGAAGATCGGCTTGCCTGCTGGCACCGTGAAGGTGCGCGTGCTGCTTCCCCCTGTGTTGCCCGCGACGAAGAAAACTGGCCCCAGATTGTTGACATGCGCGTACGCCCCGGTGGTGTCCAGCATCGGGTTGGACGCCGCATCGATGCTCAGCGCCCACTGTAGCCATTGCTCCGCCAACTGCAGTTGGGTGCTCCCCGCCACCGGCTGGGTAGGATCGACGACACCGGCCTGGGTCATGCCAACTGCCCCAAAAAGGGCGATGGCCCCCGCGAGGTTGCGAGCGAAAGTGCGAGTCGATTTGCCCGCTTGAAGAACGCGGGAGGGCTCGTTCGTTGGTTTCATTTTCAGATACCTCGGTATGGGCTACTGTTTGTTCAGGAAGGAAGCGAGGAACAGCGAGATCGATGCCAGAAGTAGCTTGCGCAACATGATTTTTCCCCCGAAAAAGTGATTGGCGCGCTGGAATGTTTTGTGACGCGCGCCCGATCTGCGTGCAAGATCCGTACCATATTGTTTAACCACTTGTTTGTTATGGTTTTGTCGTCGACGGTGGTCGGCGGGTTCGGGCAAGTGTAAAATTTTCCGACACTTGAGCGAGGTTTTTCAGTGCCGGGCATCGTGGTCCCAGCTGCCCGAGCTGTTCAGCCCGCAACAGTGTGCCGAGTTGTTCGGCGTTGATGAGGCCACTTGGCTGACTGGCGACACCACCCAGGAGCGCGCCCCAGCCATTCGGCCGTACGGCATGGTCATGCGCGAACTCGGGGTGACCGAGCTGACGCCAGAACGCATCCTTCCGCGCCTGACCCAGCCTTCCTCGAAGCGCAGTCGGACGACAGTCTGCGTTGCGCAGCAGCGGGGCATTGTCCGGGGTGTTGACGGCAGCGAAAGCAGTGGAGGTAACCGAGGAGGAGCGCCGAACTGGGCGCGAGGGCGGGTATTCACCGGCGAGAACGTTGCGCCGGTTCGTCGGTCGAGTCGCGTGCGGCGTTCGCGCTCCAGGATGTTCCGCTGCGGGCCGTCGCGGGCGGTTGAGCGGGCGAAACGGTCAAGTGCTCAGCCGGGCGCCGGCGGGTGGTGCCCGGAGGCTTTCGGCAAGGAGCGGCGGAAAGGGCAGAACCAGAAGGGGAAGAAGGCTCAGCGCCGTTTCTGCCGCCTCACCGTCGCGACTCATGGCGCGTCGGCGCTCGCCGCACGGATCCCCTCTGCCTGCTGGCGAATCGCCGTGCGCGCGCCATCGTCGAGGCGCGCGAGGTTGCGCACCTGCATCGCCATGCGCTGGTTCTGCCGCAGCAGCGCTTCGTGCCGGAGCAGGAAGTCCCAGTAGAGCGTGGTGAACGGGCACGCCCGCGGGCCGCTGGCCGCGGCGGGATCGAAGCGGCAGCCGGCGCAGTGGTTCGACATGCGCTGGATGTACTTGCCGCTGGCGATGTACGGCTTGCTCGCCATGAGGCCGCCGTCGCCGTACTGCGACATGCCGAGCGTGTTCGGCAGTTCCACCCACTCGACGGCATCGACGTAAACGGCGAGATACCACTCGTGCAGCGCGCGCGGTCGCACGCCCAGCAGGAGCGCATACAGGCCGGTGACCATGAGCCGCTGGATGTGATGTGCGTAACCGAGCCGCAAGCTCTGTCCGATGGCATCGCGCAGACAGGCCATCGCGGTGTCGCCGGTCCAGTAGAAGCGCGGCAGCGGCTGGTCCGCGCCCAGCGCGTTCAGGTCGGCGTAGCCGGGCATGAAGCGCCAGTAGATCCCGCGCACGTATTCGCGCCAGCCGAGGATCTGCCGGATGAATCCCTCGACGCTCGCCAGCGGCGCGCCGCCGTCGCGATACGCTTGCTCCGCGGCGGCGATCACCTGGCGCGGGTCGAGCAGCTTGAGGTTCATCGCCGCGCTCAGGCGGCTGTGGAAGAGCCATGGCTCGGCGGTCCACATCGCGTCCTGCCAGTCGCCGAATGACGCCAGTCGGTGCGCGACGAAGTCCTGCAGCGCCAGCGCCGCATCGGCTGCCGTCACCGGCCAGTCGAATGCCGCAAGCTCGCCGGGATGCCCGGCAAAGCGCGCATTGACCATGGCGATGACGCCACGCGTGAGCTCATCCGGTGGAAAGGGGCGCGGCGCCTGGTGCGTCGGCGGCCCGTTCTTGCCGAAGCACTTGCGATTCTCACCGTCGAAATTCCAGTCGCCGCCCGTCGGTCTGCCATCCTCATCGAGGAGCACCGCGTGGCGCCGGCGCATCTCGCGGTAGAAGAACTCCATGCGCAGTTGCTTGCGGCCCTGCGCGTGCGCCGCGAACTCCGCGTGGCTGCACAGGAAGTGCCGGTCTTCGCGCATCTCCAGCGGCAGTGAAATCGCCGCCCGGACTTCCTCCCGCACACTCCATTCTCCCGGCTCGACCAGTACCACCCGCTCGGGCTGGAGACTGGCCAGCGACTCGCGCAGCGCCTCGGCAAGGGTCTCGCCCGGCGCCGGCTCCGCGCGGCCGTCGGCAGCGCGCCACACGGCGGTGGCAGGGGTGAGTTCGCGGTAGAACACCGTCCATCCGCGCTCGCGCAGTGCGTCGCGGAAGTGTCGCATCGCGGCGAGAAAGATCGCGATGCGTGGCTTCGTGCTCCACACCTTCGTGCTCTCCTGCGCCACCTCGGCCATCCATATCGCGTCCCGCCGGGCATCGAACCCGTCAAAGGCTGCCGAGTGCTGATCGAGTTGATCGCCGAGAATGAGAACGAGCTTACGCATCGGTCGATCGGCATGACGTTGCGCCGTTCCAGCGCCGACGGTTGCCGCCGAGCATCGGCTGCCGCCGGACAGGCGCCCACTCTCTCCGCCAGGAGACGGGACGCGCGTGCGTGACGCACTCGTTCCCCGGCCACCGCCGCTGCCGCTGGCGCAGGCCTGTCATTCCGCGGGCTCTTCGCTGTCGTTCATGCGGCGCAGCCTGTCGAGATACGGGTTCCCTGCCGCGGGCTTCGCCGGGCGCGCCTCACTCACCAGCATGCGCGCCACGCGCTGTTCGCTGCCGGCGATGAGTTCAGGGATGACTTCGGCCTCGGGCAGATTCTTCCAGTATTTCTTCGGCATCTCGGCGTGCATCGCTTTGACTTTCAGCCGCGCCGGATTGAAGATGCTGCGGAAGTAAGTGCGCCACAGCTCATCGAGCGCGTCTTCGTCCGGTGCCGCGCTGCGCGGCACGCCGGGCGTGAAGTGCAGCGTGGCGCCATCCCAGTGCACGCATTCATGCGGCGTCAGGATGGACCAGTCCATGCCCGCGAACCGCTGCTGAAAGAAAGGCGCAACCAGTCGCACGAGGGGGTAATCGGGTTCGAACCAGGCGACGAACTGCTCGCGGCCCGTGGCATCGTCCGTGCCGACGAGGCGGAAGCGAACGAAGGCGCGCATCTTGTGGACCCCGCGGCGGACGGCCTTGCACCATTCCTGCACGGTGCGCACGTCGCGGTCGGTGGCGACGGAAAGGAGATGCCGCTCGCCGCCTCGGGTGAGCCGCCAGAGCAGGCGATACAGAGTGGCCCAGCGCTGCGGAGCCGTGTGCGCGGCGGCAGTGCGGGCGATGGCGAGGAATGGAGCGGACACTTTCAGTACCGGCACGGTATCCGGAGCGACGGCTTCGCTTGCCGGAAAAAGCGCGGCCTGTTCGCCCTGCTCGGACCAGAGCACCTCGTCCGGGGGCACAGCCGCGGCGAGCAGGGCGCGCGCCTGTTGGCGCCATCCTTCGAACGTCGGTTCGACGAGCACGCTGCGCATGGCTAGAACTCGCCGCTGCGGACGGACACGAGGTCTGCCGGGGTGGCTTGCGGTGCGTCGAAATCCAGCGCCATCTGCACTGGCGGCGGCAGGAAGCGGGCACGAAAATCGTCTGCATCGAGGCCGGACCGAGTCGGTACATGATCGGCGGCGATGATGAATGGCAGCACCTTTTTCATCGCGATGCGCAGCCGCAGCAGGTCCGCCAGCCGCAAGCGCGTGTGGCGGCGCGCAGCGAGGATGCGGTCGACATTGCGCACGCCGAGGCCCGGCACGCGCAGCAGGATCTCGCGCGGTGCGCGGTTCACGTCGGCGGGAAAGCGCGCGCGATTGCGCAGGGCCCAGGCGAGCTTCGGGTCCAGCGCGAGGTCCAGATTCGGCTCGTCGGCGGTGGTCAGCTCGCCGACCTTGAACTCGTAAAAGCGCAGCAGCCAGTCCGCCTGGTACAGCCGGTGCTCGCGCACGAGGGGCGGCGCGTTGATCGGCAACAGCTTCGACGGCTGTGGGATGGGGCTGAAGCCCGAATAGTAGACGCGCCGCAGGCGGTAGCTTCGGTAGAGCACATCGGCGCGCTGCAGGATGGTCGCGTCAGTCGACGCATCGGCGCCAACGAGCATCTGCGTGCTCTGTCCGGTGGCAAAGGGCGGCGGCCGCGGCGCATCGGGCTTCCGCTTCTCGGCAAGGCGCTCGTCGATCCGGTCACGAATGTGAGCCATTGCCCGCTGCGTGCGCGCGAGACTTTTCTCCGGCGCCAGCGAGTCGAGCCCCGCCTGCGTCGGCAGTTCGATGTTCAGGCTGATGCGATCGGCAAGGCTTCCTGCCAGACCGATGAGCGCCGGCGAAGCCTCCGGGATGCTCTTCAGGTGAATGTAGCCGCGAAAGTGATGCTCCTCGCGCAGCTTGCGGGCGACGGAGACGAGCAACTCCATCGTGTAGTCGGCACTCTGGATGATGCCGCTGCTGAGGAACAATCCCTCGATGTAGTTTCTCTTGTAGAAGTCGAGCGTGAGCTTCACGACCTCGTCCGGCGTGAAGCGGGCGCGCTGGACATTGCTCGAGCGGCGATTGATGCAGTAGTGGCAGTCGTAAAGGCAGGAATTCGTCAGCA
>WBZM01002863.1_pt1 | contig 14078 bp, 9 predicted proteins | sample 5204271 | NCBI WGS metagenome assembly WBZM01 (sample SAMN12344346, study PRJNA552823) | activated sludge metagenome | biome: Activated sludge suspended growth; feature: Nitrification reactor; material: Wastewater; isolation source: activated sludge from nitrification reactor of wastewater treatment...
ACGACGAGGCTCCGCGCTGCGTACGCGCACATTCCAGCGGCTGTTCAGGTGAAGATGGGGGCTTCACGAGGCCGGTCGGTAGGTACGGAGCGAGCGGTGGCGTCTACGATCTCGCGGGCAGCGTGGCGGAGTGGGTCGCAGACAGCTACGCATCTTACTCGGACACGACATGTTGGGGACGCGCAGGGTTGACCAGCCCTCTGTGCCAGATCTCGGTTGGAGGATCGTACGTGGTACCCGTACGCGGCGGATCGTGGGGCGCATCGGAGTTCCGCGCGACCTCCAGGCTCATGCCCACGGAAGCTGGGTCTCGCTTCGGCACGACAGGTTTTCGCTGCGTTCACACGCGATAGCGAACCCACCGCGAATTTCGCGCGTCACGAATTCTCGCCCGGCCCCTTGCGACGATTCGCGGAACTTCGGTACACCTTCTCGCGATGAAACCGCGTGAACTCTTCCTCGCTTCGTTCGCGTATGCCGCGGTCGCGATGGGTTGCACCGACTCGCCGACGCAGCCGCCGACCCCGAACAACGACGTCCCGCAGGACCGCGTCGATGCGACCTCTGACATCGTCGTCGATCAGCCCGCGCCTGACGTGACTGCCGACGTGAGAACCGACGTGGCGCCCGCGGACGATGGCCCCGATCGCTTCGACGTGCCCCCGGTGGACGTCCCGCCGGGGACCGCCTGGTGCGACATGCCGGCAACGGCGGCCACGGAGGTCCGTGGCGTCACGATGCCGCCGGGCTTCTGCATTCGTCGTTACGCCGCGTTTCCCGTCACCAACCCGGTCACGTTCGGACACCCGCGCGTGCTGGCCTTCGCGCCCGGCGGCGATCTGTTCGTGTCGTCACCGAAAGCTACGGGCCCCGGGGGCACCGGCCCTGGCATCGACGCCATCGCCATCCTGCCCGACGACAACCGCGATGGCATCGCAGATGGAGTGGTTCGCTTCGCGGAGGGCACTGTTCTCAACCAGCGCCTTGGGCTCGGCCAGCCCGAGACCGTCCACGGCCTGCTCTTCCAGCCGAACTTCCTCTACTACACGATCCACAACGGCGTGTACCGCGTGCCGTTCCGCCAGGGCGACCGGCGCCTCGCCGCAGGCGTCACCCCCGAGCTCATCGCCGACCTCGGCAACTCCGAGCGCTGGACGCACACCCTCGCCGCCGGCCCCGACGGCACGCTCTACGTCTCCATGGGCATCTACGGCTCGTCGACCTGCCCGTACCCGTCGCCCGAGCGCGGCGCGATCCTCGCGATCGGCCCCGGGCACTCGATGCTCCCGGGCGGGCGCGTCACCTTCGGCGACATCGTCGCGCGCGGCTTCCGCAACCCGATGTACATCCGCTGCCACGCCTGGGGCTGCTACGCCGCCGAGCTCACCGACGACGGGTGGACGGTGCCGGGCCGCGAGAAGATCGTCCGCTTCGCGGCGGGCCAGGACTACGGCTACCCCTGCTGCTACGACCGCGGGTCGCCCTCCATTTCCAACCCCGACGGCGGCGTCTTCAACTGCAACAACGTGACGCCGAGCCCGCTCGGCTACCCCGTCGGGCACACGCCCTTCGGCCACGACTTCGCGCCCGCCACCTGGCCCGCCCCCTACGCCAACGGGCTCTTCGTCGGCCTCCACGGCGTCGTCGGCTCGTGGGCCCACACCGGCATCAACTGGGCCACCACCGGCGGCGAGGCCCACGAGATCCAGGCCCCGCAGGCCATGACCTTCCTGTCCGGCTGGGGCCACGGCACGCCCAACGAGGGCCGCGTCGCCGACCTGACGTTCGCGCCCGATGGCCGCATGTTCTTCACCGACGACCAGCTCGGCCACGTCTACTGGATCGCCCCCACCACGCTCCGCCGCCCCTAGAGACGCATGAACCTCCGCACGATCCCCTTCGTCGCGATCGCCGTGATCGCCGCCTGTTCCCGCCAGCCGGAGCCGCCGCCGACGCCGCTCCCGCCCCCCACCGCGTCGCCGCACGGCCAGCTCCCCGCGGGCCATCCCCCCATGCACGGCGGCGCCGCGCCCGCCCCGTCCGCCCCCGCCCGAGAGCTCCGGTGGAGCGACCCGGTCGGCTGGCGCCGCGTCACCCCGTCGTCGTCGATGCGCCGCGCGCAGTACAGCGTCCCCGGCCCCGGCGGCGAGGCCGAGGTCACCGTCTTCTACTTCGGCACCGGCCAGGGCGGCTCCGTCGAGGACAACCTCCGCCGCTGGCACGGGCAATTCGAAGCCGCGACGGGCGCGCCCCCGCCGCCGCCCGACGAGCGCCGCACGTCGCACGGGCTCACCGTCCACGTCACGCGCCGCCAGGGCCGCTACGCGGGGATGGCGATGCCCGGCGGCGCGCCCGCGACCGCGCACGACGACTACGCGCTGCTCGGCGCGATCGTCGAGACCCCCGACGGGCCGTGGTTCTTCAAGATGACCGGGCCCCGCACGACCGTGGAGGCCGCCGGCCGCGGCTTCGACGACCTCGTCGCGTCCTTCCAGATGCCGTGAGCGCGTCGCCCCTGCGCGCGCTCTTCGACCGCGAGCCTGAGCCCCCCGTGGAGGAGGCCGCGCTCCTCATCGCGCAGGACTTCGCCCCCGGCCTCGACCCCGCCGCCGCCCGCGCCGCCCTCGACGCGCTCGCCGCCCCCGTCGCCCCGCGCCTCGCGCGCGCCGCCGACGACCGTGAAACCGCCGCCCTGCTCGGCACGTGGCTCTTCGACGAACAGGGCTTCCGCGGCAACGAGGACGACTACTACGACCCGCGCAACAGCCACCTGCACGAGGTCGTCGCGCGGCGGACAGGCATCCCCATCACCCTCGCCGTCGTGATGATCGCGGTGGGCCGGCGCGCGGGCGTCCGCGTCGAGGGCGTCGGCTTCCCGGGGCATTTCCTCGCGCGCGTGTTCGGGCCCGGCGCGGGCGGCGGCGCGCTCGTCGACCCCTTCCTCCGCGGCCGTGAGGTGCCGCCCGCGGCCCTCGACGCCCTCGCACGCCGCGCCCTCGGCGACCCCGCACAGCTGCGCCCCGAGCACCTCGCGCCGGCCGACGCGCGGGCGGTCGCGGTCCGCATGCTCGGCAACCTCCGCGGCGTCCACGAGGCCCGCGGCGACCACGCCGGCGCCCTCGTCGCATGCGACCGGCTCGTCGACCTCGCGGGCTCCCCCGAGGCACGGCGCGACCGGGCGCGGCACCTCCTCGCGCTCGGCGCCCACGAGGCCGCGGCGGACGACCTCGACGCCTGGCTCCGCGCCCGCCCCGACGCGCCCGACGCGGGCGAAGTACGCCGCACGGTCGCGCGGCTCCGCACCGCCGCGCGGCGCCCGCCCCAGTAGCGCTACGCCGCGGGCAGCGAGAGCCGGAAGCGCGACGCGCCCGACGCGTCGCGGACGACCTCGACCGCGCCGCCGAAGCGCTCGGCGAAGACCCGGTGGAAGCCGTCGGCCACGGCCTCGTCCTGCTCGCGGGCGCCCGCGGGCTCGCGCGGGCCGAGCGCCCGAACCTCGACCTCGACGCCCGTTGAGACGGCGGTCACCGCGACGGCCACGCGGCCGGGCGCGTCGGCGAAGCGCTGGGCCGCGCGGGTCATCAGCACGACGGCCGCCTCGGCGAGCGCCGCGGGCGTCACGCGGACGAGCGGGGCGCGCGCCGGGGTGACGTCCACGACCGCGCGGGGCGCAAGGTACGGGGCCGCGAGGGCCGCGGCCGACTGGAGCACCTGCGACGGGTCGCAGGACGCCGACGCGTCGTCGCCGAGGCACGCGACGCCCGACACCACCTGCCAGGCGTCGTGGGCGAGGCCGCTCGCCTCCTGGAGGAGCGCGGCGGCGGCGCGGGCAGGCGCGTGGCGGGCGGCGGTGGCGCGGAGCTCCGCGAGCTCGGCGGCGAGGGAGGCCTGCACCGCGGCGAGCGACGCGTGCGACGCGGCGAGCGACGGGGCGGCGGCGCGCGTCAGGCGGCCGACGATGACCTCGCGGCGGTCGCGGCGCTGGGCGGACTCGGCGATCGCGCCGGCGACGTCGAGCGCCTCGGAGGCCATCACCGCGCGCAGCGCGAGCCCCGCGGCGCGGGCGAGCTCGCAGTCGAGCGCGGGGGCCACCGCGTCGCGCGCGAGCCAGACGGTGCAGACGTTCCGCGCGCCGACCGGGAGGTCCCACGCGCCGACGACGGCGCCCGGGAGGGCGGAGGTGATCGCGCCCGCGAGCTCATGGCCCTCGAGCGACGCGAGGCCCGCGGAGAGCGCCTCGTCGAAGCCCTCCGCGCGCGCCGCCGCGACGAGCCGGCGCCCGCCCCCGACCGCCGATTCGAACGACGCCGCCGCGATGTCGCACGCACACCGCCGCGCGAGCAGGAGCGCGAGCGCGGGCAGCGCCTCGCCGATCGAGGCGTGCTCGCCGAGCGCCACCACCGCGCCGAGCAGCCCGCCGTCCTCCTCGGGCAGCGCGTCGGGCGCGGCTTCGAACTCGTCGAGGTTCCAGGTGAGGTCGTCCGAGGCGCCGGCGTCCGCCTCCACCCAGGAGATCATGCTCACCGGGCGGGGACGCGCCGTGGCCTCCAACACCTCCGTGGGCTCGGTCGCGGGCGACACCACGTCGTTCGATGCAGCACGCGGCGTGCCCGCGCGCGGGCGTCTTGGGGAGGTCATGGCGGCGCGGAGCCCTACACCAGACTCTCGCAAGGCGTCCACCGAAGAACCGCTCCCGCAAGGCCTCCGCGTGAGTGAAACCGGCGATGTGGCAGGCACGCCGCGCGGTCATGGTTGTGACCGCGACGCCGTTGCCTACGAACGCGGTTGCATACCGGCAGCCACTCGTTGCGCGGTCGCGTCGACAAAACCTCGGTGGTGGGCGGAGGGGCGGAGGGAAGGCTCAGGAGGCGCGGGGCGCCGGGGCGGTTTCGGAGGGGTTCGAGGAGTAGTCGTACTTCCCGTAGTAGTAGTACGAGGGCGTGTCCTCGCGGAGGTCGACCGCGTTGAGGATGACGCCGACGACGTTGCTCCCGAGGTCGCGGAGCTGGCGCACGACGCCGGCCCCCTGGTCGCGGCGGGTGGAGCGCGCGCGCACGACGAGGACGACGCCGTCGAGCTGCGGGCCGAGCGCGAGCGCGTCGGTCACCGCGGTGATCGGCGGCGAGTCGAAGATCACCCGGTCGAAGCGCTTGCGCAGCGTGACGAGGAGCTCGGTCATCTTCTGGCTGTGCAGGAGCTCGACGGGGTTGTTGGGCACGGGCCCGCAGGCGAGGAGCTGGAGGTTGGGGACGGGCGTGTCGAGCACGGCCTCGTCGAGCGTCGCCTCGCCGATGAGCACGCTGGTGAGCCCCACCGGCGGGCGCACGCCGAACACCTTGTGGACGCGCGGGCGGCGCAGGTCGCCGTCGATCAGCACCACGCGCTTGCCGCTCTGCGCGAGGGAGATCGCGAGCGTGGTGGCGGTGAAGGTCTTGCCCTCGCGCGGCGACGCGCTCGTCACCATCAGCGCCTGGAGCGGCGTGTCGGGCGACATGAACGCGAGGTTGGTGCGGATCGCGCGCGCCTGCTCGGCCACCACGGACATCGGGTGCGAGTGGGTGACGAGGTCGACGTTCTCCACCGGGGCGTCGGACTGGTGGGTGTCGCCGTACTGGTAGCGCTTCTGCGCGCGGAGGCCGCGGTTGTTGATCAGCGGGAGGTACCCGAGGCAGGTGGCGCGGAGCACCTCCTCCACGTCCTGCTTGGTGCGCACCGTCCGGTCGAGCTGAACCACCACGAAGGCGCCCATCACCCCGAGCACCAGCCCGAGCACCGCGCCGATCGCCAGCACCAGCGGCACCCGCGGCTTCACCGGCACCAGGGGTACCAGCGCGTAGTCGAGCACCGACATGTTGTTGACCCGGAGCTCCTGCATCAGGTTGCCCTCGGTCGCGCGCTCGAGCACGATGCCGTAGATCTTCGCGTGGTTCTCGCGCTCGCGGGTGAGGCGCGAGTACATCATCTCCTGCTCGTTGAGCCGCACGGCCTCGCGCTGCGACGCCATCAGCTCGCTGCGGATGTTGCCCTCGGCGCGGGTGACGCCGCGGAGGTCGGCCTCGGCGGCGCCCTTGATGTTCTGCACCTCGGCGCGCATCATCCCGACCACGGTGTTGGTGCGGGCGCGGGCCGTGCGCAGCTCGGGGGCGGTCGGCAGGTAGCGCGGCCGCAGCGAGGCCTCGTCGCGGCTCGCCACCTCGAACTGCGTCCGCAGCGACGAGAGCACCGCCGACCCGAGGAAGTCCGGCGCCGTGAGCTGCGAGAGCGCGCTCACCACCCGCCCCTGCCACTCGTCGCGCGACGCCACCGGCGCGTCGAGGGCGGCGCCCGTCCCGGCCGTCCCGGGGGCAGGCAGCGCGGCGAGCACCGCCGAGGCCGCGCGGCTGAGCTCGCCGACGCGCGCCGCGAGGTTGAAGCGCCGCGTCTGCGCCTCCGTCAGCGCCTCCGAGAGACGCGCGATCCGGTTGCCGAGCACGTTGCGCTGGTCGGAGAAGGTGTCCGACACGATGTTGTGCTCGAGGCGGTACTGCTGGAGGCGCTCCTCGGAGCGAGAGAGGTTCTCGCGGAGCTCGTCGAGCTGGTTGCTGAGCCAGCGCACCGCGTCGCGCGTGCTCCCCAGGCGGTGGTCGAGGTTCCGCTGGATGTACACGTCGGCCATGGTGTTGGCGAGGAGCTGGGCGCGGCGGGGGCTGCGGTCTTCCACCGTGATGTTGACGAGGCGGCTCTCCTTCACCGGCTCGACGCGCGCGCGGCCCATCAGCGTGTTGGCCGCCTCGGTCACCGACACCGAGCGCCACGCCCGACGCCGGTCGGCCGCCACGCCGTTGAAGTCCGGGTCGTGCTGGAGCCCGAGCCGCCGCACCACCCCCTCGGCCACCCCGCGGCTGCGGATCACCCGGTACTGGGTCTCGTAGTACTCCCGGAGGTTCCAGTAGCTCCCGATGCCGCTCGAGTCGACGTCCTCCACCTGCCGCCCGAGGGGCCGCGGGGGGTTGGGCTCGAACTGAACCGTCGTCGTCGCCGCGTAGATCTTCGGCTGCCGTAGCACCCAGAGCGCGTCGAGGCAGAGCGCGATCGCCACGCCGGCCAGCACGATCGCCCGGTGCTTCCACAGCACCTTCAACTGCTCGAGCAGGGCGTTCTGCTCGTCGGCGTCCTGCGCTCGGGTCGCGTTCGCGTTCACGTGGTGTCTCCTCGGCCTCGACCCCGCTCGCGCGGCGCCTTGCGCCGACTCTGTTGCCCTACCCCGGCGCCGGATTCAAGGCCCGCCGTCCGCCGGACGTACGAGCCCCGCACGCCGCGCGCCCACCGGGTCGCACAGCCGGATCGCCGCCTCGGAGGTCGGGTCCTGCTCCAACAGCACGGCGCAGCGCGCCTGGAGGGCCTCCCGGTCGCCCAGCCGCGCCGCCACCTGGGCCATCTGGAGCGCGTAGGGGTGGTCGGGGAGGGCGAGCGAGTCGGCCATCTCGTACGCCGCCCAGGCGCCCCGATCGTTGCCGAGCGCGGCCTCGAGCTCGCCGCGCAGCCCGTGGCTCTCGATGAGCCTGGGGACGTCCGCGCCCGCGGCCTCCTGCATCAGCGCGGCCTCGCGGCGCATCCCCGCCGCGTTGCGCGCCGCCGCGAAGAGCCGCGCGCGGGCCATGTGCAGGGGGTACCGGTCGCGCACCCGCGGGAGCGCCCGGTCGAGCGCGCGGAGCGCCGCCTCGGGCTCGTGGCGGGCCGTGAGCACGTCGACCCGGCAGAGCACCCCTTCGGCCTCCTGGGCCCGCGCCCGCTCGATCCGCTCGCAGAAGCGCGAGGCATCGTCGAGGTCGCCCCGCGCCCGCGCGGCCGCCGCCCGCCGCTGGAGCGCGGGGATGAAATCCGGCGCCCGCTCGAGCAGCAGCGCGTCGGCCATCGCGGCGTACTCGGGCGTCGGCGCGGCCCCGGCCACCCCGTGCAGGAAGGCCACGCCGCCGAGGTGCCGCGGCGCCACGCGCTGGAGCTCCTCGCGCGTCGGCAGCGGGCGGAGGCGCATCACCGCCTGCGCGCAGGGCCCCGGCTGCGAGGTGGTGCGCGCGAGCACCTCCTTCACCTCCAGCAGCGCCTGCGCGCGGCGGTTGCCGGCGGCGAGCACGCGCGCGAGGAGCAGGTGCGGCTGCGCCCAGGTGGGGGCGAGCTCGAGCGCCCGCGCGACGAAGCGGAGCCCCGCGGGGTGCCCCTCGGCGACGGCGTAGGAGCCCAGCAAGAGCTGGAGGTAGGCGTCCGACGGGTGCCGCGCGATCACCGAGCGCGCGTCGTCGGACTCGAACCACGTCGCCGACGCGCGGAGCGAGCGCTCGGCGCGGTCGCGCTCGTTCTCGAGGTTGGAGCGACCAGCGACGAGGGCGAGGAGCAGGGCCGCGGCGACGGCGGCGGCGCCGGGCCAGCGCGCGAGCGACTCCGAGCGGGGGAGCGCCTTGCGCCAGCCGCGCGCGTACCAGCCCGAGAGCACCCCGCCGAGCACCGCGGCGAAGTACCCGACGCCGCCGAGGTGCATCGAGAAGTCGACGAGGTCGTGGACGGCGAGGGACAGCAGCGCCGCCCAGGCCGCGAGCGCGGGGGTGGGCGCGCCCGCCGGCGGGAGCCAGCGGCGGAAGGCGCGCGCGCCGAGGTACAGCGCGACGGCCGCGGCGACGACGCCGACGCTCAGCGCGAGGTCGAGCGGGAGCGACTCGGCGCGCAGGAAGGTGTGCTCGGGGTTGAGCCGCTCGCTCGTGGCGCTCACCACCGGGAGCGCGCCGCTGCCGTGGCCGAGGAGCTCATGCCCGCGCAGCATGCCGAGCGCGCGACGGAAGATCGCGAGCTTCGACGCGTCGCCCTCGGAGAACTCCCGCGCCAGCGCGCCGGACGAGAGCCACGCGCCGCCGAGGAAGATCGCGGCCGCGGCGGCGTAGCCCGCGAGCGTCTGGAGCGCGGGGCGGCGGCGCACCTTGCGGCTCCCGGGCGCCCCCTCGGTGCGCGCGTCGAGCGCGAGGAGCACCACCACGCCGCCCGCCGCCGACGCGACGCCGCCGCGCGAGAGCGACATCGCGCAGGCCCCGCCGCAGAGCACCGCGGCGACGCCGTGGAGCACGCGCGGCAGCGGCTTCTCCGACGCCAGCGCGAGGCCGAGCCAGAGGATCGCGCCGGCGCCGGTGAGGGCCGCGAGGTGGTTGGCGTTGAGCAGCGGGGAGATGACGGGCGGCGCGGCCTGGGCGGGGCGGTAGAAGCCGTAGAGGAGGTCCTGCCCGGTGCCCGCGTGGGCGAAGGCGACGAGGGCGGCGACGAGGGCGCTGGCGGCGCAGAGCTCGTAGAGGCGCTCGAGCACCTCGCGGCGCGCGGCCTGGGCGGCGGCGAGGTAGGCCGACGCGAGGCCGAGGAGGTACACGAGGTCGACGTAGCCGGTGCCCGGGTCGCGGTGGAGCGGGCGCCACGCGGACGCGCGGTCGGCGCGCCAGGCCGAGAGCGCGAGGCGCGAGGCCTCCTCGGAGGTGCGGTCGAGCAGGCGGAGGAGCGCGGGCGGCAGCGGCAGGAGCTGGAAGACCCCCACCGCGAGCAGCACGAGGAAGAGCCGGGTGATCGGGTCGCGCAGGGCCGTCGGGCGGTCGACGCCCGTCAGGAAGAGCGCGACCGCCGCGGTGAGGGCGAAGAGCGGGACGGAGGGGTTCCACGCGCCGCCGAGCGCGAGCATCGCGCCGACCACGGTGACGCCGAGCACGGGGACGGCGAAGCGGGTGCGGATCCGCGGGACGTCGACGGCGTCGAGGAGGCCTCTGCGGGGGGGTGGGTCCTGCACGGTGTCGGCTCGGGGGACGGCTGAGGGGAGGTGTTGGGAGGGCCACGGCGCGCGCCGCGTCCCCGCGTCAAGCCGTCACCGTTGCGACCGACGGCGACGCGCATTCACGTGGCGCTTCGTAGAACGGAAACACGCGCCGCCGCAACGGGTACCGCGCCCCGAACGCGCGCCCGGCCCGAGACCCGTCCGACGCCCGCCCGACGCCCCCGGCGACGCACGGAATCCGCCGTTGGCGACGCGGGAGGTCCGTGATATCGACCCGCTTCCCGCCACCGGCCCGGAGACCACCACCCCTCATGACCGCCACGCCCTCCCCCCTCGCCGGCCGCTCGGTTCTCGTCACCGGCGGCAGTGGTTTCCTCGGGAGCCACGTCGTCGACGCCCTCCGCGCCCGCGGCGTCGAGCGGGTGGCGGTGCCGCGCGCGGCGGAGTTCGACCTCACCGACGCGGCGCAGGCCCGCGCGATGTTCGAGAAGCACCGGCCCGACGTGGTGATGCACCTCGCGGCGCGCGTCGGGGGCATCGGCGCCAACCGCCGGCAGCCGGGCACCTTCTTCCGCGACAACATGGCCATGGGGCTCAACGTGCTCGAGGAGGCCCGCCGCGCCGGCACCGCGAAGGTCGTGGTCGCGGGCACCATCTGCGCGTACCCCAAGTTCGCCCCCGTCCCCTTCCGCGAGGACGACCTCTGGAACGGCTACCCCGAGGAGACCAACGCCCCCTACGGCATCGCCAAGAAGGCCCTGCTCGTGATGGCCCAGGCGTACCGCCAGGAGTTCGGCTCCAACTTCGTGGTGGTCTTCCCCGTGAATCTCTACGGGCCGCGCGACAACTTCGACCTCGAGGACTCGCACGTGATCCCCGCCATGATCCGGAAGTTCATCGACGCCGACGCGCGGGGCGAGCGCACGGTGACGCTCTGGGGCGACGGGACGCCGACGCGGGAGTTCCTCTACGTCGATGATGCGGCCGAGGGGCTGGTGATGGCGGCCGAGCGCTACGACGACCCCGACCCGGTCAACCTCGGCGCGGGCTTCGAAATCTCGATGCGCGACCTCGCGACCACCATCGCGCGCGCCGCGGGCTACGCCGGCGAGATCGTCTGGGACGCCGCGCGCCCCAACGGCCAGCCCCGCCGCATGCTCGACGTCACCCGCGCCCGCGAGCGCTTCGGCTTCACCGCCCGCACCGCCTTCGCCGACGGCGTCGCGAAGACCATCGCCTGGTACCGCGACAACCGCCACGCCATCGCCGCCCGCGAGGCCGCGCGCCGCGCCACCTGAAGAGCCACCGAAGACCACCCATGAAACGCGCGCTCATCACCGGGATCACGGGCCAGGACGGCTCCTACCTCTCCGAGCTCCTGATCGAGAAGGGCTACGAGGTGCACGGCGTCGTGCGCCGGTCGAGCTCGTTCAACACCGAGCGCATCGACCACCTCTACCGCGACCCGCACGAGGGCGACGTCAAGCTCCGGCTGCACTACGGCGACCTCAACGACGCCTCGTCGCTCCAGTCGATCGTCTCCGAGGTGAAGCCCGACGAGGTGTACAACCTCGGCGCGCAGAGCCACGTCCGCGTGAGCTTCGACATCCCCGAGTACACCGCGGAGGTCACCGCGCTCGGCACCATCCGTCTGCTCGAGGCCATCCGCAAGTCGGGGCTCCCCTGCCGCTTCTACCAGGCCTCGTCGAGCGAGCTCTACGGCAAGGTGGTGGAGACGCCGCAGCGCGAGACCACGCCCTTCCACCCGCGCAGCCCCTACGCCGTCGCCAAGGCCTACGCCTTCTACATCACGCAGAACTACCGCGAGGCCTACGGGACGTTCGCGGTCAACGGCATCCTCTTCAACCACGAGAGCGAGCGCCGCGGCGAGACCTTCGTCACCCGCAAGATCACCCGCGCCGTCGGGCGCATCAAGCACGGCCTCCAGCGCGAGCTCTTCCTCGGCAACCTCGACGCCCGACGCGACTGGGGCCACGCCCGCGACTACGTCGACGCCATGTGGCGGATGCTCCAGGTCGACGAGGCCGACGATTTCGTGGTCGGCACCGGCGAGACCCACTCGGTCAGGGAGTTCCTCGAGCTGGCCTTCGCGCGCGCCGGGCTCGACTGGCAGGAGCACGTCAAGATCGACCCGCGCTACATGCGCCCCGCCGAGGTCGACCTGCTCCTCGCCGACCCCTCCAAGGCCCGCGAGACGCTCGGCTGGACGCCGACCGTCACCTTCCCCGAGCTCGTGGCCTGCATGGTCGACTCCGACCTCGAGCTCGCCGCCCGCGAGAAGCGCGCCCGCGGGTAGAACGCCCGACGTCCCCGCCGCAACCACCAGCCACCGTGACCCCCGGCAACGACCGCGAGCGCCCCTTCTTCACCGTCATCGTCCCCACCTTCAACCGCGCGGGGATGATGCGCCGCGTGCTCGGCTCCGTCACCCGCCAGCGCCACGACGCGTGGGAGCTCGTCGTCGTCGACGACTGCTCCTCCGACGACACCGAGCGCGCGGTGCGGGCCCTCGACGACCCGCGCATCCGCTACCTCCGCCACGAGGTGAACAAGGGCGTCTGCGCCGCGCGCAACACCGCCGTCGACGCCGCCCGCGGGCGCTGGCTCGTGATGCTCGACAGCGACTTCGAACTCCTCCCCGGCGCCCTCGCCACGCTCGAGCGCCTCTGCCGCGCCGCCCCGGACGACGTCGGCAACGTCGCCACGCACATGGCCTGGGACGTCGGCCCCAGCACCCCCGACCCGTCGCCGCCCGGTGACATGCTGCTGACGTACCCGGCGTTCCTCGCGTGGCTGGAGGGGGTGAAGACGCCCGAGTGGTTCAACTGCATCCGGCGCGAGGTGTTCGACGCGCTGCGGTACCCGACGGGCCGGGCGTACGAGACGCCGCTCCACTTCGCGATCGCGCGCGACTGGCGCTTCTTTCTGGTGAAGGAGAAGGTCTGCCTCGGCCACACCGACGCGCGCGACCGGATCACCCGCGGCCCCGCCCTCGCCCGCGCCCGCCGCCTCCTGCGCGACGCGCCCGACTGGTCGGCCTCCGTCGCCGAGATGCTCGACGCGCACGGCGCCGTGATGCGCGACGCCGCCCCGCGCATGCGCGACCGGATGGACATCCACCTCGCCAACCTCCTCCTGCTCAAAGGCGACCGCGCCGGGGCCCTCGCCGCCCTCCGGCGCATCGACCCGAAGCTCTCACGCTCGCCCCGCACGCTCGTCATCACCGCGCTCGGACTCCTCGACCGGCGCGCCCTCGCCCTCGTGCAGGCACTCCGGTCGTGATCCTCGGCGTCGACGCGTCCAACCTCCGCTACGGCGGCGGCGTCACCCACCTCCAGGAGCTGCTCGCCGCCGCCGACCCGCCGGCCCAGGGCGTCTCCCGCGTGGTCGTGTGGGGCGGGCGCGCGACCCTCGACCGCCTGCCCGAGCGCCCGTGGCTCGCCCGCGTCCACGAGCCCACCCTCGACCTCGACCTCGCGCGCCGAACCGCGTGGCAGCAGCTCGCCCTCCCCTGGCGCTCGCGCGACGCGGGCTGCACCGCCCACTTCGCCCCCGGCACCACCGCCCCGGCGTCCCTCCGGCCCCGGGTGGTGATGTGCCGCAACATGCTCCCCTTCGACGAGGCCGAGCGCGCGCGCTACCGCGGCACCACCGGCGGCCTCCGCCTCGACGCCCTCCGCGTGGCCCACGCGCGCGCCCTCTCGTCGGCCGACGGCGCGATCTTCCTCACCGAGCACGCCCGCGACGCGGTGCTCTCACGGCTCCCGAGGCGACCCCGCGCGGTCGCGATCATCCCGCACGGGGTGACGCCCCGCTTCCTCCGCGCGCCGCGGCCGCAGCGCGCGATCGAAGACTGCACGCCCGACGACCCCTTCCGCTGGGTCTACGTCTCCACGGTGACGCGCTACAAGCACCAGGCGAAGGTGCTCGACGCCGTGCGCGCGCTGCGGGCCGAGGGGCTCCCGGTGGCGCTCGAGCTCGTCGGCATCGAGGAGGACGCGCGCTCGGGCCGCGAGGTGCGCGACGGCCTCCGCGCGTGGGACCCCGACGGGCGCTGGGCCCGCTACCGCGGCCACGTCCCCTTCGCCGAGCTCGCCGAGGTGTACGCCCGCGCCGACGGCGCCCTCTACGCCTCCTCGTGCGAGAACATGCCCAACATCCTCCTCGAGTCGATGGCCTCCGGGCTCCCCGTCGCCTGCTCCGACCGCGGGCCGATGCCCGAGGTGATCGGCGACGCGGCGGTGTACTTCGACCCGGAGGACGCCGCGGACATCGCCCG
>WBZM01002864.1_pt1 | contig 14077 bp, 15 predicted proteins | sample 5204271 | NCBI WGS metagenome assembly WBZM01 (sample SAMN12344346, study PRJNA552823) | activated sludge metagenome | biome: Activated sludge suspended growth; feature: Nitrification reactor; material: Wastewater; isolation source: activated sludge from nitrification reactor of wastewater...
GCCCCGCGTTTCTGAGGACAGGAGGGTTCAATCATGACCAGCAATCTGAAAATGGCGTTGTCCGCTGCAACGCTCGTCGCCGGTCTGGCTCTGACCGCGCCGCCGGCGCTGGCGCAATTCGCGGCCGGCGCGGGCGGGGGCGGCGGCGGCGCAATCGGCGGCGGCGGCGGCGCGATCGGCGGCGGCGGCGCGATCGGCGGAGGCGGCGCGATCGGCGGAGGCGGCGCGATCGGCGGAGGCGGCGGTTTCGGCGGCGGCCATGTCGGCGCCCCCATCGCGGCTCCTTCGGCCCCTGTCGCGCCGCAGTTCCACGCCGCCCCGGCGGTCGTGCCGCAAGCCCGTGTGCCGCAAGTCGCGCCGGGCGGCGGTTATGGCGTACCGCGGGTCCGCAATCCGGGCGGAACGCCGATGGCGCACGGCTCGCCCTGGAACGGCGGCGTCGTCACGCAGGCGCCGCGCCAGCCGCGCACATGGCCGGGACATGGCGGCGTGACGCGGCCGTACAACAATGCCCAGATCTATCACGGCGGACGCCATCATCGCGGCCACGGCCATTGGCGGCGCGGCGTGTGGTATCCGTACGCTCTCGGCGGGTATGACTATACCTACGGCGTCTACGATGACGACGATTACTGCACGCTGCGCAAGGTGCGCGTCCATACCCCGTATGGATGGCGGCGGGTGTGGCGCAGGGTTTGCGTCTGAGGCCTAGGCGCTGAGGGCAATCGCCGCTTCGCCGCGGTGGATCGCCCCGGATTCAGGAGTGAAGCGGCCGTCCTTTTCGTGAAGCATGAGGGGCGGCAGCAAGCTGAACGGGGCGCGGGAGCCCTTTCTCCCCGAAACGAGCAGCCGGACCGCAGGTTCGGCTGCTTTTGCGTGGACCGGCATGAGCCGCAATCCGCCGATCCGCCCTTTGGCGCCGGTCAGGATTGCGGCAAGGGCGTCGGCGCGGTGGATCATCAGGAAAGTTCCGCCGGGCTTCAGCAGGGCGATCGAGGCTCGCATCCACGCCTCCAGCCCGCTTTCGGCGACATGCGCGCGCGCTTTCGCCGCGTCCGGCGAAATGCGCGCCGCCGCCGGATCGAGAAAGGGCGGGTTGGTCAAAGCCCAATCGAAGCCGCCGTCCGCCAGCCCGGCGGCGCGGCGGCTTGCGGGCCTGAGAACATCGGCTGAGACCGCGCGGGCGCGCGCGGCGAACCCGTTGTCGGCGATATTTTGCGCGCACAAAGCCGTCAGCGACGGATCGATCTCGACGCAGGTCATGTCGAGCTGGGTTGCGTGCGCAAGAGCGGAAAGGCCGGCCGCGCCGACGCCGGAACCGACATCGACGCCCCGGCCCCGCGCGCCGGGCGGAACGCAGGCCGCCAGCAGCACGGCGTCCGTGCCGGCGCGGTGGCCGGCGTCCGGCTGACGCAGGGACAGGCGACCGCCCAGAAAGGCGTCAGGACGGGGAGAGTTCGCCGCCAAGCCCCGCCTCTTCCAGCGCGCTGCGCGCCCGTTCGCCGTCCTGCTCGGCGACGAGCACCCGCCGGCGGATGAAGCCCAGCGAGCCTTCGAGCACGCTCATGTGCCGGTCGGTCACCAGAAATGCGACATTCTCGCTCGCCAGCACCGCCTCGGCGAAGGACAGGACAACAGGGTCGTTCGTGCGCAGGAGCTCGATCATGTCTTGCGCCAAACTGTCACGGGGCGCAGCGCCCCACAAGCAGCGGCGCATTTCCATTTGCCGGCAAAGAACGCTAAATAGCCGCCGACAGTTCATTGTAGCGAGGTCGTTTTGGGCGTCGTCATTCCCCTCGAGGAAAAAACCAGGCCTGAAGCCGGGGTCGAGAAGCTGGTTTCGCTGGTCTCGGCCGACATGGCGCGGGTCAACCAGACCATTCTGGCGCGCACCGGGTCCGACGTGACGATGATCCCCGAAGTCGCCAACCACCTGATTTCCTCGGGCGGCAAGCGCCTGCGGCCGATGCTGACGCTGGCGACCGCCGGGCTCTGCGACTATCGCGGCGACGGGCATATCAAGCTGGCCGCGGCCGTGGAATTCATGCACACCGCGACCCTGCTGCACGACGACGTGGTGGACGAAAGCGACATGCGCCGGGGCAAGCTCGCCGCGCGCATGCTGTGGGGCAACGAGGCGAGCGTGCTCGTCGGCGACTTCCTGCTCGGACAGGCTTTCAAGATGATGGTGGAAGTCGGCTCCCTGCCGGCGCTCGACATTCTCTCGACCGCGGCCACCGTTATCGCCGAGGGCGAGGTGATGCAGCTTGCCGCCGCCAAGGACACGTCGACCACCGAGGACGCCTATCTCGCGGTCATCCGCGCCAAGACGGCCGCGCTGTTTGCGGCCGCCTGCGAGGTCGGCCCGACCATCGCCCAGCGCCCGAAGGCCGACCAGGCCGCCTGCCGCAGCTACGGCGCCAATCTCGGCATCGCGTTCCAGTTGATCGACGACGCGCTCGACTACGGCGGCAGTTCGGCGACGCTCGGCAAGAACACGGGCGACGATTTCCGTGAAGGCAAGATCACCCTGCCGGTGGTGCTGTCGTTCCGGCGCGGCACGGACAGCGAGCGCGAATTCTGGCGGCGCACGCTGGAGAAGGGCGAGATTTCGGACGGCGATCTGGAGACCGCGCTCGGCATCATGCGCAAGCACCGCGCGCTCGACGACACGATCGAACGCGCCCGCCACTACGGCGCGATGGCGCGCGACGCGCTCGAAATCTTCGGCAATTCGCCGATCAAGACGGCGCTGCTCGAGACCGTCGACTTCTGCATCTCGCGCGCGCACTGAGGCGTGGACCGCGAGCCTTCAGGCTCGCAAGAGCCGAAGCGAGCCTGAAGGCTCGCGGTTCAGCCCTACTCCGCCGCCTCGCTCGGCGTCGGGACTTCGCACCCCTGCGCACAGCACCTGCCCGGCTGTTTCGAGACGCGCTCGCCGGTGTCGAGTACGCCGCGGTCGAGCAGCGCGTCGATCAGCTCCTTCTTCTCCTGCACCGGATAGTTGCGCCAGATTTCGCGCTTCATCGCTTCAGGCGAACCGCCGCCATGCAACGAGATGACCGACATCCAGCCGGCCTGATCCGAGACGGTGAGATCGCCGATGAGACGCGCGACCTCCATGCGCTGCTCGGCCGGAATGTCCGCCCGACCGCCAAGCACCGCGGCGAGCGACGCAGCGGTTTCGGGATTGTGGTCTTCGTCCGGCCCCGGCAGCGCGACGACGAGCCCGCCCGAGACGTAATGCGCGAGCCGGTGCATGTCGTAGATCTTGGTCGCGAGCAGCAGCTTGCCGATGTTGGAAAAGACGGCGTCCGGCATGACCGAGCCTGTCGGATCCTGCGTGCAATAGACGGAGGCCGCCACGCCGCAGGCGAAGAAACCCTCGACGATGGCGATGAGTTCGACCATGGCCTCGCGGATATGCGCGTGGCGGTCGGCGTCGAGGCCGTTCGCCTCGATCATGTGCGCGCCGGCCCCGATCAGCAGGTCGCCGAAGCCCGCGCGGGCGCCGATGCAGGAATGGCGATGATGCGTGGCGTAGGCGGTGGTGAGAAAACCCGCCTCCTCGACTTCGCCCGCCATGAAGACGCGCTCGTGCGGCACGAAGACATCGTCGAACACGACGACGCCAACCGACTGGCCGTATTTTGCTGAAAATCGCGCGCCGGCGTCGCCCGGCCGTCCGGCGCGCTTGGCGATGATCGTGACGCCGGGCGCATCGACCGGCACGGCGCAGCACACGGCGAAATCGGCGTCCTCGGCGGTGTGAGTCCGGCAGGGCATGACCAGGAATTCGTGCATGTAGGGCGCGCCGGTGACGATCGCCTTCGTACCGCGAATGACGACGCCGTCGGGCCTGCGTTCCTTGATGTGCACGTAGACGTCGCGGTTTGCCTGCCTGCCCGGCCGCAGCGAACGATCGCCCTTGGCGTCGGTCATGGCGACGCCGAGCGTCAGGTCCTTGTCCTGCGCCTCGTGCAGGTAATGCAGGAAACGCTGAGCGTAGTCGGTTCCATGCGTATCGTCGGCGCGCTTCGTCGCCTGATAAACGCCATTGAGCGCGTCGTGCGTGAGATATCGCTGCGCGCAGCCCGACGTCTTGCAGACGAGCCGCACCGCCTCGAGCTTGGCGAGGAGATCGGCGGAATTCTCGCTGATGTGCACCATGCGATTGACGGTCTTGCCCGAAGAGCCCTGCACGGCCGTCATCAGCTTTTCGTGCGCCGCGACATGGGCGAAATCGTAGGTGACGCCGACGCCCGCAACGCCCGGCGCGAGCAGGGGCTCGTCCGCGACGCTGTCGATTTGCCGGCCCTCGACGAAGACGCGCGGCCTGTAGGCGCGCAGGGACTCGCGGTAGTCGGCGGCGTTCATCAGCATGGCGTCCTCCCGCCTGTCTTGTTGATAGAATCGAGCGGCGGTAGAACGAAGTCAATCGCGCCGCGCGAGGAGACGAAGCCATGCTGACGCTCGACGCCAAGACCTCCATGCTGCTGGTCATCGACTTTCAGGCGCGCCTGACGCCAGCGATCGACGGCGCCGAGGCCGCGATCGCCAACGCGGGACGACTGGTGCGCGGGGCGGAAATTCTGGGCGTGCCGACGCTCTACACCGAGCAATATCCCAAAGGCCTAGGGCCTACGGTTCCCGAGCTTGCGCCGCCGCCCGACAGGCTGATCGAGAAGACGACCTTCGATTCCACGCGCGCGCCAGGCTTTCTCGACCGCATCCCGCGCGACGGAACGCTCGTGCTCACCGGGTGCGAGGCGCATATCTGCGTGTTGCAGACCGCGCTCGGCCTGATCGACGCGGGCCGCAAAATTGCCGTCGTCGCCGACGCCGTCGGCTCGCGCACGCCAGAAAGCAAGCGTCACGGCCTCGCGCGCATGGAGCAGGCGGGAGCGACGCTCGTGACGACGGAAATGGTTCTGTTCGAATGGGTCGCCGATGCGCGCCATCCGCGATTCAGGGAGATTTCGGCGCTGGTGAAGTAAAGCGCCTGCTGCGGGTCGCGCGTCCGTCGTCGCCGCCCTGTCCGCGCATGACCCTCCCGCCGACTTCCGGCGACGCTCGACTGCCGCGCGGGGCGTCCTATCTGCCCACGCACCAGCAGGAGTGCGCGACATGCCGAGCGGCGACAAGGCCTTCACCGGGTCGATTCCGGCGATCTACGACGAATATCTCGTGCCGATCTTCTTTTCGCCCTACGCCGACGACCTCGCCCGGCGGCTGGTCGGCCTGAAGCGCGGGCGGCTGCTGGAAATCGCCGCCGGGTCCGGCGCGGCGACGCGGGCCATGGCGCGCGCCCTGCCGCCCGCCGTGTCGATGGTCGCGACCGACCTCAACCAGCCGATGCTCGACGTTTCCGCCGCGCGCATCACGGGCCGCACCATCGAGTGGCGCGCCGCCGACGCCGGCGCGCTGCCATTCGACGACCGCGAATTCGACTGCGTCGTCTGCCAGTTCGGCGTCATGTTCTTTCCCGACAAGGCGCGCGCCTTCGCCGAGGCGCGACGAGTTCTTTCGCCGGGCGGCCTCTACCTGTTCAACGTGTGGGACGCGCTGGAGGCGAACGATTTCGCTCTCGTCGCAACGCAGGCGACGAACAGGCTCTTCCCCGACGACCCGCCGACTTTCTTCGCGCGCGTTCCGCACGGCTATCACGACGCCGATGTCATCCGCCGCGCGCTGACGGAGGCGGGCTTCGCCAATCTGGAAATCGAGACCGTCGAAAAGCGCGGGCGCGCGCCGAGCCCGCGCGCCGCCGCGATCGGCATCTGCCAGGGCACGCCCCTGCGCAACGAGATCGAGGCGCGCGACGCCAAACGGCTGGACGAAGCTACGGACGCCGTCGCCGCGGCGCTCGCCGCGAAATTCGGCTCCGGCGCGATCGAAGGCCGGCTGCGCGCGATGGTCGTCAGCGCGCGGTGACGGCGCGCGCCACGTTCCTCGCCACGAGCGCGGCGATCTCTTCCTCGCTCAAGCCGGCTTCGCCGAGAATTTCGCGCGTGTGCTCGCCGAGCTGCGGCGCATGGCGCGCGATTGCGGCCGGCGTCGCGGAGAATTTCGTCGGCGGCCGCGTGACCCGAATCCTGCCCACGACGGGATGATCCTGCGTCTGGAAGAATCCGGTCGCCGCGAGATGAGGATGATCGGGAAGATCATCGAGACCGTAAAGCCGCGTCACGGGAATATCGAGCTTGTCGCAGGTCGCGAGCCATTCTTCCGTCGTGCGCGTCTCCAGCGCGTCGCGCATCGCGCCGTAGAGCTCCTGGATGTGCTTGTTGCGCGCGATGCGGTCGGTCGCGACGGGAACGAGATCGAGACGTCCGATCTCCGAGACGAACGCCGTCCAGTGCTCGCCCGTGTACGGCAGCAGCGCAAGCCAGCCGTCCTTCGTGCGCATCGGACGCCGGCCGCCGCGCATCAGACGCGCATAGCCGGCGCCGCCCTCCTTCGGCTCGAAGGTCATGCCGCCCATGTGCTCGGCAAGCACGAAAGCCGCCATGGTCTCCAGCATCGGCGTCTCGACATACTGGCCCTCGCCCGTGCGCTCGCGGTGAAAGAGCGCGGCGAGCACGGCGTTGACGAGGGCAAGGCCCGTCGTCTTGTCGGCGATCAGGCTCGACACGTAGTCCGGCCGCTCGGCATAGACATTGGCGATGGAAGCGAGCCCGCTCGCCGCCTGAATGACGTCGTCGAAGGCGGGGCGCGCGCGATCGGGCCCATCCTGGTCGAAGCCGGTCGCCACGCAATAGACGAGATCGGGCTTTTCCGCGCGCAACGTCGCGTAGCCGAGGCCGAGACGCTCGATCGCATCGACGCGCATGTTGTGAACGAAGACGTCGGCGCCTGCGACGAGCTTGCGGACGGCGGCGCGGCCCTGCTCATTCTTCAGGTCGATCGCGAGCGAACGCTTGTTGCGATTGATGGCGAGAAAGATCGAGCTCAGGCCCGCCGTCGACCCGTCGGCCTTCTGTGCGCCGTTGGCGCGCATCAAATCGCCTTCGAGCGGCTCGACCTTCACGACATCGGCGCCGTAGTCGCCCAGAATCTGCGTCGCCAGCGGGCCGAGAACGACGGCTGTCATGTCGATGATGCGCACACCCGCGAGCGGGCCTCGCGCCGCCTTGTTCTCCACGCCTGCCTCCCTGTTTGCGGCGATCATAGCAGCGGCAAGGGCGCGCGCCACGCCCCGCATTTCGCCTTTACGCTCCGTCGCGCAAGGTGTTCACTTCCAGCTTTACGGGAGGTCCGCATGTTCGATCGCAGACATTTCCTCGTCGGCTCGGCGGCGTGCGTCGCGGCGCTCGCGCCAGCGCGCGTCCTGGCGGCCGGCAAAATTTCCCCCGACGACAAGTCCGTGCTGCTGGTCGTCGATGTGCAGAACTGCTTCCTGCCGGGCGGGACGCTCGCGGTGAAGGACGGAGAGCAGGTGATCCCGGTCATCAACCGTCTCGCCAAGGCGTTCCCCAACGTGGTGGTTACGCAGGACTGGCATACGCCGAAGCACATTTCCTTCGCGTCCAGCCATGTGGGCAAGAAGCCTTTCGACGTCGTGCGTCTGCCCTACGGCGAGCAGGTCCTGTGGCCGGATCATTGCGTGCAGGGAACGAACGGCGCGGCGCTGTCCAAGGATCTCGAAGTCTCGAATGCGCAGCTCGTCATTCGCAAAGGGTTTCGCCCGGACGTCGATTCCTATTCGGCGCTGCTCGAAGCCGACAAGAAGACGCAGACCGGACTTGCGGGCTATCTGAAAGAGCGCGGCATATCGCGCCTGTTCGTCACAGGGCTGGCGACCGACTTCTGCGTCGCCTGGACGGCGATCGACGCGCGCGCCGCGGGCTTCGACGTCTTTGTCGTCGAAGACGCCTGTCGCGGCATCGACGCGCGGGGCTCCCTCATGAAGGCATGGGAGGCGATGGCGAAGGCCGGCGTGCAGAAAATCCAGTCCGACGCCATCGCCGTCTGAGACATGCGCGACATTGACGCGCTGATCGATCGAACGAACGCAGGCTACAGCCCGCGCTATTCGAAGGCGTTGCTCAACGGCCTGATGTCCGTCGGAGATCCGCTCGCCGATCGCGCGATGGCGGCGCTGCACGAAGGCAATTACGATCGCGCGAGCGACAAGCTGTCGGGCGTGCGCGCGCTGGCTTCCCAAGGCAGCGGCGCCGCGCGCGAATTCGTCGACGCCGTCGCGACGCCGCCCGCCTGGCTCGACCGCGCCGCGATCGCTTCGGGGCAGAGCGTCATGCTCAGCTTTGTGTCGCTGTCGCGGCTCTCGCTCATGCATTCGCTGTTCGCCGGCGGCGTCTTCGCTCGGGCGACGCTGGTGACGCGGGCGACGGGACGGCTCGGCGCCAATCCCGCCACCCGCATCAGCGAAACGGGCGCCTTCATCGCGGCGATCCTGCAACCTGGTGGCCTCGAGCAGGGCGCGCTCGGCTACGAGACGACGCTTCGCGTGCGATTGCTGCATGCCTCGATCCGTTCCTGGCTGAAGAAGATCCCCGATTTTTCCCGCGACTTCGTCGGCGAGCCGATCGACCAGACCATGCTCGCGATGACGCTCAGCCTGTTCTCCTATGTCAACCTGCGCTCCTTCGCGCGGCTCGGCGTGCGCTTCAGCGAAGGCGAGAACGAAGCGCTCCAGCATCTCTGGCGCTATGTCGGCTGGCTGCTCGGCATCGAGGACGCGCTGCTCGCGCATTCCCTGCGACAGGAACGCGAGCTGTGGAGCGCGCTTGTCGCACACCAGGCCTTCGCCGACGAATGGGGCCGGCAATTGCTCGACGAGAGCGTGCGGACCGCCGCCTCGCTCACGCAGGGACGCGGCGACATGCGGCCGTTCTTTCGCTCCCTGTTCCTGCACCTGTCGGGGCCGGCGTGGTTCGGAGCGCAGGAGGACGCCAAGCTCGATCCGCGCCTGCAGGCGCTACGCGCGGCCAATGTCGCGCAGAGCTTGCGGCGACGGTGGATTCCGGGCGCGTCGCGCCGTATGGCCGCGACGGGGCTGGAAGCCTTCGACAAATCGGCGAAGCTCGCCCGCGCGCATCATTTCGAAGTGAAGATCGAGACGCCGGACGAAAACGCGCGCGCCGAGGCCGCGATGAAGGCGCTCGGCGCCAGCGTGCGCGCGCGCTTCGAGCGGTGACCCATTTTGGGTCAAAGGGGGTCGCAACCCCATAAACGCTCCCTCAAGCCTAATGCCCGATAACCTTTCGAGAGCGGGGCGTGCGCCTTGCCTGTCGCCTTTGGGCCGCAGGCCGGACGCCGCCGGGGATCGGCAGGCGGCATGGCGCGTAGGAGTCTTGGCGCGCGGGGGCCACGCACAGGCGGCAAGCGTATGGGTCGTTCGCGAATTGGTTGGGCGTTGGGCGTGGTGGCGCCGTGGTGTCTGGGCATGGGGCTTCTCGTGTCCTTCACCGCCGACGCCGGACAGGATTTCGCGTCGGGGGCCTCGCTCGCGCCGATCCAGGCGCGCGCCGCGCTGGAACCGCGCGATCTCGTCCCCTCCTCTGCGCTCTCTGGAAATCTCGGCTCGTTCGGCTCGCGCCGCGGCATCTTGCGCGAGGCGCGGCTGGCCATCGGCCCCGGCGCCGAATTCCACGCGACATCGGACGAAATGACGCCGCGCGCGGAATTGAAACCGCGTCCCGGCCATTTCCCGCAGATCGTGCGCACCACCAAGGCCGACCCCTTTGTCGCGCTGCGGCCGTCCTTCGAATCCCGCATGAAAAAGCCCGGCGGGCTCGAGCAGATGCGCGCCGCCGATCTGATGTTCCATATCGACGAAAGCGGCCTTGCCTCGACCTTCCAGCCGTTCGACGGCGAAGCGACGGGTCCCGACACGGTCGCGAAATTCGAGCCGTGGGACGCCGACGACGCGCCCGTGACGGCGGCGACGCCCGGCGGCGGCGGCGCTTCGCCGACACAGGGCGGCTCCGTCATCACCGTGCGCCCGGCCGTCATCGCCGCGCGCAATGCGCAGGGGGCGACGCCCGCCGTGCCGCGCGCGGCGACGCTGGCCTCGACCACGCCGGCGCCGGCCGATTCCACGCCGATCGAAATCGTCGCCCTGCCCGGCGCGCCGCGCGCGGCCGGCAAGCAGGCCAAGCCCAACACGACCGTCGTTTCGCGCGGGCCGCAGGCGCGGCCGGACTATGCCGCGCTCGTCGGCCGCGACCGGATCGAAACCGAAAAGAAGTGCCTTGCGCAGGCGATCTATTTCGAGTCGCGCAGCGAGCCGGAGGAGGGACAGGCGGCCGTCGCGCAGGTCATCCTCAATCGCGTCGGCTCGGGCCTCTATCCCAACACGATCTGCGGAGTGGTGTTCCAGAACCGCCACCGCTACAAGGCGTGCCAGTTCTCGTTCACCTGCGAGGGCAAGTCCCTGCGCATCACCGACCAGGCGTCATGGTCGACGGCGACGCGCATCGCCGACGAAGTGCTCGACGGCAAGACCTGGCTCGCCGACGTCGGCTCCTCGACGCACTATCACGCCAACTACGTGCGGCCGCGCTGGGCGCGCCACCTGAAAAAAATGGACGTGATCGGCAAGCACATCTTCTATCGGCTGAAGCCGGGGCAGACGTAGTGTAGCGCGCCAAATCAAATGGCCATTCGCGACAGATCAAATGGCCGCACCTCGCTGCGTCGGGATAAGGTCGCTCAATGGAGCCCGTCGCCCCACCCACGATCGCCTTCCTGACCGCCCAGGGCATCGCCGCAGCCACCGTCTGGTGCGAGGCCTGCAAGCGCAGCGCGTGGGTTCCGCTCGCCGCCATGGGCCTGCCGCCCGACACGCCCTTTCCGGCGATAGCCCGCCGCCGGCGCTTCAGATGCTCGGCATGCGGAAGTCGGGAGGTCACCCTGCAGCCCTGCTTGGCCGCCAAGCCTGCGCGAGGCGCTGGCCGCACACACCCTTAGATCAGATTTTGTAGCGCAGGCCGCCCGGACAGTATCCCGCGATGTCGAGAGGTCATTTCGGCTCAACTGACTTTTTGTCGCTCATGCTGAACCACGGGAAAAAGCTACGCTGCCTTTTTAGGCGCAGCGTGTCCTGCGGCATGATTGCCTTCGTGCTGCGACGTTCGCCGCCAGCTTCGGTAATCACTTCGACGTCGTCGGCATTCAGCATCGCCGCGTGGATGTCATCGCTGTGCGCAGGCGTCATATTGTAGATCGACTCGTAGAAGACGCCGACGCCGATAACGTCGCCGAACTCCGAGATAAGCCGGGGTACATCGTTGTGAAGTTGGTCCAGCGCCGCCTTCCGGCCCGATACATCGAAGAGATATAGCGAGCCGGGATCATAGCGCGGATCGTAGGAAAGCATGTTGAGGCCCGACCGGCCGAAATGTGCCTGTTCGCTGCTATTGCTGTGCAGGATATCGTTATATTCCTGCCGCGCGCGATAGGAGTTGGCGAAATGTATGAGCCAATAGCGCCAGCCATCAGGGTTGTTTATCGAGAATGGGCTGACATATGGCGCGCAGGTATGGAAGGCCTCCATAACCAAGCGTTCGGCAGCACCCAGCCATTCCTTATTGGTCATAGCACCTTGCAACTGGAATAGCTGGTGACCCTCCAAGCCGACATGCGCGAGCTGTCTCGCTAGATGCGCTGGGTTGCTTTTTTGCAAAAACGCCAGCAGCGCCTCGATCACGAAGGTGTAGAAAATTTCGGCGGAGGGCTGCACGTGCATGATATCCGCCAGGGTGGCGCGGCTTACATGCGTATGCCCACATTGATCAAGATTGAAGATGACGGACCGAAACCTCTCCTGATGCACGAGCGCTTTGATTTCCGGATAGACAGCCTCGAACTCCGCGTTTCGATATTCGATCTTGAGATCGAGGCGGTTCGCTATGTCTTTCGCTGCCGCGACAAGCGGCGCAACATTGGCGCGCAACGCCTCGATGGCGTCGCGGTCGGCGTCATTCAAAATGAGAAGGCATTGAATATCGAGCGCGGCCATGCCTTCGGCGCGCCGCTTGATATTGAAGGCTTGGGCCGCATTGCACAGTTCTTCGATGAAGATCAGCGGCGAACCCGGCGTGCCACAGCTATAGCGTCCGCCGCCGGCAAAGCCTTCAACAATGGCCAAGCGGAAACGAGACTGCTGAGGAAGTTGGCAGCGAACTGCGAGATAACGGACAAAATATTCCCGCAGGATCTTGAGCTTGCGCTTGGAGTGTTCCTCCAACGTCGCGCCATGCGACCATTCGTATGGCTTCTCTACCATTGAGCCTACAGGCCGCTATTTTGGATCGTGGGCATTTCGTCCCATTCCTGGCCCCGATAGGTGCGGCCATTCGCTCGCTTCGAGCGACGCTTGTTGTCCTTGCCCCAAGCCCCCCATTGCTTGAAGAAAAACGCCGTCCCGAACAGATCGCACTGGCGATAGATCTCATCGATCCATTCTTCTTGAATCGGCCTCGCAGCGGGCCCGCTTTCACCGCCGACGATTGCCCAGTGAATTGCCGAGAGATTGACGCCCCCCACGGCACCTATCAGAGGCTCAAAGGAGATAAAACGGATTGCGGCCTGCACGGACCGTAAGGCCTCTATCCTATGCAGCACTGAAGCATCTTCCACACTAGTCCCCAGCCAAACATTGGCCAGCGGAGCGCCGCCCCAACTGTTCACAAGGGCCGCCATGCGATCGGGCCGCTTGGTTAGAATCTGATAGTGATGATGCGGCGTCGCGCGCATCACATCCCACACATCGCGAACGAACGCGTCTTTCACCCGATCGTGAAAAAGATCGCTCATCGAATTGACGAATATCTTGCGTGGCTTTTTCCACTTCAGCGGAATGTCGAGCGCGTCACGATCCTGCCGCACGACACCAGACCACACCGTGCGCTTCCCGCTGCGCCGCGTCAGCCCATGATATTTTTCGACGCCCATGGCCTCCAGGCGACGAGCCATATGCATGGCGTAACAATTCGTGCAGCCGGCACTCATGACCGAACATCCGGCAACCGGATTCCAAGTAGCGTCAGTCCATTCGATCTGAGTATCGGCCATTTTTGCACAACGAGAACAAATTCTTCAGCAAGGCCAGAATACAGGATTTAATGCCGGTTTTGAAGCACAATTCCTCCGAAGGGACTTGCCCGAAGCGTGCTTCAGCGCGAAGGATCTACGACGAAGTGCTAGAGTGGCCGCCCTTTTGCGGGACCTGCACTCCGCCACCGCTCACAATGATCTCCCGCACCGCCTTCCGCTGGTCGCCGCCGGCGAGCGAATAGGCCAGTTCCGCCGTCTCGACCGCAAAGCCCGCGTATATGGCCCGGGCCTCTTTCGTGTCGTTCATGGTCAGGATGAAGCGCCCTTTAAGGCGCTTCAAGACGCCCGCCAAAGCCCGGTGATCGGAAGGCGGGAATAGCCCCTTGCCGTAAAAATCCTCCATCCCGAGGTAGGGCGGGTCGAGGTAGAACAGCGCGCCCGGCTGGTCCCGCGCGTATGGCCTTGAAGGCGCTTCAAAACGGTTGAGAAAGCCGTTTTCCACTTCCAGGTTCCCGCAGCGCACAATTTTCGCAGAATCCGTGCTCGCCCTAGAAATGTCGGCGGCTCGCGATGGCGCCGCCGGATCCGGGCCACCCCTGCCCATTTCCATCTTTCGCGATCGCCCGCCGGACCGCCTAGCGGTTTTCCGGGGGGTTCGTGTCGATCGCGCCAGCCGACGCCGCGCGCAGATGGCCATTTGATCTGTCGCGGCCTCTTCGCGCATGTTGAACCGCCGCCCGCCGCCAACCGCCCATTTCTCTACGGCGACGACCGCCAACTTCCGCGCAATTCCGGATAGTCCCACTTGGCCAAGTGATCTTGCGCATCACAGCTCGACCGCCCTGTGATGCGACAGATCAAATGGCGCTCCGACGCGCGGTAGGCGGCGAGCAGCGCAGGGAAATCCGGCGCAAAGCGCGCGGTCGACCGCCGGGAGTGAGCCGAGTGCGCTGGCATCGGCCGCCCGGCCCCGCTCTTCTGGGGATGCGCCGCAACGGCCGCGCGTGGCGCTCGGCGCGAAAGCTGGAAGTGAAAACCGATCCAAAAGCCGGTT
>WBZM01002865.1_pt1 | contig 14077 bp, 11 predicted proteins | sample 5204271 | NCBI WGS metagenome assembly WBZM01 (sample SAMN12344346, study PRJNA552823) | activated sludge metagenome | biome: Activated sludge suspended growth; feature: Nitrification reactor; material: Wastewater; isolation source: activated sludge from nitrification reactor of wastewater...
CCCGATGGCCTTGTCGAAGCGTGACCCACCTTGCGAATAGGCCGCCCACAAGGCGTAGTCGCGTGCGCCGCGGTGTTGGTCGAGTTCGCCGAGAGCGGCCGCCAGGGCCACGGTGGATCCGAGTTCCGCTGCCAGCGCCCGGACGGCCTCCTGGCCGGCGGTATCGGCGATGTGAGCGGTGCCGTCGGTGCCAGTGGCGCCTGGGGTGTCGAGCGCTGACCAGATGCGCGGGACCTCGGTGGTGCCTCGGGATTCGTCGCGGGCGGCGTGCAGCAGCAGGACCAGGGCCTGGCCGATCCGGCCCGGCACCTGGCAGTCCCTGGCGGCGATGGGCAGCGTCTGTCGATCAGCCCACAGCCGATCGAAGACGGTCTGCGGGTCGGCCTGGAAGCCCGGGAACTCCCGGTGCACGTCGATATAGCCCCAGTCGGAGTGCCAATAGTTGGCGGCGTGCTCGAAGGGCGAACCGGTCTCGAACTCCGAGTAGCGCTCCCAGCCGAGGTCGGCCAGGGCCGCGACGAAGGTGTCGAGATGGGGCGGGCGGACGAGGACGTCGACATCGGTGCCGGACCGGCCGGGGTCGCGCAGCGCCGGGTCGACCGCCGGGCCCTTGACGTGCAGCAGGTCAACGCCGTGCTCGTCGGCCACCCGTTGAGCGAGCGCATGAGCCAGGCGCACCCTGATCGACAGGGGGATCGGCCGCTCGGTCATTCCTTCCCCGACCCCTCGACCTCAGCGACCTCGGCGACGATCCCTTGGTCGATGAGGGTGCGCAGCTTGTCCTCGACCAGGTCGACGATGGGATCTGCCGGCTCCCCGAAGATCTCCACCAGGTGCTCGCACGCCTGCGCCACCGTGCGCGGCTCGGTGAGGAAGGCGACGATCTCGGTCGCCACCGCCGAGAGCCAGACCACCTGGTTGTCGACCAGGACCAACGAGTCGCCCTCGACCACGAGGTGATCGGCCACGGTCGCCAGATAGCGGTTCATGTCGGGTCACCGAGCAGCCTGGTGAGCACCGGTCCGAGCGACTGAACGTTCCGATAGCTCAGCCGCTGTGCTCCCCCGACCGATTCGAGCAGCTGCGCCATCCGGTGCAGCGGCCGCGGGATCCGGGCGAGGTAGGAGGTCTGCGGCACCAGCTCCATGATCGCCGCGAGGGTCGGCACGGCCTCCAGGACCGGCTCGGCCGGTCCGTCCGTGGTGCGGGTCAGCAGCACGATCGCCGACAGGTATGCCGGGCCGCTCCCGACCCGCACGTGGTCGGCGGGAGCCAGGGTGCGCTTGCCGGTCTCCTCACCCACCCGCATCACCAGAGGTCGGGCATAGCCGTGGACCACGCCGTGCGGGTCGATGCCCACGGTCTCGTCGGAGAGGTAGCGATAGGTGCGGCCCCACGTGCGGGCCAGCGTCGACTTGCCGGTGCCCGACGCTGCGACGAACGCCGCCGCCACACCGGTGACCGGGTGGGCCAGCCCGGCAGCATGGAAGAGCACCCAGGCCGGGTCGGCGTGGTCGATGACCGTGCGGGTGATCTCGGAGGACAGGTCGACCGCGACGGCGTCCGAGCCGTCCGGCAGGGGTCCGGTGTAGGTGAGCGGCGGGACGGCATACCGGGGCTCGCGGGCAGGATCAGGAGAGCAGCCCTCCCAGGTGCGCGCCACACGGGCGAAGTCCTGCGCCGGGCACTCGGGACCGCGCAAGACGGGGACATCCACCCCGAAGGCGCGGATGGTGAACCCGCCGGGCGGGGTGCCGCCGTCAGCCACGAACGCCTCAGCTGCCGTCCGACGGGCGGGTGGAGCGGGCCCCGAGCTGCGGCATACTCACCGTCTCTGGCGCCGTGCGAGGGCTGTCGGCGGACAAGATGCGACCGTCCGCACCAGACCCTCCCGCCCCCGAGGATCCTGAGGAACCCGAGCGCCCTGACCCGCCGGACCGCGAGCGGCGCCCACCGGATCCCGACGAGCCAGACGAGCCACTGCGACCCGACGACCGGCCGGACGACTTCTTGCCCTTGGGCTCCCACCAGCGGCGCTTACTGTTGCGACGGTTGCCGGAGCTGTAAGCCCGGTAGGCCCGCTCATAGTTGGCGTACCCCGTGCCATAGCCGTAGCCATAGCCGTAGTAGACGTTGCTGACCCCCCGCTTGGGCGCGAGGTTCATGACCACCCCGAGCAGCCGCCCGCCGACCTGGCTGAGGATCTTGCCGCACATCTCCAGCTCTTCCTTGCGGGTGCGCGCGGTCGCCAGCACGAGGATGGCGCCGTCACACATCGCGGCGAGCAGGCCCGCGTCGGTCACGGGAAGCAGCGGCGGGGCGTCGAGGATGACGACGTGGTCGCGGCTGAGGTCGTCGATGAGCGCGCGCATGCGCCGCGACCCGAGCAACTCGCTGGGGTTCGGAGGGACGCGCCCGGCCGGCAGGATCGAGAGCCGGGGCTCTGCGGTGCCCTGCAGGGCGTCGTGGATCGAGACGTCGCCGGCCAGCACCTGAGTGAGCCCGATGGTGCCGTCGAGTTCCAACCGCTCGGCGACCCGCGGGCGGCGCAGGTCGGCATCGATGAGGATGGTGTCCTGACCGGCTGCAGCGAGCACCTGGGCCAGGCTGAGCGCGAGCGTCGACTTGCCCTCACCAGGCGTGGCGCTGGTCATGACGATGGCCCGCGGTGGGTTGTCGACGTGGACAAAGCGCAGGTTGGTGCGCAGCTGGCGAATCGCCTCGGCGGCATTGCCCAGACCATGGGGCCCCGGGGCGACCGACTTGGACAGCTCGTCGGTGCGGGGGATGACGCCCAGCACGCTCGCTCCGAGCAGCGTTTCGACGTCCTCGACGTGCCGGATGCGCCGGTCGATCTGGCGCTTGACCAGCGCCAACAGATAACCCAGACCGAGGCCGCCGACCAGGCCCATGAGCAGGTTCATCCGCAGGTTGGGGGTGAAGGGGGCCCCCGGCAGGTATGCCGTTTCGACCTGCACCAGCCGCACCGTCGGCTCGACACCGGGCACCGGGTCACCACCCAGCGGGCCGCCGGACTCGACGGTCTTGACCTCGGTGATCAGGGCGCGCACGCCGGCGTCGGCGAGGTCGCGCGCTGCCTCGGGGGTGGATGCCCGAGCGGTGACCTGCACCAGCACCCCACCCTCGGACCCGAACGCCGACACCGAGCCCGGCAACCCGGAGCCGGGCGGCAGGTTGAGTTCCTTGACGACGCGGGCCTGGGTGGCTCGGTTGCCCAGGAAGGTGGCGTAGATCGGGGCCTTCTTGCCGGCGAGGGTCAGCCCGGTGAACGAGTCACCCACGGTGCTGGAGTTGCCCGCCGAGACATAGGCCGAGGCATCCGAGGCAAAGATCCGTGGCTGGGTGCGGGTATAGAGGGCCATCACCGCGAGGCCGATCGCGACAGCGAGGATCAGGAGTTTCCAGTTGGCCCGGGTCATCCTGATGAAGTCGAGTATGGTCACGTGATCCTCGTCGGTCGTGATGGCGAGGCGGGCCCACCCCCGCCTCGAACGCCCGATTATACGCGGATGACCACTTTCGGCGCGGTGCGATAGTGCGGTGCGATGGCTCGGTGCGATGGCGGTCCGCGCACGGCATACCAGCCAATGGGCCGCACTAGAGTGGACGTGACCCGATACCCCCCGTCCCCGCCTGGGAGAACCCGTGAAGCGTGCCCTCATCACCGGCATCACTGGCCAGGACGGGCTCTATCTGTCCGAGTTGCTGCTGGCCAAGGGCTACCAGGTCCACGGGGTGATCCGTGGCCAGAACAACCCCAAGCTCGACCTGGTGCGCGCGGTCGTCCCCGAAGTCATCCTGCACACCGGCGACCTGCTCGACTCGTTCAGCCTGGCGCGGGCGCTGGAGGCCGCGCAGCCGACCGAGATCTACAACCTCGGCGCGATCTCGTTCGTCGCGTATTCCTGGGACAACGCCCACCTCACCTCGCAGGTCACCGGACACGGCGTGCTCAACATCCTCGAAGCCGTGCGCTTGTATGCCGCCGGCGACAAGTCGGTGCGGTTCTATCAGGCGTCGAGTTCGGAGATGTTCGGCAAGGTCCAGGAGGTGCCGCAGCGCGAGACCACGCTGCTGTGGCCTCGCTCGCCCTATGGGGTGGCCAAGGTCTTCGGGCACTACATGACGATCAACTATCGCGAGTCCTACGGCCTGCATGCCTCGTCGGGGATTCTGTTCAACCACGAATCGCCGCGCCGAGGGCCGGAATTCGTCACGCGTAAGGTCTCGCAGGCGGTCGCTCGCATCAAGCTGGGTCAGCAGGACACCCTGCCGATGGGCAACCTCGACGCCAGCCGCGACTGGGGTTTCGCCGGCGACTACGTCGAGGCGATGTGGCGGATGCTGCAGCAAGAGCAAGCTGACGACTACGTCATCGCCACCGGCGTCACGCACACGATCCGCGATTTGTTGGAGGTCGCGTTCGGGGTTGTCGGCATCAGCGACTGGCAGCGCTATGTCACCCAGGACCCGCGGTTCATGCGACCGGCCGAAGTCGAGTTGCTCATTGGCGATGCCACCAAGGCCCGCGAACGACTGGGCTGGGCACCCACCGTCGACTTCGAAGGGCTCGTGACAATGATGGTGGAGTCCGACCTCACGGCGCTCTCGCGTCGGCGGTGAGGTGATGGCGCGGGCCTTCGTCACGGGGATCACCGGACAGGACGGCTCCTACCTCGCCGAGGCCTTGCTCGACCGGGGCTGGGAGGTCCACGGCCTCGCGACCAGCTCGCCGGCCAGCGCTGCTTCCACCACCCCAGCCGGTATGCCGTCCGCCGCCCCCGCGTCCGCCTCCCCCTCCGCCTCGCCTGCGTCTGGCGTCACCATCCACGTCGGTGACCTCACCGACGCGCCCTTCCTCGCCTCAGTGCTTGACGAGGTGCGCCCTGACCTGGTCGTCAACCTCGCGGGCATCTCGTCGGTGGCGGCGTCGTGGGCCGATCCGGTGCGCTGCGCCGAGGTCACCGGACTGGCCGCGGTGACCCTGCTGGACCTGACCTGGCAGCTGCAGGAGCGACACGGCATACCGGTGCGGTGGTTGCAGGCATCCAGCGCCGAGATCTTTGGGCAGCCGAAACTGGCTGCGGGAGAAGCGATTTCCGAGCTAACCCCGATCGCTCCGGTGAGTCCCTATGGCGCTGCGAAGGCGTTTGCGCATGTGACGACCGGGGTCTATCGCACGCGGGGGATGCACGCGAGCACGGTGATCCTGTTCAACCACGAGTCGCCACGGCGGCCGCACGCCTTCGTCACCCGCAAGATCACCTCGACGGTCGCGGCGATCGTTCAGGGGCGGGCCGACAAGCTGGTGCTGGGCAATCAGGATGCCCGCCGAGACTGGGGCTGGGCGCCGGACTACGTCGACGCCATGGTGCGGGCCGTCGAGCATGACCGGGCCGACGACTTCGTCGTGGCGACCGGGGTGGCGCACTCGGTGGGCGACTTCGTCGCGGCGGCGTTCGCCGGCGCCGGCATCCGCGACTGGGCGTCTCTGGTCGAGACCGACCCCGCGCTGGTGCGCCCGGCCGACCCCGCGGTGCTCATCGGCGACGCGACCAAGGCCCGCGATGAGCTGGGCTGGACCCCGACGGTGGGTTTCGAGGAACTCGTCGCCCGGATGGTCGCCCACGACCTCGGCCACCCGAGCGACTGATCCGACCGGTCGCCGAGCGACGGCTCAGTAGGCGCCGCGGGCGGCCGCGACGGCGCGGACCGTGCGCACGAGGATGTGCAGGTCCTGCATCATCGACCAGTTGTCGACGTAATAGAGATCCAGGCGCACGGCGTCGTCCCAGGAGAGGTCCGAGCGACCCGACACCTGCCACAGACCGGTGAGTCCCGGACGCACCCGCAGCCGACGCATGACGTCACTGTGGTAGCGCTCGACTTCGCTGGGCAGCGAGGGCCGCGGCCCGACCAGCGACATCTCGCCGCGCAGCACGTTGACCAACTGCGGGAACTCGTCGATGGAGAAGCGCCGGATGACCTTTCCGATCCGCGTGATCCGCGGGTCGTCGGTCATCTTGAAAAGCACCCCATCGCCCATGTTCTGGGCCTGCAGCGCCTGCAGCCGAGCCTCGGCATCGACGACCATGGAGCGGAACTTCAGGCACTCGAAGGTCTTGCCGTCGCGGCCCACCCGCTCCTGGCGGAAGAGCACCGGGCCACCGTCCTCCCGCTTGATCAGCAGCGCGGTGATCGCCAGGATCGGCGAGACGACCAGCAGCACAGCCAGGGCGCCGAGGATGTCGAAGGCCCGCTTGAGCCAGGTCGACGCTGCCTCGCTCTGTGGGCGCTCGACGTAGACCAAGGGCAGGCCGCCGACCGGGCGCATGTGCACGCGGCCGCGCGAGACGTCGGAGATGCTCGGCACGACGATCATCTGGGCGTTGTGGCTCTCCAACTCCCAGGCCACCCGGCGCAGGTCGTTGGCCGAGGCAAAGCCGGCCGAGGTGAAGACCACCGTGTCGGCGTGGGTCCGTTGGACGGCATCGAGCACATCGTTGACGTGCCCGACCACCGGCAGCCCCGAGGACAGCTCGACCTCGTCGCCCAGCGGCGTGACCGCCCCGACCACCCGGTAGCCCAGCCAGCTCTCGCGCTGCAGCACCTGGGCGACCTCGGTCACCGAGCGCTCCGGTCCCACGATGATGGCGCGCAGGGTGAGCTTGCCGGAGCGCCGAGCGCGCTGCACCATGCGGCGCAACATGAGCCGACCGAGGATGAGCAGCGTGATGCCGAGAACGAAGGTCAAGACGAAGAAGCCGCGCGACAGCGAATAGCGCGCGAGATAACACGCGATGCCCACGCCGCCCGCCGTGACGAGCGAGGCGTTGAGCACGCGCCGGAACTCGAAGGTGCCCACGCCGAAGGATCGCGGCGAATACGCCCCGACGACCATGAGCAGCAGGATCCAGCCCAGCGGCAGGAATTGGACGACCGGCAGCACCATCTGGTCGACGTCGCCGGTGTCGGGGAAGACCGACAACCGGAAGCGGCCGAGATAGGCCAAGCCCATCGCGACGGCAATCGAAATCAGGTCCAGGATGACCATCGAGGCGATGAGGCCCGATGGATGGGCGCCAGTGCCAGCCTGACGGGAGGAGCTCATCGGTCGGTCGACCTGCTCACGTCCCAACACCATTCGCAACACGAGATGTCCCCGCTCTGACGAGGATGACACCGCCGCATACGTTCCCCCGCGGCGACCCCATCCATGAAACTCTGTGACCCCTCATTGCCAGTCGTACCGACTGCCCGGCGGCACCCCGCGCACCGTCCGAGTGTTCAGTTGTGTCCGACTCGACACGCGGTCCCTCACCGGCGTGCTCTCACCACTGTACTCCGGTGTCGCCCGCGCCGCACTGGGTGTGCAACCCCACAAAATGTCACCCGCGCAAGGAAATCCGGGTCAATCGCCCGGACGGCATACCAAATCGGACACCGCGGTGCGCAGCGCGTTGAGGAAGCGCTCCTCCGCAAACGTCGCGGTATGCCGTCGGATCGCCTCCGAGTCCCACGCGATGGCTTCCGCAGCGGTCACCGCAGCGTTGATCGCCGCCACGGTCGGCTCGTCGAAGAAGACCCCGGTGTGCCCTTCGGCGATGGTGTCGAGGTAGCCGCCGTGCCGCAGGGCGATGGTTGGCTTGCCGTAGAGGCCGCCCTCCAACGGGGTGAGCCCGAAGTCCTCGCGGCTGGGGGCGACGATCGCCGTGGCGTGTTCGTAGGCCCACAGCATCTGGCCGTCGGACAGGTCGCTGAGCATCCGGGTGTTGGGGCCCTTGACGGCGTCGATCTGCTCGGCCTCGGGGCCGCTGCCGATGATGACCAGGCGCCGACCGGACTCGCGGAAGGCCCGGGCCACGACCTCGACGTTCTTGTAGGGCAGCAGCCGCGACACGATGAGGTGATAACCCGTGTGGGCCCAATCGGCCAGTGCCGCAATGGGTTCGGTGGGTCGATTGATGTCGAGGGTCACCGGCGCTGCCAGCACCGTCGCCGGCAGGCCGTAGTGGTCCGCGATGCGCTCACGGACGACCCGCGAGATCGCGAGATAGCCGTCGGCGCTGCGCGCGGACCGCACGTCCCAGCGTTTGAGCCAAGGTCGCAGCACCGCGAGCGCCCACCCGATCGGGCTGCGGGAGGGGGCGCCGCCGAGGTAGTCCTCGCTCTGGTAGAGCCAGCGCGCTGGTGTGTAGCAGTAGACCAGCTTGCGCCCGCGCTTCGGCGTGCGCACACCGTGCGACCAACCACTGCTGGAGACGACGACGACATCCGCCTCGGGGGCCAGCCGCGAGATCGCCCAGGGCAGCAGCGGCAGGGCCACCCGGTGGTGGCGCCGGAAGAAGCGGATCCGGTTGAGCGGTGAGGTGACGATGGGCACCTGCGCAAACTCGGGGTATGCCGTGTCCGGGTTGTGCAGGGTCGTGTAAACGGTGGCGCCCGGGAAGGCCCGCAGCATCGAGAGCACCACTCGCTCGGCGCCCCCGCGCTGGGTGATGTAGTCGTGGACGATCGCCACGGTGCAGGGCGGGGTCGGCACCAACTCGACGGTGGCGGCGTCCGCCAGCGTCGACTCAGCCTGCACGGCCACCACGGCCACCACGGCCACCTCCAGGTAATTGAACTCTGCCGATTGTCACAGCAGAGCGACGACTCCGCACGCCCACAAGTCCCCACCAGCGGCGCTTCCCGGACATTCTACCCATGCCGGGGCATGGCGGTCAGTGGGTCGTTGCCCTCTTCTCTGACGTCATGACGCAGAGTCCGGGCGCGGTTCAGTTGCCCGCTCGGACGCGGCTCGCGCCAGCCTGGGCGGCGCTCTCGACGACCGCAGCGACGACCTTACGCCCGACCGGTCGAGGGGCCCATCGTGCGACGCCGTCGACCACCCGGCCTACCCGATCGAGGTGCGGCGGACGGCATACCGGGGTCGCGAGCGAGACGAGAGCGTGCCAGGCGGACGTGCGCCAGGTGCCCACCTGGGGCGGACCCGGGCAGAGCCGGGCCTGCGGGTGTTTGGCCCGGAAGAGCGCGCGAGCGGACCCCGAGTAGTAGGCCCGTCCCGCGCGCACCGCGGTGGTGGTGGCGGCGAGGTGGTGGATGACTTCGAGCTCGGGCGCGACGACGACCGGGATGCCGGCCTCGTGCAGGCGATAGCCCCAATCGACGTCCTCCCAGCCGTACTCGCGGAAGTCGCCGTCGTAGGGCCCGATGCGCTCGAAGGTTGCCCGGGTCACCGAGACATTGCCGCCCCAGAACCGCCAGGTCGTGCCAGCGGCGGCCTGGTATGCCGTGGCGCGAGCCTCCTGGTCGGCCGGAGTGCCGTACGCGCGGGCATAGGGGGTGTCGGGGAAGTGGTTGCGGCACAGGCCCACGACCCCGATCGGTTCGGCCGACCCGGTATGCCGTGCGACGTGCCCTGCGACGAACCCCGGCCCCGGCTCGAGGTCGTCGTCACAGCGAATGAGGATGCTGCCGATGGCAGCGGCGAAACCGGCATTGAGGGCGGCGACCCGACCGCGGTTCTCGGGCAGGACGACGACCTGCACGGGGTGGTCGATACCGGCGGCGAGACGACGGACCACGGCTGCGGAGCCGTCGACATCACCGTCGATGACGATGACGATCTCGAGTTCAGGGTGGTCCTGCGCGGCGAGCGCCGTGAGCAAGGCCGGCAGCCGGTGAGCTCCCCGGTGCGTGGGCACGACAACGCTGGCCTGGACCGCGGTGGTCGTCATGGCGACACGCCTGTCCAGCCCAATCGGGCGAAAATGGTGGATAACCGACTCCTACCCACACCGGGAGCATATGACCCTGCCCATCGGGTCCGTCCGTCAGCGACGAGGGTCCTCCGCAGTCCGGGATCCTCCAGCGCGCTGAGCGCTCGGTCGATGGTCGCCGCGAGGTGGGCAGGATCACCAGCGCGGGCCACGAAGGGATAGCCGTCGCCGACCACCTCGGGCAGGGCCCCGGCGTCGGTCACGACGACCGGTATGCCGGCCGCCATCGCCTCGGCGGCGACCAGACCGAACGACTCGGGCGCCCGCGACGGGACGACGAGCAGGTCGATCCGGGCGAAAAAGTCCGTGGGCGAGGCGACCCGGCCGAGTTGCTCGACCTGTCGTGGCCGTCGAGCGGCCGCGGAGTCGAGGGCACGGCATACCTGGTCTGCGTCGCCTCCGAAGAGGGGCTCCCCGGCGAGGACCAACCGCAGATCCGGCCGGGTGCTGGCCAGGGTCTCGGCGGCCGCGAGCAGGTCGAGCACTCCCTTGGCGGTCGTGAGCCGGCCCAGGTAGCCGATCGTCGGCGGACGGTCGGCCGGAAGCTGCGGGGTGGGAGCGGGGTCACCGAGCTGGTCGGGGCCGAGCGTCCAGTTGGGCAGCACCTTGGCGCCGCGCACGTGGCCAGCCATGAAGTCGGACGGCACGAAGGTGGTGAGCGCAGCAACCCGGGCCAGTCGCGCGAGGGTCCGCTGCACCGGACCTTCGGGGAGCTTGTGCAGGTGCACCACCTTGCTCCGGTCGCCGAGCGCGGCCACCGCGGGGATGAGGCCGGCGCACCAGAGCAGCCCCTCGCGGTGGGTGGCGCGCCACCAGGCCAGGCGCAGCAGGTAGCCGCGCCGGTCGCGCGCGGGGATGCGGACGCACGGCATACTCTCGGCTGCCGCGGCATCGAGGACTCCCGAGGGGGTCGCCGGGGCGAGGACAGCGCACGGTATGCCGTGCCGCCTCGCCTCCCGCGCGACCTCCAGGGCCATGAGCTCGCCCCCACCAAGGCCACCGTTGTTGACCGCGACGTAAAGCCGCGAGGGGCCCATGACTCGCTCGGTCATGTGAGGCGGGCTCCTGTTCGGAGACGCCGGTGTCCGGCAGCGGCGATCAAATCGGCTCGCGGACCCGTCCCTATACTCGGCTCGTGTCGAGCGCGGGTGGGGCCGAGCGGCGATCGGGGGTTGTCCTTCCGATCGGCCTGCTGGCGACGGCGACCGCACTGTGGATCGCGCTGGGCCCAGCTCTGCTGGCCTGGCAAGGCATCGACGCCCGGGTGTATCTGTATGGCGGCGGTCGAGTGCTCGCCGGCGAGCCGGTCTATCTCGGCGGGGCGACCTATCCCGGGTCGACTGCGGTGAGCCTGTTCACGTATCCACCCTTCGCGGCGTTGCTGTTCAGTCCGCTCGCGGCTCTGCCCACCCGACTGGGCGTGGCCTTGCTCCTTGTTGCCGAGGTGACCGCCCTCGTGCTGTCCGTCGGGATCTTGCTGCGGGAGGTGGCGCGCCGCCGGGGTGTCAACGAGCCGTCGCGAGCAGTGACGCTGTGGGTCGCCACCGGGGCGTTGCTGCTCTATCCGATCGTCAAATCGCTGGCCCTCACCCAGATGGATCTGTTGCTGCTGCCGCTCGTGCTCTATGACGCGCTGACCCCGGGTCCGCGACGCTGCCGAGGGGTGCTGGTCGGTTTGTGCGCTGCAGTGAAGCTGACGCCGGCTGCCTTTGCGCTGGTCTTCCTTGTGCGGGGTGACTGGCGCTCGGTGGCTCGGGCAGCCGGTACTTTCGTGGGGGCGTCGGCGCTGGGTTGGCTGGTCCTGCCGCGTGATTCGGTGACCTACTGGACGCAGGCGTTGTGGGACACCAGTCGGGTCGGACCCCAGTCCTATGTCGACAACCGCTCCTGGTCGGGGGTGCTCGCCCGGCTCGGATCGGACGATCGAGGGCTGCTGATGGGTCCCACGAAAGCGGCGTGGCTTGCCATTGCCGTGGCGATTGCGCTGGCCACGGTGTCTATCGCCTGGGCGCTCACTCAGCGGGCCGAACCGCTGCTGGCACTGGTCACCGTCGCTGTCGGAACCCTCGTATCCGCGCCCATCACGTGGACCCATCACTGGGTGTGGCTGCTGCCTTCGTTGGTCGCGCTCGCCGATCTCGTGAGACGCACTGGCTGCCATTTCGCACGCATCCTCATCGGGCTCGGCGTTGTGGTCTTTCTCGTCCCCACGTCGTGGCTGTCGGGGTCCTACCATCCCGGTTGGACGCTCCTGCAACACCTCATGGGGGCAGCGATCCCGATCTGGGGCACCGTCACTCTCGGCTACCTCAGCGTCCTGGTTCGCCGTTTGCCGCTCCCCCCGACGCAGACCTAGCCGGCTCATCTGCGCCACCGGCGCGTTGAGACGATGCGGCGGTGGGTCTCCTTGAAGTCGAGTGGCACTTGGGCTTCAGATGCTGCGCGCTCGGCCGCCATCTGCTCGCGCTCCGCGCGGATGTGGTTCATGGCCAGGCCCATGAAGACCAATCCTGTCGTCGACAGAAATACGTCGCCAAGGAATAACGCCATGCCGAACACCGCGGGCGCCGATCCTTCGAGCCACACATTGCGTCGGTGGTTGGGAAGCGAAAGCAGTGACCAGAACACTCCCGCATAACACAGCAGGATCAGGGCGAGCAGGACCCAACCCCCCTCGGCACGCGCGGCGAGGTAAGCGCTGTGATAGAGGAATTGATTCTCACCGAATTGGACGAACGCCGTGTTCGGCCCGCTGCCATACCACGGCGCTGCGTCCACATGCGCGGTCTCCAACACCAGCAACTGATCACGAAGCCAATCACTTCCGGCCCGGTCTGCAAAGGCGCCGCTCTGGCGATATTCGTTAGGAAAGTTGGTGATCGCCCAGACCGCGAGGATTGGGAAAATAATTCCCTGGGCACGCGGTGCCCGTCGACCGTAGAGACGCCAGCCCAGGGCTAATGCGGCCGCCAGCAGCGCCGTGCGTGACTGCGTCATAAGAACGCCGGTGAACAGGACGAGACCCACGATAACCTGATGTCTTCGGTGTGTGAGGTGGCTGATGATCAGTGGCCCCAGAACCGTGAGGATCATGCCCGCAACATTCGGATCACCGAAAAAGCCGGTGAGGCGTCCTGGATAGGCGTCCCCCCCGATCTTGAAAAAGGCAAGGACAGTGGCCGCAACGACGCCGACCGTAGTGCCCACGACCGCGGATCGCGTGTGGATTCGGCCGGTCGCCAGGGCCATGACCAGCATGAACAACAGCACGAGGTGCAGGATGCGACGACGTCCATCCAGCCCTTGGTAGTAGTAGACACTGCCGAGGTTGAGATGCATGCTGTAATACAGAAGCACCAAGATGGCCGCGAAGACCCGGGCCATCCACAGCATGTGCGGACCCCGGACGCGCGGGGGTCGGAAACTCGCCAGTACCGCCAAGCCTGCTATCGCAAGGTCGTTCACCACGAACGGAACCCCAGGGATCTCCAGCCGCTCCAGTGGCAAGACCATCATGGCCAACATATCGACCAGCAGAATCTCGCCACTCCATTCGGTCACCCGCCGTTGACGGCTCACCATTGGCCCACCCGGGAACTTCCCGACCAGGCTCACCGGGATGCCCTCCTGCTCGACTCCAAACCCACCGCGTAAATGGTGGGGATCCGAACTTCAAGAGGCTGGGGGGGAGGCGCTATGGCGGCCCGTGCAGTGCGCACGTGCCAGATGGCCAACCCCAAGTAGACCATGCAGGTCATGGAGAGCAGAACGTCGCCGAGGTAAAGGGACATCCCGAAGACCGCTGGTGCCGAGCCCTCCATCCACAGGTTCCGCCGTTCTCTGGGGAGAGACACCAAGGACCAGAAGACTCCTGCGTAGATCGCGATGATCGTGATCAGGAAGGGCCAGCCGCCTTCGATCCGGGCCGCAAGATAGGAGCTGTGATAGAAGAAGAAGTTATCGCCAAACCACGTGAAAGCAGAGTTCGGCCCTCGGCCGTACCATGGGGCCAAATCCACTGCCCGGGTCTCCAACTCCAGCAGCTGGTCCCGCAGCCAGTCGCTGCCCGTCCGACCGGCGAAGTTTCCGGCCGTGCGCCATTCCCGGGGAATGTTGTTGATCAAGGTGACGACGATCAAGGGAAACAGGCTCTTCCCAATCGAGGGTGTAGGACCTGACTTCGCCGTGGTCGGCGCGTCGGTGCGGGGATAGGCGTCGAGGCCTTCGCAGGATAGAAGTTCTGACACTGCCCACCTGGAAGACCTCGACGTGCC
>WBZM01002866.1_pt1 | contig 14074 bp, 4 predicted proteins | sample 5204271 | NCBI WGS metagenome assembly WBZM01 (sample SAMN12344346, study PRJNA552823) | activated sludge metagenome | biome: Activated sludge suspended growth; feature: Nitrification reactor; material: Wastewater; isolation source: activated sludge from nitrification reactor of wastewater treatment...
GGTTGCTGTCCAGGAGCATGATGTTTTCAAAAGTAAACTTGATTTGCTCGCCGCCCTCCCCGAAATAATCGAAGCGGTACGGATGGCTGGCCGCCCCCGGCTCGATGCTCAGCGGGTCGAGCCATTGGTCGAGGGTATCTCGGATGACGACCGTCTCGGCGGTGTCGTTGCCCGTGTTCTGGAACCGAATCATGTACTCGATGTCCGTGCCGGGGCGGATGAGGTGCTCCTCCCCGACGCCGAGCGGCAAGCCCTGCTTGTCGTTGGGGTCGTAGGGGCCGGAGATGGTGACACATTCAATGTCCACAAAATCATCGGCATCGTCGGGCGGGAAGGCATTCACGAAGCCCTGCGAGCCGAACTGGTCGCAGCCTTCCAGGGCCAGTGCGGGCATGGATTCGCCGGGGTGCAACGCTTCCTGTTCCACCTCTATGCGCCAAGTGGAGCCATTGGCTGGCAGCGTGATTTCCTTGGTGCCGCCCTGCGGCAATGGCGGGTCGTTGGGCACCTGCATGAACATCACGGCATCTTCGATGATGATGTAATCGAGCGGCTGCGCCATCGCTGCCGTTCCCACGTTTTCGATGATGAACTTCACCTCGTTTCCATTGCATTGCGAAGCAACCCGCAGGCTGGCCCCCGACCAGTTGGCGTTGATGGCGCTGGGGCATGGCTCATTGGGGAAGATGGTAGCCGTGAGGCAGGGCGTGGCCCCCATCGTTGCGGAGCAATCCACCTTGAGTGCCAAGTAGAATTGGCCGCTCTCGCCCACTGCCACCGTGCCGAGGTCGAAGCGGTAAAGGTTGTTGCCGAGGTCGGTGAAGGGGTGCACGGTGCTGTTGATGGTGATATGGTCTTCCAGTTGCAGTTCGATATAGGCATTGATGGCTTCCACCGTGCCTTGGTTGCTGTAGGCAATGGTGGCGTGGTTGAAGGGGCTGCACCAATTCAGTTCGCCAACCGAGAGGCTGGTGACGAGGCTGGCGCAAGGTTCCACCGCCTGCAAAGGCAGGTTGAGCGTGACAGTGCCGCCTGCCGTGAGCGACACGGGGTAGCTGGCCTGGCAGCCCTGCCACAGGGAGTTGGGCAGTTCGACAGAGACGATGTAGTCGCCGGGGTTGAGCTTGCGTGAATAGGACAAACCGTTGAGGAGGTTGTAGGAATTGCCATAATAAACGGTCTGGCCATTGGCTGTTTCGATGCGGATTTTGAAGTTCTGAAGGTGGTAATCAAAGCCATTGAGGGCGCAGTTGTTGTCCACATCGAAGAAAACGAGGAGGTCCAACTTGCCGCAAAGCAATGGCGCATCCTCCACAAAATAGCTGGCCACGGCCTCACAGCCAGAGGCGTCGGTGACGGTCACGTAGTTTTCGCCCTGGTCGAAAATTTCGATGGATGCGGAACCGCTGGTACCGTTGCTCCATTGGTAGGACACAATATCGGCTTGACTGCTGGTCACAGCTCGCAAGAACGACCCTTCGCAGTCATTGTTTTGGTTAAAAACAATTGAAACGGTGAGGTCACCGGGGTCTTGCACCACGATGCAATCTGATGACACACAGCCATTTGCGGCAGTAATGGAAACGCAGTGGGTGCCCGGCGTGAGTGTGGCCGTTGAGGCAGTCGAGCCGTTGCTCCAAGCGAAGTCGAACGGCCCTTGCCCATTCGTAACATTGGCTATGACGTTCAACTGGCCGCAACCGCCGCCTGCCTGCTGTTGGATGCGCACCACAGGGCGGCCCGGTTCGGCGGTAACCTGCACGGTGTCGCTGGCTGCCCAGCAACCTGTGACTGGGTCAGTGATATAAGCCGTCAAGAACCCAGGATTGGAAACGGAAATGCTGTTGCCGACACCGGGGCCGTTGGGCGTGTTCCAAGTGTCCCACGCTATTTCATAGCTGCCCGGCGGCGTTATTTCAACATTCACCGTCAATTGGTAATCGTTGCAACCAAGCACCAAGCCATTGGGCAGGTCGGCCACGGGCGGCGCATGAAAAGTGACCGTCGCCCCACCACTAAACGACAAACAGGGGTCGCTCAAGTCTAAGCCGCCGTTCCCATCCGGGTTCCCGGCGATGGCCGCAATCTGGTAGGTGACGCCCGGTACAGCACCCGCTGGCATGGAGATAATGAAGGCAGGCCACTGGCTGGAGTAGAATTGGAGCACATTGCCGAGCGTGGTGGTCGTGCCATCGTGCATGACGAGCTTGAGCACGTCGTTGCCATCGAGCACTTCGTTGTCATTGTGGAAGATGTTGAACGAACTGCCGATGCATTCGCTCAAACTGGCTGGCGTAATGGTGCCCGCATTGGTCGTGCATTGCGCAGCAGCCCGCTCTTGGAAAACAAAGGCAAACAGGGCGATGAAAAAGAAAAATAGGTTCTTCATATCTTTTGGATTGAAAGATTATCTGATTTGGAATTCAGGTTTTTTGTGGAAAATCTTGTGTTCAAAAACTGCCATCTGCCCCAGCTCTTTCGCCGAGGCTTGCACAGGCTTGGCCTTGCTGCCTGATGTCTATTTTTGAACACGGTACAAAAATGGGGCGGGTTGGGTGCACGGGAAAGTATAATTATTTAAGTTTGTAGGAATTATTTAAGCGAAATATTTTATAAAAATCTGTTTATCAATAATTTAGAAATTTTATTGTAGAAACAAATGGAAAAAAGCAAACTCTGGGAAGCCCTGAATTCTTTGAGCAACGTGGAGCGGCGCTCATTCGGCAGGTGGGTGCGGTCGCCTTTTTTCAATCGGCAGGAGCGGGCCGAGCGGCTGTTCGACTATTTGAACGATTGCTTGGAGCAGCGCAAAGCCCCTGAAAAACTGGCTGCCTTCGGCAAATTGACGCCTGGCCAAGCCTTCGACGACGTACAATTGCGGCTGGCGGTGAGCGAGCTGTACAAGCATTTGGAGCATTTCATGGCCTACCAAGAGGTGTTCGGCAACGAGGACAACCTCGCCACGGCCTTGGCGGCGGCATTCCGAAAAAGGGGGCTGGAGCGGCATTTTGAAAAGACCATCGGTACGGCACGGCAAAGCCGTAGCAAGCAGGCACACCGCCATGCCGAGCATTTCAGCAAGGCTTTTGAACTCGAATATGAGCAGTTCCAGCAGAAGGCAGCGGGCAAGCGCACCGCCGACCTGAACATCCAGTCGCTATCAGACCTGGAGGACACGGCCTTCATCGCTCGGAAGCTGCGACTGACCTGCGTTGCGCTCTCGCACCAGACCGTCTATCAAGCCAACTACGACCTGGGCCTCCTCGACGCCGTGCTGGAACAGGTGCGCCGCAAATCGCTGACCGACACGCCCGCCATCGGCCTCTACTATTTCGGCTACTACCTGATGACGCAACCGGAAGCGACCGAAAACTTCGACCGCTTCAAGGCCATGCTCTTAGCCGACGCCGAGCAGTTGCCACGGGAAGAGCGCCGCAACCTGTACCTGATTGCCATCAATTTTTGCATCAAAAAAGTGAACGCCCTCGACGTGGCCTATTACCGTGAGGCACTTGACCTTTACAAATTCGCCCTCGAAAACGACCTTTTGATGGAAAACAAAGTGCTGTCGCCGTTCGCCTTCAACAATATCGTGGCGATTGCCCTGAAGGTGGGCGAGACGGACTGGACGGAAGGGTTCGTGGAGCGTTACGCCCAGTTTTTGGAGAAAAAACAGCGCTCGGCCACCTACCACCTCAACCTCGCACGGGTGGAATACGTGCGCCGTGATTTTGGGAAAGCCTTGCTCCACTTGCAGGAGGCCGACTATAAAGACCTGATTAACAACCTGATAGCCAAGACCTTGCAATTGAAAATCTTCTTTGAGTCGGGCGACTACGACCTGGCCGAATCCCACCTGAATGCCCTCAACGGCTATATCCGTCGGCAGCGGGTGATGGGCTACCACCGCTCCAACTACGGGAACATGGTGCGGCACGTCCGTGCGCTGCTAAACCTCTCGCCTGGCGACGAGGCCGAGCGGGAGGCATTGCGCAAGCGGATAGAAATAGAGGAGATTTTAACAGAAAAGGAATGGTTGCTGAAGATGTTGGATACTGTCGGCTAATTTTCATTTTGAAAAAAAATATAGGACAATCAGCCATTTTGGTAATCCTCCCTAAATTTTCGGTTAGCTTTGTACCAATCCCTTGACTGATCAAATCCCATTTTAAGTATGCGACACGTTTCCATTTCCTTGTACCTGCTTTGCAGCCTATTGCTTATTGCCAATTCCACCTTTAGCCAACACCAGCACCTACCATCGAAACCTGCACCTGCCAGAGGGTTCTGTGCCCAATCGGAGGTGATGGAGCGGGCCTTCGGTAAAGACACCAAATTGCGGCAGCACCATGAGGAAATCGAACGCAGGGCATACCTCGCTTTCAGCAAACCAAGCAAAAAAGAAAAGCAATTGCCGCCGACCTATACCCTGCCGGTGGTGGTGCACATCGTCCACAATGGCGGTGTGGAGAACCTCTCCGATGCCACGGTATTGCAGGGCATCCAAGACCTGAACGACGCCTATGCGAACGTGGGTTACTACGACCCCTCGACGGGTGTGGACGCCAAAATCCAGTTTTGCCTTGCCAAACGTGACCCCAATGGGAACGCCACCACGGGCATCACCCGCAACCAGTCCAGCTTGACGGACATGGACCTTGATTTCCAAGACATCCAATTAAAAGACCTGAACCGCTGGGATCCTGAGCATTACATCAATATCTGGCTGGTAAAGGAGATTTGCAGCACTTCATATGGTTGCGGGGTGGCGGGCTATGCCTATTTCCCCTCCTCGCACGGCAACCCAGAAGACGGACTGGTGATGGAGGCCGAGTATTTTGGCAGCAGCCAAGGCGCTTCGGGTGTTCAAGTCCATGAAATGGGGCATTACCTCGGCCTTTACCATACTTTCCAGGGCGGCTGCACCAACAACGACTGCCTCGCCAACGGCGACCGGGTCTGCGATACCCCGCCCGACCAGAGCACGGCTGCCGTCCCATGCGGCACCTCCGTCAATAGCTGCTCGACCGACGCCAACAGCGGGTTCAGCACTGACCAGGACGACCTCATAGAGGATTACATGGACTACGGGGATTTCAACTGTTGGTCGGTGTTCACCCAAGGCCAGGCCGACCGCATGATATGGCATATCGAAAACGTCCGGGCAAGTTTGCTCGAATCGGAGGGCTGCACCGACCCATGCACCTCGGCTTTGTCAGCGGGTTTTTCTAATAGTGCCAACACGGTGAGCATCGGCGGCACGGTCAATTTCGCCAGCACCTCCACCAATGCATCCAGCTATTCGTGGACGGTGGGCGGGGTGGCATTTGCCAGCACCCAAAACGCCAGCTACGCTTTCAATGCCCTTGGACAATTCGAGGTCTGCCTCATGGTGGGCAATGCCGACCCAAATTGCAGCGACAAGGCCTGCAAGACCATCAACGTGACCTGTCCTGTAGTGGCGAGCCTCACCACCAGCAACCTCTATCCTCCCCCAGGCCAGCAAGTGATATTTGCCAATACCAGCACAGGTGCCACCACCTATGCTTGGACGGTGGATGGGGTTCCTGCGGGCAATTCGGCCAACCTGACCTACACCTTCGCCAATCCTGGCAACAGCAGGGTTTGCCTCACGGCCAGCAACGGGCTGTGCAGCAATGAGTTTTGCCAACAAGTATTTGTTTTTGAAAGCGTCGGCGGTGGGGAATGCACTGGCACCTACCTGAAATCAGTCGGGCTTAATGGTATTGCAGAAGGAGCTTTTTCCATCGTGCAAGCACCCGACGACGATTTATTGATAGGAGGTTTTCATGGAAATGCATCCATGATTGCCAAGATAAAGCCCAGCGGTGAAATCGTGTGGACAAGGACGTTTGACCTCACCAGCGGTGATGATTTTGTTTTCAAAATGATGCTCGACAGCGACAATAACCTCCTGGTGACGGGCCGTGATGTCCTAAACAGCAATACGCTCAGCTATGTGTTCAAATATGATTGGCAAAACGACCAAATCCTTTGGACGAAATTGATTCCACTGCCATCGTACACCCGGCTCGAAATCTTGCTGGAAAAAAGCCCAGGTGGCAACTACTTGGTCTTGGGCATGGCGAATCTCAACGACCTTTTCCTTGAGTTCGACCGGAACAATGGGGCACTGTTGAACACCAGCTCGTTCAACGTGGGCGACACTGACCATTTTCTCGGCGCAGCAATCCATAACAACCAGGTCTATGCGGTCGGCGCACAACGCACAGGCGGTTTGGGTACAATCAGAGGCTCCATGACCAAGCTCGATATTAACACGGGCGGTGAACTGGTGACCCGTTTTTATTTTAATTCCCTAAACGAAACTGCACGCACCTACCTCTACGAAATCATCATAGAAAACAACGGAGTCATGGCCTATGGAAGGGGCGACCTTTCGGGCGACAGCTTTGATGGGGGGGAATTGCTGCTGTTGAAAACGGATTTGGACGGGAACTACGATTGGGCCAAGCGGTACAATATTCCCGGCAGCAATACCGAATTTTCAGGCTCCATGGTTTCATTGCCTGATGGCTTTATCCTTCAAGGCAACCATATTTTAAACAACACGGGGGCCTCGGAAAACTTGTTGATGAGGGTGGATAAACTGGGCAATATCGTCTGGGCCAAATCCATAAAAAAGCTTTCCAACAACTGGGGCGATTATGTGGTCTATCACGATGGGTATCTTTACTTGACTGGTGCCACCAAGGTGCTTGACAATGCGGGCGATTTGTTTTTGGGCAAAATCTCGCTCGACGGCGAAGTAGTTGGCGGCGACTGTGCCGATGTTTACGACATAAACGTGGTGGCAGCGAATGTGACCAATCAGTACGACGGGATACACCCGCTTGGGCCAATTAACGACTCAATAATTGTTTCCACTGGAAACAATACATCAATTAGCCAAAACCTTCAAGGAAACTACCTAACGGGTTGCCAGTGCACCGAGTTCGAACCTGCCTGCGACACTTCGTTTTTGAGGACCTACGGCACCCCCCTCGGCGACGAGCGCAGCCAAGCACTCGTGGAAATACCTGCGGCCCTCGGCGGCGGCTTCCTGCTTGGCGGCAGCAAATTGGACAGCGCCATGCTGACCCGCCTCGACGTCAGTGGCAACATCGTCTGGACCCGCTCCTTCGATGCAACCTCCCAAGGCCCGACGGACGTGCCGGACATCATCGTGGATTTGATGTTTGATAGCGACAACAACGTGGTCGGTTGCGGGCATACCTACGACGAGCCGGACGGCAACGTGGAGGGCTTTATTTTCAAGTACAATATTGCTACCAATAATATCCTGTGGGTCAATGAGTTGGACTTAAATGACCCTGCGCTGGAATTTTACACTTCTGTCTCAGAAAAGTCGCCTGGCGGCAACTATATCGTAACGGGTACCATCAACACGGCCCTCGGTACCAGCACGACTGGGGAAAATGGGACTATTTTGGAAATCAACAGGGCCACTGGTGTCAACGTTTGGCAGTTCAATTACAACCTTGGCTCATCTGAGAATTTTCAAAAAACAATCGTTCACAATGGAGCCATCTATACCACAGGACGGTACAATTTCGACAATGGCGGCACTGCCCGCATGCGGCCCGGCATCACCAAAATGAACCTCACCGGCGTGCAGCAATGGTCGAAACTGTACCTAAGAGGAGTCACCAGCAGCACCTCTGCCAGGCTCTATTCAACGGACATCGTGGCCGACAACGGCCTGGTCGTCTTGGGCCAAGGCGACAATTCGGGGACGAGCACTTCCAATGTTACGCCCTTCCTCTTCAAGACCGACAACGACGGCAACCTGCTCTGGGCCATGAACTATGACATCCCCGGGGCCAATACCGAAGTGACCACAAAACTGATAAACCTTGCAGACGGGTATCTCTGCCTTGGCTATTACTCGGCCAGCAGCCAAGATGTGTTTTTGTTCAAAACGGACAAACAGGGCCAATTGCTATGGTCGAAATCCTACGGCAATGCAGCTGCCGAAGATGCCTTCGACATGGTTGTTGCCAACGGGCAAATCTATTTCACAGGCAAAACAAAAGCCGCAGCCGCTGCTTCCACTTTTGATTTGTACTTCGCAAATATTCGTTTGGACGGCACGTCCAATGCCCTTGACAGTTGCAACTTGTTCAGCGACCTGAACATGACCTCCACGCCTTATGTCAATGCCTATAATGCTCAGCACAACCTGACCGACCTGAACCAGAACTGGAACAATTTCCTGGACGATTATACCGTCTCCGAAACTGCCGTGCAGTCCACCACGGTCTGCTTCCAGCCCTGCCTCGACACCTGCGAGGTGGTGCCGAACGCCTTATACCAAACCGCCTCGGCGACTTGTCTCGGCGACAGTCTATTGGTCAGCCTGACGGCCTGCAACCTCGGCAATTTCGACCTGCCAACGGGCACGCCCATCAGCTTCTACCTCGGCAACCCGACCACGACCAATGCCACATTGATTGGGACTTACACATTGCCGCAGGCACTCGCAAAGGATGAATGTGGCACCTTCCAATACACCATTTCGGCTCCGCCGAACACCCTCATCTATGTTATGCTCAACGACGACGGCACCACGCCGAGGCCGTTCACCCTGGCCGATTTCATGGCCGATGCGATGGAATGCGACTACGCCAACAACCTCGGCGGTTTCATGCACGACTTCACCGCACCTGTGCTCAACCTTGGGCCTGATATTACTGCTTGTGAAAACGGGGTGGCCGTGCTGGATGCAGGCCCCGGCTTTGCCAGCTACCGCTGGCAGGATGGAAGCACGGAGCAGACCCTGACCACTTTTGCCCCCGGCACTTACAGCGTCACTGTGACGGACGCCTGCGGCGGCACACAATCCGATGAAGTGCAAATCAACACTGACCCGGCCACTGTGCTCGACCTCGGACCAGACCTCCAAATCTGTGAGGGCAGCAGCCAGACCCTCAACGCCAGCGGGTTCACCTCCTACCAATGGTCGCCCGCCGATTATCTCAGTTGTACCAATTGCCCGAACCCAACCATCACGCCTGCGGCAAACATCAGCTACACCGTGGTAGCCACCAATGCCAACGGGTGCATCAGCGTGGATACCATCGCCGTCACCTTGCTGCCAAGTTTGGAATCGGTGGCCGATGTGGTGCTTTGCGAAGGCGACACGGTCATGGTGTTCGGGATGCCAGTAACGGCCAGCGGCCAGTTTTCACAGACCTATACCTCCTCAACAGGCTGTGACTCAACGGTAACGGTGAATGTCGGCATGATTGAAATCGTTGAATCGGTGTCCGATGTGGTGCTTTGCGAAGGCGACACAGTCATGGTGTTCGGGATGCCAGTAACGGCCAGCGGCCAGTTTTCGCAGACCTACACCGCTTCCACGGGCTGCGATTCCATCGTCACTATTAGTGTCGGCATGATTGAAATCGTGGAGGCCGTGGCGGATGTGGTGCTTTGCGAAGGCGACACGGTCATGGTGTTCGGGATGCCAGTGACCGCTACCGGTCAATTCTCGCAGACTTACACCGCTTCCACAGGCTGCGATTCCATCATCACCATTAGTGTAGGTATGATTCCCAAAGTTTACACCCAAGAGAGCCTTCGTATCTGTCAAGGCGAAACGGCGGACGTTTTCGGGGTGCCGACGGGAACAGCGGGCACTTATTCCATGACCTTCACTTCCTCGGCAACGGGTTGCGATTCCATCCACACCATCGTGCTCACGGTGGATGCCATCAACATGGGGATAGCGGCCACCAACGTCTCATGCAATACCCTTGGCTCAGCCACGGTCAATGTGAACGCTGGCAACGGGCCTTTCACCTATCATTGGAGCAACTCAGGTAATTCCGCCACCATCACCAACCTTGCCGCAGGCAGCTATACGGTCATCGTGACGGATGTGAACGGCTGCACCAACACGGCCACTGCCAGCATCACAGGGGCCTTGGGGCCAGGTGCAAGTATCATGGTGCTGGCGCAATTGACGGAGGATGAACCCGACGGCGGCAAGCTCTCGGCCTCGGCGATAGGTGGCACTGCACCGTTCAGCTTTGCTTGGAGCAACGGCGAAACCACGGCCACCATTGACAACCTTTCGTCGGGAGCCTATACCGTGACCGTCACAGACGCCAATGGATGCACGGCTACTGCCACTGCCTATCTTTACGTACCGGCCTGCACAGGCGGCAAAATTTGGAACGACCTGGACCGAGACGGCTGCCAGGACGCCCCAACGCCGGGTTCCAGCGAAACGGGCATCGGGCAGGTGGTGCTCACCCTCAGCGGCACGACCATCTGGGGACAAACCGTGGCCGACACGACTGTTTCCGCCATCAATGGTGAATATATTTTCGAGGGACTAGCGCCCGGCAATTATATCGTGAAAATCAAATTGCCACCGAACATGACACTCTCGCCAGCCATGGCCTGCAATGACGGCACGCACGACAGCGATTTCAATACCACAACCATGCTGAGCAATGTGGTGAATTTAGTAGAAGGCCATTGCTGCCTAACCGTTGACGGCGGGCTTTTCGACGCCTGCCTCAACCTCGCTACCTCGGGTCAAATCTGTTGCGACCAAACCCTCTGTGGCCCCGGCAACGACCCCGCACCCATCACTTCACTCTTGCCCGCTGGCGGCGGTGGCGGTGCTACGCAATACCTGTGGATGTACTCGACCGTGGGTGGCCCAATGGGCTCCAATTGGACGACCATCGCAGGAGCGAACGGCCCCAGCTATGACCCCGGCCCGCTCTCGCAGACGACGCATTTCGTTCGCTGCGCAAAATCAGCGACCTGCACCACTTGGTTGGAGTCCAATTTCGTGACCATTACCGTCTCCGATGTGGCCGTTGCCGACATACTGCCCCCTGGCTCGATTTGCGTAAACGACCCGGTCACCTTTACTGCGGCTGCCAATGGTACTGGCGCTTCGTACAGCTGGAATTTTGGCCCTTGGGCCAACCCCGGCACCTCGAACCAGCCATCTGTCAGCGTGGTGTTCAACCAAACTGGTGTCACTACCGTAGACTTGACGGTGATCCGCAACGGTTGCACCAGCACAGATGCCCTTGATATTTTCGTTTCCAGCATTCCTTCTTACTGCGCAATGGGCATCGTTCAGCCCGAAAATGAGGGGCAAGCTGCCACCTCCCACACCATGCAGATGACCGGTAGTTTCACCGCCTATCCCAACCCATTCAGCGATGGCCTGACCGTGGCTTGGGATGCAGGCCTTGAATCAGTTGTTTCCATAGAATTGTACAGCGTGGAAGGGAAGCTACTGCACAGCGGCAAGTCAGAAGATGGCGATGCAAGGTATATCGCTGAACTTGGCAGCCTCCTGCCAGGCGTTTATTTACTCCACCTGCATGCTGAAAGCGGCGAAGCAGCCGTGTTCAAAGTCGTGAAGGAGAAGAGGTAGTATGGTGCGGAGTAGTTAGCTCATTGGAGAGGGCGAAACGAAAATTTTGCTTTGCAAAATTTTCGTTTCGACCTAAAAAAGCTCTTCGATGGCTGGTGGCGGAGCCACCAGCCATCGAAGAGCTTTTTTTTAGGTCTGCAAAATGGTTTTTGCTGAGGCAAAAACCATTTTGCAGACCTTTCAAAAGCCTCGCCAACAGGGCGGAACGTGCAGCATCGTTCAATATTTACTCGGCTGGGCGAAGCTGTAAACTTACCTTTTACCGTTACCTACTCAACCTTTGCTCGAATGTTCCAGTTGACACCTTCCCCTGTGCGCTCCTTATAAGTTTTCCAAATAAGGTCGGAACCGGAGAACAGCCAGTCGGCATTGGTTTGGCGGGGGCCGCCATCGCAACCGATGGAATTCATCTGAACGGCATGTTCAACATAGACGCCCACCCAAACATCTTCACCTGTAATAGCATAACCAGGTGTAATGGCATAGTTGTTCCATTGCCGTGTTTGAATGGCGTTGGTCACGTCTCCATCGTATTTCTTGGCGCCGGGCGTGAATGCGTCGCCTTGCCCGTAAATACGAATCCGGCAGGTAGCAGGCTGGTTGCCCACGAACACCTGCACTTCTGTTAGTTTTTTGCCAATATGGTCGGCCAGCATACTGGCTGGGAAACGGACGGCCAACTCGTGCTCGCCAGCTTCAAGCAATGGGCCTGATATATTGTCAAAATCGTATTTTAGGATGGCCGGGCCGTCGGGATCTGTATCGTCGTCTTTACAAGCTGTAAACAGCGAGAGGGCCATCAGGAAAAACAAGTGGTAAAATTTCATGTGCACTGGATTTTGATTGTGAAAGATGGCTTTTGGTCAGTTTGGTAAGCAACCAAGCAGTGCAAAATTAACGTGGATTGGGAGCGGGAATGCTTTTGCTATGCGCTAATTTTCTGTTAAAGGTTGGCAATAGTTGTCAGTACCCCGAAAAACAAGTGTTAAGACAATAGGATTTAGGCATTAGATTTTAGATAAAAATTTGATAACCAATGAATTGCTTAAAGTCTGTTGTCTAAAATCTAACGTCCAGCTTCTTAAGCTCGCGGTTTTGGCAGCTTTCGGTTGGCATCTAAGAAATTGCCCTAAAAGAGAAATCGGCCAGGGTACCACCCAAAGCCGATTCTAATTGGTTTCTTTAAGATTTTGGATGTGTAAAGGGCATACACTTTAAAAGAGAGTGTTTTTCGCCGGACTTACGCAATAAATAGAGAGGTGTCCTTTAAGTTTGAGAGCGTATGCCGTACAAGAGAGCGTATGCCATAAAGCGTGTGTTTAATTAGGAGATAGCGAGTTCAAGTGGTCAAGAGCGAGTCTAAATGTTAGGCTGTAAAGTTAATAGAGGTATCGCCTTTTAACCAGAGGCAAACAACAGTCCTGTAAAATCAACCAATAACTGTGCAGATCGGCTAATTTGTGACAATACCTAAACGCTGCCCGTGCCGAGAAAGCCAAGGAATCGCTCTTCAAAGTCTTCCATTTTACCTACAGAAATCGGAGCCTTAGCGCCATTTTTGAAATGAGCCACCCCGTTGCGGCCAGTCCGCTCGTACCTGTCCACGAATGTCAAGTTCACCACATAGCTATGGTGGCTTCTGCAAAATGTTCGATGAGGCAATTGTTCCTCGATATCCTTTAGCGTCCGGGAGGCGGTGAACTTCAATGTCTTATCGTCCTTTTGGTAGAATATATCCGTAGTGGTGCCATCGGCTTCACAATAGATGATGTCCTTTGTCCTGATGACCACATTGCCTTTGCGGGAATCTGGGATGACAATGGAATGCTCCTCATTGAGCAAAGAGTTCATTTCGTGCAGTTCCTTGACCTTTTCTTCTGCTTTTTGGATGGCCAGTGTCAGTTCATGCACGCTGTAGGGCTTCACCAAATAGCCCCAAGGTTGTGCGTCGTTGATGGCCTTGATAGCGTATTTGGGGTAAGCTGTAACGAATATGACCCCAAAATTTTTGTTGGGGCATTTCTCCAAAAAATCAAAACCGCTGCCGAACGGGGGCATCTCCACATCAAGGAAAACCAACATAGGCTGATGGGTTGCGGCTTTTTGCAAGGCGTCCTCTACCGTGGTGGCAATGGCAACGACATCAACCTGAGGGAAGTAATGGTTCAACATCCCCTTGAGGGTGTTGATGGCACTTTCTTCATCGTCAACAATGAGAGTTTCTATTCTTTTCATTTCAAAAGCATGTTATAAGTTAGGTAAAATATTCTTTACTTAAGTAGGGGGGCTTTAGATTTCAGACAATAGACTTTAGACAATTCGTTGGTAATCAAAATTTTATCTAAAGTCTAATACCTGATTTCTATAGTCCTATTACTTATGGTTTGTATTCTTCACAATTGTTTTTTGTTCGTCAACCAAAAACTTAAAAGAAAGAACGACCCGTGTGCCATGCTGCTGTGCATTCTCCACGGCCAAGTCTCGAATCTCCAGCATCAGTTCTGTCGGATACAATTGGTTGAGGGTGCTTATCTTTTTTTCCAGCATGGCAATCCCCTTCGAAATCCGTGGCGCCCCGCCTTTCTTGAGTTTGCGGGCCTTGGAGGCTTCAATCCCAACGCC
>WBZM01002867.1_pt1 | contig 14070 bp, 14 predicted proteins | sample 5204271 | NCBI WGS metagenome assembly WBZM01 (sample SAMN12344346, study PRJNA552823) | activated sludge metagenome | biome: Activated sludge suspended growth; feature: Nitrification reactor; material: Wastewater; isolation source: activated sludge from nitrification reactor of wastewater...
GCTGAAGAGGTAACCCTTGCCGCGCACGGTCTTGATGCGGGTCGGGTTTTCCGGGTCGTCGTTCAGTTTCTTGCGCAGGCGCGAGATGCGGGCGTCGATCGAACGGTCGAGGCCGTCGAAGCCGATGCCGCGCAGTTCCTGGAGCAGGTCGTCGCGCGACAGGACATTGCCGGCGTGCGAGGCGAGCAGCCACAGCAGGTCGAATTCGGCGGTGGTGAGATCGATCGCTTCTGCACCCAGCGAGGCCGTGCGCGTCGCCTGGCTGATCCGGAACTGGCCGAAAACCATGGTCGCGGTTTCACCGGCCGGGCCTTCGCCGCCGGCCGGAAGGCGGCGCAGCAGCGCCTTGATGCGCGCGAGCAGCACGCGCGGCTGGACCGGCTTGGCGATGTAGTCGTCGGCGCCCATCTCGAGACCGAGAATCTGGTCGAAGTCCTCGTCACGAGCGGTCAGCATCAGGATCACTCCGCGGTACTGCTGGCGCACGGCGCGGCAGACCTCGAAGCCGTCCTTGCCCGGCAGCATCACGTCGAGAATGACCAGATCCGGCTGCTCGGCCAGGATGCGAGCCTCGGCCTTGTCGCCGCGCGGCTCGATGCTCACCAGCATGTCATTCTTGGTGAGGTATTCGGCCGTCAGGTCGGCCAGGCGTTCGTCGTCTTCGACCAGGAGTATGCGTGTGTTCATGCGGCAATCTTAACGGCGGCCGGCGTCGCGGTCCACCCTCCCGGTTGCGGTCGACACTCTCCGGAGAGCATTTTTCGCAGGGCGATCGACTGTCCCGGTGGCTGCCTCGATGCCGTAAAATGGCCCCTTCAACTCAATCTAGCGGGACTGCATGTCATCGGGTGTCTTGAATCTGCCTTGGTCGGGTGGCGTACGCCACATCGGGGAAGCGCGCGACCGGGAAGCCTTGCGCCGCCGCTGGCGGAACGCAGCGGCCTCCGGAAGCGGACGGTTGCACGGCAAGTCTGTCAGGAGGCGCAGCCATGCCCTGGCGTGAGGTACCTGTCCGGGCATGGTTCGCTGCGCTGGCGCTGGGAGCGTTCGGCCTTGTCGCGGCGGGCATGGAACTGCAGAACCTGCTCAGGCTGGCGCCGTGTCCGCTGTGCATATTCCAGCGCCTGCTCTACATGGTCATCGGGGTGGTCGCGCTGCTCGGGGCGTTCGCGCCCGCCGGCAGGCTGCTTTGGGCCGTGTTGATCGCGCTGACGGCGGCCGGGGGCGCGGCGGTCGCCGGCTACCAGACCTGGATGCAGGCCTTCCCGCATCTGGCGACCGAATGCAGCTACAGCGACCCCAACGCCATCGAGCGTCTGGTCGAATGGCTGGGCATGCAATGGCCGTCGCTGTTCCTCGCCACCGGCTTCTGCAGCGGTCGTGACTGGGAGTTCCTCGGGCTGTCGCTGGCCAACTGGTCGCTGCTGATGTTCGGCGGCATTGCCGGCTATGCCGCGCTGCTCTCCGTACGCAAGGACTGACGAAGCGCGGGCTGAAAAAACAAGACCCGCCATGTCGGCGGGTCTGCAGGATGCTGAATCAGCAGCCCTGATTATCTCAGCTTGATTTCCTTGTAGGCAACGTGCTTGCGGACGACCGGGTCGTACTTCATGAACTCCAGCTTTTCCGGCGTCGTGCGCTTGTTCTTGGAGGTGGTATAGAAATGTCCGGTACCGGCGGTGGATTCCAGCTTGATCTTGTCGCGACCGCCCTTGCTCTTGCTAGCCATCTTTCTTGTCCTTTCCTATCAGACTTCGCCGCGGGCACGGAGGTCGACGAGGACGGCATCGATGCCGTTCTTGTCGATCATGCGCAACCCGGCGTTGGAAACACGCAGGCGGACGAAGCGGTTCTCGCTCTCGACCCAGAAGCGGCGATACTGCAGATTCGGCAGGAAGCGGCGCTTCGTTCTATTGTTGGCGTGGGAAACCTTGTTCCCAACCATCGGGGCCTTCCCCGTTACTTGGCAGACTCGCGCCATGATTGGTGCTCCAGAATTCGCTGAAAGAAAGCCCACAAGTATAGCCAAGTACCCCCGGTTTGTTCAAGCGATTTTTGTCCCCTCTACAAAAGCCCGCGCTCGGCGAACGACAACGGCGTCCCGTTGCCGGCGACGATGAAGTGGTCGAGCAGCTTGACGTCGACCAGGGCCAGCGCCTCCTTCAGTGTGCGCGTCAGCATTTCGTCGGCGCGCGACGGTTCGGCGGCACCCGAAGGGTGGTTGTGGGCGAGGATGACGGCTGCCGCATTGTTGGCGAGCGCCGCCTTGACGACTTCACGCGGGTAGACGCTGGTCTGGGTCAGCGTGCCCGAGAACAGTTCGTCGGCCTTGATCAGGCGGTTCTGGGCGTCCAGCCAGAGCGCCATGAAGACTTCGTGCTGGCGCGTGGCGAGCTTCAGCCGCAGCCAGTCGCGCACCTTGCCCGGAGCGGTAAAGGCGTCGCGGCTCGCCATTTCCTGGGTCAGCGCGCGCCGGGCCAGTTCGAAGCTGGCCTTCAGCTGCGCCGCCTTGGCCACGCCGATCCCGGAAACGCTGGCCAGTTCCTCCAGCGAGGCCTCGGCCAGGGCGCCCAGACGGCCGTCGAAGCGCTGCAGCAGGTCGCGCGCGAGGTCGACGGCGCTCTTCCCGCGCACGCCGACGCGCAGGTAGATCGCCAACAGTTCGGCGTCGGACAGGGCCGCCGGCCCGTGTGCCAGCAGCCGTTCGCGCGGGCGCTCGCCCTCGGGCCAGTCGGTGATCGCCATGCCATTTCCAGTAGAATGGGAAACGCTCATTTTAATTGGACGACAATGGAATTACAGGGAAAGCGCATCGTTCTCGGCGTCACCGGCGGTATCGCTGCCTACAAGGCCGCCGAGCTGGTCCGCCTGCTGGGCAAGCAGGGCACCGACGTCCAGGTGGCGATGACTACGGCGGCGACGCATTTCGTGACTACGACGACCTTTCAGGCGCTGTCCGGCAAGCCGGTGTTCACCGACCAGTGGGATGTCCGGATGCCGAACGCGATGGCGCACATCGACCTGTCGCGACAGGCCGACCTGATTCTGGTCGCTCCGGCCTCTGCCGATTTCCTGGCGCGTGCCGCGCACGGCCTGGCCGACGACCTGCTGACGACCATGGTGCTGGCGCGCGACTGCCCCTTGCTGGTGGCGCCGGCGATGAACCGCCAGATGTGGGAAAGCCCGGCGACGCAGCGCAACGTGACGCAACTGCAGGCCGACGGCATCGGCATTCTCGGCCCGGGCAGCGGCGAGCAGGCCTGCGGCGAGGTCGGCGCCGGGCGCATGCTGGAACCGGAGGAGATTATCGAGGAGGTGATCGCCGTCTTCGCGCCCAAGCTGCTCGCCGGCCGGAAGGTGCTGATCACCGCGGGCCCGACCTTCGAGGCCATCGACGCGGTGCGCGGCATCACCAACCTGTCGTCCGGGCGCATGGGCTACGCGGTGGCACGGGCGGCGCGGCAGGCCGGGGCAACGGTGACGCTGGTTTCCGGGCCGGTCGCTTTTGGCCCGCCCCAGGGGGTCGACCGCATCGATGTGAAAAGCGCCCTCGACATGCATGCGGCGGTGATGACGCGGGCGGCGCACGCCGACATTTTCATCGCCGTCGCCGCCGTTGCCGATTATCGTGTCGCCAATGCCGCCGCGCACAAGCTCAAGAAGGATGCGGGCGGCGTGCCGCCGATCGATCTGGTCGAGAACCCCGATATCCTGGCCGAAGTGGCGGCGCTGAAGGACGGGCCGTTCTGCGTCGGCTTCGCTGCCGAGAGCTGCAATCTGGAGGAGTATGCACAGGCCAAGCGGCGCCGGAAGAACATCCCGCTGATCGCCGGCAACCTGATCCAGGACGGCTTCGGCGGCGAGGTCAACCGTCTCGTGCTGTGCGACGACAAGGGCACCCATCCGCTGGCGCCGGCGCCGAAACCGGTGCTGGCGCGCCAGCTCGTCGAGCATGTTGCCCGCCTGACCGGAGCCGCGTGATGCACCGGATCGACGTCAGGATTCTCGATTCCCGCCTGCACGATAGTCCGCCGCACTATGCGACGCCCGGTTCGGCCGGGCTCGACCTGCGCGCCTGCCTTGACGCGCCGCTGGAGATCGCGCCCGGCCAGACGACGCTGGTGCGTACCGGAATGGCCATCCACCTTGCCGATCCGGGGCTGGCGGCGATGATCCTGCCGCGCTCCGGGCTCGGCCACAAGCACGGCATCGTCCTCGGCAACCTGGTCGGGCTGATCGACAGCGACTACCAGGGCGAGCTGATGGTTTCCGTTTGGAATCGCGGACAGGAGAAGTTCACCCTGAACCCGCTCGAGCGCATCGCCCAGCTCGTGGTCGTGCCGGTGCTGCAGGTCGCCTTCAACGTGGTCGAGGATTTCGACGCCAGCGCGCGCGGCGAGGGCGGTTTCGGCAGCACGGGCAAGCACTGAGGAGGGTGATCATGCGGCAATCGATCATTGGCGGCGGACTGCTGGCGCTCGCCGCACTGTCCCCGGCGCCGGCCGCGGCGGCGGATTCCGGGGCCGACCAGAGGCGGGCGGAGCAGATCGTTGCCGAGCGCTGTTCGTTGTGCCACGGCAAGGGGGGCGAGTCGGCGAGCGCCATCTATCCACGCCTGGCCGGGCAGCACGCCGATTACATCGCCCGCCAGCTCGCCGACTTCAAGAGTGGCAAGCGGGCCAGCGAGACAATGAAACCGCAGGCAGAGAGTCTGACCCCGGAAGACATGGCGGCGCTCGGCGCCTACTTCGCGATGCGCAAGGCCGGCGCGCGGCGCGCGCAGGACGGCGACCTGGCGGCGGTCGGCAAGTACGTCTTCGCCAACGGCAACCGCTATTCCGGCGTGCCGGCCTGCGCCTCCTGTCACGGGCCGCAGGGGCACGGCACGGCGCAGTTGCCGCGCCTGGCCGGGCAGCACCCGCGCTACGTCGAGGACCAGCTCAAGCAGTTCAACAAGCGCGAGCGGACCAACGACAACGCCGTGATGCACATGGTCGCATCAAAGTTGACCGAACTGGAAACGCATGCCGTGGCCGAATATGTGGCTACCCTCGATTAGGTTGCGCGGCTTTCTGATGGCGCTGCCGCTTCTGGTCGCGCTTGGCCTGCCGGCAACGGCCTCCGCTGTGGAGGAGGTGCAGGCGGTGCCGCAGGTCGACCTCGGCCGCTACGTCGGCCTGTGGTACGAAATCGCCAGTTTCCCGATGTTTTTCCAGCGCAAGTGCATCGGCGACACCACTGCGGAATATGCCGCGAAGGACGCCGGGAAGATCTCCGTGCGCAATCGCTGCCGGACTGAGGATGGCTTCATCGAGGCCCAGGGCAGGGCGACCGTCGTTCCGGAAAGCGGCAACGGCCGGCTCAAGGTGTCGTTCTTCTGGCCGTTTTCTTCCGACTACTGGATCATCGGCCTCGATGACGAGTACCGCTGGGCGCTCGTCGGTAACCCGAACCGGAAGTATTTGTGGCTGCTGTCGCGAACCCCGCAACTCGATGCCGCGTCGGTGCAGAAAGCGCTGGATATCGCCGCCCGCCAGGGTTTTGACCTGGCGAATCTGAGAATGACCCCGCAGGGCGGCGAACTGACTATGCCCCGCTGACCTTGCGGAAGGGAAGGTGCGACGCCGCTTCCGTGGCGTAGGCCAGGATGGCCGGGCGTTGCCGGTCGAGGTGCTGGCCGAGCAGATGGCGGATGCGGGCATCCTGGATCCAGTGGCAGCAGCGCACCACGGTCGGCTCGAAGCCCCGCGCCACCTTGTGCTCGCCGCCGGCCCCCGGCTCGAAGGTGGCAAGCCCCTCGCGCAGGCAGTAGTCGATGCCCTGATAGAAGCACAGCTCGAAATGGAGGCTGTGATAATTCGTGGCGGTGCCCCAGTAGCGACCGTACAGGGTGTCGTCGCTGCGGAAGCAGATCGAGACTGCCACCGGATCGCCGCGTTCGCGGGCGATGAAGACGACCAGCCGGCGGCCCAGGGCGCTGGCGAGTTCGGCGAAGGCGGCCGGGGTGAAGGCCGCGTAATTGCCGTACTTGGCGAACGTCGCGGCATATAGCTGATGCAGGGCCGGCCATTCGGCCGGTTCGATCTCGTTGCCGTGGCGGACTTCGATCTCCAGGCCGCTTTCCGCCACCCGCCGTCGCTCCGCCCTGACCTTGCGCCGCCGCTCCGCGTTGAAGGCCGCGAGAAAATCCGCGAAGTCGCCGTAGCCGTGGTTCCGCCAGTGGAACTGGACGTTGTGGCTGACCAGCAGTCCTTGCCCGCGCAGTAGCGCCACCTCGTCCTCAGCCGGAAAGGCGACGTGCCACGACGAGAACCGGTGTTCGGCCACCTGTTCCAGGACTGCCTCGACCAGCGCGAGCCGGGTGCGCCCGGAGTTCTCTCCGGGGGGCACGAGCAGCCGGGGACCGCTTGCCGGCGTATGCGGCAGGCCGCTCAGCAGTTTCGGGAAATAGCGCATCCCGAGTTGTCGATAGGCCGCGGCCCAGGACCAGTCGTGGATGAAATCACCATGCGAATTCGTGCGGACATACAGCGGCAGAATGCCAAGTGCCTTGCCTGCGCTGTCCCGCGCAATCAGGTGCCGCGCGTTCCAGCCGCATTCCGGGCCGGCCATCCCGTGGCGTTCGAGAACGTCGAGGAAATCCCGGTTGACGAAGGGGTGTCCGGCGGGAGCGAGTCGCTCCCAATCGGCGCCCGCGATTTCGCCGGCGGCGGCGACGGCGGACACGGTCAGCGAGGACATCGCCAGATGCGATGACATGACGGACGGTGGAGCGGCGCGCCCGGCGCCCGTTCCACCAGTGCGCGCATCCATTCCCGCCGGAAGCCCTTCCGGACAGGGGAGCGGCGGGGCGCGGTCGACCTCCGGATCAGGCAAGAAATACGAGGGCCAGCGCAATCGCCGCCGGCACGGCCTGGACGAAGAGTATCCGCCGACTGGCGGTGGCTGCACCGTACAAGCCGGCAACCAGCACGCAGCACAGGAAGAACACCTTGATGCCGGTGCCGGCGGCTCCGAGGCTGAGGCCCCAGAACAGGCCGGCCGCCAGGAAGCCGTTGTACAGCCCCTGGTTGGCGGCGAGGACCCTGGAGGCGGCCGCGGCCTCGCGGGTCTGCCCGAAGGCGCGCAGGCCGGCCGGCTTGTCCCACAGGAACATCTCGAGGACGAGGATGTAGATGTGGAGCAGCGCGATCAGCGCGACAAGGACGTTGGCAAGGGTCGTCATGAAGTCCTCCCCGGTTGGTCGGCGCCGGCCGGCAGGTCTGGAACGACTATTTGCCGAGGGCGGCGAGGGCCGCCGCGTACTCGGGTTCGTTGGCGATCTCGCCGACCAGTTCGCTGTGCAGCACGCGATCATTCTCGTCGAGGACGACCACGGCGCGGGCCGAGACGCCGGTCAGCGGGCCGGTCGCGATGGCAACGCCGTAGGCTTCGAGGAAGTCGCGCCCGCGCATCATCGACAGGGTCTGCACGTTGGTCAGTCCCTCGGCGCCGCAAAAGCGGGCCTGGGCGAAGGGCAGGTCGGCCGAGATGCAGAGGACGACGGTATTGGCGAGGCCGGCGGCGGCTTCGTTGAACTTGCGCACCGAGGTGGCGCAGGTCGGCGTGTCGATGCTCGGGAAGATGTTGAGCACCTTGCGCCTGCCGGCCAGGCTGGCCAGCGTGACGTCGGCCAGATCCTTGCCGACCAGTGAGAATGCGGGCGCCTGATCGCCCTTGGCGGGGAACTTGCCGCCGACTTCGATGGGGTTGCCGCCAAGCGTAACGGTATTCGACATTTGATCTCCTGTTGCGTGGTTGGTGGCCGCCAGCTTCCATGGGCATCCGGCGGCCGGTTTGGTGACTATCGGGTGGACGCCGGCGGCGCCGGCCCGTTCCCCGATTATTGCCCAAAAAAGCGGGTCGACCGCGACGGCATGCGCATCCCGTCGATTTCAGATGCCGGATGATCGCGCCGGCCGGCGGCATGCCGTTCCCTCCCCGGTCCCGGCGCTGGCCCAGATCCGGCCATGGCCGAATGCCGGGCCGATGGTTCAGGAAGCGTCCGCCTTGCAGCTTTGGAAGCGCAGTTCCTGCGGGTAGGGGAAGAAGTCCTCGACGTGGCCGTCGCGGATCTTCTGTTGGGCATCCTGCCAGAATCTCGGCGAAAGCAGATCCTTGTGATGCTTGAGGAAGACCTTGCGCAGGACCGGCGAGGCAAGCAGAAAGGTGCTGAACTCCTCCGGAAAGACATCGTTCCTGGCCACGGGATACCAGACCTCGCCCGACATTTCGGTTTCGAAATCGGGCGCCGGCGGAATCTTGCGGAAGTTGATGTCGGTCATGTATTCGATTTCGTCATAGTCGTAGAAGACGACGCGGCCGTAGCGGGTGACGCCGAAATTCTTCCACAGCATGTCGCCGGGGAAGATGTTGGCCTGCGCAAGTTCGCGGATCGCGCTGCCGTATTCCTTGATCGCGTGCTCCAGGCCCTCGATGTTCCCGGTGCGCTCCATGCGCTCGAGATGGATGTTGAGCGGCTCCATGCGCCGCTCGATGTAGATGTGCTTGATGACCAGCCTGTCGCCGACGATCTCGAAGCACGAGGGCGCCAGGGTGCGCAATTCTTCCATGACCTCGTCGCTGAAGCGAGCGAGCGGAAAGGCGGCGTTGGAGAATTCCAGGGTGTCCGCCATGCGGCCGACGCGGTCGACCTGCTTGACCATCATGAATTTCCGCTTGACCGTCGCCCGGTCCATCTCCTTGGAACTGCCGAAGACGTCCTTGATGATCTTGAACACGTAGGGGTAGGACGGCAGCGTGAACACCAGCATGACCATGCCGCGGATGCCGGGGGCCATGATGAACTTGTCTTCCGAATGGTGCAGGTGATAGATGAGATCGCGAAAGAACATCGTCTTGCCCTGCTTGCCGAGGCCGAGCATGACGTACAGCTCGGAGCGCGGCTTGTTGGGCAGGATCGAGCGCAGGAACTGGACGTAACCCGACGGCACCTCCATGTCGACCATGAAATAGGCCCGCGACAGCGAGAACAGGATGCCGATTCGCCAGGCGTCCAGAATGATGGCATCGACGTAGAGCATGCCGGCGTCGTCATGCAGCACGGGAATCGCGAAGGGATACTCGGCGACGCCGTTGATCGCCGTGCCGATGATGTAGGCGGCCTTGTTGCGGTAGAAGGCGGAGCCGAGGACCTGGATCTGGAAGTTGACCTCGCGCGCCGGCATGCCCTTCAGGTAGCGGCGGACGGCGTGGTAGACGAAATTGACGTCGCGGTCGAGATCGGCGAACGGCCGCTGCCACTCGAAATCGTGGACGATGGCGCGGATGGTGCCGCGCAGGCCGTCTTCCCTGGCGTAGTAGCTGCGGTAGATGGGCGTGACTTCGGCCTCGATGTTCTCGGTCGATACGGTCGGGCGCACGAACATGAAGTCGTTGCGGAAATAGTCGCGGTGCAGGATCCTGGTCGTCACCGAATTGAAGAAGGTCTCGGCCAGTTCCGGTTGCTTGTGATTCAGGAGCAGGCCGATGTAGAGCAACTTGACCTGCTGCCAGGTGGCGTCGTCGATGTGTTGGGCGTCGAACTCGGTACGCAGGCGCTCGACACATTCATCGACGCGGTCATCGTAGAAACGGATGCGCTCCTTGACCGCCTTGTGCACGCCCGCCCAGTTGGCCTGCTCGAAACGCGTCTTGGCCTCCCTGCTGGTGGCGCGGAACAGCGTGTAATGCTTGTTGAAGCCCTGGATCAGCGCCAGCGCGATCTGGTGGGCGCCAACGCCGTAGAGGCCGACGGAAATCTTCATTGCGGGCGTTCCTGGACCATGGGCAAATTCTAGCACTCGCGCCTTCCGTTGCTCGGCATCCGCAGCGGCAGTGAGCCATCCTGCGGTGGCGGGCGGGAGGGTCCGGACAAGTGCTTGCTTGCGATCATGGCGAATTGATGTTGCTGTAGAATAGCCGCGCGCAAACCAATTCAAATAGAGGAGTGACCATGGCTGCCGGCAAATCAAAGATCATCTACACCCTAACCGACGAGGCGCCGCTCCTTGCGACTTGCGCCTTCCTGCCGATCATTCGCAGTTTCGCCGGCCCGGCCGGCATCGAAGTCGAGAAGGCCGACATTTCCGTTTCCGCCCGCGTCCTGGCCGAGTTCTCCGACCGCCTGCCCGAGAACCAGCGGGTTCCCAACACGCTGGCCGAGCTGGGCAAGAAGTGCCTGCTGCCGGAAACCAACATCATCAAGCTGCCGAACATCAGCGCGTCGGTCGCCCAGTTGATTGCCTGCATCAAGGAATTGCAGGAAAAGGGCTACGTGATTCCCGATTTCCCGGAAGATCCCAAGACCGAAGAAGAGAAGGACATCCGCGCCCGCTACGCCAGGTGCATCGGCAGCGCGGTCAACCCGGTACTGCGCGAAGGCAACTCCGACCGCCGCGCCCCGCTTGCCGTCAAGAATTTCGCCAAGAAGCATCCGCACTCGATGGGCGAGTGGAAGCAGTGGTCGCAGACGCACTGCTCGCACATGCACAGCGGTGACTTCTACCACGGCGAAAAGTCGATGACGCTCGACAGGGCACGCAACGTGCGCATGGAACTTATCGGCAAGGGCGGCAAGACCACCGTACTCAAGCCCGAAACCAAGCTGCTCGAAGGCGAGATCATCGACTCGATGTTCATGAGCAAGAAGGCGCTGTGCGAATTCTACGAGAAGGAACTCGAGGACTGCCGCCAGGCCGGCATCCTCTTCTCGCTGCACGTCAAGGCGACGATGATGAAGGTTTCGCACCCCATCGTCTTCGGCCATTGCGTGAAGATCTACTACAAGGAGGCCTTCGAGAAGCATGCCAAGCTGTTCGAGGAACTCGGGGTCAATGTGAATAACGGCATGGTCAATCTCTACGACAAGATCAAGACCCTGCCCGAGTCCAAGCACGACGAGATCATCCGCGACCTGCATGCCTGCCAGGAACACCGTCCGGCGCTGGCGATGGTCGATTCGGCGAAGGGCATCACCAACTTCCATTCCCCCAACGACATCATCGTCGATGCCTCGATGCCGGCGATGATCCGCCAGGGCGGCAAGATGTGGGGCGCCGACGGCAAGCCATACGACTGCAAGGCGGTCATGCCGGAATCGACCTTCGCCCGCATCTATCAGGAGATGATCAACTTCTGCAAGTGGCACGGCAATTTCGACCCCAGGACCATGGGAACCGTGCCGAACGTCGGGCTGATGGCGCAGCAGGCCGAGGAATACGGCTCGCACGACAAGACCTTCGAGATTGCCGAGGATGGTATTGCCAACATCGTCGACATCGCTACCGGCGAAGTCCTGCTCACGCAGAACGTCGAGCAGGGTGACATCTGGCGCATGTGCCAGTGCAAGGACGCGCCGATCCGCGACTGGGTCAAGCTCGCCGTCACCCGTGCCCGCAATTCCAACACCCCGGCCGTCTTCTGGCTGGATCCTTACCGTCCGCACGAGGCCGAGCTGATCAAGAAGGTCAACACCTACCTCAAGGATCACGACACCAGCGGCCTGGAGATCCACATCATGTCGCAGGTCCGCGCCATGCGCTTCTCCCTGGAACGGGTCATCCGCGGCTTCGACACCATCTCGGTGACCGGCAACATCCTGCGCGACTACCTGACCGACCTGTTCCCGATCATGGAACTGGGCACCTCGGCCAAGATGCTGTCGATCGTCCCGCTGATGAACGGCGGCGGCATGTACGAAACCGGTGCCGGCGGCTCGGCGCCGAAGCACGTCCAGCAACTGACGCAGGAAAACCATCTGCGCTGGGATTCACTGGGCGAGTTCCTGGCGCTGGCCGTATCGCTGGAAGAACTGGGCATCAAGGAAAATAACCCGCGCGCCAAGCTGCTGGCGAAGACGCTCGATGCCGCCACCGGCAAGCTGCTCGACAACAACAAGTCGCCATCGCCCAAGACCGGCGAACTCGACAACCGCGGTTCGCAGTTCTACCTGGCCATGTACTGGGCGCAGGAACTGGCGGCGCAGAAGGAGGACGCCGAACTGGCGGTCCACTTCGCCAAGCTGGCCAAGGCCCTGACCGAAAACGAGGCGCGGATCGTCGCCGAGCTGAAGTCGGTGCAGGGCCGGCCGGTCGACATCGGCGGCTATTACAAGGGCGATTCCGACAAGTGCAAGGCCATCATGCGTCCGAGCCCGACCCTCAACGCGGCGCTCAAGGCGGCACGCGTCTAGGCAACAAGCCCGCGGCGGCGAAGGTCGCATCAGCGAAAAGAGCGAAGGTCCGAACGGCCTTCGCTCTTTCGTTTTTCGGGCTGTTTTCCGGGTTGACCGTGGTGGTGCCGCCGGCAGGCGAAATGGCTGACACGCCGCCGGATTTGGGCTCATAATGATCTTTGTTGCCGGCCGGGTGGATGCCCTGCCAGGCCTGCACCGCCAAGGACCCGACGCAGATCGTGGTCGTCCCATTACAACGCCAGGAGAGTGGAAATGACATCGCACATCAAGGTTCCGCAAGGTGGTTCCAAAATCGTTCCGGGGCAGGCGATCCCGGACAATCCGATCATCCCGTTCATCGAGGGTGACGGCATCGGCATCGACATCACGCCGGTGATGATCAAGGTCATCGATGCCGCCGTCGCCAAGGCCTACGGCGGCAAGAGGAAGATCCACTGGATGGAAGTCTACGCCGGTGAAAAGTCCACCCGCCTCTACGGTCCGGACGAGTGGCTGCCGAAGGAAACCTTCGACGCCCTCAAGGAATACTCGGTCTCGATCAAGGGCCCGATGACGACCCCGGTCGGCGGCGGCATCCGTTCCCTGAACGTCGCCCTGCGCCAAGAGCTCGACCTCTACCAGTGCGTGCGCCCGGTGCAGTACTTCAAGGGCGTGCCGAGCCCGCTGAAGCACCCGGAGCTGACCAACATGGTGATCTTCCGCGAGAACACCGAGGACATCTACGCCGGCGTCGAATGGGCGGCCAATACCGATGCTGCGAAAAAGGTCATCAAGTTCCTCCAGGAGGAAATGGGCGTAAAGAAGATCCGCTTCCCGGAATCCTCCGGCATCGGCATCAAGCCGATCTCGATCGAGGGCACGACCCGGCTGGTGCGCGCCGCGATCAGGTATGCCATCGCCAACGACCGCAAGTCGCTGACCATCGTGCACAAGGGCAACATCATGAAGTTCACCGAGGGTCTGTTCCGCGACACCGCCTACAAGCTGGCGCAGGACGAGTTCGGCGCCGAGCTGATCGATGGCGGCCCGTGGTGCAGGATCAGGAACCCGAATACCGGCCGCGAGATCGTCGTCAAGGATTCGATCGCCGACGCCTTCCTGCAGCAGATCCTGCTGCGCCCGGCCGAGTACGACGTGATCGCCACCTCCAACCTGAACGGCGACTACATCTCCGACGCGCTGGCGGCGCAGGTTGGCGGCATCGGCATCGCCCCTGGGGCCAACATCTCCGACCAGTACGCCTGCTTCGAGGCCACGCACGGCACCGCGCCGAAGTATGCCGGCCTCGACAAGGTCAACCCCGGCTCGCTGATCCTCTCCGCCGAAATGATGCTGCGCCATCTCGGCTGGGTCGAGGCCGGCAACCTGGTCATCAAGTCGATGGAAGCCGCCATCGGCGACAAGCAGGTTACCTACGACTTCGCCCGCCTGATGGAAGGCGCCGATGAGCTGTCGTGCTCGGAGTTCGGTGACGCGATGATTGCTCGCATGTGAGGCGTCGCCCTGCCTGATTGATTCGAGGCCCCCGCAAGGGGGCTTCCTTCTGGTGAACCACGAATGACTTCCGAACCTCCACAACCACCCCTGACTCCCGAAGAACTCGCGCTGCGCCCCCAAGAAGGTCCGAAAAGTGGTGCTGCTGCGCGCCTTCCTGTTGGGCCTGATGGTGGCAGCCTGGTGGATCCTCTTCGCGCCCGATTCCCAGGCCGACCCCGCCATGAAAAATCCGCTGGGCATGCGTATTCCGGTGAAGCTGGACAGCGATTCCACGCCAAGCTGGACACGCATTCCAGAGCAAGCTGGACAGTCGGAGCGTAGCGACGCGGGGTTTTGGG
>WBZM01002868.1_pt1 | contig 14067 bp, 12 predicted proteins | sample 5204271 | NCBI WGS metagenome assembly WBZM01 (sample SAMN12344346, study PRJNA552823) | activated sludge metagenome | biome: Activated sludge suspended growth; feature: Nitrification reactor; material: Wastewater; isolation source: activated sludge from nitrification reactor of wastewater...
CGGCGATTGGAGAGTGCGGCGAGCCGTTTGGGAACCGGCCCGCCTGGACGATTTCTGGTAGCTCATGCAAATGGCCCGCTGGAGCAACGATCATCTGCTGTCGCGGAGTCCAGCGGATCGGGCGCGGCCGGCGGAGGTTCGCCATCCGTCCGGCGCGCGAGCGGGTCTTGCCGGTAAAACGCCTGGAGTTGCGGGTAAACGTCGGGGTAGGCTTCGTTGACCGTCTCCGGCGTCTCGAAAAACGCCTCGCTGATCAGGGCGAAAAATTCGCCGGGACTGTCGGCGGCGTAAGGGTCCAGCGCCGTCGGCAGGCCGCGATCCACCTCCCGGCACAGCTGCCGGTAAGCCGCGTTGAAGACCCGGCTCCAATCGCGCACCGACATGCCGCGATGCAGCGGCGGTAGACCGTTGACCTCGCCGGTCAGCATGTCCAGCTTGTGGGCCATTTCGTGAATCACCACGTTCAAGCCCGGCTCGGCCAGAGCGTCCACGATGTCGGCCCAGGACAGGATCACCGGCCCGCGCTCCCAGGCTTCGCCGATCAACGGGCGGTGGACGCTGTGGACCAGGCCGATCGGGTCGGTGTATTCGTGGTGGGCGAGGAAACCTTCGGGATACAGGATCACCGAACTCCAGCCCCGGTAATAATCCAGCCCCAGATTGAGGATCGGCAAGCAGGCTTGCGCGGCGATGAGCGGCCCCATTTCCGGCGCGAGTTCCAGTCCGCCGGCCGGTTCCAGCGCCTTCTCTCGCAGAAACAGGCTCGCCAGATCGCGCAATCGCGCCAGCTCCACCGGCTTCAGGCCGGCCAGCAACGGCAAGTTGGCGATCGTCGCCGCCCATTCCGCGTCGGGGATGCGGGCGCGTTCGAGCCGTCGGCGCCGGAGCCAGTTCTGGATGCGTCCGAACATGAGGATCGGCGCGACGGGCGGGTGGTGGTTTTTCGCCTATTCGGCCCGTTCCCCGCGCGCTTTGGCTTCCCGCACCCGGGCCAGATAGCGATCCGACCAGCGCGCCAGGGCATAGATGGGATAGCCGATCACCAGCACCGCCAGCAAGATGCAAACGGTCAGGGCGACAGCCTTGGGCAAGCGCCCCCACCATTCGTCGATGAAATACACCAGCCCCCAGATCAGCAGGCCGGTAATGCCCAGAGAAACCAGAAAGGGCGGGATGTCGCCGCGCTGCATGAGACCCTCCTTTGGAATCGGGAAATGGGCTGATCGGGCCCGATCCGCCACAAAGCCGGGATCGCTGCTCGGACATCCGCCGGACCGGCGCCGATGCCGGGCGGGGCGGGGCGGGGCGGGGCGGGGCGGGGCGGGGCGGGGCGGGGCGGGGCGGGGCGGCCCGCCATTGTTAACTCATCAGACCTTTAATGGAATAGAAAAGAGTCTTGAAAAGACATTATTGGTCACCGCATTCACCGCCTATACTTAACATGTAAAGAGCAATACCCTTACCCTTCCTCCGCGATATGGCCGGATGGAATTGTGATTCAAGGTCATTGAGTCCGCTATGAGACATTCGTTCTCTCTCGCCCTTCTCTACGCGCTGGCGGCGGCGTTCTGGATCTTCGGGTCCGATCAGCTGGTACTGTGGTTGAATCTGGACCCAGAAGCAAGCACGCGCCTGCAAACCACCAAGGGTTGGGCGTTCGTCGTCGCGACCACCTTGCTGCTGTTTTTTTTGCTCCGGCGGCTCGAAGCCGAAAGGCAACTGGAAGCGCTGTCGCGGACGCCTCCGCGCACGGCTTGGATGCCGGTCACGCTACTGCTACTGCTGGTGCTGTTGACCGTGATTCCGGGAATGCTCGCTTACCGGGAAGTGATCCGGCATTTTGGCGAGGCGGCGGTCAGCGCCCGCTTGTTGGCCTGGCTGGGGTTCGTGTCGCTGTTCGCTTTGGTGACCGGCGCGACCTGCATTCTGTTTTGGTGGCGGAACACCAGAGCCCGCTTCATGCTGGAGCGCCTCCACATCGACCTGGAACGGGCCAACCTGCGCCAGCGTTACGAAGCCTTGCTCCGGCAGTCCCTGGATGTGGTGGTGCTGCTGGCCGAGGATGGCACGATCATCGAGGTGAACGACCGCGTTCGAGAATACTACGGCTGCGCCCCCGAGGCGCTGCGGGGCCGCCATGTGCGGGAGTTGCGTTTTCCCGACTCGCGGGATGCCTTGGCGGACGACTACCGCCGGGTGGCCGAAACCGGCGGCGCCGTGTTCGAGCGCACGCACCGGCGGCTTGACGGCAGCCCGTTCCCCGTCGAGATCAGCGCTCGGGCCATCAGCCACCAGGGGCAGCGCTATTTCCAATCGGTGGTCCGCGATATTTCCGAGCGCAAGCGCACGGAAATGGCCTTGGTCGCCCAGGAGCGCCGCTTTCGCGCCACCTTCGAGCAAGCGGCGGTCGGGATGGCGCATGTCGCGCCCGACGGCCGCTGGTTGCTGGTCAACGACCGCTTGTGCGCCATGGTCGGCTACTCGCGCCAAGAGCTGCTGCAAAAGACCTTTCATGACATCACCCATCCCGAGGATCTGGAAAAGGATGTCTGGCTGGTGGGGCAGATGCTGGCGGATCAAATCCAGACCTACTCGATGGAAAAACGTTACGTCCACCGGGATGGCGGCATCGTCTGGGCCAGTCTCACGGTTTCGCTGCTGCGCAACGCCGACGGGCAGCCCGAATACTTCATCGTGGTGATCGACGACATCACGGCCCGCAAACGCATCGAGCAGCGCTTGGCTCGCATCACCCGGTTCTACGCGGCGTTGGGCCTGACCAATCAAGCCATTCTGCGCAACGCCGACAGCCACGACCGGCTGTTCGAGGAAATCTGTCGGATCGCGGTGAAGTGCGGTGAACTCGAAGGAGCCTGGATCGGCCTTTCGGAGCCGAACGCCAAGCAGCCGCAAGTGGTGGCGGCCTTCGGCGATCTGCGCGGCCGGCTGGTTTCGCTGGGGGAACCGATCGGAGAGGGCTCGGCGCTGCCGTACCAACCGGCGAGCCGGGTGCTGGCCAGCAGCTCGCATTGGATAGGCAACGATTTGCTGCACGGCCAGGACGATCAAACCGACTGGCAAACGCTGGTGGCGACCGCCGGCGTGCGCTCGTGCGCCGCGTTTCCGCTGAAGCGCGGCGGCGAGGTGATCGGCGCGTTCAGCCTGTACGCTTCCGAACCGGAGTTCTTCGATCCCGAACTGGTCGATCTGCTCGACGAGATGGCGGCCGATGTTTCGTTCGCCCTCGATAATTTCGAGCGCGAGGATCAGCGGCTGCGCGCCGAACAGGAACTCCGGTTGGCCGCCGCCGTTTACGAGCAGAGCGCCGAGGGTATTCTGATCAGCGACCGCGACAACCGCATCCTGATGGTCAACCGCGCCTTTACCGAGGTGACCGGTTATTCGCTGGAGGAAGTCTGCGGACGAAATCCGCGACTGCTGTCGTCCGGCCGCCACGACCGGGATTTTTATCGGGAGATGTGGGCCTCTTTGCAGGAGCTGGGGCACTGGCAAGGCGAAATCTGGAATCGCCGCAAAAACGGCGAGGTTTACCCCGAGTGGCTGGGCATCACGGCGCTGCGCGACACCGAAGATCGGATCGGCCATTACATCGCTATTTTCAACGACATATCGGTTCGCAAGGCGGCCGAAGCAAGAATTCAATATCTCGCCCATCACGATCCTCTGACCGGCCTGCCCAACCGCATCTTGTTGGAGGATCGGCTCCAGCAAGCCCTGGCCCAGGCGAGCCGGCACCACCGCTTGGTCGCGGTGTTGCTGCTGGACTTGGATCGCTTCAAAACCGTCAACGATTCTCTCGGGCACGCGATCGGGGATCGGCTGCTCCAGGGATTCGGCCAGCGGCTGAACGCTCTGATCAGCGAGGGCGACACGGTTTGCCGGCGCGGCGGCGACGAGTTCGTGATCGTGCTGAGCGATCCGCGCCGCGCCGAGGACGCGGGCCAGTTCGCGGGCCAGATTTTATCCACGCTGTCCCAGCCCTTCGAGATCGAAGGTTACATGCTCGCCAGCAGCGCCAGCATCGGTATCAGCCTGTTCCCCGCCGATGGCCAGGATGCCGAAACGCTGCTCCGCAATGCCGATCTCGCCATGTATCGGGCCAAGGATCACGGTCGCAACAATTTTCAGTTCTTCACCGCCGATCTCACCGCCGGAACGCTGGAACGGTTGCACATCGAACACCGGTTGCGGCAAGTGATCGAGCAGGGAGGGTTGACGCTGCATTACCAGCCGCAAATCGCGCTGGCGACCGGCGATCTGGTCGGCATGGAGGCGCTGGTGCGCTGGACCGATCCCGCTTTGGGAATGCTTTCGCCGATTCGGTTTATCGGGGTGGCCGAAGAATCCGGGCTGATCGTGCCGCTGGGCCAGTGGGTGTTGCGCGCCGCCTGCCGCGCGATCCGCGACTGGCAGGCGCGGGGTTTGCCGGCGACGCCGGTGGCGGTCAATATTTCGGCCTTGCAGTTCGCGCGCTCGGATTTTCCGAGCGTGGTGGCCGCCGCGCTGGCCGAGTCGGGGCTGGAACCGCAGTGGCTGGAACTGGAATTGACCGAATCCATCCTGATGGCCGAAGCCGAACCGGTGCTGGAAACCTTGCGCGCGCTCAAGCGACTCGGGGTCCGGTTGACGATGGACGATTTCGGCACCGGCTATTCGAGCCTGAGTTATTTGCGGCGCTTCGCTCTGGACAAGCTCAAGATCGACCGCTCGTTCGTGCGCGAGCTGGGGCGGGATGACAACGGCGATGCGAACGCCATCGTCCAGACCATCATCGCGCTGGCCAAGAGCCTGCGGCTGGCGACCGTCGCCGAGGGAGTGGAAACCGCCGAGCAGCGCGAGATGCTGCGCGACTACGGTTGCGACGGCATCCAGGGCGATTGGGTCAGTCCGCCGTTGCCCGAAGAGGCCATGGGCGAGTATTTGGCCGCTAGGCTGCCCTGGCGACCGATCCGCTCCGTTCGGCCAGAATCAGGTCCGCCGCCTTCTCCCCGATGACCATGGTCGGGGCGTTGGTGTTGCCGCCGATCAGGGTCGGCATGATCGAGGCGTCCACCACCCGCAGCCCGCTCAGCCCGCGCACCCGCAGCCGGTCATCGACCACCGCCAGCGGATCGCGGCCCATCTTGCAGGTGCCGACCGGATGGTAGATGGTTTCGGCCCGGCGACGGATAAATTCCCTCAATTCGTCGTCGCCGCGCACCGACTCGCCGGGGAACAGTTCCTCGCCACGATAGCCGTCGAAAGCGTGCGCCGCCAGAATGTCGCGGCAGGTTTTCACTCCGGCCAGCAGGGTTTCCAGATCGTCGGGGTGGCTCAGATAGTTGGGCTGGATCAGCGGCGGATCGCGCGGATCGGCGCTGTTCAGGGCGAGATGGCCCCGGCTCTTGGGCCGCAGGTCGCAGACGTGCAGGGAATAGCCGTAGCCGTGCCAGATGCGGCGACCGTGGTCGTCGAGCAGGGTCGAGGTCAGATGATATTGCAGGTTGGGCAACGGCAGCGCGGGGTCGGATTTGACGAAGCCGCCGGCTTCCGCCAAGTTGCTGGTGAGAAAGCCGCGCCCGTGGCGAAGATATTCGACGATCCCCGCGAGCAGGCGCGGCAGAAACGACAGCGCGAAGCCGTAGGACGCCCGCCGGCGGTCGCGATGGGCGACGATGATGTCCAGGTGATCTTGCAAGTTTTGGCCGACGCCGGGCAATTCGTGGACGAGCGGGATGCCGTGCCGCTCCAGTTCGGCGCGCGGGCCGACCCCGGAGAGCAAGAGCAACTGCGGCGAGTTGATCGCGCCGCCGGACAGCAGCACCTCGCGCCGAGCGGTCAATTCGACCGTCTGCCCGTCGCGGGCGAGATAGGCCACGCCGACCGCCCGCTGGCCATCGAACAGGATTCGGCTGGCCAAGGCGTCGGTCACGACCGTCAGATTCGGCCGCTGGCGGGCCGGTCGCAGATAGGCGCGGGCGCTGCTGCAACGGCGGCCATCCTTCTGGGTGACCTGGTAGAATCCGACGCCTTCCTGCTCGGCGCCGTTGAAGTCGTCGCTGATCGGGTAGCCGGCTTCCTCGGCGGCGCGAACGAAGACGGCGCTGATTTCGCTGCGCTGGCGCAGGTCGGCGACGTTGAGCGGCCCTCCCGTGCCGTGATAGGCCGACGGGCCGCGTTCCTGGTTCTGGTTGCGCTTGAACAGGGGCAGCAGGTCGGCGTAGCTCCAACCCGAGTTGCCCAGATCGGCCCAGTGGTCGTAGTCCCAGCGATGGCCGCGCGTGTAGACCATGGCGTTGCTGGAGCTGCTCCCGCCCAAGGTTTTGCCGCGCGGCCAGAACAGCCGGCGCCGGTAAAGCTGCGCTTGCGGCTCGGTGCTATAGCGCCAGTTCAAGGTCTTGCTGCGCATCAGGAAGAAAATGCCCACCGGAATGTGGATCCACGGGCTGGTATCCTCGGGACCGGCTTCCAGCAGGCAGACCCGTTGGCTCGGGTCGGCGGACAGGCGGTTGGCCAGCACGCAGCCGGCCGAACCCGCGCCCACGATGATGTAATCGTACATGGCTCCAAATCCTCTCTGCCGCGCTTGGCCGGACGGTCGTGCGCGAGACGGTGGGTGAACGTCGCGGATTCCGGAAGCCTAATGGCTTTATGGGGAGCGGGGCTTGTCGAAAGTGGTGGGGTTTTGTCGAAACTGGCTAGCGGCGCGCCGGAACACTACACTTTCATCGCTGTCGGGCATGGCGCCATCGAACTGCGGCGCGGCGCCATGCTGCCACGTCGGGGAGCCCGGGCGCGGTCCGCGCTCCCGAAAACCACATGGGGAAGGAACACCTTGAGCAAGCTGTATATTTGGCAAAATCGCGGATTTTTCATGGGCCACCTGCCGGATATCTCCGAGCACCGGCTCGGTTCCGCCGCGCTGTGCGTGGGCATCGACAAACCGTTCCGGGTTCTGGAAAGCGAGAGCAGCGTTTGGCGGGAAAGCCGGAGCGTGCTGGTGCCGCCCGGCTGCCTGCACGAGATCCAGGTCGGCGGCGCCCTCATGGCGATCCTGTTCGTCGAGCCGGAAAGCGAGGATTACAAGGCGATTCAGGACGCCATGCTCGACGGCGAATGGCAGTGTCTCTACGGGCTGAGCGGCGAGGAAGCGGTCCTGGCCGCGCTGCGCGAGGCGTGGGAGCGCGAGCCGGACGCGGCGGCGATTCACGGCCTGCTGGATCGCCTGATTCCCCCGCCGAACCCGGAAGCGCGGCAACAGCCGCTGGACGGCCGGATCCAGCGGGTGATCCGCTTGATGAAGGAAGATTTGAGCCACAGCTATTCGATGAACGAGCTGGCCGAGCACGTCAACCTGTCGCCGACCCGCTTGGTCCATCTGTTCAAAGAGGAAGTCGGCGTGCCGATCCGGCGCTTCCGCCAGTGGCACCGGATGCGGGTGGTGGCGGCCCTGATCGCCAAGGGCGATACCCTGACCGACGCGGCGCTGGGCGCGGGCTTCGCCGACTCCTCGCATTTCAGCCGGGCCTTCCGCAACATGTTCGGGATTACCCCGTCCTCGGTGTTCGGTCGCGCCGCCAACGTGCGGATCGTGATCGCCTGAGGCGCGCGGGTCGATGCTCGCGCTGATCGACAGCCACAACCATTTCGACGACCCCAGCTTCGATCCCGACCGCGACGACGCCTTCCGGCGGGCGCGGGCGGGCGGCGTGGCGGCGCAGGTGCTGGCGGCGGTCAGCGCCCGCTTGTGGCCGAAACTGAAGACCGTCGCCGCGCGCTATCCGGGATTGTATCCGAGCTACGGGCTGCACCCGGCCTATCTGGCGGAGCATCGTCCCGAGCATCTCGGCGCGCTGGCCGACTGGCTGGTCCGGGAACGGCCGGTGGCGGTCGGCGAATGCGGCCTGGACTATTACCTCCCCGACCTCGATCCCGATCTTCAGGCCGAGTACTTCGTCGGGCAATTGCGCCTGGCCCGCCGCCACGACTTGCCGGTCATCGTGCACGCCCGCCACGCGGTCGATCACGTTATCAAGCGGGTCCGGCGCTTTTCCGGCGTGCGCGGCGTGGTGCACAGCTTTTCCGGCAGCGAGGATCAGGCCCGGCGCTTGCTGGATTTGGGCATCCTGCTCAGCTTCGGCGGACCGCTGACCTATCCGCGCGCCACCCGGCTGCGCGGCCTGATCCGCTATTTGCCGCTGGACGGCTTCATGCTGGAGACCGATGCGCCCGACCAGCCGCCGAGCAACCATCGCGGCGCGCGCAACGAGCCGGCGTATCTGACGGAGGTGCTGGCTTGCGTGGCCGAGCTGCGCGGCGCCGACCCGGCCGAAATCGCCGCCGCCACCACCGCCAACGCCCGCCGGCTGTTCGGAATTCCCGATGACGCATCTGCGGGCGCGCACTGAAATCCTGATCGGCGTCGAGGGGTTGGACCGGCTGCGGGCCGCGAACGTGCTGGTCGCCGGGCTGGGCGGGGTCGGCGGTTACGCCGCCGAAGCCTTGGGCCGCGCCGGCATCGGCCGCTTGACCCTGCTGGATCACGATGTCGTCTCTCCCTCCAACCTCAACCGGCAATTGCTGGCGCTGCATTCGACGCTGGGCCGACCCAAAGTGGAGGTGATGGCCGAGCGGCTGCGCGATATCGATCCCGGCCTGGAGCTGACCTTGGTCGGCGAATTTCTCCGGCCGGACGCGGCGGAAGCATTGGTCGCCGCCGTTCGCTACGATCACGTCGCCGACTGCATCGACAGCATCGCCTGCAAGGCGGCGCTGGTCGCGGCCTGCCATCGCCACGGCGTGCAGGTGATTTCGGCGCTGGGCGCGGGCAACTGTCTGGACGTGAGCCGGGTGCGGGTGGCTCGGTTGAACCAGACCCAGGTGTGCCCATTGGCGCGGGAGTTGCGCCGCAAGCTGCGGGAGATGGATGCGCCGCTCGATTATCCGGTGATCTACAGCGACGAGCCGCGCCGTCAACCGCTGCCCCATCAGCCGGTCGGCGGCGACGCGCCCGGCCGGCCCCGCGCGGTGAACGGCACGATTTCCTATATGCCGGCGCTATTTGGGGTGATGCTGGCAGGGTTCGTCATCCGACATCTGCTCGGCGAGGATGGGAGTGGCGGCTGAGATCGTTGTGGTGCGCGGGTGGGGTGTACACGATAGCATTGCAATTATTTCATGATTCAATAGGATTATGCGCTAATGTTGGTTTTTAAATACCCGACGATTTTCCTTGTAAACCGGGAGAGTCTACATATACGTTATCCCCAGAGTTAATACAAAGGATTTGCAAAGTTGATGACAAATAAGCTAAGCATTAAGCGAGACGAGAAGAAAGGGAAAATATGGAGCCATGTCCGTAGAAAGTGGCTCTTGGAAACACCTGAAGAGACTGTTCGCCAAGAATATTTATTGATTCTGGTTAACGAATACGAATTCTCGCTCGATCAGATTGCTGAAGAATTAGACCTGACTGGCCGAGGCTCTGCGTCCGCTCGTGCCGATTTCGTTATCTGGCGAACCACAAAGGATAAGGAAGAAGACAACGCACCCTTCATTATCGTTGAATGTAAATCGGATAATATCACCATCAAACCGCATGATTACAGCCAGGGAGAAAACTACGCACGCATCTGCGGTGCGCCGTTCTTTGTTACTCACAATTCACGCGAAACAAAATACTGGCGGGTAAAGAAAGACAAGGTTCCCGGCTATACGGAAGAAATAGAAAACATCCCTCACGGAGATGCTTCGGACAGGGATATCGAAGAATTACTCTCCAAGCTACGTGCCTTCAAAGAAAAGGAGTTTGCGGACCTGTTGCACCAGTGCCACAACGTTATCCGCAACCGTGAGAAAAAAGACCCGGCAGCAGCCTTTGATGAAATCGCCAAGGTACTATTCATCAAAGTTTATGTGGAACGTCAGCTTCTTACCCGCCGCAGCAAGGAAAATCTTTTCACCGTTGATGTGCTCAACCGGCAAATTGCCGATAACCCGCTCGATAACCTGTTTCAGGAAACCAAGCGCGCTTATGCCACAGATAAAATTTTCGATGACGACGAGCGCATTAACCTAAAACCGGCTACCGGTGAAGAGATCGTCCGAAAGTTGGAGAAATACAACCTATCCGACACTAGCGAGGACGTGAAGGGCGTCGCCTTCGAACGTTTCCTTGGTCGTACTTTTAGAGGCGAGATCGGCCAGTTTTTCACTCCTCGCACCATTGTCGAATTCATGGTGCATATGGTTGATCCGAAAGAAGGGGAGATCGTCTGCGATCCGGCCAGTGGATCGGGCGGTTTCCTGATCCGGGTTTTTGAAATCGTGCGGGAAAAAATCTTGGCCGATGCCGACCGCGAATACAACACCTTCAAGGCCGAGCTTGAGGTGGACCAATCCCTTGCCGAAGAACAACGCGCTAAAAGACTTCAGGATAAATTCACCGAGATTCAAGCGCTCATTGACCAGAAGCGGGAAGGTTCCCGACTGTGGAAGCTCTCGAACCGCTGTATCTACGGTACCGACGCCAATGACCGCATGGCCCGCACCAGCAAGATGAACATGATTATGCACGGCGATGGGCATGGCGGCGTACATCATCACGATGGCTTTCTGAACGTTAACGGCATATTCGAGGGCCGCTTCGACATCGTTCTGACCAATCCTCCTTTCGGAGCCAATGTCGAACCTACCGACAAGGTGTTGGAAGTCGATATTGCCGTGAACCCTGAAGCATCGCGGCGCTATGTTCGAGAATACGGTGAACTGTACCGCGAGGCCCAAAGCCGGGTAAGGGCAGCACTGAATAAGCCAATTGCCAGCCTTTTTGATTTACCTAAGAACGATAAGGCCAAAATCAAGACCGAAGTGCTCTTCATTGAACGTTGCCTTGACCTGCTCAAGCCAGGCGGGCGGCTTGGTATCGTGCTGCCGGAAGGCATTTTCAACAACCCATCGCTCGTCTATGTGCGCGAGTTCATAGAAGACCGCGCCTTTCTCCGTGCTGTGGTCAGTCTGCCGCAGGAGAGTTTTATCAGCTCCGGGGCCAGCGTGAAATGCTCGCTGCTTTTTTTGCAGAAGTTCACAGAAGACAAGCAGAAGCGTTTCGACGAAATCTGTGCCGTAGCTCAGGCGGAAGTTAAAGCCAGATACGCCAGCGAGATAAAAAGAGAACAGGCGAGACTTGAAACTGCGATTGAAAATGCCAAAAAGGAAAAGGATGCCGAACGGCGTGCGGACCTGCAACAAGAACTCAAGGACTACCTCAAAAAAATGGAAGAGCGCCAGACTGCTGAAGCGCGGCAACTGCTCAAAGAACGCTTCAACTATCCTATCTTTATGTATGAAGCCGAGAAAGTCGGCATATCCGCTACCGGCGAAGAAGATCAAAACGAACTTTATCCCAACTCCAACCAGCCGTCAGGCTGTGACAAAACTTGCCTAGATTGGTACAGGGAGTTTCTAGCTGATCCAAAAGTATTTGCTGGGTCGGGAGTGATAGAGTGATGGGCGAAGTGGTTCAGTCTTTTCCAAAAGGGTTTGCTGTTACCTTTTCGATGCTCAAACGTTGGGACCCGAACAGCTTTCACGACATCAAGTGGCACTGGCCTTCGTCTGTAATGGTTCCCATCGGTTCCGTATTGAAACCAAGAAAGGAGAAGGTGGATCGCAGTTCCAACGGTTTTAGTGACCTCATGCCGATCACTATTCACTTTGACGGCTCGATAGAACCACGGAAGATCAACGAAGATAAAGAATACACGATGGAGCTATTCTGGGCGCGTCCCGGTGATGTCGTCGCATCGAAAATTGACCTGAAAAATGGCGCAGTCGCCATCATTCCAGACGGCTGGAATATGTCTGTTGTAACGAATCATTTTGCTGTTTACGAACCAGATCTTGAGCGGCTTAACCCAAAATATTTTCATATACTGATTCAAGCTAAGTTCTTCAAGGAACATTTGTGGCGTAACAAAGTCGGTGCGGAAGGCCGCAAGGAAATTAAGCTCGAATTTTTTGAGTCTCTGGAAGTCCCTATCCCATCGCTGCTGGTTCAGCAGAAGATTGCGACGTATTGGGAAGCAGCGCAGAGGAAACGAACTGAGTCTGAAAAGACTCTATTTGGCTTGGTGAAAGAACTTAACGCTTATCTTGTTGGGAAAACACACGCTTTTGAGCAAATTGCCAACTCTAGGGTGTTCCTTGCAAATTACGCGAATACCCAACAGTGGGACGTAAAAGCCGGGCGTGCTGCCGCGTTTCTCTCAGCCAACCCTGATTTTGCAAGGCTTGGGGATTTTACTGAGGAATGTACTGAAGCCGTCAAGCCGTGGGATGATCCAGAAAAGGAATGGCCTATTTATGGAGTTAATAATAAAGAAGGCGTCTTTTTAAGCTCTAACCAAGTTGGTAAAGAATTCAATTCCGCGTACAAAAAAATAAAAAAGGACTGGTTTTTTCATAATCCAACGCAACGTTGGTTCTTTGGGAATCGTGCCCGAAGTGCCGGATGACGCCATTACCAGCCCGGAATATCAGGTATGGCGTTTGAAAAGCGGATTTCTCCCTAACTTTATGGCACTCATGCTCCGAACTGACTATTTTCTTGCCCTCGTCGCGTTCAACCGTGTTGGTGGGGTGAAACAGCGCATGTACTACGCTAACTTGGCTGAAATTAGACTCCCGAAAATTCCAGACGACTTGCAGCGGGACTATGCAAATAGAAGGCAGAGGATGCTAGAGGACATTTCCGCCGCAAATGAAACGCTTGGCCGGAGAAAAGTGGAAATTGAACAGATGATCCTTGGAACTCGCCCGGTTGTGCCTCACTGAGATTTCCTGTAGTTTCCAGTACATCGGTCCGGGACTCGCCCCGCTCGTGCTGAAATCGCCAAACTCGAAGCTGAAATTGACCGAAAAGTTGCGGCGCTTTATTGATTTTGTACCGCAATAATCGAGGAGTCATCTCAATGAATACCAAGCCCGAACACAGCACGCAAGTTACAGTAAATACCGATTTGATCGAACAAGGTTTGCATATTACTGGCCTGAAAAATCGCCGGGAATTAGTGAATTATGCACTACGCGAGCTTATCCGAAGAGAAAACCAAAAAAAACTGCTAGAACTCAAAGGTCAAGTGCAATGGGAAGGTGATTTAACGGTGATGCGTGGAGGAGTCGCCAATGATCCTGGTTGATACCAGCGTATGGATCGACTTTTTTCGGGCGGACGATTTGGCACATGTACAGCGATTGGAAACGCTGATCGAGCAAGGGGAAAATATCGCACTTTGCGGAGTCATTCTGACCGAGATTCTCCAAGGCATTCGCGATGATCGCGCCTTTGAGCGCACCCGAACCTATCTGGGCTTCTTGCAACTTCTGCCGATGACCCAAGAGATCTTTATCGAAGCGGCCCATATTTACCGCACGCTACGCGCCAAGGGGATCACCGTGCGCAAGCCCGTGGATTGCATGATTGCCGCTACCGCTTTGGCTCACCAAGTCCAATTGTTGCATAACGACCGCGACTTGACCGCTATCGCCCAGCACTATCCGTTGCAGATAGTCAATACGGGGCATTGAGAATAAAGATAAAATACATCTGCATCGAATGACTTAACATAAATCGAAAGCACGGATAGAAAGTCGCCATGCCCAACAAACTACGATCCCCAATTTTAATATCTTTCAAAGCGTATGTTTTTGGAAGGCCAATCAAAAGCTCGGTTCGCCCACCTGATGGGCGAGATCGACTTTCACGCATTGGCTTCTTTCGTACCCGCAGCCGCGATGGACGATGAGATCGGTGGAACGCTGGGCCCGACGCGCAAACGGCCGATCAAGCCAAGCCGCGCCGGGATTGGTGCTGGTGCGGGGCAATTTGACCTAATCTTCCAGAGTTTCCCAACCATGAGTTTCAGACCATCATGAACTGGCCCAACACCGCACTGACCGAGCGACTCGGCATCCGCTATCCGATCATCCAAGCGCCCATGACCGGCGGCCCCGGCACCCCGCAACTGGTGGCGGCGGTCGCCGAGGCCGGCGGTCTCGGGTCGCTGG